>WNFM01093555.1_pt5 | contig 12464 bp, 8 predicted proteins | sample 5400271 | NCBI WGS metagenome assembly WNFM01 (sample SAMN13153352, study PRJNA577476) | soil metagenome | isolation source: 60 cm saprolite on Douglas fir-dominated hillslope | place: USA:California | collected 2013-09-17 | reverse complement strand
TGGTCGTCGTCCGACAGGAACTCGTTGACGCCCACGATGACCTGGTCGCCCGCCTCCGCCAGGCGCTGGAATGCCGCGGCCGACTGCGCGATCTGCCGCTGGAACCAGCCGGCTTCGATCCCCCGGACCACGCCCCCGACCGAGGCGATCTCGGCGAACAGGGCCTCGGCCTCCCGCTCGATCTGATCGGTCAGCGCCTCGACGTAGTAGGAGCCGCCCAGCGGATCGATGACCTGCGCAACGCCGGTCTCGTGCGCCAGTATCTGTTGGGTCCGCAGCGCCACCTGGACCGCCTGCTCGGTGGGCAGCGCCAGTGTCTCGTCGAGCGAATTCGTGTGCAGCGACTGCGTGCCCCCCAACACCGCGGCGAGCGCCTGATACGCGACCCGGACGATGTTATTGAGGGGCTGCTGCGCCGTGAGCGTCACGCCCGCGGTCTGGGAGTGGAACCGCATCATCCAGGAGCGCGGTTCTTTCGCGCCGAAGCGCTCGCGCATGTGCCGCGCCCAGATGCGACGGGCCGCGCGCAGCTTGGCGATCTCTTCGAAGAAGTCGTTATGGATGTCCCAGAAGAAGGAGAGGCGCGAGGCGAAGCTGTCCACGTCGAGGCCGCGGGCCACGCCGCGCTCGACATAGGTGAACCCGTTCGCGAGCGTGAACGCCAGCTCCTGCGCGGCCGTCGCGCCCGCTTCGCGAATGTGGTAGCCCGAGATCGAGATCGTGTTCCAGAGGGGCGTGTGCGTCGCGCACCACTCGAACATGTCCACGATGACCTTGAGGGCCGGCTCGACCGGATAGACCCAGGCGTGCTGGGCCATGTACTCCTTCAGGATGTCGTTCTGCACGGTACCGCGCAGCGTGGCGATCGGCACGCCCTGTTTCTCCGCGGCCGCGACGTAGAAGCAGAACAGGATCGCCGCCGGGCCGTTGATCGTCATCGAGGTCGAGACCTGCTCGAGCGGTATCCCTGCGAACAGCGTTTCCATATCGGCGAGCGACGAGATCGCCACGCCGCACTTGCCGACCTCACCTTCGGCGCGTGGATGGTCGGAGTCGTAGCCCATCAGCGTGGGGAAATCGAAGGCGACGGAGAGCCCCGTCTGACCGTGCTCGAGCAGGAACTTGTAGCGTCGATTCGTGTCCTCGGCGCTGCCGAAGCCGGCGAACTGGCGCATCGTCCACAGCTTGCCGCGGTACATCGTGGGATGAATCCCGCGGGTGAACGGGTAGGCGCCGGGGTTGCCAAGCTTGCGCTCGACGTCGAACCCCGCGAGGTCCGCCGCGGTGTAGACCGGCTTCTTCTCGATCGTCATTCGGGCGCTCCCCGGGCGGCCCCTGCCCGCACCTGGTCCAGAATCTCGTCTGCGACCTCGTACGGACTGCGCGTGCCCTCGGTCACCTCGCCGATCCGCTGGGCCAGCAGCTCTTCCGCCCGCGTTTCGTCCCAGACCCACTGGCGCACCGCGCGATTCACGACGGCCCGCGTTCGCGCCGCGAGCCGCCGCGTGCGTCGCTCGACGAGCTTACCGCTGGCCGCGAGGTACTGGTGATGCCCGTCGAGCGCCGCGACCAGCTCGGCGACGCCTTCACCTTTCGAGGCGACGGTCATGAGGACCGGCGCTTCCCAAGCATCGCCCGTTACCGCCCCTTGCCGCCCTTTACCGCCTTTTGCCGCCCGGGTTGTGGGGTTGTGGTGAGGGGTGATGTGGGCAAACGCATTCCCCCGCCGGATCCCGAGCATCACCTCGACCTCTTGCTTCAGTTTGTCCGCGCTCGGGCGGTCGCTCTTGTTGATCACGTAGACCTCGGCGATCTCCATGACCCCGGCCTTCAGCGTCTGGATGCCGTCTCCCGATTCGGGCACGAGCACCAACACCGTGGTTTCGGCCGTCGCCGCGACATCCAGCTCGGTCTGTCCCACGCCCACCGTCTCGATGAGAATGCGGTCAAACCCGAACGCCTCGAGCACGTCCGCCACCTCTTCGGTGGTCGTCGCGAGGCCTCCCTGCGCGCCCCGCGTCGCCATCGACCGGATGAAGACCCCCGGGTCGAGGCTTACGGATTCCATGCGGATCCGGTCGCCGAGCAGTGCGCCGCCCGTGAACGGGCTGGTGGGGTCGACGGCGACCACCGCGACCTTGAGGTCACGGTCGCGGTATTGCTGGATCAGCCGTTCCGTGAGGGTGCTCTTACCGGCACCGGGCGGCCCGGTGATGCCGATCCGGTGGGCGGCGCCGCGTCCCACTCGGTTGTGCAGCTGCGACAGCACGCGCTCGAAGCCATCGCGCTGGTTCTCCACCAGACTGATGGCCCGTGCCAGCGCGGTCGTGTCGCCGCGCTCGAGACCCGCCAAGATGTCGTCGGTGTGCATGCCTGCAGAAAGATAGCGGGGACCGGGCGTCACAGCACGGTGCCGCGAAGAATCAGGCTCGCGGCGGTGAAATAGATCACCAGCCCCGTGACGTCCACGAGCGTCGCGACGAACGGCGCGGACGCGCTCGCGGGATCGAAGCCCAGGCGTCGCAGGATGAACGGCAACAGCGATCCCGCAAACGTGCCGAACGTCACCACGCCGATCAGGCTGCAGAACACCGTGACGGCGACGAGCAGGTAATGCGGGCCGTAGAGCGGGCTCACCATCTGCCACACGACGATGCGCAGAAACCCGATGGTGCCCAGCACGGTGCCGAGGACGACGCCGGCCGCCAGCTCGCGCCGGATGACCCGCCACCAGTCCCGCAAGCGCACCTCGCCGAGCGCCATCGCGCGAATCACCAGCGTGGAGGCCTGCGAGCCGGAATTGCCGCCGCTCGAGATGATGAGCGGCACGAACAAGGCGAGGACCACGGCGCGGGCGATCTCCTCTTCGAAGAAGGCCATCGCGGTCGCCGTCAGCATCTCCCCGAGGAACAGCGCCGACAGCCAGCCGGCGCGCTTCCGCACCATCCGGTGAAACGCCGTCTTCAGATACGGCGCATCGAGGGCTGCGGAACCGCCCAGCTTCTGGATGTCTTCCGTGGCTTCTTCCTCGACCACGGCGACCACGTCGTCCGCCGTCACCACACCCTTCATTCGGCCCTTGTCGTCCACCACGGGCGCGGCCACGAGGCTGTGCTCGGCAAACAGATGGGCGACCTCCTCCTGATCGGCGGCTTCAGGGATGGTGATGACGTCCGTCTGCATCAGTTGCGCCACGCTCGTGGCGTGGTCCGCCGCGATCAGCTCCGTGAGTGAGACCTGGCCGAGCAGCTTGCCCTCCGCGTCGAGCACGTAGGCGAACGCCGGCGTGTCACGCCCGGATCGCTCCTGCGCCTGGCGCCGAAAGTAGCCGAGCGCTTCGGCCGCCGTCATGTCCGGCCGCACGCGGATGTAGCGCGGATTCATCAGCCCGCCGGCCTCGTCTTCCGCGTACGCCAGCAGCGCGGTCACCTCGAATCGCGTCGGCTCGTCGAGCAGAGCCAGCAGCGCCCCGCGTTGATCCGCCGGCGCGGATTGAATCACGTCGGCGACGTCGTCGGGGGCGAGGAGCCGGATCCACAAGCGGCGCTCCCCGGGCGGGAGCATGAGCAACACTTCGGCCTGGTCGGCCGCACTGAGATCGAAGAAGAACTCGTGCGCCGCTTCCGGCGGCAGCTGCTTGAGACGCCGCGCCCGCTCCCCGGCGGTGAGCCGCGGCCAGCTTTCGGCGACATCGAGATAGGTCAGTCCCTTCTTCTTAGGCATGCGCGCCACTCAAACGGGTTCATCGGAACGATCCAGGGCCATCGAGCGCACGGGGCCCGGGCGCACCGCCACGCGCTCGACGCGTGTCGCGGTCGCCGCGAGCACGTCGAACTCCAGGCCCCGATACACGAACCGCCCCCCGGCACGCGGGATCCGGCCCAAGACGCTGATCAGCAGTCCCGCCACGGTCTGGGCGCCCCCGGCGTTCATCCGGACGCCGAACTGCTCCTCCAGTGTCGTGAGGGGCGCACTCCCCTCGAACTCGACAATGCGCCCCGCCGGTGGCGCCTCGCCTGGGGCTTCGAACACCTCGCCCACGAGCTCCTTCAACAGGTCCTCGAAGGTGACCAGCCCCGCCGTGCCGCCGAACTCGTCGAGGACCACCGCCAGATGGCTCCCGCCGCGCTGCATCTCGAGCATGAGGTCGGCGGCGCGCATCGTGCCCGGGACGGTCGGTGCCGGCCGCACCGGCACCGGATCCTCCGGCTGCAGCTTCAGCAGGTCGAGCGTGTGGGCCACTCCGATCACCTCGTCGAGCGACCCGCGGTACACCGGGTAGCGGCTGTATCCGGACTGCTGAAAGACGTGCGCTGCTTCCGCGGCGAGCATCCCCTCGGGGATCGCCACGATCGCCGTGCGCGGCGTCATCAGCTCTCCGACGGGCCGGTCGGCAAACGCGAGGACGCCGGAGACGACCGCCATCTCGTCCGTCGCGGCCAGCGCGTCGGTATCGACGTTCGAGAGCAGCGCGGCGAGGGTCGTGCGCGTAGACGGATCGCGGCGCGGGATGAACGGGGCGAGGACGACTCCCGCCCGCTCCATCCAGGGCACGGCGCGACCCACGAGCGGCTCGGCCCAGCGGCGTCCCACGACGCGCGGCACGAGGTACGCCGCGCTGATGAATAACGGCACCCCGGCCGTGAGCGTGAACACGCCCAGAAACGTCGGCGTGGTGGCGGCGAGCAAGGCCGGCACGGCGGCGGCGGCGAGCAGCACCCCGAGCGTCGTGAGCGTGTTCGCCGTCGCGAGCACTCGACCCGGGTTCTGCAGCAGGCCGGACGCGCCGCCCGAGCCGCGCAACTTGTACGCGACCCACCGGGTGAGCTCGACCTGGCTCACCGCGGCTGCCGCGACGCCGACGGCGGCGGAGACGCCCGCGAGTATGAGCCCCAGCACGAGCACGACGAGCGGGCCGATCATGTTTTCTCGAACGACACCTGCGTGACGCGCCGCCGGTCGACCCGCTCCACGACGACGCGGTACCCGTCGAGCGTCAGCTCGTCGCCCGGCCGGGGCACCCGGCCCAGAGCGGAATAGATCAAGCCGCCCACGGTCGAGACGTCAGGGTGCGTGAACGCGGCGCCGAGCGCCTCCGAGAGCTCGTCGAGACTCACGCCCCCGTCCACCCAGAAGCGGCCGCCGTCCCGCCGAATGGACGGGGCGCTCTCGGCGTCGTGCTCGTCGCGGATCTCGCCGACGATCTCCTCGAGGATATCCTCGCGCGTGATCAACCCGGACGTGCCGCCGAACTCGTCCACGACGATGGCGATATGGGCGGGCGCGCCCTGAAAGTCGCGCAGCTGGCTGTCGAGGGTCTTGGTTTCCGGGACGAACGCGGCGGGGCGCACGAGATCCTGCCACCGGGCGCCGCGCTCGCTGAGCGCCATCGCGAACGGCACCAGGTCCTTGGCGAACAGGACCCCCGCGATGTGGTCGGGCGTGCCGTCGAAAACGGGGAGTCGCGCGTGCTCGCTCTGGCGGAAGGCGTCGAGCGCCTCCTCCGTGGAGGCGGCGACGTCCACGCCTGCCATGTCGAGCCGCGGCGTCATGACCTCGTCGACGGCGGTGTCGGCGAGCGTGAACACGCCGAGCAGCATGTCGCGCTGGGCGGCGCCCAGGTCGGGCTGCAGCGGCCGGGGCGTGGCAACGAGCGCGTGCAGACCTTTATCCACCCAGCCGAGCAGCCACAGCAGCGGGCCGAACGGCGCTAGGGTGCGGCGGGCGAGGGGGAGCGCGGCATCGGACAACTCGGGGGCGAGCCGCGCGACGCTGCGCGGCAGCGCGTCTCCCAGCACGAAGAGCAGCAGCACGCCGACCGCCAGCGCGACGAACCCTTTCGCCCACGGCTGCGCCCACCACTGGACGGCGTTCGCCGCCGCGACGGCGCCGAGCACGAGCAGCCCAAGGCGTGCCACGTGCAGCGCGCGGTGCAGCGGTACGCGGCTCCCGGCGGAGACGGGCGGGGCGTCGCCCAGGGTGTGCAACGCCTCACCGACCGCCGCCTCTTCCGCGAGGGCGAGGAGCGCCGCCCACACGGCGCCGAGCAGGGCGGCGACCAGACCGGCCAGTCGCAGCGCAGTTTCGGTGAGCATCAGGTGCGGCGCAGCAGGCGGCGCACGTACTGCTCCTGGCGGCGCCACATGGCGGAGCGGGTGCGCCCGGATCCCTCAGGGTGATCGTAGCCGAGCACGTGCAGGGTGCCGTGCACGGCGAGGCGGACCAGCTCCTCGTCGCCGCCGATCGATGGGCAGATGTAGACGTCGCCGAGCACCGAGCCGTCCGGTTGCGGCATGGCGTAGGCGATGACGTCGGTGACGCCGCGCCGCCCCGTGGCGCGGCGATTCAGCCGGCGCATGGCGGCCGCGTCGAGCAAGGTGAGATCCACGCGCAAGCGTCGCGCGCCTTCCCACGCCGCCACGCGCCGTGCGACCCGCGCCAGGCGCTCAACGCCCCTGCTGCGAATGCCAATCCGCGCTGATGCCGCCACTGGACTCCGGGTAGTCGATGCGGTTGTGGTACATCCCGCTGAGCACGCGGACGAACTCGGTCTTGACCTGCTCGATCTGCTGCAGCGTCATCGGCGCCTCGGACAACTGGCCCGCGTTCACCTTGGTGCGCACGATGTGATCGATCGCCTCGGCGATCTTCTGCGGCGTCAGGTCTGCGAGCACCCGCAGCGCCGCTTCGACCGAATCCGCGATCATCGCGATCGCCGTCTCCATCGAGCGCGGCTTCGGTCCGGGGTACACGAAGTCGTCATGGTTCAGCGGCTGGCCGCCGTCGGCCTTCTTCGCCTTGTCGAGGAAGTACGTGATCTCAGTCGTGCCGTGATGCTCCGGGATGAACGACGCCACCACGTCCGGCAGGCCGGCTTCGGCGGCCAGGACCAGGCCGTCGGTGACGTGCGCCCTGATGATCTGCGCCGACTGCAGCGGCCTGAGCCGGTCGTGCGGATTCACGCCGTGCGTCTGGTTCTCCACGAAGTACTGCGGGCTCTTCACCTTGCCGACGTCGTGGTAGTAGCAGCCGACGCGACCCAGCAAGCCGTTCGCGCCGACCCGGTTGCACGCCGCTTCCACCAGGTTCGCCATCGCCACGCTGTGGGCGTAGGTCCCGGGCGCCTCCAGCGACAGCCGGCGCAGCAGGGGGCGGCTCGGGTCCGACAGCTCGAGCAGCGTCAAGTCGGTCGTGATGTGCGTAACCGACTCCGCGAGCGGAAGCAGGAAGAACGTCATGCCCGCCGAGACGAGCGCGTTCATCGCGCCCCAGACGCCCCGCAGGCCGATCTCCGCCACCGGCCAACCGCTGGCGAGCCCCAGCGCCAGCGCGCCGACGAGGTACCCCACCGCGATGACCAGGACCGGGATGTAGAAGTTGCTCCGGCGCCGCAGCGTGCGGACCGAGAGCGCGGCCGTCACGCCGCCGACGGTGCACAGGAACAGCGCCGGCATGTCGTGGAACACCGGCTGGAGACCGATCACGACCGAGAGGATCATGGCGGCGATCATGGAGACGCGGCCGTTGAACAGCACCGTCATCATCATCGCCATGAAGGGCAGGACGATGATTTCGGGATGGTCCGGGTAGAACCGCGCCACTGCGGCCGCCTGCAACAGCACCAGCGCGAACAGTCCCCCGATCAGCGCGACCTGGCGCTGCTCGCGGTAGGTCTCGCGCCGGTAGAACACGAGGAGCACCCAGAAGATCGACAGGATCAACATGTCGCGCACCAAGGGGCCCAGGACCCCGCGCACCGAGCTGGTGGTGGCGGCCCCGCGGCGGAGCAGCTCCTGGTGCAAGGCGAGGAGCCGCTCGTGCGCTTCGTTGGTCACGACCTCGTGCGCGCCGACGATACGGTCCCCCGCGCGCACGATGTACTTGCTGGGATCCACGCTGCCGCGCAGCTCGTTGCGGCGCCGCTCGGTCTCGAGCCGGTTCAGGACGAGCGTCGCCCGGAAGAACTGGCGCACCAGTTTGAGGTAGAGGACGTCGCCCACGCTCGACCCCGCGTCGGGGTGGAGCGCCTTGGCACGATTCAGATACAGGGCGAACGTCAATACCTGATCGCGCAGCACCGACGATTCGTTGCTGCCGCGGCGCACGATGATCTCGCGCGACTGCTCGACCTGGAGCACGCCCGGCCCGGTCACGCCCAGCGCCAGCGTCCGGTCGAACAGCTGGCCCAGCGCCTGCTGCAGGGCGCGGCGCTTCCCGCCCTTGGTCAGATACGCGGCTTCCGGCAGCGTGACGGCGACCCCGAACTCCTGCCCGGCGCGGAAGGTCGCCTGGGGCCCCTGCGCCGCCGCCGCTTCCACCGCGTCGAAGAAGGCGCGCATGGCGGTGGTGCTCGAATCGTACGTCCGTTGTCGGAATTCGTAGATCGGTTTCGCCGACGCGGCGAGCTCCTCCGCTTCGCGCTGCAGCTCGTCCTCCGACTTGTTCACGACGAAGTTGAAGGGCGCGATGATTTCCTTGTCGGTACGCGCCCCGGGCTCGAGCAGCGGGGCGACGTCGGCGGCGCTCGACGGGAACGCGACGTTCGCGACCACGGCGAGCGCGAACACCCAAGCCCACCGCGCGCCGTGATAACGCACCTGCTCCTGCGTGGGGAGCTTCATGTCAGCCCTGGGCGTCCTCGGCGTACGCCCGGATGATGTCTCGCACCAGGCGATGCCGCACGACGTCCGAGTCTTCGAGATAACAGAAGCCGATCCCCTCGATCCCCGGCAGGATCCGCTCGACTTGCAGCAAGCCGGAGTCCTCGCGGTTCGGCAGGTCGATCTGCGTCTTGTCCCCCGTGATGACCGCGCGCGAGTTCACGCCTAGCCGCGTGAGGAACATCTTCATCTGCATCCCCGTGGCGTTCTGCGCCTCGTCGAGGATGACGAAGGCGTCCGACAGCGTCCGCCCGCGCATGTACGCGAGCGGCGCGATTTCGATCGTGCGGGTCTCGAGTGCCTTCTGCACGCGGTCCTTCGGCATCATGTCCTCGAGCGCGTCGTACAACGGACGCAAGTACGGATCGACCTTCTCTTGGAGATCGCCCGGCAGGAATCCGAGGTTCTCCCCCGCCTCGACCGCGGGACGGGCCAGGATGATGCGACGCACGCGCTTGCGCGACAGCGCGTCCACGGCCGCCGCCACGGCGAGGTAGGTCTTCCCCGTCCCGGCGGGCCCGATGCCGATCACGATGTCGTGTTGGGCGATCGACTGGAGGTAGGTGCGTTGTCCCGCCGTCTTGGGTTGAATGACGCGGCGCAGCCCGGGCAGGATGATCTTCACGTCCTCGGGGCTCGCCTTGCCCAGGGCGCCGTGCGCTTCGTCGGCGAGCACCCGCTCCACGTCGTGCACGTCGAGCGTTTCGCCCGCGCCCATGCGCGCCAGATCCACCAGCGCCTGCACGACGGGCGTCGCGCGCTCCACGGCTTCCACCGGCCCCGACAGCGACAGGCTGTCGCCCCGCAACGAGACGCGGATCCCGAGCCGCTTCGACAGCTCCAGCAGGTTGCCGTCGTTCACGCCGGCCAGGGCCAGTGGGTCCACACCCTCGGCGGAGAGGCGGTGGATGATGTCGCTCATGGCACCACGCGGATGTGGAGCGCCGCCAGGTCGGCGTCCCGGGCGGGGGCCGGCGCGCCCTCGAACAGCGCGCGGGCCGCCGTCGTCTTCGGGAAGGCGATCACGTCGCGCAAACTCGCGGCGCCGGCGAGAAGCATCGTCGTCCGGTCGAAGCCGATGGCGAATCCTCCGTGCGGCGGCGCCCCGGCGGCGAGCGCGGCCAGCAGGAACCCGAACCGCGCATCGATCTCAGCGGGACTGAGGCCGAGATGCGCGAAGATCTTGCGCTGCACCGCGGGATCGGTAATCCGGATCGAGCCCGAGCCCAGCTCGTGCCCGTTGTAGACCGCGTCGTAATGCAGTGCCCGGCACGCGAACGGCTCGACGTCGAGCCGCGCCACGTCGTCGGGATGCGGCGACGTGAACGGATGATGCGCGAACACGGGCTGCGCTGTTTCCGGGTGGGGCTCGAACAGCGGAAAATCGACGACCCAGCAGAACGCGTGTAATGCCTTCGGACTCGGCGCGAGCCGCCGGATCACGTCCTGGCGTACCTTGTCGAGCGCCGGCGAGGTGACGCGGTCCGGGCCCACCGTCATCAGGGCGATGTCCCCGTCTTTCACGCCGAGGGCGCCGAGCGCCGTCGCCGTGAAATGCTTTCCCACGGAGCCCGAGACCTGCTCCCCTTGGCGCTTGACCCACGCGAGCCCCGTCGCTCCGACCGCCTTCGCGGTTTCCGCGAGCTGATCGACGTCCTTCCGCGACAGCGCGCCGCCGCCCGGCACGGCGATGCCGCGCACCCGGGCGCCGTCCTTCAGCGCACCCTGGAAGAAGGGCACGCCGAGCGGTTGGACCTGGGCGGTCCAATCGACAATGGGAAAGTCGTAGCGCAGATCGGGCTTGTCGGTGCCGTAGCGCTCCATGGCGTCGCGCCATTGCATCCGCGGGAAGGGTCGCGGAATCGTATGGCCCGCTTCCTCCCACAGCGCGACCAGCACCGTCTCGACGAAGCCGATGACGTCGTCCTGCCCGACGAACGCCGCCTCGATGTCGATCTGGGAAAACTCGGGTTGCCGGTCGAACCGCAGGTCCTCGTCCCGGAAGCAGCGCGCGATCTGGAAGTAGCGATCGAACCCCGCGACCATCAGAAGCTGTTTGTAGATCTGCGGCGACTGCGGCAACGCGTAGAACTCTCCGGGGTGCACGCGCGATGGGACGAGGTAGTCGCGCGCGCCTTCCGGCGTCGGTTTGGTCAGCACCGGCGTTTCGATCTCGAGGAAGTCGAGCTCGGAGAGCGTGCGGCGCGCGCGTTGCAGCAGACGGTGGCGCAGGATCAGATTCGCCTGCAGCTCCGGCCGCCGCAGGTCGAGATGACGGTGCTTGAGGCGCAGCTCCTCCGCCGCGAGCTCCTCAGTCTTGCCGCGCGCGACCGGAATCGCCGGCGTCTCCGCGGGCCCCACCACCTGGACGGCGGTGGCATGTACTTCCACCTCGCCGGTCGCGAGCTCGACGTTCTTCATTGCGACGGGACGGGCCACCACGTCGCCGTCGACCACGACGACCGTTTCGCTGCCCACGGCCTGCGCGGTCGCCAGCGCCGCCGCCGGGGCCCAGCCTGGGCCCACCGCCACCTGCACGATGCCGTCACGGTCGCGCAGATCGAGGAACACGATCCCGCCCAGGTCGCGGCGCCGGTGCACCCAGCCCCCGAGCCGCACCCGCTGCCCGACATGCTCAGCCCGCAGCGCCCCGCAGCGGTGGGTGCGCCAGGTGGTCTGCGTCTGCAACGCGGTTATGCTCCCTCCCCCTCCGCCTCGCACAGCGAGCGGTAAAACTCGTCCGGCGTCCGCGCCCCGAGGAGGCGGGCGCGCACCGGCTCTCGCCGCACGAGGCGCGAAATTCGGCTCAACGCTTTCACGTGAGCCCCGGCTTGCGACTCGGGGCCCGCCAAGAGAAAGAACAGGCGCACCGGCTCTCCATCCACCGTTTCATACGGCACCGGGGCCGCGGTCGTCCCCGCCACTACCACCAGGTTGGCGAGCGCCGGTGTCTTCCCGTGCGGCACGGCCACGCCGTACCCGATTCCCGTGGGGAATTGGCGCTCCCGTTCGAGGATCGCCTGAAACACTTCGTCCCCCACCCCCACCCCCCCGTTGCCCGCGAGCGCCAGCGCGACGAGTTCCCGGAGCACCCCCTCCTTGTTCTGCGCCTGGAGGGGCACCCTGATCCGATTCGGCGTCAGGAGGTCTGAAAGCCGCAATGGAATGTGTCCAAGTGCCGTAACCGGTTGAAGATAGTTAAGTTGAGTTGACAGCGCCACACGCCTCGGTAAACGTTCGACATGCAACGCATTGCCGCGCTCCTCGTTGGCCTCGCGACGATTCCCAGGTCCGGCGCGGCGCAACAAGCGGCTGGCACGGCGCTCTGGCGGCTCGCCGCCACTACACTTCCCCTCCCACCAGCGCTCGCCACCGGCACCGCCGCTGTGTTTTGGAATCCCGCTCAGATCGAAGACAGCGCCCGCACCCAGATCGGCGTCGAAGGTATCCAGACGCCGGCCGCGATCGGCGCGTCGGGGATGCTCGCGGCTGTACGCATGCGCGCCGGCGCAGTCGGGCAACTGGGGTTCGTGTACGGCCACGTGGGCTTGAGCGACCTGACGCGCACCGGTGACAGCCCCGATCCGATCGGCAGTGCCGTGCCCGTCTACACGTCCGCGCTGGGCATTACCTGGTCTCGCCCCGTTCTGGGCGGGGCGCTCGGCGCCACGGTCGCATATCACGAGACGCGGCTCGACGACAGGTCCGTCACGCGCTGGACACTCGATGTGGGCGCCAGTCGCGACATCGTGCCGGGGCTCCGCGTGGCGGCGGCGACCCATTTCTTCTCGTCGTTCAGCTCCA
>WNFM01293875.1_pt2 | contig 12465 bp, 14 predicted proteins | sample 5400271 | NCBI WGS metagenome assembly WNFM01 (sample SAMN13153352, study PRJNA577476) | soil metagenome | isolation source: 60 cm saprolite on Douglas fir-dominated hillslope | place: USA:California | collected 2013-09-17 | reverse complement strand
CAATCTTGCGAAACCATCCAGGGAATGCATCCGGTTCCTTCAACTGGGAAAGGTGCATAAAAGCCTCAATCGCAGCCTCCTGGACGACGTCCTGAGCCAAGTGATGATCTCCTAGAGCGCAGTGAGCGAGAGCGTAAGCCATTGGCTGGAAACGCTCTATCAGGGCATCGTAGGCCTCGCTGTCGCCAGCCTGCGCAGCCTCGACCAGTTCAGATATTACTCTCATAGCCTCAGTCTCTTCAAAAAACGGACCTTCTACTAGAGAAGTGCCAAAAACGGAGGAAAAGGTTACCGACCTCTCTCCTCTCTCCCTGCTATGATACACTAGAAAGGCACAATCACTGGTGGAGCAATCTTCCGGAAAGGCTGTGCAGTCGAGGGTGCATTTGCGAGGAGAACGGATGCGACGTATCTTCGAACTTCCCGATGGGACACATGAGGCGATCCGTGCCCAGGCGCAGGGCGATTACCTGCGTGCGCTGCGCCTCTTGCGCGAACTGGCGGATGACCGCTACCCGGCCTCCTATGATATCCTGGCCTATACGCTGCAAGCCGTCGGGCGTTTTGCCGAGGCGGAGCAGGCCGTCCGACACGGTTTCCTTCTCCAACAACACATTGCTCAGCCCATGTTCCCCTGAAAGGAGCAACCTGCCCAACAGGCTGCTGGGCCAGTCGTCACGGTTGCAGAGGCTCCGGCCCTGCTGGAACAGCTCGTGCGAGCGCACCGGCTGGTCATCCTGGGCGAAGAGCACCACCAGTCAGAACATCGGGCCTTTGGCGCTCGCGTGCTGCCTCTGCTCAAGCGCACGGGCATCACCCACCTGGCGTTCGAAACGAGCGATCAGACTCACCTCGACCAGGCCATCAAGGCCCGCGCGGTGACACCGGCCACCGATGGCTGGTTCACGTCTGAGCCACAGCGGGCGTCCCTGCTGCGGGCGGCCATCGCCCTGCACCTGCCCATCGTCGCCTTTGACATGGATGAGGCCGATCATGCCTGGATGCAGGCGCATCCAGACGAATCGGGCGAATTCCGCGAGCGGCGCATGGCTGAGCACATCATCGAGCGCATCCTCCAGCAAGAGCCCGCTGCCCGCGTCCTGATCTGGGTGGGCTACGGTCACGCCTACAAGTACTGCCCGCCAGGTGGGCTCAAGATGATGGCGGCCTGGCTGTGGGAACTGTCGGGAGAGGAACCATTCTCGTGCTATCAACAGACGGGAGGGCTTCCCCAGCGCTGGGTTGATCTGGTCATCCGCCATCCCGAACCGAGCTACCACAATGGTCGCCCCGCGTGGTTACGCACCCCCGACCGCTGCGTCCTCCAGGGGAGGATCGTCCCGCCAGCATCCTCTCTCGTCCAGCTTCATCTCACCCAGGAAGGTTCCGCTGGAACGCCCGTCGATCAGTACCTGACCGACGAGGATGGCGCCTTCGAGTTGCTCGCCCCACAAGGAGCCTATCTCTTGCGCTGGTGGTCTCCCGCCGGGCAGGTGATCGGGGGATGCCCCTTGACATTGCGCACCGAGATCTGCCAGATCGACCTCCCGCTCACCTAAGCCTGGTGCGGTCCCTCTTCAGCGATGATTTGCTGGCACAGCACCAGGCACGCCTGACAGATGTTCACTCCGTAAGGGCCAATGGCCAGGTACGCCACCTGTTGCTGGTGCTTCCCGCAGAACGAGCAGCGCAGCCCTTGCTCTTCCTGTGGAGTTTGAGGGGGCTGGCTCAAGGCCGCGACACATTCGTCGCAGACATAGACTCCTCCGGGTCCGGCAACCAGGCGCAGCACCTGGTCTTGCTGCTTGCGGCAAAAGGAGCACACCGGCATGGGCTTCCCCTGCTCTTTGAGGACCTGGATGATGTTCGCTCGCACCTCCTGCAAGCTGAGGCCGAAGCTTTTCAGCACGCCTGCCCCTATCCCTTCGCCCTCCCGGAGCAATCCTAAGAGGAGGTGTTCGGTGCCAATATAATGGTGATGGAGGCGGCGCGCTTCGTCGACGGCCAGCTCGATCACTTTCTTGGCGCGCGGGATCATGCCGATTTCGCCCCCTGCGATGCGATCCCCACGCCCAACGATACCTTCGACGGCCTGGCGAGCCTGCTTGAGATCGACGCCCAGCCTCCTGAGCACTTGTCCGGCGACGCCTTTCTCCTCTCGGAGCAAACCCAGCAGCAGGTGCTCAGTCCCGATGTAGTTGTGCTGGAGGCGCTGAGCCTCCTCCTGGGCAAGTTGCATGACGTTGCGGGCTCGCTCGGTGAACCTGTCGAAGCTCCCTTGCTTGCTCGTTCGTCCGTCAGCCCCTTTCCCACAAGAACCAGCACCCCGGCGGGTACGCCCCAGCCACCTGCCGAGGGAGCGAGTAAATCTCTGCACTATCATCTCCTGATCCTTTCTCTATGCGAGCTCCTATCTATCCAACGAGCGTCAACCGGTTCTCTCTGGCCTCCACGCCTGTCCCACAGACCCGCTTAATGCGTTCGGCCAGGGAGGGCTCGCCCCACTTTCTGCGCCCTGGCGCACGGCTGTGCTCTGCCAGTTCGTGCAAGCCGCGACAGGTGGTTCCGCGGCCTAACCAGCGCACCATCAAGGTGTCGGCGTGGAAGGCGAGGGAACACGCCTGCCACTGCCAGCACCAGGCGACCACGACACACAGCGCCAGGGCGAGAGGAATGCCGGCGAGGAGGACATGGTGCATCCAGCACACGAAGAGCGTGAGACACGCCAGCAGCACCACGCAGGCGAGCAGGAGGCGACCAAGCGTATAGTTCGCCTGGCGAACACCAATGGAGCGCGCCAATCCTGTCGCCAACAGGACATCGAGTTCATCCTGCCCGATGGTCGTCACTGCAGCCACTGGCAGGGTGAGCCGGACAGTGCGCTTGCCCAGCCACGAGCCACGCACCGCTGGCTCGTGGACACGCGGCGTCAGCTGATGGCGCAGCTTTACCAGGGGAGCAGGGACGCCAGCCTCAGAGGCGATGCACGCAAAAGCATCTTGCATCGCGGTGGGCACAAAGGCTCGCGATCGTTTTCGTGGAAGACGCAAGCGTAAGCCGCGCTTGCATCGTGTGCCTGCTTGAACCCCGAGTCGATGACGCACAGCGTGCCACGCAGCAGGCGGAAGGGGTTGCTCTGTCAATGGGGGGCCGTAGTAGGCGCTCAAGCGCTGTTCCAGGTCCCCTGGCTGTGCTTGCTGATTTTGATTGATGTTCTGTTCATTCATGACAACTCACCTCTCTTCCTCGTTCAACAGTACGCGCAGACGCTCACGCGCCCGATTCAGCCGTGATTTGACCGTGCCAATCGGCCAGCCCAGCACCTGGGCGATGTCCGCTTCCGTGAGGTCAGCTCCGTAGCGCAGGGCGATGACGCGCCGCTGCTCGGCGCTCAGCTGTGCGAGCGCTTGCCGCACGATTTCCCGCTCCGCCACCTGCTCTTGCGGGTCAACCTGTCCCAGGTGACGCTCCGGGCCAGCGAGATCTGCAGGCGCCAGTGCCTCGTCCAGGGAAAGCGGTCGCAGGTATACACCTTGCTTGTCCATCACGTCGAGCGCATGGCGATAGAGGATACGCATCAACCAGGGGCGGAACGGGAAGCCCTTCTTGAAGCGCGGCAGTCCACGCCAGGCCAGCAGAAACGCGCCCTGGGTGATCTCTTCTGCCAGCGCCCGCTGGTGGCAGAGGCGCAGCGCCGTCGCCATGGCGGCAGCGTGATGGTCCTCCCACAGACTCCGGAACGCCTCCTGGTCTCCGTGAGCCGCACTTTCAATGAGTTCAGCCTCGCAGGTCGCCATGCATGTCCTCCTTCTGTAGCAATAGTACACCCGAAGGCAGGCAAAAGGTTCCCAGCATTCCTTCACCAACGCATACTCTCTCACGCATAGCTTCTCGCCGAGGAGTTCATCTGGTGCAACCCATCTAGACAGGAAGAGATGCCTGTGCTATCGTTCCTTGTGCGATCTTTGACGATCGACAACGTGCGACAGAGAGAGCGGGAAAGAACAGTGGCGATTCGACTCATGGTCTTCCTCGATGATGGCGGAGTCATGAATGATAACAACGAGCGTGGCTTGCAGTGGCAGCGCCTGGTCAGCGAGTTCTTCGCCCCGCTGCTCGGTGGCCCGGCTGACGCGTGGTTCCGCGCGAACCGGGTGGTCACTGACCGCCTCTTCGAGCCTGCTGCCTGGCGAAGGCGCATCCAGGCTGCTCCCGATTACAACAGCTTTGATCGCGCCTACCAGGAGGGGTGGCTGCGGGGGATGTGCGAGCTCGTGGGAGTCGGGACTCCACCCGAAGAGGAGTGCCTGCTCCTTGCTCGTCGCGCTGCGGCCTTCATTACCTGCCGTGCCCAGGCGGCCTTCCCCGGCGTGGTGGATACCATCCGCACGTTGCACCGTCAAGGTTATATGCTCCATACGGCCTCTGGCGAGTCCTCACTCGATCTGGCTGGCTACCTGCAGGCCATGGGGGTGCGCCACTGTTTCGGTCGCCTCTACGGTCCAAATTTGATCGACACCTTCAAAGAAGGACCGGAGTACTATGAGCGCATGTTTGCTGATCTCGGGATCGCGCCTGCCGACGCGCTGGTGGTCGATGACAGTCCCCGCGCCATCGAGTGGGCGACGCAGGTGGGGGCGCGTGCGGTGCTTGTCGGGGACTCGTCACTCCCTCAGGGGGAAACGACCTTGCATATTGGAAGCCTCGTTGAACTGCCCGCTCTGCTTCAACAACTGGACTGGTTCAGATCGTAGAGGCTATCGCGTAGATCGGGTGCAGCAAAGAGGCCCAGCGACAGTTGGGAGAGCTGCCACTGGATTTCACAGGACACCCTTGCTCACGGCGAGAACAACGTCACTGTCGGGCGTGCAGGGCGACGGTCTCGCACTGCCTCGGTACGAAACCCTTGCTGTCTTCACGTGCCTCTGGTACAGTGACAACGACGGAACACGTCGTCAAGAGATATGAGGAGGGGAGTCATGCCACCACTGAACATCTTCCTCGATGATGGCGGGGTCATCACTGATAAACAGCGGCGAGCCGTCCAATTTGGGCGCCTGGTTGGCGACTACTTTGTGCCATTGCTTGGCAGGACTGAAGCGGCCTGGACCCACGCCCATCGTGCGGTGGTTGACCGGCTGGCCGATCCGCAGGCGGCGAGCGCGCTGGCTGCCGCTGATTTCGTAGGCTTTTACCGGGCGTACCAGCTCCGCTGGGTTGCAGGGATGTGCGAACTGCTGGATTTGCCCACACCGCCCGAGGAGGAGTGCCTCGACCTGGCGTATCGCGCGCTCGGCTGGATCACACGCCGCATCCAGGCAGCCCTGCCCGGCGCAGTCGAAGCCATCCGTCTCTTGCATCGTCAGGGCTACGGGCTGCACACCGCCTCTGGGGCGTGTTCACTGGAACTGGTCGGCGCTCTGGAAGGGATGGGCGTGCGGCGCTGCTTCGACCGTCTCTATGGGGCCGACCTGATCAACACCTTCAAAGAAGGCCCGGAGTACTATGCGCACCTCTTCGCCGACGTCGGCGTACAGCCAGAAGAGGCGCTGGTCGTCGATGACAGTGCTGACGCCGCTCGTTGGGCAAGCCAGCTCGGAGCCGGTATTGCCCTGGTCAGCTCTTCGCCTCATCCAGAAATAGGCACAGCACCCCGCCTTGGGAGCCTGGCTGAACTGCCAGATTTCCTCAGACAACGGGGGTGAGGCGGGCAGCGGAAGCGGTACCTGTCCGTCGGCTCGCTCTTCCAGACCGAGACATGAGCAGTGAGCGATCGCTGCCACTTGACAGCGGATGCTGAGCCTGGCTACCATAGTAAGTGGGAAAGTAGTGGTATCTATTAAGGAAGGCACGAAACATGCGACATCGTTATTGACGCAGGTGCAGAACCAACCCATCCATCTGGTGCCACCTTCTCATCTGCAGAGGCGCAGGTGAGACGTTTTGTGTAGTTCTGGTTGCTCCCTGCTCCAATCAGAGCTTTTCTCATCCCCACAGCCGAGCCCCACCGTCACCTGCTCCCACGATCTCTTTCGCCATGTTTGATCATCGATGTTCAAGGAAAGGACAGAACAAGATGCAGATGCGTGTTGGGTTATTACAGATGGCCGACTGTGGTCCCCGCAAAGAAGACCTCCAGGCCAAAGGAGAAGCCTACTGCCGGCAGGCGGCAGCCATGGGCGCGGATATCGCGCTCTTTCCCGAACTGTGGTACATGAGCGACCATCATTTCGTCGACCACTCCTGGAGTCACGGCTACGAACTCTGGAGAGGCAAGCACTTGTGGGGCAAAGCCGAGTGGCATCCCGGCCAGGAGTTTGCGGAGCAGATCGGGCGCTGGCACGCGCAGGCGATCGGCAGAGACGATCCCTATATCGCGCACTTTCAGCGAGTAGCGCGGGAGTTGCGCATGGCCATCGCCCTCACCTACCTGGAACGCTGGCCGGGAGGGCCGCGCGATACGGTGTCGCTGATCGACCGGCACGGGGAGCTGGTGCTGACCTACGCCAAGGTGCACACCTGTGACTTTGACCCGGTCGAGGCGACGTGTACACCGGGAGACAGCTTTCCGGTGTGTACACTGGATACAGCACAAGGGCCGGTCAAGGTGGGGGCCATGATTTGCTATGACCGGGAGTTTCCTGAGAGCGCACGGATGCTCATGCTTGGGGGAGCAGAGCTGATCCTGGTTCCCAATGTGTGCGACATGGAACTCAATTTCATTGCCCAGGTGCGAACGAGAGCCATCGAGAACATGGTCGCTATCGTCTTGACCAACTATGCTGTGCCGGATGCGAATGGGCATTCCATCGCCTTTGATCCCATTGCCTTTACCGAGCAAGGCTCGCGTGATAGCCTGGTCGTGGAAGCCGGTGAACAGGAAGGAGTCTACCTGGCGTCCTTTGATCTGGACGCGATCCGCGAGTACCGGGCGCGCGAGTCGTGGGGCAATGCTTTCAGGAAACCGCACCGCTACGGCCTGCTGGTCGAGCAGCGCGTCGAGGACCCGTTTGTGCGCGTGAATATCCACGGAGAGCGCTACCAGAGCAGCAAGCGATAGCGAGCATGTTCAGAGCGGCATGATCGCTTTCATCTGGGTCATGCCGCTTGCGGGGAGCCGCGTTGTGTCTGTCGGAACGTCGCTGGCGTGTCTCTCCATCCCGGCTCCGACCCAGACCGGAATAGCCGTACCTCTTGTGAGGTCCACGATGCGCAGACAAGATCATCGCGTGCTCACTGTCTTGACTGAGGTTTTTACCTATAATCCACTTCCCAGTACCTGGGGAATCTGAGGAGGGACGACTGATGCCTGAACAAGCATTCACGATCACCATCAAATCAGCAGAAGACTCTCAATTAGACCTTCTTGAAAAAGAGTTTTCTCCTGATAATCTGTCAAAATCTCATTACAAGAGATATGATGTACAGAAAAGAGGTGAAGGAGTCTATCTCATCGCCTGGCATGATCACACTCCTGTTGGTCACTTTTTGCTGCGTTGGAGCGGCCCTGACGATGCTCATGTCATGAAGTATGTGGATGTGACTCACAGTGCTTTCCTGGAAGCTGGAGCGACAAGCGTTGCCTATCGGAGAAAGGGGATCGCGACGGCGCTCATTCGAGAAGCTGAGCTATTAGCAAGAGCAAAAGGATGCACCCAGATTGGATTAGAGGTAGGAAGCACCGATAATCCGGAAGCCAAACGCCTGTATGAACGCTTGGGGTATGTCGATTGGGGACGAGGGGAATTTCTCATCAGCTGGGAATACATCGATAAGCATGGCAACAGGGGGACGGAATCAGAGGCGGTCACGTATATGCACAAACGCCTCCAAAACTCTTGTACCTCATGAATGAGTCTTCCACGAAGCGGTCGAAATAGGTTGTCAGTTCTGCCATTTTAATGACTCACGGTCGATTTTGGTGAACTGACGAGTTTATGCAAGGATCGCTCGTTTCGTGATTGGCCCTAAAAGGTATGCAAGCCGACCAGGCATAGCCCTGCACTTCCAGAATCGCTGCATGTGATGGAGATCCGAACAGGAGGGCCAGGGACAGGCACGCGTGTCGCACTCGCCAGATGTGGTGTCTTACGCGGCAACCAACCCTCCGCCAACGACCATCACGCAGGCTCCAAGGAAGCGGCTGCGCATCTGGCCTTCACCCAGAAACACCCGTGCCCACAGGATAGTGAAGATGGCGCTGAGCTTGAAAAGGGTGGTCACATACCCAACGAGGCCAAGGGCAATGGCGGTGAAGCCAAAGAGCGGAGCGACTCCTGCCAGTGCGATGGCGGCGAAAAGCGCACGTGCATGGGGACGCAGCCCCTGCCAGGTTCCCCTACTGGGGGATGGCCTCTCCGGCTGAGATAGGCGCAATACTCCTGGGGTGAGGAGCACCACTAGCAGAAATGTTCCCAGCAGTGCCACCAGCGGACCACTCGATGGAGTCACGCGCTCGATGGCGAGCTTCTCCAGGACGGTGGTGGCTCCCCACAGGGCGGAAGCGACAATGGCCAGCAGGGTTCCCGCTCGCTGAAGCAGTACGCGCAATGGCGCAAGCAGCCCTGTGCGCACTTCCTCGACCTCGAGGAGATAGGCACCGAAGAGGACCAGCGCCACGCCGATGGTTTGGCGCAAGCCAGGCGTTTCACCGAGTGTCGGCCAGGCGAGGAGCAGCGTGAAGGCCGGATTGAAGGTGAGCAGGGGACTAACCAGCGACGCATCGGCACGCGCAAGTGCGATGGTCGAAAGCAGCGTGGCTGCCCAGTTGAGGAGCGCGGAAGCCACCAGCGCTGCGACAAAGATGCCATCGATGTGGGGGAGACGCGCTGTACAGGAGAACGGGACGCTCCCATGCAAGGAAGTGACCGAGCACTGAGTGAGCAGCAAGGTTCCGGCGAGCAGGATGGGCAAAGAAGCAGCGTTGACGATCCAGGCCACCAGCGCTGGACGAGCATCTCGCAAGAGACGCTTGTTCAGAATGGGCAGCAAGGAGGTCAAGATAGTAGCAACGAACGCCAGCAGAGCAGCCATGATGCATCCTTGTCTCACCGCAACAACGAGATGGTCCTCTTTCCCTGCTCAGTCTATCATACCAGGAAAGGTTTCTCTTGACAGCTTCCATCACACAAGTCCTCTCTTGAAGGAACATGTTCGACCTGGCGAGGCACACTTCCCTCAGCTTGAGCGCGAAGCCGCGCGCTGCGAAAGATCAGTTGGTGCGATCCAGGGACACGCAAACACGAGCAAAACTCTCTCTACTGAGGTCTTGACAATTGCGTTCTATTCAAGTAAACTATTGAATAATAGAGTATTTGAGTATATCCGTTGTCTTTCCGATTCAGATCGAGCTCCTGAAAGCTTTAAGGAGGTCTTCATGGAGAGTCCTAGCATCACCCATCTCACTGCGACAGAAGTTGCCCAACTCGATCCCTATACGTTCCTCGCCCTGCTTGGCAAGCGGGTGATCCACCCCGGCGGGCGTCGCTCCTCCGAGGAGCTATTCCGGCGGGCGGGCTTTCGGGCGGACCAGCAGGCCCTGGACGTGGGCTGTGGGGTCGGCACGTCCGCCATTGCCATCGCCCGCCGGTTCGGGGCAATTGTGACCGCGGTCGACATCTCGCCCATCATGCTTACCCGTGCCAGCTCGAATGTCCGGCGCACCGGGCTTACGGGACAGGTCACCGTTACACACGGCGATATTCTCGCGCTGGGCTTTCCCGACCACAGCTTCGATCGCGTGGTCGCCGAGGCCGTGACGATGTTCGTCGACCGCCCGCGTGCCGTGCGGGAACTGATCCGCGTCTGCAAGCCCGGTGGGCGCGTCCTCGCCACCGAATTCTTCTGGCGCGAGCCGCCTACACCCGAAGCACGCGAAATTTTCCTCGGCCAGGTCTGCCCTGGCATGCAAGTCGACACGCTGGAGGAGTGGGTGCGCCTCTACGAGGGGGCTGGGCTGGGCAACACGCAGGTCGTCTCCGGTCCCTTCGAAATGATGACCCCCGCTGGCTTCCTCGCTGATGAGGGGGTCGCCAACTGTCTGGCGATCATGGGCCGCGCCATGACCCGCCTGTCCTACCTGCGCAAGCTGGCCTGGCTGATGCCGCGCTTGCAGCGCGCGGTGCCCTACCTGGGCTACCTGCTCGTCGTGGGTGAGAAGCCAGCCGCTCTCCAAGGAGGAGTGGCAATGCAAGCCGAGGAGGTGGCAGAAGAACTCTCCCCTGAAAGGATGTCGTGACATACATGGACCAGCAAGAGAAACGAGCCTTCAAGACTCACCTCTACGAGCAGTTTGCGCGCATCGGCAAAGCCTTGTCGAGTGCGCACCGCCTCGAACTCCTCGAGGTGCTCGCCCAGGGGGAACACAGCGTGGAAGCGTTAGCGCAGGAGACGGGTATGGCGGTGGCCAATGCCTCGCAGCATCTCCAGGTGCTGCGCGCCGCTCAACTCGTCGAGGTACGCCGCGAGGGCGTCTACATCTACTACCGTCTGGCGGACGAGCGCGTGTTCCGCCTGTGGCAAGCCATGCGGGAGGTCGGGGAGGCTCGCATCGCAGAGATCGAGCGCATTGTCCAGACCTACTTGCACGAGCGGACCCTGTTGCAGCCCATCAGTGCGGCGGAGCTGCGCCAGCGCCTGAGCGAGGGGGATGTCATCCTGCTGGATGTGCGTCCCGTGGAGGAATACCAGGCGTCGCATCTGCCCGGGGCCCTTTCCATGCCGGTGCCCGACCTGGAGGCCCGTCTCCCAGAGCTACCTCGCGAGAAGGAGATCGTGGCCTATTGTCGCGGTCCCTACTGTGTGTTTGCCGATGAGGCGGTTGCTTTGTTGCAGGCCAACGGTTACAACGCTCGCCGCCTCGAACAAGGGCTTCCGGATTGGCGAGCGCTGGGGCTGCCGGTCGAAAGCGGAACAGGAGCACATCCATAATGACCATTGATGTCGAGACCTTGAGGACCTGGCTGGAGGAGGGACGGCCAGTCACGATCCTGGATGTGCGATCGACGGCAGAACGGGCGGAATGGGCCATTCCTGGCAGTTTCCACGTTGATGCCTATGATGCGCTAAAAGCACATGATCCAGCCGCACTTGCCGCCGTAGACGTTCCGAGCGATGGACCGGTCGTGACGGTGTGCGCGGCTGGCAAGACCAGCTTAATTGCTGCCGAACAGCTTGCTGCACGTGGCGTCGAGGTCCTATCCCTGGAGGGAGGAATGAAAGCCTGGAGCCTGGCCTGGAATACGGCCGAGGTGCCCATACCAGGGAGCGCCGTGCGGGTGATCCAGGTGCGGCGCACCGGCAAGGGCTGCCTTTCCTACCTCATTGGCGCAGGGGAGGAAGCGTTCGTGATCGATGCCTCCCTTGACCCCCAGGTGTATCTCGACCTGGCGAGGAGCCAGGGCTGGCAGATCACCCGCGTCTTCGATACACATATCCATGCCGATCATCTCTCGCGTTCGCGGCAACTGGCGCAGATGAGCGGAGCGATGCTCTTTCTCCCGAATCAGCGGCGGGTGTCGTTTCCCTTTACGGCCATGCGCGATGGCGACACGCTCGCTACCCCTCAGTTGATGCTGACCGCGCTGCATACGCCTGGACACACACTGGAGAGTACCTGCTACCTGCTCAACAACGCCCTCCTCTTTACGGGAGACACGCTCTTTCCCACCAGTATTGGGCGTCCCGACCTGCACGCCGACGAGCAGGAAGCGCGAGCGCGATCCGTGCTGCTCTACCACAGCCTGCACAGGCTCCTGGCGCTGCCATCGGAGACGTTCGTCCTGCCAGGACACGCGAGTCAGCCCGTGCCTTTCGATGGCAAGCCGGTCGGCGCGCGGCTTTCGGAGATCGACGAGTACGTCGGCCTGCTGCATGCGACGCAGACGGTGTTTGTCGAGACCCTTTTGCATCGACTTCCCCCAACCCCGCCCAACTACGAACGGATCGTCACGCTCAACGAAGCAGGTCTGGTGCCTGATCACGATGTAACCGAGTTAGAAGCAGGAGCAAACCGCCGCGCCATCTCCTGATGGCACAGCACTTCCTGCTCACTATCTACAATGAAGAGCAAGGAACCAATCACGTAAGGAGGTCATAATGAGTGACAGTCTACAGACAGAACCCAGTCTTGACCTGGGTCGCTTGCGTCAAGCTATCCAGGAGGAATACACGGCGGTGGCACAAGATCCTGGTCGCGGCTATCACTTCCACACGGGCCGTCCACTCGCCAGCATGCTCGGCTACCACGATGACTGGCTGGAAGGTCTTCCCAAAGGCTCGATCGCGTCGTTCGCCGGCACGGGCAACCCCTTTCGCATCAGCCAACTCCAGTTCCGTGAGCGGGTCGTCGATATCGGGAGTGGTGCCGGCATCGATAGTCTGATCGCAGCGAAGATGGTTGGGCCAGATGGACAGGTCATCGGCGTCGATATGACTCCGGCGATGCTCGAAATGGCGAGGAAGAGT
>WNFM01027661.1_pt1 | contig 12470 bp, 14 predicted proteins | sample 5400271 | NCBI WGS metagenome assembly WNFM01 (sample SAMN13153352, study PRJNA577476) | soil metagenome | isolation source: 60 cm saprolite on Douglas fir-dominated hillslope | place: USA:California | collected 2013-09-17 | reverse complement strand
CGCCAGTGCCGACCCGGGGGCGACCCCCGGACCCCCGCGTGCCATCCGCTCGGGCCGGCCAGCCGACCGTCGCGGCTGGCACGGCTTCGCCAGTGCCGAGCAGGAAGAAGATCATCCCTCCGAAGCACGCCCACCACCAGGTCTTCCACTGGCCGGGGACGTTAGCGCTGGCCGTCGCCACCGCGGTCTTGTGGGCATTCACGTACGCGATCTGCTGCAGTCGCGCTCATGCGGGCCTCGCAATGCTCGTCGGTCCGGGGTCCTAACGGCCACGCTCGTCGGTCCGGGGTCCTAACGGCCGCAGAAGTACGATCGCGTACTTTAGGACTGACGTCATCGTAGGAGCGTGTCCGCTATGAGGCAAGAGGGTGAACTCGCTCGCACCCACGAGGGCGAGCCGGGCCTGCCCCGCGGCCGGAGCGGACTGCCCGCCGATGAGGTGCGTGAGGCGCAGCGGGAGCGCCTGCTGCGGGCCGTCATCGCCGCCGTCGACTCGGCCGGCTTCCGCGACGTCACCGTGGCTGACATCGTCCGCGGGGCCCGGGTGTCGCGGGCCGCGTTCTACGCCCACTTCGCCGACAAGGAGGACTGCTTCCTGGCCGCGACCCGCCTGGGCGGCCTGCTCATGGCCGACCGGGTGGTCTCCGCGACCCAGAAGGTGCCCGACGACGCCAGCGCCGAGGACAAGCTGCGCGCGGGCATCGCCGCGTACGTGGAATTCCTGGCCGAGGAGCCGGCCTTCGCGCGCGCCTTCTACGTCGACATGCCCGTAGCCGGTCCCCGGGCGGTCCGGCAGATCGAGGCGGCCCAGCACGGCTTCGCGCGGCTGAACCGCGCCTGGCACGAGCGCGCCTGCCGCGATCATCCGGCCTGGCCCGCCGTCCCCTACCAGGCCTACTACGCGCTCGCCGGCGCCGCGACCGAACTCGTGCGCGCCGAAGTCCGCCGGGGCCCGATCGACCCCTCGGGCGGACTGGAGGACACGCTGGTCGCCCTCCACCTCGCCGTCCTCGCCGGCCAGCCATGGACCCAGGCGGGGTAGTCCGGCCAGCCGAGAACCGCCATCTCATTACGGAATCACCGCGCAACCGGACAAGCGTGCCGAATACCCCGGTGTGGGCGGGCCGACTCTGACGTTGACGTCAAGGTCCGATAGGATCAAGGCGACACGATGGGGATCGTCAACAACGGCAGGGACGGCACATGCGAGCAGCGGGGCCGGCGGAGGCGCCCTCGGACGCGAGCGCGGGCGGCCGGAGCGTCCATTACAAGTGGATTGCCCTGTCCAACACCACGCTCGGGATCTTGATGGTCACGATCAACCAGTCGATCTTGCTGATCTCCCTTCCGGCGCTGTTCCGGGGCATCGACCTCAACCCGCTCGTGCCGTCGAACACCTCCTACTTCCTATGGGTCTTCCTGGGGTTCATGCTGGTCACCGCGGTCCTGGTGGTCAGCCTGGGACGCGTCGGCGACATCTACGGCCGGGTGAAGATGTACAACCTGGGCTTCGCCGTCTTCACGCTCTTCTCGATCCTGCTGTCCGTTACCTGGCTCACCGGGCCCGCCGGAGCGTTGTGGATCATCATCATGCGGGTCTTCCAGGGTGTCGGCGGGGCGTTCCTGTTCGCCAACTCGACCGCGATCCTGACCGACGCCTTCCCGGAGAACGAGCGGGGGAAGGCCATGGGGATCAACGGCATCGCCGCGGTGAGCGGCTCTTTCATCGGGCTTCTCCTGGGCGGCGTGCTCGCCCCCGTCGAGTGGCGGCTGGTCTTCCTGGTGTCGGTCCCGTTCGGCCTGTTCGGCACGGTCTGGGCCTACCTCAAGCTCCGCGACAACGGGGCCCGCATCCCGGCCAAGATCGACTGGCTGGGCAACGCCCTGTTCGCGGTCGGGCTGATCTCGCTGCTCACCGGGATCGTGTACTCCCTGCTCCCCTACAGGGGGCACCCCACCGGGTGGACCAATCCCTGGGTGCTGGCCGCCATCAGCGGCGGGGTCGCGGTCCTCGTGCTGTTCACCTGGGTGGAGACCAAGGTGCCGCAGCCGATGTTCCGCCTGGGCCTGTTCCGGATCCGGGCGTTCACCGCGGGCAACATCGCCGGGATGCTCGGCGCCCTGGGCCGGGGCGGCCTGCAGCTCATGCTGATCATCTGGCTGCAGGGGATCTGGCTGCCCCAGCACGGCTACAGCTTCAGCCAGACCCCGCTGTGGGCGGGCATCTACATGATCCCGCTGACGGTCGGGTTCCTCATCGTCGGGCCGCTAGCCGGAACGCTGTCCGACCGCTACGGGGCACGGGAGTTCGCCACCGCCGGCCTGATCGTCTCCGGGGCCAGCTTCCTGCTGCTCGAGGTGCTGCCGATCAACTTCAGCTATATCTGGTTCGCCTTGCTGATCATCCTGTTCGCGGTCGGCATGGCGCTGTTCTTCGCGCCCAACCAGGCCGCGGTCATGAACAGCCTCCCGCCGGAGCAGCGCGGCGCGGGCGCCGGGATGCTCAACACGTTCCAGAACTCGGCCACCGTGCTGTCCATGGGCCTGTTCTTCACAATCGTCACCCTGGGGCTGGCCTCGCGGCTTCCGTCGCACCTGTACCGCGGACTGGTCGCCGCCGGCGTTGCTCCCGGCGCCGCCCGCGCCGTCTCCAGCGAGCCGCCGATCGGCAGCCTGTTCTCGGCCTTCCTCGGCTACAACCCCATCAAGCAGCTGCTCGGGCCCACCGGAGCGCTGCAGCACCTGCCCGCCGGCCAGGCCGCGTACATCACCGGCCGGTCCTTCTTCCCCCGCCTGATCGAGCAGCCGTTCGCCAGCGGGCTGCACCTGGCCTTCACGTTCGCTGCGGTGGCGACCGGCATCGGCGTGGCCGCCTCCGCCGTACGCGGCCGGCGTTACCTGCACGCGACCGAGCCGCTCGCGGACGAGCTGGCCGAGGGCGCGGCCGAGGCGGGCGGGCTGGCGGGCCTCGACGAAGCGGCCGCCGTGGCCGAACTCCGCGCCGCCTCCGCCGGGCCGTCGGCTAACGGGGGCAACGGTAGGCTGGCCAGGTCAGGCGGCGACGAGGAGCTGGATCCATTGCACAGACGCGGTTGAGGCAATGAACACCACGCCCGGCAACGGCGCCGGCCTGGTCGTCAGCGACCAGCCGCCGGCCCGGAACGAGGAACTGCTCGGCATCGGCGCGGCGGCCGCCCGGGCCGGGGTTTCCGAGCGGGCCCTGCGCTACTACCAGCAGCTGGGCCTGATCGTGCCCAGCTGCACCACGCCCGGCGGGCTGCGCCGTTACTCGGAGGAGAACCTGGCGCGGGTGGCCCGCATCCGGGAGCTGCAGACCGTGCTCGGCCTCGACCTGGACGAGATCGCGATCGTGCTGCGCAACGAAGACCGCCTGGCGCAGATCCGGCGGGCCTATACCGATGAGCGCACGAGCGATGACGAGCGGCTCCGGCTGATCCGGGAGTGCCTGACCTTGCTGCAGAGGCTGCGCACGACCGTGGAGGGCAAGCGGGTCGCCCTGGAGAACTTCCTGGCCGATCTCGAGGCCCGCATCGGGCGCGCCCAGGATGTGCTGGCCGACCTGGATCCGCAGTCATGAAGTACGTGCTGTTCTAGGGGCCCGGCACCGGCGCGGGCCGCGCTACCGCGGTGCTGCGGCCAGCTTCCGCTCGGCGGCCGGGCGGCGTTCCGGTACCAGCTCGCGGCTGATCCAGCGATCGAGCACGTCGTCGCTCACCCAGGAGGTGATCAGCGCGTAGCGCGGCAGCGGACCCGGGTGCCAGACAACGTGGTAAAGCCGCTCGGTGTCGATGACCAGCTGCATCCCCGGGTGGAGCCGGATGCGGGTCTCGGTCGCCGGATTGTCCTTGTCCTCGCGCAGGATGAAGACCGACTTGCCGGGCGCGTTGTCCAGCTCAAGCCATGACCGTACGACCCAGCCCGCGCCACCGGGGTTAAGGCGGTTGTTGTCGTCCAGGTGAAGCTGGCGAAGTGCCGCCGCCTCGTCACTGGGGTTGAGCTTGATAACACGGACCCGGCCGAAGTTGCCGCCAATCTCCTCGACGTAGCGGGCGAGCCCCGGCGCCAGCTCTCGGTTCTTTGTCCAGATGCCATCGCAGTCCGGCTTGCCGTGATCCCAGAAACCGCGGCAGTCCATCTCGCCCGTCGCTGACGTCAGGGGCGCGAAGTTCGTGTCGCCCCCGCTCTTCCAGTCTAGGTATAGAAGCGACTCCCACTCTGCAGGCGCAATGGGATTACCCGGTCGATCACGCAGGATTACGTAGCCTTTTTCGGCCAGGATGTCGAGCTTGCGATGCATGCCATTCCCCCTCGGCTGGACTTGACTTTCCCCTCGTGTCCGCCGGGACCCATATCCCCCGACCGGTCGTGTTACTCTCCCGGACCGGCCCTCTTATTAATCCATGACGGGAATTTTATAAGCTCATTGCCAGGGACTCGGACGGCTCATTAGCCGCGAGCGATTGCTCGCCATGCGCCGGGCCAGGATTCCGTCCGGGGATCGCAAAGCTTCACTAAAGAAAGCGGTCTCCGGCTTCAGTCAGGGCGCCCTACGGGGATACGTCATCCCGGGGGATGCCATGGCGACGGCAGCCCGCGAGAGGCGCCGGCCGCACTATTACGATGATCCGCGCTTCGACTACGCGCGCGCTTAACCGCCCGCGTTCCCTGCTCCGCGGTGACCGGATTCCGGTCTCGGGCGTGGATAGAGTGGGCCACGCAGGAACGACTCGCCGGGATTCGCTTCGGGCTGAGCACGTTCTTCTTGGTCGGCGGCGCGTCCTTACTCGATCCGGGTCGCGATGGGCGTGGCGATGTTGACGGTGCGGCCGACCGTGCACAGGCGGTCATGCGACTTCTGCACCGCGTCAGGCAGCAGCGCCCGGGCAGCGTCGCCCTGCTCACCGCCGGGGAACCTGATCCGGAACGTCACCTCGATGTCGGTCAGGCGGTTGCCGTCGGCGTCGCGCACCTTGTCCGCGTCGACCAGTACCTCGAACGCCTCGGGTTCAGCCCGGCGCGAGGTCAGGATGTCGATGTCGATAGCTGTGCAGCCGCCGATGGCGACCAGCAGCAGCTCCGTCGGGGTGAAATCGGCGCCGGCGCCCGTGCCCAGGGCGATCTGGCCGCCCCGGCTGTTGGTGGCGGTGAACTCGCCGTTCGCGACGCGCCCGATGGTCACGCTGCGGTGCACGGAATCATTCGCCATGCCCACAGCCTGCCAGACGCCAGCCGCCTGCCCGAGGCGGGCAGGGCGCGGACGTCGACTTCCTGGCCGGGCCGGGTCCGACCGCCGATATTTGATGAAATCTCCGGGCGCAGTGAAGCAGCAGAACGCCGAGTTGCGCGTCTTTCCAAGCGTGGACCTTGATGACCCCGGCACCGGGACGGCCCGCTGCTCCTGCCCGCGCGCTCCCGGCGCTCCTCTTCTCTGGCCTACGGCGGCGGCCAGAGGACCGGAGCGCCGGCCTGGCCGGGCTGGCTCGCGCCTGTGGCTTCTGCGGTCCTGGTTACCGCCGTGATCTGCGGGTCGGTGGTCGTTTCTCGCCTGGGGGTCGGCGCGCATGCCCGGGGACGGCCCGGGCCAGGTGCGGCCGCGGCCTCGAGTGCCAGCGCGGTGCGCAACGAGGCGGCTGAGTGGGTCGCCGCCCAGGCCGGCCGGCCCGCCGTCGTGTCCTGTGATCCGGTGATGTGCCAGGCGCTGAAGGCACGCGGTCTGCCCGCCAGCGACCTGGCTGCGCTAGGGCCGGGCGCGGCCGACCTCCTGGGCTCGGCCGTCATCGTCGCGACAGCGGCCGTGCTGCGTTCCTGAATGCGCAAAGACCCCCCTATGCCCCTGCGCGGGCCGAGATCGCGCGGCTCCCCGACGGCCAGCCCGTCCTTCGCGTCGAGTTCGCGGCGCCGACTCCGCTGGGCCTCCTGGCCGGCCCCGGCATCGGAGGTGCGTGATCAGGCCATCCTGGACCCCCTACGCTGACGCGGGCAGCCGCAACCGCTGCGGCGCATCGCGCGAACGGCGGCCGCCCGTACCCCGTGCCTCAGCCGCTCGTTAGGCGGACTGGCTGCCGAGCATGAACGACGCCCGGCCCTGCTCGTCGAGTTCCGCGTCGAGTTCTCTGTCCTCGACGATGACGGCGGCATCCGCCTGGACGAACACGCGCGCGCCTGCGTCCTCGATCACGGCGTCATCTGGCTGGGGGCCCTCCAGGGACAGCGCCAGCGTTCCGGTGTCACTGTCCTGCAGCGACATGCGCAGGCCGGTGTCGGCGGGAATACCCGGCTGGGAGGTGAGCGTACGTATCGTAGCGGCGGCCCTGTCGGTTAGCGTAAGCACAGTCTGCACCTCACTTTGATCGATATTGGCTGGCAAGGTAGTTGGTCCTGCCCGCGCTGCACCGGCTCAAACCGGCTTCAGGGTTTCCCCCCCGGGCCGGGTCCGCGCGCGGAGCCTGGCAGGCTGAGCGAATGACCTGGACTGCACCGACCCCGAACCCGGTTGACGGGCCGCTCACCGGTGACGACCGCCCGATCCTCGAGGGCTTCCTGAACTGGCAGCGCACCACCCTGCTGAACATCTGCGCGGGCCTGACCGCCGACCAGCTGGCCGCCCGGCCCATCCCGTCGTCGGCGCTGTCGCTGCTCGGCCTGGTGCGGCACCTGGCCAAGGTCGAGCGGATCTGGTTCCGGCAGCGTGCCGCGGGGTTGCCGGTCGAGCCCATGTACGACCCGTCCCGCGGCCAGAACGCCGACTTCGACGACGTCAGGGCGGCGGACGCCAAGGCCGACCTCGAGCGCCTGCAGGACGAATGGCGCCATGCCGACGAAGCGGTCCAGCACATGGCCTTCGGCGACACCTTCACCGTGAACGGCGAGGTCTTCTCCCTGCGCATGGCGTACGTGCACATGATCTACGAGTACTCACGCCACAACGGCCACGCCGACCTGCTCCGAGAGAGCATCGACGGGGTCACCGGACGGTGACGGCGCTGACTCCGGCCGTCCGGTACTCACCCGGCGGGCTGTGGCGGCGGTGAGTTCAGCAACCCAGCCTCCCCGTGCCCACGTCGGGCGCTCGCGGCGCTCAGCCGGATGCCGCCCCCGGCGGATAGCCAAGGCCGGCGCTGGCTGAGCGCCGCGAGCATGTTGCCCCCTACAGGTACAGAGCAGCCCCCGGCCTCTCAGATACGACCCGGGGCCAGGCAGATATGGGCCGTTCCAGACCCGGGGCCCTGCGGGAGCGATCCGCCGGTGCCGTCGGCGTCGCGCTACGAGGCGCCGACTCCGTAGCCGGCGTTGCTCAGCATCCGGCGCAGGTCGACAACGGCCTGAGCGTCGATGTCCTTGTGGGCGGGAGGATCGAAGTACTCGGTCTCAGACCCGATGGTCACGGCCACCTTGCCGCCGCGCTGCTCCACGGTCGAGCCGACCGCCTCCAGCAGCGACACCACCGCATGCCATTCGATGTTGTGGCTCACCGGATGCTGGAAGATCTGGCGCAGCGTGTTGCGGTGATGGTTGTTCAGGTGCTCTGGCGTCGACATTTCGCGCTCCCGTCTGTCCGGCGGCAGCTATGCCGCTCCACACCATCATCACAGCGGCCTCACACGCCATGGCCTCCGGCTGGTCGCGCACCGTGTCCTGCGTCAGCGGCGCTGCAAGCCAGGCAGTATCGCATCTCCGGGGCGAGCGCGAGCCGGGAAGCCGGGATGGCTGCATGGCAATGCTCGCACCGGCCGAAATGGCCGGCCGTTAGCCGGGCGAGCGCCTCCTCGACATCGGCCAGCCCCCGGCGGGCAGCGACCGTGCGCCGCAGCGTCTCCCGCAGGCTCCAGGCGGCGGCATGGTCGCCCGGGCGGGCGCCGGCGTGGGCCGCAGCATCGTGGCAGGCCAGCGACAGCTTGATGAGCTGCTGCAGCCGGTCCTGCCACCGGGCTTCGAGCAGGGCCCGCCAGTGGGGCAGCAACGGGGCTTCGGTCGGGTGCGCGGGCATCGCGGGTTACCTTCCTCTTACTGTGCCCTCCTTGAGGCGCTGAGCCGGGCATCGAGTCTTGCCTCAGGCAACCTGCCGAGCATGAAGGCGTGTTGCCGCTGGTGTGACAACGGGATGGAGACGGCCGGTTGCCTGGTCAGCGGCCGGTTGCCTGGTCAGCGGCCCGGGCGGGGCAAGGTCACGACTACCTGAGTGCCCCGTCCCGGGGTGCTCGTCGCTTCCACGCCGCCGCCGTGCGCGCGGACGAGCTCGGCCACCACGGCCAGGCCGATGCCGCTGCCGGCCACCGTGGCGGCCTGCCGGCCCCGCCAGAACCGGTCGAAAATCCGCGGCAGCTCATCGGGGGGGATCCCAGTGCCGGTGTCGGTCACGCGCAGCCGTGCGTCCCGGCCGGCCGGCCCGGCTTCCAGCGTCACCCGCCCGCCGGCCGGGGTGAACTTCAGCGCGTTGCTGAGCAAGTTGGTGACGACCTGATGCATCCGCTGGGCATCGGCCAGGACGCTCACCGGAGTCAGCCGCCGCTCAAGCGTGATGTCAGCGTCCTCGAACCGGCCCGCCAGGCGGCCGGCCGCAGCGCCGGCGATCTCGGCCAGGTCGCAAGGGTGGAGCGACAGCTGGAGTGCGGCCGCTTCCGCGGCGGCCAGGGTGTGCAGGTCGTCCACCAGCCGAGCCAGGCGAAGGACCGGGGGAAGGGTCGACGACCCCGTCGAGCAGGGCCTCGTGACCCGCCTGCAGGACCGCGACCGGGGTGCGCAGCTCGTGCGCGACGTCGGCGACCACGTCCCGGCGGAGCTGGTCCTGGCGGGCCAGGTTGTCGGCCATCCGGTCGAACGTGGCCGCGAGGTCGCGGAGCTCGTCCGGCGCGTGGATCTCCCCCACCCGTACGGCGCGGTCACCATGCCCCATGGCCTGGGTCACCTCGATCAGGCGGCTGACCGGACGCGTGATCCGCCGGGCCGCGAGCAGCCCGGTCAGCAGGGCGAACAGCGCGGCTAGGCCAGCCGCGCTGGCGATCGCCCGCAACAGCGCGGAACGCAGGACGCTGTCCGCGGCGGGAAGGCCGCTGCCCGTCAGGCGCACGGCTATCCTGCCCACCCGGTGACCTTGCACCATCACCGCTGCCGTCTCGACGGGTAGCGTGCCGCGCGAGAATCCCGGCGAGGCCGCGACGATCCGGCCCGTGTTCTCGGTCACCTGGACCTCGGCCCCCATACTGTGGCCGGCGGCTATCACCTGGCCCAGGTCGTCCTTGGACCAGCCGCCGGGCTCCTCCCAGGCTGCGCCCGCGACCGCCGTCATCGCCTGCGTCAGCTCCTGCCGCTGCTGGCTAGCCAGATTGGAGACGTCGGCGGCGGCGAACGCCGCGGTCAGCCCGGCCAGCAGGGCCACGGCCAGCAGGGCCACCGCGATGAAGGCCAGGGCCAGCCTCAGCCCGATAGAACCCGAGCCGCCGGACCTAGCCATCTCGGGTCAGGCCGAGCCGGTAGCCGCCTCCGAGCACCGTCTGGATGATCTGCGGTTCACGCTGATCTTCCTCGATCTTGTGGCGCAGGTTCTTCACGTGCGAGTCGATCGTGCGCTCGTAACCCTCGAACTCGTAACCACGCACCCGGTTGATCAGCTCCAGACGGGAATACACCCGGCCGGGCACGGTCGCGAGCGCGACCAGAATGCCCCACTCGGTGGGCGTCAGGTCCACCGGCGTCCCTCGCACCTCGGCCGCCCGCCGGGGCTCGTCGATGACCAGCACCCCGCCGCCGTAGCCGACCAGCCCTTCGTCACCGGCGGGCCGCCCGCCCCGGCGCAGAATCGCCTGCACGCGCAGCACCAGTTCACGCGGGCTGAACGGCTTCGTCACATAGTCGTCGGCGCCTAGTTCCAGGCCGCCGATCCGGTCCTCCTCGCTGCTGCGCGCGGTCAGCATGAGGATGGGCGTGGATCCCGCGACCCGGATTTCCCTGGCCACGCTCTCACCCGGGACGTCGGGAAGGCCGAGGTCCAGGATCACCAGATCAGGACCCGCCGACAGAGCCATGCTGATCGCGTCCGCGCCCGATCCCGTCGACAGCACCGCGAAGCCGGCCCGTTCCAGGTAGGAACGCACCAGCTCGCGCAGTTTCTGCTCGTCCTCAACCACCAGTACCGTCGTCGCCATCTGCCCGCTCCCTGCTCGCCGGCCTTCATCGCTCGCTGTCACCAGGCACCGAATCGGGCCATCGTCTGATAACGATGATTCCCCACGCCCCACATAACCGCGCCGACCCCCAGACGTCCGCCTTCCGCCGCACCGCGAGACGTCCTGGCGCACGAGCCTGACCTTCTGGTTGGTTTGCGCCTGGCGCTGGGCCGTCCAGCGGACGAGTGGTTCGGCGCCCCTCGCCGCCAGGGGCCCGGTGACGGCGAGGATGAAGGCGTAGGCAGCGGCGAGCGGGCCGAGATGACTGTTGATACCGGCCGCGATCCGCCCGGTCCGGTCAGCGGAGCAGGAAATCGGATCCCGCCGCTGGAGGGACCAGCCAGCGCAGCCGTTCCCGGCCGTCTAGCAGGTCCAGGCGGCGGCGCAGCCTTGGCAGGGCTGCGGACTGGCTGGCGTGCGCCGCCACGGCGCTGCGCTGGACCGCGCGGGCGGCCGCGGCCTCGGCGCCCAGATCTGCCAGCCAGCCGCCGCGGGCGCCCGGCGCCATGCGCGCCGCCACCGGCAGGCTCACCGTCTGGGCGGCCAGGCACGCTGCCTGGGCGACCCGGGCGTCGTCAGGGTCGCCCGAAGCCGCCGGGTCAACGACCAGCAGCAGATCTGGCGCATGCTCACGGATGACGCGCCGTACTCGCTCGGTGAGCGCCGGTACCGGCGCCAGGCGGAGCCCGCCGTCTGGGTAGTCGGACACCCGAACCGACGAGATGCCCAGCAGCCCGGCCGCCACCTGCAGTTCCCACAGGCGGACGGTCTCCAGCGGCTCGCAGGTGGAGTTCAGCGATGACGCCTCACCCCGGGTCAGGCACAGCAGCGCCAGGCTGGCGCCGCCGCGGCCGAACGCGTACACCAGCGCTCCGAGGTCCGCGGATTCCTGGCCGGGCCGGGCGATGACCACCAGGACCCTTCTGGCCTCCGGCAGCGGCTCGCCAACCGGTGCTGCGGGCATGGCGCGGATCGCCGGCGCGGGAGCGGACGGCCAGCCCGCGGGGTGGCTGCGGGCCGGAAGCCCGGCGGGCCGGAGCGAGACCGCGGCTGACGTGGAGGTCATCGGGTGATCCCTTCGGGGTCATGGCGTACCTGTATCTCACCCGGGAGCCGTGGAGCCGCGTTGGAACGGCGATGGAGACGGCATGGATGTGGCTGAACTGCGTCCTGGATGGTCTCAGACACTCGCCGCGATCTCGTCGGGAGCAGTGGCCTGGGCCGCCCGCGCGCCGTGCAGTTCATGGACATAACGGCCGCCGCGCAGCAGCGACGCCAGCGCCGCGATCAGGCAGGCCGCGATCGCGAAGTCGAACGCGATGGCCAGGCCGCGGGAGAACGGCGCCGAGATCAGCGACGGGAAGAACGTGCGGCCGGTGAGGTAGGCGGCGTGGCTCGCCGGGAGCCCGCTGAGGGCGTGCCCGAGCAGCGTCTGGACCGGGTTGTAGCCGAGCAGCGCCGCGAACATGATCGACACCGGCGGCAGTGCGGCCACCCGCGCCGCGTCCGCGTGCGGCACTCCCTGCGCCACCAGGCCGTGGGTGAGGGTGGCGGGCAGCGACGAGGCCAGGCCCAGGATGATCAGCGTGAAGAAGATCCCGATGGACAGCACCTGGGCCGAGTTCTGGAACGTCGCGCTCATGCCGGCGCCGGCGCCGCGCTGATCGGGCGGGAGGCTGTTCATGATGCCGGCCCGGTTCGGCGAGGCGAACAGGCCCATGCCCATGCCGCACAGCAGCAGGATGCCGGCGAACTGCCAGTACACGAAGTCGACCGGCAGGAGCTCCAGCAGCCCGAACGAGCCGGCGGTCACCAGCATGCCGCCGGTCGCGAACGGCCGGGCGCCGTACCGGTCGGACAGCCAGCCGGACAGCGGCCCGGCGACCAGGAAGCCGATGGTCAGCGGGATCATCGCGATCCCGGCCCACAGCGGGGTCTGGCTGAAACCGTAGCCGTGGATGGGCAGGTAGATGCCCTGCAGCCAGATGATCAGGATGAACATCAGGCCGCCGCGGCCCAGTGCGGACAGCAGGCTGGCCAGGTTGCCCGCGGTGAACGCGCGGATCCGGAACAGGTTCAGCCGGAACATCGGCTCGGCGACCTGCGTCTCGATCACGCAGAAGATCGTGAGCACCGCGAGGCCGCCGCCGATCAGGCCGAGCACGAGCGGGCTGGTCCAGCCCATCATGTGCCCGCCGTAGGGCTGGATGCCATAGGTGATCCCGGCCAGGACCGCGATCAGCCCGGCGCCGAACGTGAGGTTGCCCGCCCAGTCCAGCCGGGCCG
>WNFM01348694.1_pt1 | contig 12472 bp, 12 predicted proteins | sample 5400271 | NCBI WGS metagenome assembly WNFM01 (sample SAMN13153352, study PRJNA577476) | soil metagenome | isolation source: 60 cm saprolite on Douglas fir-dominated hillslope | place: USA:California | collected 2013-09-17 | reverse complement strand
GACCGGCAGCGGAATCGCGGAGCGGAATATGTTGTCGGGATCATATTGCCGCTTGGCCCTGATCAGCCAATCGACATTGCGGCCATAGCTTTTCGCCGCACGTTCCGCGTCGCCGCTGGTGAGCAAATTTGGGTATCCACCCGGAAGCGCCATGGCATCGAAAGCCCGAAGAGTGGCTTGCACCCAGCGCTGATGCCAATGCTCGTCACGCGGCTCTGAACGATCGGCAAATGATGCGAGGATCTCGACCAGCACATGATCGCGCCGAACGCCGAAGGCCGTTGCCTCCGCTGGCACGCGCGAGGCGGCGCCCCTGAATTCGTGGGTGAGGATGGCGCAGCCGGGTGAGACCGCCGTTGCCATCGCTCGAATGAATGCGTCGATGCTGAGGCTATCGAGTGCCGGAAGCCAGCACGTCTCCATGAACACGCGTTGTCCGGTGACGAGAAACGGATCAAATACGGCGAGCGAAGCGCCATAGGCCAGCGCGTCCAATGCGCCGGCGACCAGGGTTCCGAGCCTGAAGAATGGCGCCAGGCGAGCTTCACCTTGCTCCGGCAGACCGCACCATGTTGGTACGATCATGACCAACGGCGTGCCGTCGGGGCCGCCGACGAGCCCAAGCTGAACCGTCAGTTCGTCGGGCGCGGAAGCCGCGAAGTCGACGGCTCCTTCGAGAACAGCTCTCGCTTCATTGAACGGGAAGAGCAGCATGCCCGAGCGGACGCTGCGGAGATCGTGCACACGGTGTCGCATCGCCGTCACCACGCCAAAATTTCCGCCGCCACCACGGAGCGCCCAGAACAGCTCCGTTTCGCTGTCGGACGCGGCGGTGACGATGCGCCCATCCGCGAGAACAATTTCCGCGGCGAGCAGATTATCGAGCGCAAGCCCGAAACGGCCGATCAACGGTCCGTATCCGCCGCCCAGCGTTAATCCGGTCATGCCAACGGAGCTGCACGAGCCGGTCACCGCCGCGAGCCCGAGCGGATCGGTCACCGCGAGAACGTCCGAGGCGCGGGCGCCTCCCGAAATTTGCACGGTGCGATGGTCGAAGCCGAGGCCCACGCCGTTCATGGCGCTGAGATCGATCACGATCCCCTCGCACAGAGCCCGGCCGGCCCAGTCATGGCCTCCACCGCGCACCGACAGCGGAAGCTGACAGTCGCGGACGGCCCGAATGGCCGACTGGACCTCTTCAGGTGTGAGGCAGTGAGCGACCGCGCGCGGCATGGGCCCGGCCGGCTTCGCCCAGATCGCTGTTGCGGCGGCATAACGATCCTCGCCCGGCCGCGATAACCGGCCGGACAATTGGGTGCCGAGCCGAAGCAACGTTCTTTCGATCATATCCGTCATTGCTGTTCTCCCTGGTCTGGCGGCGCGAACGCGATGGTTTGGCGCCTCCGGACCGCGATTTAGGGAGATGGCAGCGGTTGATCTTGAAGATTCCTGCTCTTTGGGCTCAGGCGACCAGCTGCGTCGGGGAAACGCCGTGAACGCGCCGGACCCAACGCGTGAGGTGGCTTTGGTCGGCAAAGCCGGTGCGTACCGCGACCTCAGCGAGGCCAGATCGGCCATCGCGAACAAGCTCGACCGCACGTCGCAATCGCAGATGCACGACGTAACGGTGCGGACTGACGCCAACGGATCGGGTGAACAAGCGAGTAAAATGGAACGGGCTGCGCCCTGCTATCTTGGCGAGTGTGGCGACCTCGATCGGCTCATCGATGTGGGCAACCACATGATCTCTAAGTCGCTTGAGGACGTCTTTGCCCAACATGCCCCGCGTCCGGCGCTCGCACTCTGAAGTATGACGGGCAACCAATCCCTCGATGAAATCGCTCGCAACCTCGTTCCAGAAGAACGGCCCGTTGGGGTATCCGTTCGCGCTCTCCGATGCCAGGGTGCGGGCAAGATCGAGCAGGGTTTGATCGTAGCCTAACAGGCGCTCCATCAACTTGGCTTCAGGCGCCGCATCCTCGGCGGCCGCGAGCGCGAGCCGGCGGGGATCGATCGTGACGAGAATGGCGTCGACGCTTTGCTCGGCATCGGCCACGGAGTCGATTCCAGCGGGACAGATGGCCAGCGATCCCGCGGCCGCATCGTGCCGAAACGTCCGGCCGGCCATCCGGCACTGAATGCGTACCTGCGACACGAAGCAGACCAGGTGCTGCCGGGCTATCACGTTGAAATGTGCGCCGCCTCGAAACCGCATGCTGAGGACGGAAACGCCGCTTTCGCCTGGCGCGCTACCGGCGATCAGCGTTGTTGGCGGACCACCATCCTTTTGCGCCAGGCGAAGTTCTCCACGTCCCATCATCATGTGCGTCCTCTCACGCGCGGGGTGAGCTAATCGAATAGATGCCTTCGTGCAAGGGTGGGCCAACAATGAGACAGCCGAACTTCTCCGCAATGGCCGCAATATCATCGTCGCTCTTACGCGCGGCGACTTTCTTAAACAGTCCCTCGATATGCCCGGGCGAGAAAATGATCAGCATCCGAACGGGCGCGTCCGTTAGATTGCACCACGCGTGAGGAACGCCCTTGCTGACGGTGACTGCGGTGCCGGCGGGAGCATCCAAAGCGGTGTCCCCATTGGCAATATGCAGGGTGCCGTCCAAAACGATAAAATGCTCATCTTCGTTTTGGTGGATATGCATCGGTACGCCGTTGCGCGGATCAGCGACCACCTCGAGCACGGTAAAGTTCCCGTCCGTCTCCTTGACGGAGGTGCGGATCGTGAAACGTTCGCCCGGCGTTGTCTGTAACCATTCAGCGTTGCTTCGACGGCCAAGCGATAGAATCTCGGTGGATTTTTTCGATGTCGTCATGTTGACCTGCCTGTTTCCAAAAAATCTGGCGCAGTTGCCGAAGCCGGCGCTGCGCGTCAGCCAAGCTAATTGGGGCGGGTTACTGTTGAGTGGCGTAATTGATTGACATGGCTACATCTGTAACCAGTGTTTAGACGACCTTAGGCGCAGCCGTGCTTATGTCAGCGCGCCCGTCGCCGGTGCGTTGCGCTGCGCCGGCCTCAAACGAGCTCGCTCCAAGGGCTCGGAATAGCCGGGGAATGTACAGCAGATATTGATGCGGATCGTCATACATCCAGCGCGCAACCGGGTCAGTGCCAAAGGCCAGAACGAGCCTGGCGATGGCACGGTCGATTTCGCAGGCGCCGGCAATGGTCGCGACAGTGCTTTGGCGTTCCGGGGTTTGCTGCATGGTGTAAGACCCTTCAAGCATCCGGCAGCTGCGTCAGATATTCATAGATCGCCCGGAGTTCTTCATCACCCATTCTTCCGATCGGCCGCCACGGCATTTGCTTACCGACTTCATGGCCGTTGGGATCAACGCCGGTGCGCATGGTGGCGATGAATTCCTCAAGCTTCCAGCCCTTTACAAGATTGAGGTCGGGCCCAAGCGGCGCGAGCTGGCCGGGCACGCCGCCGGTCAATTTGTCGCCGTGGCATTCGCGGCAATCCTGATAGGACAGGATATATTCGCCATACTGCAACGTAGGACCCTTTGGCGGCGCGGTGACGACGCCGGTAGACACCGGCTTTCCCGTCGGAAGCATGCCTGCGCCGAGCATCATGACCCCTAACAGGTTGAGATGGTCCGGCGGATTATCGGTTTGCTTTCCGGCAGCCGGCAGACTGCGAATATAGGCGATGACAGCCATTGTATCGTCATCGCTCAGTTTGCCGGCATGGGTGTAGGACATGATGATCAGCCAGCGCCCATCCTTGTCGACGCCGTTGCGAATGGCCCGAAAAATGTCGCCATCCGACCAGTGGCTCAATTGCCCGGCGGGAGTGAGGTTGGAGGCCACAAACGATCCAATCGGCACTGGAAGGTCTTTGGCGACGTCGAGGCCGCCCGTGAGCGTGCCGGTTCTTGAATGGCAGGCGCTGCAAAAGCCATCGGAGATTGCCTGACCGCGTACAATTTGTTCGGGCGTGCCGGCGACTTTCAAGCCCAAAGCCGGGGCGCTGCGGGCGTGCAGCTTGAACAATCCGACGATCGTGACGATGCTTATCAACGTGACGGCGGCCGACAACAGCGCTGTCAGGCCGGTGCCGCCCCATTTCAGGAACTTGTTCTCCGCGCGCCAGGTTCGAAAGCTCGATCGGATCAGCAGCGCGGCTGTGGTGATCGACATTGCCGGGCCAAGTAATTCAAGCATGGTATATTCCTCAAATATCGGGAGTGGCGATGGGCAATTTCAGGTCATCGACACGCCGGCCAACGGGATGGGTCAGACACGACCCATCCGCGACATGCAACGCCGGCGATGCCAATGAGAGCTATGGGTGGAGCAATACGAGGTGATCTCGACACCGGCCTATCGAGTTACAATTGCAACTGACTGACCGCCCTCGCCCGACCTCGCCGCAAACCGGCTTCATTTGAACCGTGCGAGAGTTGGCTGATGATCCGCAGCACTTCGGATCGGGTGTCGATACTGGCGAACTCGCCAGCCATCAGCGCCGCGCGCCGACGGTAGTTGGGTTTGTCCAGCACGGTCCGAACGGCTGCGCGTAACGCCTCCGGCGTCGGCTCGTTGCTCGCAAGATCGATTCCGACGCTGGACCAGGCGACACGCGCGTTGACGTCGGCTTTGTCTTCAGTCAGCCCTGCGGTGACAAGGGGAATTCCAAAGCTCATCGCCTGGTTGACGCTGCCATAACCGCCGTTGGTGACGAACACGTCTGCCTTGGGCAATATCCATTCGAACGGCAAATAGCTGGCGAGCCGCGCATTGCCCGGAATCGGGCCGGGTATGGCGTCGATGGGGCGCCCGCCCGCAGTGGCGACCACGAGCACATCGGGCTCGTTTGCGAGCGCCGCCAGCGTCGGGCCGATCAGCAGGCCGAAATTGTGATTGGCCAGCGTTCCCTGCGTCACCAGGACCACCTTGCGCGAGCCGTCGAGCTCGTCGGCCCAGGACGGCAGCGGCGCCTGATTTTGAATGATGGGAGGCGTGCCGACGAAATGTACCGAGGCCGGGATGTCGCGCGGAAACTCGAAACTCGGGACCGTCAGCTGCAGATAGGCATCTGCGAGAGCCACGACGGAATCGAACAGAGTCATCGACAACGGTCCGACGCCCATGGTCTCCAGCGATCGATTCAGCCGATCGGCCACGGGCTGATAAACGAGCCTGTCATGTTCACGATACATCGCCGCGTACTCATCACGCTGTTGCTTGGTCGTCGCGGGCGGCAAGCCGACAAAATGCGGAGCTCCATCTTCACGCTGCCAGTGCAAGAACGACGTGCCGCAAAGCACGATGGGAGACCGTTTCGACCGCGGCCCGAGCAGCATCGGCAACACCCCGAACAGCATATCGTCGGCTATGACCATGTCGGCCGCGAAATTTCGCAGCACCTGCTGCAAGCCCTTGTGCTGAGCGGGGATGGCGTCGACGAACACACGCTCCATGACGACGCGCAACCAATCCAGCCCCGGGGGTATGCTTTTCAATTCGGGAGCCACCGAGGCGAAGTCGCGCAGATCGAAGTCCGCGCCTTCGGGAAAGGCGTGGAATTTTGCCCCGATCGCTTCGATGCTGTCGCGCAGAACGCTGCCCGATAGAAAGGCGATCTCATGGCCCTCGGCCATCAAGATGCCTGCAATCGCAAGCAGCGGATTGAGATGGCCCGTGGCGGGCGTCGAAGCGATGAGGATTTTCATAGGACCTGTCCCTCTGGTTGTCGAAAAAGAGCCATCCGATCCGGATGAGTTGTCCGACCGGTCGGCTCAGGCAGAGAGCAGGCTGGAGGGTCGCTGTTACGCTTAGACTTCGTTGCGGCGCGAAACGGTTACGGCTGCAATGTGTGATGGTTTTGCGAAGACGCAAAAGGTGGAAATCAGTTGAGCGCTAGGCACAGGAGGTGAGAAGGGTCTCACGGATCGCTTCCAGAAGGCCCGGGATCGGCTGATAACTCTGATGGACCATACGGAGCTGGCCGGCGAATGTGCTGACGCCGATGGTCTGCCGGTCGGCAGGAAGATTGGTCAACATGGCCGGTCCCCAGACGGCCTTGAGGGCCAGCGGCCCATAGTCCGCCGCAAGCGGCAGGACGCCGAGATTCGAGATGACCGCGGAGCTTTGCGGCAGGGAAGCAAAGAACTCACCTACCTCATCCTTGCCTGCGGTCGGCGGTAGCGCGGCCGCGATCCAATGCAGCATTCGAGCCACCGCAGCGGGCGATCGCGCCGCCCGCAAGCGATCCACGACATCGCGGGCATCGCGCCAGAGCGGCTGTTGGCGCGCGGCGGGGATCTCGACAATGCCTGCGCCGATAAAGACGCCGCAGTGGCCGGGTTCAATTGCCGCGATCCTGCTCAAGTCCATGGGGCAGTGCATCCGTATGATATCGGTGTCGGAAGCCGGGAGGTGACGCGAAGTGGCAGCACAGATTGCGCCATGCACGGTTGTTTCATTGGCCGTGCAGCACTGTATGAGGCGAGCAGTCTCTTTCTGATCCCATTCCAGGATCGAGATATTCGCCGTGAGCGTATCGGAGGCTTGTGCAACCTGTTCGTAAGCTGAAGAGATGTCGGCGCGGGACGCTCCGTGCCGCACGAAGGGCGGATTGGAGGCGGAACCGGCGAGCATCTCTTCGAGGGGAGGAAGGGGCGGCAGTGCATTGAGATGCTCGCCGGCGAGGGCGCGCATGAGATCATCGAGAATGCGGATTCCGGACAGCGCGTCCGCCATCGCATGATGAAACGTCAGGACGATCGAAGCGCCGTCGGATGCCCACAAAGCCGTTGCCCGCATCAGCGGGCCCGGAACAGTGTCGAAAGGCAGAGTGAGCTCGCTTTCGACGACGCCGCGCCAGTCGGTGTCTGCCTCGAACGGAGCCGAGTGGACTTCGATCGGGTTATCGGTCCGATAGAACGCCGGTCCGGTTTCTGCATCGTCGAGGATGCAGACCCTCAGCGCGGGATGCCGTCTGCGAACCTGCTCGAGCGCCGCAGCGAGCTTGATCGAATCAAACGCGCCTCCGATTTGGGCGACCAGACAGAAATGCACGGGAAACGCGAACGAATAGAGACGGAAGAACCTCTCACAGCTGCCGAGCGGGCGGATACAATTTGCGACGGGCATTCAGCCAACAACCTCAGCAGCCGCGGCAAATGTTTAGCTTGCGATCCACGGCCGCGTCCTCCTCACCGATATGCTCGAGATCGCTGGCGTTCTCCGAGGGAACGTCACGCACATGCGGTTGGCGGTGGCCGACCGGCGCACCGCCGATCGATCGCATGTTCTGTGCCAGCATTGGGGACACGGTCGAACTTGATGACCCGGCCGGCGATCGCGCGTTTCCGGTGGTCTGCGCAATTGTTGCGCGGCTGCCGAGCAGAGCCAGCAACACAACCATCCTGATCAAGTTTCGCATGATTGAATCTCCTCCGATGAGCGCGCCTCGTTATTGTCGCCGCGGATCGACGCCTGCGCGGCGCGGAAGCGGCGGGCATCCGCCGTTTCCCATGCGTCTTTTGTGCAGAAGGACTATCTGGTCCGGGCGACGCGCCGGGCCGGCTGTCCGTCGGGCTGTTTCGGCTGCAAAGCCACAGCTCCGATGAGCGCACGGCCAACCTTGTCGGCCTTGTTGGCCTTATCGATCCTGGCCGCCATGGCCTGCAACTCGTTGCGATCGACCTTGCTCAGCGCATTGCGCGGCAATTCGTCGAGTATCGCGAGCCCCTCGGGGACCTTGTAGGATGCAAGCCGCGTCGCGACATTGCGCAGGATTTCGGCAACCACCGTGTCCTTTGTCCCGTCTGCGAGCCTTACAAACCCGAATACGCGTTGACCGAGCACGGCATCCGGTATGCCCGCCACCGCGGCTTCCCGGACGGCGGGATGGGCGGCGACCAGCGCCTGCTCCACTTCGGCCGGCGAGATGTTGGTGCCGCCGCGGATGATGATGTCTTTCTTGCGGGATACGAACCAGAGGTCGTCGCCCTCGCCGCGCCGCATCAGATCGCCGGTATGGTACCAGCCGGCCTTCAGGCATTCCTCGGTTGCTCGAGGATCGTTCCAGTAACCGTCGAACACGTTTGCGCCGCGGATCAGGAGTTCTCCGACCTCGCCATCGGCGACATCGGCACCATTTTCGTCGATCAGCCGAATGCGCGCGCCCTTCGATATCCGCGCGACCGGTCCGCGTTGCAGACCGAAGGTCAGAGATCCCACGGCTTCCGTTGCACCCCAGACGTTGTAGAGTGGTGCGCCGAAGGTCGAAGTGACTTGGTCCTGCAGATCGATCGGGCAGATATCTGCACCTGTCAGGCAGACTCGCAAGGACTTCAAATTGCGTGGCCGGGCCCGCTGGCCCTCGAGCATTGCCGCATATTGGGCCGGAAAACCGGCATACCAGGTGCAGCGATGGCGCTCGATGGTGTCGAGGACCGCGTCGGCGTCAAAGCTTTCGAGCAGGACGAAAGGCGCGCCGAATTGAATGAAGGACAACAACGTGATGAGCCCGCTCATATGCGCCAGCGGCAAGGGCTCGACCATGAAATCGTCGTCCGACATTCCCCAATGCTTGACGATCAGGTCTGTCGATTCGGACAGCGTTGCCGGCGTATGAACGACAAATTTTGGCTCGCCGGTGGTCCCGGATGTGTTGATCAGCACTGCGGGTCGGAATGCAGTGGGCGAGATCGACAAGCTCTCGTTGGTGGCGGCGTCGAGCAACCTGTCCCACGGCTGAACACCGTCGTCCTCGAAGGTTCCGTTGACGACAAAGCGCTTTTCGGCTGCGAGGATCGCCGCGTCAACCGGGGCGACATTGTCGTAAAGGCCGGTTTCCCCGATGTAGAGCGCCGGTTTTAGCCGCTGCAGGATCGGCGCGAGTTCGGCGAACGTGAACGCGGTTCGCAAGGGCGCCGCGATCGCCCCCAATTGGAAGCAGGCGTAATAGGCGACGATCATTTCAGGCCGGTTGATCATATGAAGGACGACGCGATCGCCTGGTCCGACGCCGCGCACCGCCAGTCCGCGCGCCAGGCTTTCGGCTTCAGCCGCCAGCCGTTCGTAAGTCCAGACCTCGTCGTGGAAAACGAATGCCGCACTTCTGGGCCGAGTTTGCACCTGGTGCATCAAGGCACCTGCTGGAGTCATTTTCATTGGCTGGTCTCCCGTTGCTGATACGCAGCATCCAGATTGGACGGGTCGCGCTACCGCGCGATTTCAGTCTCGGGAAAACGGTTGCGAATGTAGGCGAGCGGTCAAACACGCGGCGAAAACAAGGCAAGGCAGCGAAAAGAACGAAACCTGCCAGCCGCCCGAGCGCCCGCCGATTTTGCAGCGCCGGTGTTCGATTCGACGCATGACCGATTGATATGGCTCCGCGTTCTCGCGGCGCGATGGGCGCCCGAGTTATTCGCAGACCGCTTGCCCAAAACAGAGGGCGCAGGGAAGGCCGGGTGCCCAGTGCACCCGCAGCCTCGTGTGCAAAGGTAGAAAGCACACGAGTAGTCACCACAGGTTCACCGGGTAAACCCGGCCTTCCCTGCGCAATGGTTTTAACGGCTTACTTCGTGCTCTCCCCGGTGACCGGGCTTTCTTGCCACCGTCATCAGCGGATAACTCCGCCAACTTGACGCCAGCGTCGGGGCGTCAGGACCACACGACTTCGCCGTCCGCGTCAGCATCATTCGTCCAGCTCGCATTCGCGCGCGCCTGACACTGCAGCGTCCACCGCATCCCGTACCCAACGTCCGTGACGATCGCGCAAAACGCCCCTCTGTGTGGGACGGGATGGCGGGAGATATAGAAGTGATTTGGGTCAGGCGTGAAGCGGAATATTTTTGCAAACGGGGCTGGACAGCCAAATGACTGATTTGCCCGTCGGGCAAAATCACCGCGGCAGGAACGGATGGAGTCGTAGGCTGATGTGTGTTGGGGATGCGGCCCAAGCTGCCGCCTCTGGTTGTCGGTAAACGCTCTCATCCCGGCAAGATACACTTCTATGTGGGACCGAGTTGCGCGATGGCGGAAGAGATGAAAGGCCGCGTTATCGGCGGCGAAGGCAAAGAGGCGGAAGTTGATGGCGGTTACTTCGGCGGCTATGGGAAGCCCGCCAACCTCAAAGAAGATCGCATTGTCCGTCGTTTCGCACGGAACCAAAAAACGGCAAGCGGAAGGTTGTCGTCATAGTTCGCGAGCGCGGCGGCAATTCGGTCCCTGCAGTGTTCAACACGGAAAGTCAGGCCGCCTCATTTATCCGCGCCCGTATTGCAAAGGGCACGGTCGTTCACGCCGACGACCGCCGCGTCTCGAATGGCGATCAGGTGAGCCGTATAGCGGCGCTAGCGTTGAAGCGTGGCAAGTCGGTTGACCTTACCGGCTATCGGCAGCTGCACGTTGTAGAATGAAAAAACTGACGCGCTTATTTTCAATGAAGTTTAGAATCTTACGCTCGTCGCTATCTGGCAACATACCCTTGATGACCGCTCGCAACAAAATCGCTGGCCGCCCTCATTGACCAAAAGAAACGGCCCCAGCGCGCGACTGGGGCCAAAGTGGATAGGGAGGAAACGTGTGCCGCATATCGGCACAATTCTCAGGTAGGCTCGCAAGCCGTCGATCCCACTAAATTCGGTTTTAGGGGCGCCCCGTTGCGCTCCCTTGGCCAGCTGGCGGAACATTTTTTTTGTCATCTGGTTTTTATGCCCAGCATCCAACCGAACGGTCCAACGAGGGGGACGCTGCTCCGGTTGATGTCAGGGGCCCGGAGACCCTCGCCGGGACCCGCCTGGTTTCGGGAACATTTTTTTATGCCCTTCAAAATGGTGGCGGTGTAAATTGTGGCTCCTACCAAAACTGCGGTGGCAAAGGCGAGAACTGCCGTAAACAGCTGCAAGTATCCAGTGTATTTAACAGTCTTATCAGGATGGCAAAGGAACGACATTTTGGCCAATTTAGCTTCGCGTCTTTTGACGCACCTAAGCCTAGCGTCGCTTTCAGCGCGCTCGCGGGCTTCCTTTTGCCGGGAGGCCTGAGCCTCTTTCTTGGTACTCTTCTCTATTCATGCCCGCCCCAAAACTGCAGCAATATTATATGTTGCAGGATTTCCCCTCTCATTGATTGGATTGATAGGCTTTGCCGTCTTTCTTTTAGCAGCCTCCAATCGCAGTATCGAAAATATCATCGTCAAAGCGGTTGTTATAGCGGAATTGAAACTCCGCAACGTAAAGTGGCAGGCACTCGGCGCCGACCTTGTGGAAAGAGCCGACGATGCCGCGCTTAAAGATCGACCAGAATCCCTTCTCGACCAATGTCTTAAGGCTCTGCAAAAGAATTTGCAGCGCGTGAGCATCTTCAACTTCGTCTGGTCCCTCAACGAGCTTTAAAATGTTGCGAAGAGCTTCTTCGGGCGCCATGGCGTCACCTCACGTTATGCCCCCAGCCAAGCTTTAGGTTCTTATAGCTCTTGGAGGTTGCACAAGGCGCGATCTCATGATGGCCTTTTTCTTCTCAGAAAAAAGCCATAGACGTAAAGGAAACTAGAACCGCATCACATTCGGGAGTGAAACAAGCGCATCACATCGGGGGGCGAAGATGGGCGGGGGACTCAGAAAGAGTTTGCACGGCCTCAAGACGAGCGTTGCGCAAAACGAGGCCGTTGACAAAAATCCTTTGCGCTTTTTGGCTCAGCCTGACGTTGAGCTATTACGTGCAGAGCTTGTCGGATTTTGGGAGCGGATCGCCGAGATGGAAAGACGGGGCTATACCGGCCCGGCAATGCGCACGTTGAAATCTCAAGCGGTAAAACTCTCAGCTCAAATCGAAGAACGTGCGAGTCGGCATCGGAGTGCCCGGACTAACGATGCACGTTAGCATCGTCCGAACAGTCACCCGGCTTCCCGCCTAATCTGATGGGGGCGCGAAGCTGCCAAGGCCCCAAGGTGCTGGCGGTTCAAAGAGCGCACACGACAGTACGGCCTTCCAGGGCTGCGCGCGCAATAATAAATGGATCGGCGTTCCTACCGCCTTTTTAATAGCTTCTGCTGTTCAAGGTTTTGGTGAAAATGCTGCACATCGTATGGCGGCGCCTGGCGTCACGAGCGGAAACCTTGCCTCAGGCCGCCCACGCCTCGCTGGCTCGCGCCGTTCAACGGGGCGCGGCGTAAAGAAGCCTGGCGGAGAGATCGACCCATTCGGCATGCTGCAGGTCGGGGAAAGCGGCTTTTAGGCTCTCGCTGTAGGTTTTCGCGTCGGCAGAAGCCGCATGGATCTCCCTGGCGCGCTTGACGTAGCTAATCGTGCTATCGATCGCGGAGCGGTCGACGGGCGTGTCATGCCCGATGGTGATCGTGTCGTAGCCTTGAAGCGCCTTGAGCTGCTCGAGAATGATCATCCAGTGATCGAAATGATCCACAACGGTGAAGGCGTGTTGGTTCGGTGAAAACACCAGGTCGAACGCCATCAACACTTTTTGCTCGGGCA
>WNFM01050770.1_pt3 | contig 12473 bp, 9 predicted proteins | sample 5400271 | NCBI WGS metagenome assembly WNFM01 (sample SAMN13153352, study PRJNA577476) | soil metagenome | isolation source: 60 cm saprolite on Douglas fir-dominated hillslope | place: USA:California | collected 2013-09-17 | reverse complement strand
GTAGATGCCCGCGAGCGCGATTGCACCGCCGATCAGTTGGCGCGATTCCAGGGGTTCACCCAAGAGCGGCACTGCCAGGAACGCCGTCAGCACGGGTTGCGCGAGCAGCGTCACCGAGACGATCGGGGCAGACAGATGGCCCAGCGCAAAATTGATGGCGAGCCATCCCCCGACCTGTGAGATCAGTCCGAGGCCCAGCAGCGCCAGGTACGCCCGGGGCGAGAATCCCCACAGCGCCCGATGGGCCACCAGATTCACCAGGAGGAGCAGGAAGGCGCCGACGGCTCCCGCTATCCACAGCGTGGAGAGCGTGTCCATCCGGGCACGCAGGCGCCCCGTGGTCAGCAGATACAGTCCATAGGAGGCGCCAGCGCCTAGCGCGAGCAGGTCGCCGGCAGCAGGCGCCGAGCCCGCAAACACGTCGCGCCCGACGATCACGCCCATGCCCAGCAGCGCGAGCGCCAGGCCCACCCAGAAGGCACGTCCCAATCGCTCGTGGAAGAGCAGCAGCGCGCCCAGCCCCACGATGATCGGCGCGTCATTGCCCAGCAGAGTGGACGTCGCCGCGGTGGTGAGGAAGAGCGAGGTGTTCCAGAGGGCCAGGTCCAATGCGAAGAAGAGACCAGCCCCCGCCGCCAGCAGCCAGGCGTGCTCGCCACGCGCCACGCGGCCCTGCGCCAGCCGACCCCCGAATAGTGGCGCCAGCACCAGGGCAGCGATCGCGACGCGATACCACGCGGAGACGGTGCCGCTCACGCCGGCCCATCGCACGAAGATCGCCGAAAAGGCGATGCAGACGATCCCCAGCGCCAGGAGCGCATAGACGCGCGGGCGCGACACCGTCGGCGCGGATGCCGCTGCGGGCACCTGCCCCATCTCAGCGGCGCGCGCGGTTGTTTCCGCCATATGAGTTGCGTCCTTTGGCTCAGGTACAGGGCTGCGCTGTCGCGAATAGCCACTATAGCACGCTGCGGGCCTCGCGGGCAGCAAGGATGCGGAGTCCGCCAGAGGCAGCCAATCTCAAGCGCTCGCGGAAGTCCCGAGATACACCGCACGCCTTGCCGGCCAGTGTACATCAAGCGTACTTGTTTATTCCTGCCCGCCCAGATGGGTCGCCTTCAGCGCCGCCAGCTCATCGAGGAAGCGCGCTTCGAGCGCGGCTCTCCGCTCGGGCGGCAGGAAGCTAGCGCGCACCGCGTTGAGCAGGATCGCGTCGCACGTCGCGACATCGTAGCCGAACGGATCGGCCAGGAGCGCGATCTCGTCGCTGAGCGTGGTGTTGAAGAGCGGCGGATCGTCGGAGCCGACCGCGATCGTGACTCCGGCCTCGTGCAGGCGGCGCAGCGGGTGCGCCGCGAGACTGGGGTAGACGCCTAGGCGCAGGTTGCTGGTTGGGTTGACTTCGAGCGGGATATGCTGCTCGGCTAGATAGGCCACCAGCGCCGGGTCCTCGATGGCGCGCACCCCATGGCCGATGCGCTCGGCGTGCAATGCGCGCAGGGCCCCCCAGATGCTCGCGGGTCCCGCAGTCTCGCCCGCATGCGGCGCGGAATGGAGCCCGGCGGCACGCGCGTGTTCGAAATACGGCGCGAACGGATCGGGCGGATATCCTGCCTCCAGGCCACCGAGGCCGAGCGCGATCACACCATTGCCCAGACCCTCGATCGCCACGCTGGTGGTGTAGTCGGCGTAGGGATGGACCAGGCTGGGGTCGCTTAGCATACGCACGATGTCGAAGACCCAGACTATCTCCACGCCGAAGTCCGCACGCGCCCGCTCGCGGCCGTGCGTCAGGCCGCTGAACCAGGCATCCTGGGGCACGCCGAGACCATAGTGGGTGCTCGGCGAGAAGGTCACCTCGGCGTAGTGGACGTTCTGGCGCGCCATCTCAGCGCCGAATTGGTAGACGACGTCCTCATAATCCTGCGCGGTCTTCAGGCAGCGGGTGATCGCCAGGTAGATCTCGATGAAGTGGCGAAAGTCGCGGAACGTGAACCACTCGCGCAACCCCTCGACCGTCTCGGCCGGCAAGGTGACGCCATTGCGTCGCGCCAGCATGAGCAGCGTGTTCGGCTGGATCGCACCTTCCAGATGCACATGCAGCTCCGCCTTGGGCGCCGCGCGCAGATAGGTAGTCAACGACATAGCGCATGCTCTCCACAGGGGGTCATGGTCCGCGACGGAGCACCGGAATCGTCCTGGGGCTCGCCGGTCGCCTCTCGTCTGGCTCGCTGGGCAACGCCAGTCCCGAGGCCGCGGGCGCAACGACCTGTGATGGCGCTCGCACGGCAAGGACAGGCACCACCACCGGCAGATCGCTGCTGTCCGCCGACGTGTCCGGCGCGGCAGGGACGTCCGCGATCGCTTCCTGCTCGATCACTGCTTGGGGCGCCGGCAGCGCAGGTACTTCGGGCGCCCAGTCCCGCAGCGCCATCGCGTCGAGCTCGGGCACCTGGTCTACATCGTCGGCCTCCGCCTCCAAAACCAAAAGTATCGGCTCGTCGCGGCGCTCCGGCGCTACACGCGCCTGCTCCTCGGGCGTCGTCACGGCCAACGCCATCTGCGCGTCAGGCGCATGCAGCTCCGCAGGCGGCTGCTCTTCGGCTATTGGATCCATTGCGGGTGGCGCCGCGGCATCCACCTCCGCTGCTGGAGGCACCTGCGGCGCGGCCCCGACATCCCAATGCGCCGCGCCGACCGGCGTGGCTACGCTGAAGGCGTCGCGCCCCTCTACAGGCTCGTCAGCGGGGGTGGAGTCCAGGGGCGCAAACGCATACTGGTCCGAGCTGGGATCGTAGGCCGGGAGCTCTTCCGGCGCCACATCTGCTGATGACGCGGCGCGGATCGGCACACGATCCGCGGCATCATCCTGGTTGGGAGCCGGCAGCAGCGCTTCATCCGCCTGACCGAGCGGATTTGCAGAGGTCGCGCTGTCGTGGGTTGGCGGCGCCGAGAGCGTCGCCGGATCGGGCTCGGCAACTGGGTCAGGAAGCGCTGGCCCGGCGGGATACCGCACGAGTTGTGGAGTCGCCAGCGAAATAGGATGCGGCGCGGGCGCGTCCCGCGGCTGCGCCACGAAGGGGATTTGCGGTAGGGGGACGCGCCCGTGAAGCGCGGCGGCCGCAGCAGGAACCAGGCGGCGTGGCCCCAATAAGCCGGCGCCGCAGATCAGATACGCCAGCCCAATGCCGATGCCGATGCGGACCGTAAAGACATCCGGTAGTGGATGAAGATTGGCGAACAGACGCACGAGCCGCAACAGCCAATAGGTCCATTGGTAGGCCAGGAGCCACCCCACCGCCACGCACAGGGCCGCGGCCGCAATACGTCGCCCGATTACCGGATTCGCATAGAGCCAGCGCACGCCGACGGCCAGGAGCGCATGCCCCAAGACGCAGGCGCACGTCACAGCCGCGATGCCGACGGCGAGCGCCGACGTGTACACCAGCGCGGCGTTGGCCGCGAGGCGGTCGAAGGGCTGGCCGGGCGGCGTCGCCGCGAGCGTCGCGTACGCGCCGATCACCGGCGCCCAGAACGCCCCGAGCCAGATGAGCGCCGTCGCGCTCCAGAATGCTCCTGCGGTGGTCCGCTTGCGGGTACGCCTGCTACGCATCGAGTGGGTCCTCCGTGACAGAATAGGCTTTAGCCCGCCGCAAGCCGCAGGGTCTCGACCCTGGCGGTGTGGCGCTCGGTGAGGTAGCATGCCCGCTTACTGCACGGGATGCCTGGTCCGAAGACCAGGCATCCCGTGCAGTAAGCGGGGACACCGCCTTCAGGCGCCAACGTCGCCCGTTGGGGCATGCGTAGCCTGAGAACCCGCAGGGATTCATCCCCAGCGGAGTGTTAGAACTACCCCGAGCATACCAGCGCAGTCAATGGGTGCGGACGGCGTGGCACGCCGCCCAGCGGTGGAGTGAGGGGCAGTGGAGAGCGGCATGCTTGCCGTATGGAGCGCGCCGCTTCAGCTGACGGCGTCCAGACGCCCCGCCGCGTCAGCCACGAGATCGAGTAGCTCGTCCAGATCGAACGGCTTCTTGAGCACCGGCACCTCGAGCTGCGCCAGCAGATGCGCGAATGTCAGCGTTATGGTCTTGTTATCGGCCGTGACCAAAATGAAGGCGTTTTGCTTTGCCAGGCGATGATCTGCCGCCACAGCGGCCAACACCTCAGCGCCATCGAGCTTCGGCATGCGCAGATCGAGCAAGATCACCATTGGCTCAGAGCAGGCGTAAAGAATGTTGAGCGCCGCGGCGCCGTCCCGCGCTTCCGTGACTATGTAGCCATCGTCTTCGAGCGCGGCGGTCACTGTCTCACGGATCAGGTCGTCGTCGTCGACGACCAGCACACGCTGTATCTGCTTCTTCACCTTCGCCTCACCTACGTTGGTTGGTCACTATACCTCACAGTATCATGCAAATGGTCGGCTCCTCACACCACGAATCCGCCCACGCTATCCCTGGCGTCCGCTGGTCCGCGGAACCCCACTGCTGACGGTATGAACGGCGAGCGCCCGGCGCCATAACATGCCCATCCATTGGTACTCTTGCCTGTCCAGGTGGTTGCATGGAAGCGCGGCGCAGCCCCGCGCGTCGCCCTCGCGGCGTGCCCCATTCCTCAGTGGGCCCATGTCGAATAACCAGGGAGCGTGCCCGTCCCGCGCCGCCCCTTTCGCCGCCACCCTTCTTCGACATGTCGGGCATACCGCTGAGAGATGTGTGGCGCAGCGAGCGTACTTCCCTGTGTGATCAGCTGACCGCCGTCTCGATGTGGAACGCTACGACCGCGGCGCAGCAATGCGATGGATCACGTGCTGGCGATAGGCCGTCGCGGCCACGCCAGCTCTCCGTTGAGCGACAAGGAGGCGACACGATGCGCGTTACACGCGCAAGCAAACTGGTGGTCACAACGCTCTGTGGCGCGGCGTCTTCCACCGCTGGACCACAGCCCACCAGGACGCCGACCGCGACGCCGACTCCGCCCGTTCCGACTCTCGACACCGCGCTTCTGAAGTATACCGGCCACACGCAGGCGGTCATTGGGGTCGTGTGGTCGGCGGATGGCAAGCACATCGCGTCCTGCAGCGACGACGGCACCGTGCAGCTCTGGGATGCCACCTCGGGCCAACAGCTTTGGAGCACGCCAGCGCAGCCGACCCAGAACGACTTCAAGTTCGCGCTCGCCTGGTCGCCTGATGGGAAACGCCTCGCGGTCGGCGGCTTCACCAGCAAGATCGCGATCTTGGACGCCGCCACGGGCGCGGTGCTGGCGACGTATGACAGCGGCTCCGGCTTCACCCAGGGGCTCGCCTGGTCGCCAGATAGCAAGCTGATTGCCTTTGGCGCCCATAATGGCACCGTGCAGGTGTGGGATGCGACCGCCGGCACGAAGCTCGTCACATACACCGGCCACACCGCCGACGTGGAGCGGATCGCGTGGTCGCCCGATGGCAGCAAGATCGCCTCCGCGAGTCACGACCGCACCGTGCAGGTCTGGACCGCTGCGACGGGCAATCCAGTGCTGACCTATAAGGGGTACGCAGCGCCGGTCTGGGAGGTGACCTGGTCGCCGGACGGCACCAAGATCGCTTCGGGACAGGGGCTGCCGGGGCGTACAATCCTATCGGCGTGAACAACTCCGTGCAGGTGTGGGACGCGGCGACGGGCAAGACGCTCTTGACCTACACCGGCCACGGAGACGGCGGTAATGTGTATGCGCTGGCCTGGTCGCATGACGGCACGCGGATCGCCTCCGGCGCGGACGACAAGACCGTGCGTGTGTGGAACGCCGCCACGGGGCAGACGATGCTGATCTATCGCGGGCACACCAATGTGGTGTGGCGCGTCGCGTGGTCACCCGACGACACGGAGATCGCCTCCGCCAGCCAAGACAAAACGGTTCAGCTGTGGCGGCCGCAGAGCGCGTAGCGGACCTCACACACCGACCCCTCTCCTCACAGGAGAGGGGTCGAGGGAGCAAAACACGGCGCCATGCAGATCACTGGTCAGACTACGATGCCTTCGCCTGCTCGCGACGCGCCGAGAGCGCGGCCAACAGCAACGGGATGAAGCCGAGCCAACCGACACCCACCCCCAGCGCGGCCACCGCCCCCGCCGGCGTGATGGAGATCGCCGGGGAGGCCGTCACTCCGGAGAGCGTCCCGAGATGCGTCCTCCCGATCCAGCCGAGCGCGACGGTTGCGCTCACCAGCGCGAGCCAACACGCCAGCCAGAGGCAGAGCGGCACGTTGATCGGAAGGCGCTGCACAGCATAGATCGTCATCAGCGCGCTGATGCCCAGCAAGATCGGGAACGCGTACAGGAAGATGCGCGGATCGAGGAAGGCTCCGGCGGGCGTGGCGGCGAGCGCGGTGGTATCGGCAGCGGAAAGCCCGGAGCAGCCCACCACTATCAGATTCTCGGGGCATGGCTCGCCCAATACCCACGGCATGAAAAAATAGCTGAGCGCCCAGATCACCACCCCGGCCGTCACGCTCCCCGCGCCTCCGGTGATGAGCCCCACCCGCGCGAAGACCGCCGCGGGAGCGTCCTGCGGGGCACGCTCGCGTCGCTCACCTTGCAGCGCGCGACGCAACCCCACCCGACGCACCTGGTCTGCCGCGGCGCGCCAGAGGCGGATGGCTGCGACCCAGAGCAGCGCCAGCACCGCTAGCGCGAGCAGCACGCCGAAGTCCAGGGAAAGGCCGGCGCCGGTCGGCGGCAGCAGGCTGAACGGCAATGCGGTCAGCGCAAAGCCCAGCCCGATCAGCGTGATGAGCGTCATCAGACTCATCAGGGCCACCCAGACCACGAAGGCGCCCGTGGCGGGCACGCGAAAGCGGCGGGACCAGAGCCAGGGGCAGAGGAGCAAGCCAAGTGGCGTGATAATCCCCAAGAGGACTGGGCTCAAGGCGAAGGGCGCGAGCCCTAGCTGGGAGAGGCCCGCAGGGCTAATGTACGGCTCAGGCGCCACCAGGGCGCGGTGGAGGATCACGATGGCCCACGGCGCCCACGCCGCGTACAGCCAGAGCACCGCGCCGCCCAGCCCCAGCCACCGCGCCCGTGCCATCGCGGCCTGCTCTTGGGACGTCCCTACCGTGGTGGTCGCCGCTGAGGAACCCGCCATAATCGCTGCCTCCTCGTCTCAAGGGTGCCGGAGCTCGGTGGGGCACGCGCCGCTTCTGCCAGTGTAGCTGAATTGCCTCGAAGGGGCCAGTGCCAATCGTCCCGTGCCCACCGCGAGTCGCGGCTCCCCGCCACCCACCAAAGTGGGACGCGCTGTGATACGCTCGACATGTCGAGCGTCTATTAGACCATAGGATGGCACCCCAATGACCAAGCGCCGCCACCATCTGCGCCGTCTGCTGGTACGCGTCGTGCAGCGGGAGGATGGGCGCCGTGCGCTGGAGGTGGGTGGCGTGGTGCAGAGCATCATGCCGCCCGCGGACGCCGCCGCACGCAGCCTGGCCAGTGGTTATTGGGAGGCCATGCTCCCGGACGTCTGCCCGCGGCGCGCGCTGCTGCTGGGCCTGGGCGGCGGCACCGTGGCGCGGCTCCTGCGCACCCGCTGCCCACAGACTGGGCTGGTGGGCATCGAGCGCGACGAAGCCGTGCTGGCGACCGCTTGGAGCGAGCTGGCGCTGGACGAGATCACAGGCTTACACATCGATGTGGCGGACGCGTTCGTCTGGGTGCCCGCCGCCGTCGACCGCGAGCCGGGGTCATTCGACTATATCTGCCTGGATCTGTTCCAGGCGGGCCGCCTGGCCCTCGGGACACTCGCCACTCCTTTCTTGCGCCAGGTCGCGCAGCTGCTGGCTCCCGACGGCACACTCGCCGTCAACCTGATGGTGACGGGGCGCACATCGGACCAGCTGCATCGCCTGGAGCGCGTCTACCATATCGAGCGTACCACTCGCGTACGCGGCAATGTGGTCGCGCACCTGCGCCCCCGTGACGCTCCTGAAGCATCCGGGGCGGAGCCGGACGCGTAATGCTGTCTCACTACGGTTTGCCTTCACGTGCCGTGCGGGTTAAGATGTGAGGACGCAGGCGCCAGGTTATGGGCGCGCCTGCCTGACCTTTGTCGCTCCGCTGATGTGACAACACGCCCGCTGTGTCGTTCTGGTAAATGTGTCGGTGAGCAGCGACGTAAAGGGAGACCGGGCGTGGCTGGGATGGCTGCGACGGTTAGCGCGGCATGCGACAGTTGATAAAGTTCTGGCGGTTGATGCGTGCAGGCGCGGCCCCGCTGTTTTCCGGAGAGAAGAAACGTGAAGGCGCTGATCGTCATCCCAACCTATAATGAACGTGGCAACCTCGAACCCCTGGTGACGCAGATTCTGGCGACGGCGCCCGAGGTGGATCTCCTGGTGATCGACGATGCCTCGCAGGATGGCACCGGCGAGCTCGCCGACGAACTGCACGCGCGGCTGCCGCAGCTGCAGGTGTTGCATCGTCCCGGCAAGCTGGGGCTCGGGACCGCCTATTTGCGCGGCTTCGCCTATGCCATGGAGAACGGCTACGAGCTGGTCTTCGAGATGGACGCGGATTTCTCGCACGACCCCAAGTATCTGCTCGCCTTCCTCGAAGCCGCGCGCGGGCCGGATGGCGCGGACCTGGTTGTTGGCTCGCGCTACATTCCCGGTGGCGACACGCCCGACTGGTCCGCGCTGCGCAAGTTCATCAGCGGCGGCGGCAACGTGTTCGCGCGCACCGCCCTGGGCATCCCCATTCATGACTGCACCAGCGGCTATCGCTGCTACCGGACGGCGGCGCTGCAGACGCTGCGCCTGGACCAGGTGCGCTCGCAGGGCTATGCCTTTCAGGTGGAGATGGCGTACGCGATGTGGCTGAGCGGGTATCGTGTGCGCGAGGTGCCGATCGTCTTCGTGGATCGCCGGGTCGGGCACTCGAAGATGTCGCGCAAGATCTTCATCGAGGGGTTCACCTGGGTGCTACGCACCCGGCTGCGCGGCTCCCCCGTCGCGCGGCGCAACCGCGGAGGCACGGCGACCACAGCGTCGCGCGCCACGGAGAGCGAAGCACCCAAAGAAGCGGCGAGCGGGCGGTAGCCCTCCCGAGCAGCGAGCGGTGGGGATGCGGCGGTGGCAGAGACGACACAGGCGCGCGCGCCACGCCTCGGGCGCGCGACTTCGAGCGAGCGGGTGCCCAGGGGGGCGCTGCCGGCAGCGGGCTGGCGTGTCGGGATCGGCGTGCTGTGGCTCTCGCTGGTCTTCCTGGCCTACTACGCTGTGCACAAGCCGATCACGGCCGGTGACCTCGCCGCATTGTGGGCGCCGGTCCAGCAGCTGGACTGGCAGCTCAGCCGGGTGATCGCGCGTCTGCTCGGCGCGCTGGGGGGGCAGGCCATATGGCGCGCGGCGCGCTGGCCTGAGCCGCAACGGCTGGAAGCGCGGCTGATCGGCACCGTCGTGGGCCTCGGCATGCTGGGGCTGGCCGGATTCGTGCTGGGCAGTTTAGGCATCCTCACACGCCCCTTCGCGCTTGGGCTCTTGGCGCTCCCGACGGCGGCGCTGGCCAGCGACATCCTCCGCACGGCCCACTGGTGGGGGCGGAGCGCCCGCGACGCCTGGCGCGCGGGTTGGCGCGGCGGCGCCATCGACCGGATCGCGCTGCTGTTCTGCGCCGCCACTATTAGCCTGCTGACGCTCGCGGCCCTCTTGCCACCCACGACGGCGTGGGATGCGCTCTCCTACCATCTGGTGAGCGCACGGGCGGACGCGGCCGCTGGGCATCTGGTGCTCGACCCCGGCAATCCGCAGGTCTACCAGCCGCAAGTGATGGAGATGCTCTACGCGCTGTTGCTGCTCGCGCGCGGCGGAGACGGACCGGCCGCGCTGCTGCACGCAGCCTGTGGGCTGATCGTCGTAGCGCTGGTGGCATGCTGGGCGTGGCGTGCGGGGGGACCGCGCACGGCGGTCCGCGCCGCGGCCATCGTGCTAGCGCTTCCGGTGGTCGCGCTGGTGGCCACGTGGCCGTACGTGGACCTGGGGCTCGCGGCGACCGAGCTCGCGGCCCTCACGGCGCTCATCCGCTGGCATGCCGCCGCGCGCGCAAGCGATAGGCGGGCGGCGCGAGGATGGCTGCTCGCGGCAGGGCTGACGGGCGGCGTCGGGCTCGACATCAAGTATACCGGCGCCTACGCGGTCCTGGCGCTGGCGGCTTTGGTCGCCGTGGCCGCGTGGCGGATGGGCGGACGCGCGGACTGGGCCGCTCGCCTGACCGGGGCCCTACGCCCGACCTTCATCTTCATGGGCGTGGCGCTGGTCGTTGGGAGCATCTGGCCGCTGCGCAACCTGCTGGTGGCGGGCGACCCGGTGTTCCCCTATCACCTCGGTCCACTCTTCCCCAGCGGTCCAGACTGGGACGCCGGCCGGACCATGTTCATGCAGGGCCGCGGATGGGGTGCGATGGCGCTGTGGCGCGGGCCGCTGCTGCCGCTGGAGGCGACACTGCTGGGCCAGCTCACGCTCCGTAGACGCGCCCGACAGTCGGACGTGCCGGCGCCGGCTGGCGCGCGCGCGGCCGAGCCGGCGCAGGGACCCGCCAGCCCCTCGTTGGCGCTGCTGCTCTTCTGGCCGCTCGGTTTCGCCGCCCTGCTCATGCTCATCTGGGGCGAAGAGCTGATGCGCTCGGATGTCGCCAGGCAGAGTCGGCTGTATCTCGCCCTCTTTCTGGCGCTCGCCGGGCCCGCGGCCGTCGTGTGGGGGCGTCTGGAGAGCGTGCGCGTTCCCGCCGTCTCGCTTGGCCGCCTGGTGAACGCCGGCGTCGTGCTGGTCCTGCTGCTGACGCTCGCCAGCCAGGCCGTGCAGACGCTCCAGCTTGACACTCTGGCCGAGCTGGTCGGCGCTCAGCCGCGCGCGGCGTACCTGGAGCAGCAGCTTGGCCCCTACGCGGCGGCGATGCGCGAGCTGGATGGGCTGGGGTCGTCTGCACGCGTGCTGTTCCTGTGGGAACCCCGGACGTACCTCACAACGGCGCACGTCGAGCCCGACGTCTACCTGGATAGCTTCAACGCGCACTTCCGCCGCTGCGGCGACGCCCCAGGGATCGCGCTCTGCCTGCGCCGCGAGGGCTTTACGCACGTGCTGCTGTATCAGCAGGGGTTGCGCTTTGTTCGCAGCCAGCCCCACGCCAAAGACACTCCCGTGGAGTTGGCCGCGCTCGATCGCTTGACCGCGACGTGGCGGCGCGTCTACGGCGATAGCGAGCCGCTGGTTGGCCCTGGGGGCCCCGGCGCGGGGTGGTACGTGCTCTACGCGCTGGGCAACCCGTCATGACGACGGCGCATAGGTGGCGCGTCGGCGCAGTCGTCGGCGCCGGCGTATTGGCGACGGGCATCGCGCTCGGGCTGAGCAATGCGGCGGTCGTGCGCGCGCCGACCGATTTCAGCATCTATTATGTTGCCGCTCGCGTGCTGGTTTCCGGCGGCAACCCGTACGATTGGCTTGCGCTCCAGCATGTGGTCACGACGGTGCCCGCTCCGGGCTACGTCTATCCTCTCTGGGGCCTGTTCCTGGTGCTGCCGTTGGTCTGGCTGCCCTTGCCGTTCGCCGCGGGCATCTGGCTGGTCGCGAATCTGTCCGCTTTGGCGATTGCACTGATGCTGCTCGTTCACCTCTCCGGTCTCGCCACCCGGTCGTACTGGCTACCTGCGCTCTTTGCCGTCACGTGCCTCTCCATCCCAGGTCTCTTCGCGGTGATTCAAGGGCAGATCAGCCTGCTCCTGCTGGCGATGCTCGTCGCGGCGTTCTGGGCCGTGCGTACCGGCCGTGGCAGCTGGGCAGGCGTGCTCCTGGCGCTGGCCTTGCTGAAGCCGCAGCTCACCTGGCTCCCTGTCCTGGCGGTGCTCGCCCTTGCGTGGCGTCGTGGATCGGGGCGCGCCGCGCTGCTAGCAGGTGGTAAGGCGATGGCAGCGCTGTGTGGCCTGAGCTTCATCCTCCAGCCGGGCTGGGTCGGGGGCTGGATCGCGGCGCTGGGCCAGGACGCTGGTCAGGGCGGACGGGGCGCCGCGGCGCTGCGCGCCAATATGGGCACGCTACCCGCCTTGGCCGCGCACCTGCCCACACCGATCGGCTTGGCGGTCCTGAGCGTGGCGCTGCTGACTGGCGCGCTGATCCTGGCGCGGCAGGCATGGCGCGCGGGCATTGGCAGCGGGACGGACGGCCCGCCTGCGAGCGATCTCCTGTTGCTGAGCACGGCCGTGTGTCTGGCGACGATGTTTGCGCCATGGATGTGGATATACGACGGGGTCTTCTATCTGATCCCCGTCGTCGTCGTCGTCGCGCTGGGACCGGCTTGGCGACAGTGGAGCGCCATATTGATCTTCGGTGTGCTCCCCTGGGGCGTTCGTCTGGCGCACATCGCAGCGGCAGGCGGCGGTGGCACACCATTGAATCATCTCGAAGACGCGCTGATCGCTCCGTTGCTGCTCACACTGCTCCTTGTGCCGAG
>WNFM01198678.1_pt1 | contig 12476 bp, 13 predicted proteins | sample 5400271 | NCBI WGS metagenome assembly WNFM01 (sample SAMN13153352, study PRJNA577476) | soil metagenome | isolation source: 60 cm saprolite on Douglas fir-dominated hillslope | place: USA:California | collected 2013-09-17 | reverse complement strand
TGGGCGGCACGTGCCTGCTCAGGAGGTGCATGCCGCATCGTCCGGAACTTGTAGGCCACAAAGGGGTGCCCATCCTTGCCCACGCGGATCTGCCGATAGAGCCCGGGCCCCGGAGTCTCCAGGCGAGTTATCATCGTGATGAGCGGATAGAGGGGCAGTGTCAACAAGAGTGCCGGTACCGCTAGCGCGAGATCCAGGGAGCGCTTAAGCGTGTAGTTGCGCTTGGCAGGCAGGATGCCCGCCGCCGCCTGGGCCTCATAGGCCTTGGCCAGCCGCCGCCTGGGGTTCTCTTCATCTACGATGTGGAGCAGCTCGGCCGCGGTGCCACGACCGCGTCGCAGTCCATCCTGCTCAGGCTGAATGGATGACTGTATGAGTGCGCGCATGAATGTCTCTCTCTCCGCGGCGATACTGTCTCATTCCGCTCAGTTGGTGATCGCGGCCGGGGAAAGCCCAGGCGCTCGCCCGCTGAGGACTGTAACTGAGTCAACCGTTGGTCTGGTCGGCGTCCGCGAACGGATGTGCGTCCTACTATCTAGGTCCTACTATCTAGCAGTCGTGCTCCGCTGGACGCGAGATGCGCCGTCGACGCTCGACTCGAATGTACCCACTCGTGCGCGACATCCACATGGGCGATGTCCCTCTACGCGCGGAAGGACATGCGCCCAGTGGGTGCTGGCGCGCAGAAGTGCGCAGATGGGGCCAGGTATGGCGACGGTGCCCACGGGATGATTACCCAGGCACTCGTGGGCGCATGTGGAGCATGCCTATCGCCGTGATGGCCTATGCGTCCGCGCGGGCACCGGGCACATACTTCTTGGCGTTGGGTATTGTGCGGGCGAACCGTGCCCACTCGGACCCAGCTTGGACCCAGACGGGCACCCAGGCGCAGCGGCCGGGATCGTTTGTGCCAGAACGGTTCACTCGCGCTGGCGCCTGCCACCCACTCGCTGTCCATCCGCTCAGCGCCTTACCGGCGCGTCGTGAACGCCAAGCGCGAGCATTTGCGCGCGCACTTTGGGCCAAGGAGATGAGGGAACATGCTGAACGGCTATCAGGGGCGCGCCCCCGAACGGAACGGGGCGACCGAAGGCCACACCGAGGGTTTTGGTCCATACAGTCTGGGCAGGCAGGTCGTCGAGGCCGACGTGTATGGTGACACGTATGGCGCGGTCCCCGAAGCGCCCTGCCTTCGCTTCGGCGTGATCGGATATGGCTACTGGGGTCCGCATCTGGCCCGCAATCTTTCAAGGCTACCCACAGGCCAGGTCACACACATCGCCGATCTCTCTGAGGAGCGCAGGCGCGAGGCGCGCCGGGAACATTCGTCCGCACAGGTGACCGACAACCTGAACGAGGCCCTGAACAGCGATGTCGACGCCGTTGCCATTGCGACTCCTATCCGCACGCATTACCCATTAGCCCGAGCTGCGCTCGAGCGTGGAAAGCATGTGCTCGTTGAGAAGCCGCTTGCGGACAGTGTTGCGCACGCGCAGGCCCTGGCGGCCCTCGCACGCGAGCGCGGGCTGGTGCTCATGGTCGGCCATACGTTCATGTATAGTCCTGCGGTGGAGGAGCTTCGCCGCCTGGTTCAGAGTGGCGCACTCGGGCGCATCTACTACGTCGATGCCGTCCGGGCCAACCTGGGGATCTTTCAGAAGGATTTCAACGTCGTCTGGGACCTGGCTCCCCACGATATCTCCATCCTTGGCTATATCTTTGGCACCGCGCCGCTGCGGGTGAGCGCCCACGGAGGCTCCTACGTGCGCAGCCGTATAAGCGACGTCGCGCAGCTTACCCTGCAGTATCCCGATGGCATGCTCGCCCTTGTCCACCTCAGCTGGCTGAGTCCCTCGAAGGTTCGGCGTTTCACGATCGTCGGGGACCGCCAAATGGCGGTGTACGACGATGTAGAGACGACTGACAAGATCCGCGTCTACAACCGTGGGATCGACGTTCCCGACCACACGACCACGTTTGGGGAGTTTCAACTGTCCTATCGGTACGGCGACATCGTGAGCCCCTCCCTCCACCTATCCGAACCGCTCGCAACCGAGTGCGGGCACTTCGCCGAGGCGATCCTCTCAGGCGGCACCCCGCGTAGTGATGCCTGCGATGGACTGCGGGTCGTGCGCGTCCTGGAAGCGGCCGATGCTTCACTAGCCGCTGAAGGCAGGTATGTGGACGTCCTTCAGGAGCAGCCGAGCTTGGTGACCCAATCTGGATGCGTGCAGTGAGCGCATACGCAGGCATCGACAGACTGGCAGCCCTGATCAAAGATGACCTCCTGCTCGCGGGAGAGCTCGTGTGCGAGAGCACTGTACTCGTCGGGTATATCCCCGGGCGGCAGATCGAGGATCTGACCCTGCGCATCGGCCCACGCGCCCTCCTTCGCAGCGGCACCGTCATCTACGCCGGCTCGACCATCGGCGCCGACCTCCAGACTGGCCACAACGTCGTCATCCGCGAGCAAAACCACCTCGGCGATCATGTGCAGGTTTGGAACAATAGCACCGTGGATTTACGGCTGCCGCCCCGGCAACCATGTCAAGATCCACACGAACTGCTATGTCGCTCATTTCGCCGTGCTCGAGGACGAGGTATTCCTTGCGCCAGGCGTCACGATCGCGAACGACCTGCACCCAGCCTGCGCCTACTCCAGCCTCTGTATGCGCGGCCCACAGCTGAAGCGGGGCGTCCAGGTCGGTGTCAACGCGACCATACTGCCGAGAGTCACGATCGGGGAATATGCAGTGATCGCGGCCGGGGCAGTGGTGGTCGACAATGTTCCCCCACGGACACTGGTCGTCGGCAACCCAGGCCGCGTCACCAAACATATCGGCGAGCTCACTTGCCGCACCGGAGTTGCCCCCCAGGGGCACAACTACCACCCATATGCCCGCGCAGGGGAACCGAGTTGGGGCCAGGAGGCGCAGCCATGAAAGTGCGGAAGGCGGTCATCACAGCGGCGGGCCGCGGCACACGTCAGTATCCCGCATCAACGACGGTCCAAAAAGAGATGTTCCCTCTTGTCGACGTGGACGGCCTGACCAAGCCGACCATCCAGATCATTGCCGAAGAGGCCGTGGAAGCGGGCGTTGAGGAGATCTGCATCGTCACTGGCCCCGGCGACGCCGAGATGTACCGCGAGCACTTCCGCAGCCTTGCCACCGATCTGCTCCCGGGTTTTGCGGGGAAGGACTGGGCGCTGCGTGAATCTGAGCAGCTCGCGCGCCTCGAGGGCATGCTGTACTATGTCACGCAGCCAGCCCCCGAGGGCTATGGACACGCCGTTTACTGCGCCAGGGACTGGGTCGGTGATGAGGCTTTCCTCCTCTTGCTGGGGGATCATGTCTACATCTCCACGGACCCGGCGGGGCGGTGCTGCGCGCGCCAGCTTGTGGAGGTGGGCGAGTGGGCGGACGGGTCGGTTGCCTCGGTCAAGCGCACGCCCGAGCGACTGCTGCATCGCTTCGGAACGGTGCGTGGTGAGCCGCTGCCCGGTCATGCGGGGGTCTACCGCATCGCGGCAGTGGCCGAGAAGCCAGATCCCCAGTATGCCGGACGCGAACTGTGGACACCAGGCCTTCGGGCAGGCGAGTATCTTTGCTTTTTCGGCATGCAGGTGCTCACGCCCGCGATCTTCGACTGCCTGGGGTACCAGATTGCCCACGAGATCCGTGAGAAGGGCGAGTTTCAACTCACCTCTGCGCTGGCCATGCTCGCCGAGCGGGAGCCATACCTAGCTTTCGAAGCCTACGGCGAACGTTATGACATGGGCATTCCATATGGCCTGGCTGAGACCCAACTGGCCCTGGCCCTCCACTCGCCCATGCGCGAGGAGATCATTGCCTCGGTGATCCGCATTCTAGCGGCTCAGCAAGGTGGCGTGCCGGTACCGGCAAATGGGCATGTGCTCGTATGACTCGTGGATGGTGAGTGCGATTGCCGCATCGCTCAAGTAGCATGCACACCATCTTCGCCCGCACGTTTGCCTCCCAGGCTGAGAGAGCGAGGAGCATGATGAGAAAGATTTGCATCGTGGGCACTGGGTACGTGGGACTGGTCACGGGGGCTTGCCTGGCCCATCTCGGCAACCAGGTCACCTGCCTGGATATCGATCTGGAGAAGATCGCCCAGCTCTGTACCGGCCACGTGCCATTTTACGAGCCGGGCCTCGAACCGCTCGTGCGGCGCCAGATGGAGGCGGGCCGGCTCCAATTCACGACTAGCTATGCCGAGGCCGTAGACGGGTCACAATTCATCTTCGTTGCTGTCCCTACTCCCAGCATCGTCGGCGAGGCCGGCGTCGACATGCGGTATGTCGAATCCGCAGTCCACTCGGTCGCGCAACATCTCGACCACTCAGCCATCCTCATCAACAAGAGCACGATGCCTGTGGGCAGCGGAGACCTGGTCTCCGCGATCTTGAAAGAGCATGTGCCCCAGCCCGATCTGGTTGTGCAGGTGGTCGCCAACCCAGAGTTCCTGCGCGAGGGCTCGGCCGTCCAGGACTTCCTGATGCCCGATCGGGTCGTGCTCGGCTCTGGACAGAGGAGCGCGGTGCTTCAGGTCGCCGAGCTCTATGCGCCGCTGTGCGCGCCGCTGGTCATCACAGACCTCTATACCGCCGAGATGATCAAGTACGCCTCCAACGCATTCCTTGCTGCGAAGATCTCCTTCATCAACGAGATCGCGCGCATCTGCGAAGTGCTTGGAGCGGATGTCCGGCAGGTGGCCACAGGAATGGGCTATGACAAGCGCATCGGGCGTGATTTTCTCGATGCCGGCCTGGGCTACGGGGGCTCGTGCTTCGGCAAGGACGTCCGTGCCTTGGCGCACATGGCGGCAGAGGCGGGTCTGCATCCGCAACTTCTCGAGGCAGTCATGGCCATCAACACGGACCAGAGGCGACTGGTGGTAAGCAAACTGGAAAAGGAGTTGGGCGATCTAGCGGACAAGCATATCGCCATTCTGGGGCTGGCGTTCAAGAGCAACACCGACGACATGCGGGACGCGCCCTCGATAGATATCATCCGCTGGCTTGTCAGGGCGGGGGCCCACGCGCGTGCCTATGACCCGGTCGCTGACGAGACGGCACGCGAGGCCATGCCCGATGTTGCGGTCACATATTGTGCCGATTGCTACCATGCCGTGCAGGACTGCGATGCCGTAGTCGTCGTCACCGATTGGCGCGAGTTCCGCGATCTCGATTTGCGGCGTTTACGTGGGGCCATGCGAACCCCTGTACTAGTCGATGGGCGCAACCTCTTCGATCCTGCCGAGATGACGCGCCTTGGGTTCCGCTACTGCGGGATCGGTCGTCCCGATGGCGGTCGGTATCCAACGAGCTCACGTGACCAACGCAGGATGCACGACGAGGAGGCGGCGTCAGCATGGCGGTGGCCAGCTCCAGAGACCATATCAGCGCCACGCTGACGGCGCGCAGCCAGTACAACAATTAGCGTTCAACGTCGACTGTGTCTTGTGCGCGGAGCGGTTCGTGGTGGCATTGCTATCAGCGGCCTCAGGTCATCGGGCCGGTCCAGCGCAGCCGGATCGCGCCAAGATTGGCACTGTCGACTCGCTCACAGCATGCCCACAATCGCAGCACGTCAGGGAACGGTCGGCGTTCAACCGCATTGGCAATTCCGGAGCCCAGTTCCGTCGGCGAATGCGCTCGCGCCTACTCGAGTGTCACCGACTTGGCCAGGTTACGCGGATGGTCGATATTTACAGCCACCTGCGGTAGCCACTGGCAGTTAGGCCCACTGCTCGATGAAATACTTGCCGACGTGCGCCGCGACGGCCGACGTGCCGCAGGCCAGCACGACGGTGCGACGCACGCGATCCAGCGTCCCATTGGCCTCGAGCTCCGACAGCTCAGGCAGGCATAGCTCGCGATTCCGGCCGTTCAAGTACCCAGCCAAGTAGGGCGCGACGCACGGCATCCGGCTGCTCGTGAATCTCTTTGAGCATAAAGTGCGAATAGGCGCCCTTGTTGGCCGCCCCGGCACTAGAGCCTCGTAGCCTATCAGAATCCAAGTGTATTTGTGTCGTAATAGACCTGCGGAAGACAACATTCCCCCCTCCAGTGAGGAAGGCCCCCTATTGCAGTCGCGCGAACCCTCCCGCCTAGGTATGCGCATTGCTGCTCTCGAAGGGGCGCGACAGCGGCTTCAGACCGAGCTGCTCCTTGTGGGCCTCGCCAGATCCCACGATGTGGGATTTGGCGAGGCCCACAAGGAGGCACCACGAGCTCCCAGTCTAGGTAATTAACGCCGCGCACTCGCAAGCCTTGAAGTATTACCGGAGGGTAGCTGTGAGAGTGCTTGTTGTTAGCAACTACACGCTTTTGGGTACGTCGCTGGTTGTCTCGCTGCAAAATTCGACTCTTGGCGAGCCAGTCGAGGCGCAACTCTGCCAAAAAACCAGAGTAAGTGAGGTCGCGCGCGCGTGGAGTCCGGATGTGATCCTCATAGAAGCGACTTTAGATTTCGCTGGCGCTATCTCCACCCTGTATGTCCTCATTAGAGAGGTCCCAGAGGCTCGCATAGTCCTGCTTGGCACAGAAGGCGACGACGCGACCATTTTCGAGGCGGTCCTGGGGGGAGCGGACGGCTACCTGACAGGAGACACATCTCTGGAAACGCTGGTGAGCACCTTGAAGGGAGTGGCGCAGGGCGAACTGGGTCTGTCAAGCCGTGCTGCCAGGCAAGTGATCCACCAACTGCGCCAAACCGCACATGTGCGCCCTAAATCCGTCCTGCCCAAGGTGGAAAGCAGCCTCACGCCACGCGAGCAGGAAGTGTTTGAACTCGTGCGCCGTGGCCTGCGCAGCCGGGAGATTGCACAAGAACTCACGATCGCGGATGCGACAGTGTACAAGCACATTCAAAACATCCTGGACAAGTTGCGCGTGCATAGTCGGACACAGGCCATCTTCCAGTCAGGCTCGAACGACGACGGAGCGGAGCCGCCCGTTCGCTAATCAGCAGACGGCCCATCTTGCCACGCCGTTGGCATGCGGCTGAGGCTCGCAATGACTGACGTGGGGGCTCGGCGGCGTCGATTTGGTGGGCTTGGTGCGCCGTGGTGCACGCAGAGAAACGCCGAGCGATTTGTAGCTCATGGCGGCGATAGCTGCGCCCGTGCTTGCCTATTCCGCCACGACGAGTCCCTTCCTGATTGCGTAGAGGACCGCTTGTGAGCGGTCGAAGATTCCGAGCTTACGATAGATATTGCTGATGTGGTTGCGGACAGTCTTTTCGCTGATGCGCAACTCGTGCGCGATCTCTTTGGCGACCAGACCGCGTGCAACCATTGCCACCATCTGCAACTCACGCTGAGTTAGTCCATCATAGCGGTCGCGCTCGGCCCCGTATTTACTAAGTAGGCCCGCCACGTGCTTAGCCACGGTTGGTTCCATAATTTTCTGTCCAGCAGCCACGGCGATGATCCCTGAGACGAGCGCCGCTGGCGAGGAGTCCTTAAGAAGGTAGCCATCTGCACCGGCCATCAGGCCCTCGACCAGATAGCCATCGTAGACAAAGGCAGTCAAGATGACGACGCGCACCTCCGGCCAGCGCGCTTTGATCTCCCGGATGGCCTGAATGCCGTCGAGGATGGGCATGCGAATGTCTGTCAGGACGATCTCCGGGTGCAGCGTATCCACGAGCTCGATCGCCTGCTGTCCATCCCCTCCCAGCCCCACGACTCGAATCCGTGGATCAGTCTGAAGCAACGTGGCGACGCCCTCCCGTAAGAGCAACTGGTCATCGACCACGACCACGCGGATCGGTGGTGTTCTCTCATGTGGCAGTACCGAGGGCGTCTCCGCTACGCTCTCCATCACGTGGCCCTCCCTACTGAGTGACTGGCAATACGGTGATCTGACAGGCCCGTCCGGCTACCGAGACATCATGCGAAGCAGCAGACCAGTACAGCTGAATCATTGCACGTACCGACCAGGCGTGCGCTCATTATCTGAGTACGCGAGCGACTGCGAATTTTTCGGGCGATCCATCGGCCTCGGCCGTGGCAGCTGGATGTCGATCTGCACACCGCGCCCTGGTGCAGTCGACAGCGCCAACTTTCCGCCCAAGAGCGCGACGCGCTCCCGCATGCTGTTGATCCCCAGCCCACAACCTGGTTGCACGTACCGTTCGCTCGGGCAGTCGACCAGGGGAAAGCCCATCCCATTGTCCTTGACCGTAACTGCCACACCGGCAGAGTCAGCAAACAGCAGGACACTCACCTCTGTGGCGTGCGCATGCTTGATTACGTTCGTGAGGGCCTCACGCACCATCAGATACAGGCTGGAGTTCCACTCGGGCGGAAGGTCCCCTGGCCAGTCGTGACTCTCCAGGTTCACTTGCAGGCCTTGCATGCTGAACTGCGGGAGGAGCGTGCACTGGAGTCCCTGTGGTAGATCGCGGATTGAGAGGACAGATGCCTGCAAGCCGGCCAGGCTCGATCGTAGTGCGTCTAGGGCTTCCTGGGCCAGCCCCTTCCACATACCCAAGTTGCTCTGGAGGTGTTCCCCGCTCGACGGCTGGCATTCCAGCCGACTCATGCTCACCAGGAGTGAGGAAAGCGGCTGGATGACGGTATCATGGAGCTCACTCACGAGCTGCTGCGGCTCCGTCGCGCGTTCGCGCGTGCGGTGGCCGATTCGAAACTCATAGGGGAGACCGCTTTGGCCGTGAGTTTCCGCCTCGAACATCACTCACCTCGTTGTCACTCTGCACCCACATGATCACCTGGTTACAATGATGTGTTCTCTCCGCCGGTTAGCACATGCTACCGCACAACCTCGTGTAGGGAGGCTGTTAGCAACAGCACTGTGATGTGGAGCGCACCGGGAGCCAGCACACGCATGAAGTACACGTGCTCAGCATAACCGATCAGTAGGCTGCATCTCGTGTGCGCGGATCTCAGCAACCGCTTTTCAGCTACCGATGGGCGTGACGTCCGTTTCACTCCAAAGTCCGACGCTCCTGAAACAGCGTCGACAGATTTCTCTCCGGCGAGGAGAGTAGGGACCGGAAGTATCAGATGCCAGCGGATTTCGCATCACGGAGCGGCCACGCCGTTACGGCTGGGCACACGTCCGGAGGACAAATGGCCACATGGCACAAATTACGGTAACCTATTTCCATTCGGCCCGCAATGTCACAATTGAGTACATTTTGATAGTGTCATCGTCACAATTTTATGATCTCTTCACGTACATCGTTTTCAGTCTTCTTATGCGTACGCTTAGTGCAACCATTACGGGCATGCAGTCCTCTTGTCACCAGCGGAGTTCCCGGGAAGGAGAGGCGGCTGGCATATTGAACTCACTAGCAGAACCCTGTGCTAATTGGGTCCCAGCGTATTTTAGTGTGTCCCGTGTAGTGACGCGAGGCGCCGTGAGGCGCTTAGGTGGATGTGTCCTGTCTGACGTGGGCAGGCATACCTGGAAATGAGTAGACGACTAGACGGCACTCAACGCTCAACATATGTGCCCAGTACGACTTGCCCGGCTTCTGCTTGAGTCTTGTAGGAGAACAGGTCACGGTGGCAACAGGCTTGCGAAGACGAGGCAACCCGCGAATGGCCACCAGTCCTCATGGCAACTGCACGTCGCGCAGCCCCCTGATCTGTGCAGTCGCGCCAGCTCCTAATTGCTGCACCGTGAGGTGGGGAGCGCCCTGTGATTCTTCTGCCATGGTAGCACTGATGACTGTGGGTTCAAACCGCGAGAACAAGGAAGCGACGAGTCGGCAACGCTCGTGGAGCAGTTCTTCCTGTATGCCCCACACCACAATCAACTGGGGACGTAGCGTCGTGATGGCAGCCAGGTAACCTTGGTCTTGCCAGGAGGCGACTCGCTGTGGCAGCGCATCGCCGAGCCCCCGATGTACCTCATCTTCGGCGATGCCTTCGTCCACGATCACCACGCAGACGGGTTCGGAAAATAAATCTGCCGTCATCACTGCACCCCAGCGGCACAACCTGTTAGCCCTTCAGTATCTGGATAGGCTGTAGGCAGACAGAACGGACGTGGCCACAAGAGACGAATAGCGTGGGCATAACTCTCGCTAAATCCATGGGACTGCCGGTGTTGCGCCGTCCTTTGTTGGTGAAAGAACTAGCGTACGTTTTCACTATGTCGCACCACACCGTTGTAGTTTGTCGCCCCGCCGAGCGGCGCCTGCGCCGCAGAGCGGAGAGCTATTCTACAACGGTCTGACGCGACGGCGTATCACTCGGTGCTATCATCCGCCAGAAACGAAAAGCCCAGAATGGAGCAGGCATTTGGCCTATGCCAAGTCAGCCACAGCTTGTAGATACCGCTTTCAATCACCCATGTCGATTCGGCGCACCGTCATGCCGACACCGGATTTGCACGGCAAACTTCCTCCACTGCACAATCCAATCCGCACCATCACGCCTCGAGTTCACAATAAGCGCGCTGCTTTTAGCTGATTGTTAGACCGATGGCCGAGGTAAGCTGACAGTGATCTGAGACAGACAGTGTCGCCGTCGCCGCGGTCACGTTCTTGAGATTGATGCGCATGTCATCGCTGAATCATCGGGAGCATGCCACAACATCATCCTACCGTGCGAGCAGTTCAGAATCGTGATCACATCCTCCTCCCCCTCTGCGCGATCCACGATATGCCAGCAGGAGTCAACCATCCCTGAGTCGAGACACATTCGACTCCTAATAGGCGCAATCGAGCATCTCTGGCGACAGACGATCACGGCATGGCCCACCATGCTCTGAGCACGCGAACGCCGTAGACAACAGTACCGATCATGACCACAATGAACGCGCCTGCCAACAGGCTCCGGCTCCGCAAGGGAACTGGATGGAATCCCGTGTCTGCAAGGGGGCGACTGGCTCGCATGAGGGCTGGGTGCCACTGGCTGTGCGTCGCGTCTCCGCTCAGGCGGGCCGGCGAATGGCGGTGGAATATCGGTCTTTCAGCTTGAATGAGTGCTCGCTCTGAGGGGCCTACCCTATCCAGTCGAGCCCTGTGCACGCCTTTAACCGAGGCAACGTGTTTGTCAACCAACAGCATGGGGAAGCCTCCGATCATGCTTGGGACGTAGGAGCCCGTCAGGATGCGTGCCTGGTGTCGTGCCTGGTGTCGTGCCTGGTGTCGTGCCTGGTCACATGCCCAACACTTACAGTGTAGCAGTACAATGTGCGCCTTGTGAGTCGGCAACGGCCCTACAGGTATCAAGGACATGCGCCTACGCACAGATGCTGCAAATGCCATGGCCAGTATGCCCTGAAAGAGATGGCCCGCGCCGCTCCCTGCCAGCCCAATCATCTGGATCTCGCGCCGCAGGTGCTCACGCTATCCCCTATCGAAGGTAATCACGTGTCGCACGGAAATGGGCAGCCAACCGATGATCACGATCAGGAGTACTTGTGGTTGGCATCAATTGATCGTCTCCAGCAAGTGAGTGCAATCACAGCGGATGCGGATTCGACCTCCTTCTGCGCCGGAATCAAGTAGCTCTGCTCTCCCGGCGCACCAAGGCCACCGAGAAGCTGAGGTGAACATGGGAATCCTGATCCGCTGGCGACAGCACGTCCTCACGCGTTGGCTCCATTTTCATCCGCGGTGGCGGCCCACCGGGCCATGAACATCTGTCATGTTGATAGGGAGGCACCGCTCGGACGGGCCCCGGCGCGTTCCGGCTAGGCAGACAGACGACGCACGAAACTATGTAACTGAGAGAGTGATTGGTGACGGCAATTCTAACGACAGCGCCGACGGACCAGCACGAACGGCGGCGGACAAAGCGGTGCGTCGACGCTAGGATTTTCCCGACGTGGCGCATCCACACGGACGTTAGCGGACGGACGGTGACGAGTGTGTAGTTCCCCATTCTCGGTAGTAATGGCTCTTATGATTCCTGCGCGACGAGTCCGGGCACCGAGCGTCTCCAGCAATGTAGGTTGCTGCCGAACCGGGTTCGTGCCCCCGCAGCGTGGATGCACGCGTTCCTCGAAGAGAACGGCACATCTGGTACGTTAGTGGCGATATCTAAGATACCCTTGCTCGCTCCAGGGGATGGCACCACGGGAGCAGATACAGCTTACGGGGACACCGATGGCAGGGCGGAGAGGTCGCCGCAGCCACGACGACTACCTGGAGTCGATCATCGCGCTGATTCGTGCCGACATCTGGACCCTCAAGGATCATAAGGCATTCGCGGATTCTGTTGGGGTGAAGGCACTCATCACGCAGTTCGGCGGCGCAGCTTGGCCCCTGGGCATCGCCCTCCATCTCTTGATCGCCGGCGCCGTGGCCGACGTGTCTGGTGTGGCCCATGCAGCCCATACGCGAGCCTCCGTGCGCATCGCGGAGTTTCTGCGTCTCTGGTACTACGACCAACGCACGGTAACATCCATCGCGGCCGGCATGCATCTGAGCCGATCGCATGTGGCGAAGACGATCCAGCGTCCGGCC
>WNFM01119060.1_pt4 | contig 12478 bp, 10 predicted proteins | sample 5400271 | NCBI WGS metagenome assembly WNFM01 (sample SAMN13153352, study PRJNA577476) | soil metagenome | isolation source: 60 cm saprolite on Douglas fir-dominated hillslope | place: USA:California | collected 2013-09-17 | reverse complement strand
CCCTTCTGCGCCATGCTCGCTAAGTGCAATCGCGCGTGTGCTGCTTGTTTGGAGACACAAAAGAAGATGGACGATGTACCCGGAACAGGGGCCCGGACAGTTACTTGCTTTGCCGGGCTTTGCGATAGTGCAGTCCCCTTCCAAGCCAGCGAAAAGATCATCGGTTTTCTTCAAACTGGACAAGTCGCACTGCGTAAACCTACTGCCACGCAATTTGCTAAGATCGGGAAACAACTTGTTGATTGGGGTGTGACAGTTGATTTGACGAAGCTGGACGATGCCTATTTTCACTCACGCTTCCTCGCTCCCCAGCAATATGCGGCAATGCTGAAACTCTTGGAGACATTTGCCAAGCATCTGTCGCTGTTAGCAAATCAGATCGTGGTACAAGAGGAAGAAGCAGAGTCACCTCTGGTCCGTCGAGCGCGAGCCTATATTCTGGCTAACCAGGCCGATCCAATCGACTTAGCAAAAGTTGCCCAGGCCATGCATGTCAGCACATTCTACTTTTGTAAAATGTTCAAGAAGGCGACTGGCCTGACGTTTACCGAATATCTCAGCCGGGTCCGCGTCGAAAAAGCCAAAAGACTTCTTCTCAATCCTCACTTACGGTCAATCCCTCACTCATTTCAACCGGGTCTTCCGGCAAGTGGTTGGTAACTCGCCCACTGAATATCGCGAGTCGAAATCGGTGCGGCACATGTTGAACTAACTGACATGCGACTCCCTTATCGATGGCGCCGCCTTCCATTTCACTATGGGACACGAAGGTCTACCTCTAAATAGGTTTGCTGGAAGCCGCTGGACTGAGATTCCGAAAAGGCTCATCAATTACCTCAACGAGAATAACGTTCGGTACGAAATTCTGCATGAGCCCAAGGATTCGTGTGCCCAGAAATCGCAGTCTAGGACCGCTCGATATTACGCCAAGGTCATTATCGTAAGAGCCGGCGGGCAACACGTCGTGGTGGTTCTGCCGACAAATTCGCGCATCGACATCAAAGGATTCGCCAAAGTCGGCGAACCCGTACGCCTAGAAACCGAAGAAGAGTTCAAATGGTTGTTTCCGGACTGCGCGGTAGGAGCGATTCCACCATTTGGCAATCTGTACGGTTTGCCGACATTTGTGGACCGCGAATTGGGCAAAAACGAATACATCATTTTCGCAGCGGGAACATATAGCGACCACATCAGAATCAGCTATCTCACTTACCAGAAGATCGTGCGGCCGCGGATTGGATCATTCTCCCTTAAGGTCAATTCACCTTTTTTGAGCCTTACGAACAAGAGAGCTCGAGCGGTCGGAAACAATTTCGCTTGTCGTCAACGCCAGCGATGAGCCCTGAACGCGAGGCGGCTTTTATCAGGTATCTGATCGCCGAGGGATTAAGCGAGACCCTTTGGCCTCAAATAAGCAGAAGGATCGAGGAAGAAGCTAACTGGGCGTTCTTTGCTTGAGGGCGATGCGCCCAAAAAAGGGAAATCAATCGGAGAACGAGGCGGCCAAGAAGAAGGCCCGTCCAGGAGTGAGAGCTTAACACTACCCAGGGTGATATCGTTTTGCGCGGGGAGAGAGGATGCCAAGCAACGAGCAACTCTAACCAATCCTTGGTGAGTCAGTGGCGGTCGATCCGATTACTTATCCAGTCATAAAGGCAAATAAAGAGATCAGCATGAGTATCACGTCTGAAAAGCAGAGTCAGCGGGTTCGCGCGCTTCCCATAAAACAGATTGTGGTGGCCGTTGACCTCTCGCCCCACTCGGAAAAAACCGTGGCTTATGCGATCGAACTTGCCAGAAGCTTCGGAGCCACAATCTATCCGGTCTATGTCCATACGCCCGCGTCGATCACCGAATACACGACCCAAGGACTTCACGAATACATCGAAGAGGAGCGGTGCGGTCTCGAGCAAGAGTTAAAGGATCTATGCGAGAGGACTCGCGAAACCTATCCAAATTGCGGCGCGGAGTTCCGGGTAGGTAATCCCGCCGACGAGGTTTTGCAGTTGGCACGTACTTTGGATGCCGACCTCATCATTACAGCGAGTCACCACACGAGTTTCCTGGGTAGCCTATTTAATTTCGATCAGGCACCCAAAATTATGCACAGGGCACTGTGCTCGGTTCTCGTTTACCACGACCAAAAGCATTAGGGGCAGTTCTTTTATGAGTTATCAATATCAAGTTGTTGTTATCGGATCCGGCTCTGCCGGCAAAGAAGCTTGTCTCACGGCCGCAAAGGCGGGTTTGCGGACGCTCCTGGTCGAGGAACGAGATTTGGGCGGCACCAGCTTCCATAGAGGTAGTTATGCGGTCCGAGCCTTACGGGCGTGTGCCAGTTATTTTAAGCGGACGGAAAAGGCCGCAAAGGTTGGTACCTCGCTGGACCTGATTGAGACGAGCTGGACCGACTGGATGACCGCGCAACGCCGGAGCAGCAGCCGGCTGTCCGTTGAATTCAGCCAAGCGATCGACTGCGAGAAGGTGCATCTCAAGTTTGGGCACGCACAACTTATTGGCCCAAACGAACTTGTCATCACCGATGCTCCCAGAGGTCTCCACCTACGGGTCACGTCTAATCACATTATTTTAGCTACCGGTTCGCGGCCAAACTTTCCGAGTCAGCCCGAGGTCGGAATTTTGAACAGCGATCATATTCTCCGACAACCCACCGCCGCGCGGCATCTATTTGTGATCGGAGGTGGATATGTCGGCTGCGAACTCGCCGCGATTTATCGAGATCTGGGTAGCCGGGTTACCATAGCGGAAGCGCAACCGCGTCTGTTACCAAATTGGGATCCGATCGCTGGCGAGCGACTTCGAAACGTTCTCTTAGCGGCGGGCGTCGACGTTCTCTTAAACGAACCAATTGAGCTACCACCGCGGATTACCGCCGGGTCGCCGAGCTATAAGCTCTCCACCGGAACCGTCATCCAACCAGACGTCACTCTCGTGGCGACCGGTAGGAAACCTAACAGCGATGAACTCGGACTGGAGTCTATCGGAATGACCGGCGGTGCGTGGATTCCCGTGAACGAGCACATGCAAACACCCATCGAATCGATCTATGCCGTGGGCGATGTCACCGGCATCAGTTTGCTTGATAGCGTTGCGACCGCTCAGGCCAATGTCGCAGTAGAAACCATTCTCGGGAAACCAACTCGTTTCGACAAACGCTGGTTCTCCCAATTCCTGCATACTGATCCTCCGATTGCCAGCATCGGCTGGACTGAAGATGAGGCGAAAGCTGCGGGACTGCCGCTGGAGGCTCTATCCTGGAGCGGTTCGCTTTTCACCGATGATGATTTTAGCACCGTCGAGCGCGAAGACATGGCGTTCAAATGCCTGGTTGAAGCAGAATCCGCTCGGATTTTGGGATGTATCGCCATCGGCTCCCGAGCGGCAGAGATTATTAATCTCGTTTCGATGGCGATGAAACATGGGCAGTCCGCTCGCGAGATCGGGAATCTCTCCGCCGTGCATCCGAGCGCTACGGAGGTTTTAGTGCGAACATTGCGACAGCGTTTTGATCATCCATCATTGGTCTGATCGCCATTCTAACCACAACCAACGCCCAAGCCGAGTTGACCTCGTCTTGAACGCACAAACCTTCAAATTTCAGCCAGGAAACTCGCCCGCCGCTAACTAATGACCTTTCCCATTACAAACAAACGAACATGAACACACTCGACCTTAGTCAATACGGTATTACCCGGCCCACCGTTCTCGTCAATTTATCAACCGCAGCGCTGTATGAAGATGCAATTCGAGACGATCGGGACACCTACATTTCTTCGACCGGAGCCTTGGTAGCGTATTCTGGAAGCAAAACTGGCCGCTCGCCGAAAGACAAGAGGATCGTTAGGCAACCGCCTTCGGAAGGCGATATCTGGTGGGGCCCAGTCAATTTTCCGTTAGACGCGCTATCATTCAAAATAAATCGTCAGCGAGCCATCGACTATCTTGCCAGCCGCGACCGGATCTACGTCGTAGATGGCTACGCCGGCTGGGATCCGGAACATCGCCTCAAGATTCGAGTAGTCTGCTCACGGCCTTATCACGCTCTCTTCATCAAAACCATGCTGATCCGTCCGGAACTGCCGGAACTGATCGACTTTGGCGAACCCGATTACGTTATTTTTAACTCTGGCGCATTCCCTGCAAACCCCTTCACCGCAGGAATGACGTCACGTACATCGGTCGACCTCTCGTTCGAAGAACGCGAAATGGTGATCTTGGGAACGGAATACGCAGGTGAAATGAAAAAAGGCGTCTTCACGATCATGAACTACCTGATGCCGAAGCGGGGTTTACTCCCAATGCATTGCTCTGCGACGATGGCAAAGACCGGAACGGATACATCGCTGCTCTTTGGCTTATCCGGAACAGGTAAAACGACTCTCTCAGCCGATCCGCAGCGCCGGTTAATTGGTGATGATGAGCATGTCTGGAGTGATCGCGGAATCTTCAATATCGAAGGCGGTTGCTATGCAAAGGCGATCGATCTGACGCATGATTCCGAGCCTGATATCTTTGAGGCGCTCCATTTTGGAGCAGTATTGGAAAACGTCGTCTTCGATAAGGAACGGCGCGAAGTCAATTATTCCGACACAAGCATCACGCAGAACACGCGCGGCGCCTACCCAATCGAGTTCATTGGAAATGCTCAGGTGCCTTGCATCGGAGGACATCCCACCAATGTGATCTTTTTGACTTGCGATGCGTTCGGTGTCCTGCCGCCGGTGTCGAAGCTATCGCGCGAGCAAGCAATGTACTATTTTCTCTCCGGATATACGGCGAAAGTCGCCGGCACGGAGGTCGGCGTAACCGAACCGCAGGCCACATTTTCTGCCTGTTTTGGTGCGCCGTTTCTGGTCTGGCATCCGACGAAGTACGCGGAACTCCTTGGCCAGAAGATGGATGCACACCAGGTGAATGTCTGGTTAGTCAATACGGGTTGGACCGGCGGCAGCTACGGCTTAGGCTCGAGGATTAAGTTGCGGCATACGCGCGCCATTGTCACTGCTATCCACAATGGAAGCTTAGCTGCTTCTCCGACTCAGCTGGATCCAATCTTTGGCCTCGCCCAGGTGACTAAGTGTCCAGAGGTTCCGGATGAGATTCTCATCCCGGAAAAGCCGTGGAAAGATCCAACGCAGTATCGTAGTGCAGCGTCAAAATTGGCAGGTCTCTTCAAAGATAATTTCAAGCAATTCGCGCAACAGGTAACGCCAGAGGTGAAAGTCGCCGGCCCTCACGAATAGACCATGAGCAACGGCAACGAAGACCCGAAGACCGGCGTCGCCCTTTCGGATGGCCCGGTGCGCAACCCGGACGTCGTAGTGATCCGAAAGGAGCGAGAGGATCGTAAGTACAGGCAACGATGGTTACTACATACTTTATCCAGCAAGAATTTGATGGCGCTTACAGGCTTCTTCCTGTGCCTATTTCTAGTTATACACCTGTTCGGGAACCTCCAGCTGCTCTTGCCGGCTGAAGCGGCACGGTGGCAATTCAATTTCTATTCCAAGCTGCTCTCCCAAAACATATTTATCGAGCTCATCTCATACGTCTTGTTTGCCAGCATACTGGCCCACGCCATCTATGCACTCCTCATCACGATACAAAACAGAAGGTCTAATGGGAAACGCTATGAGTATGACCGCCGGGGTGTCAGCTGCAAATGGTATTCTCGTAAGATGGGGTTATTAGGCACTATCATTCTTCTTTTCCTCATCATCCACTTACGGGACTTCTGGTATCAACTACAGTTTGGTCACGTCCCTCTGGACAAAGACGGACAGAAAGACCTCTATACGCTCGTAGTCACGGTCTACCACCAAGGATGGTATGTGTTGATCTACGTGCTGTGCATGATAGCGCTTGGATACCATTTACTGCACGGTTTTTTCAGCGCTGCCCGGACGCTGGGAGTTTATAACCATCGATACGTTAACTGGATCAGAGTAGTCGGGTGGATATACAGCATAGGCATTAGCGCCGGCTTTGCCCTGATTCCAGTATATGTGCATTTCGCAAGAGCATAGTTATGTTGAAAGCAAAGATACCGGATGGGCCGCTCGAGCAAAAGTGGAATCTCTATCGTTCAACCGCCAAACTGGTTAGCCCCGCCAACCGCAAGAAACTAGATGTAATTGTAGTAGGAACGGGCCTTTCCGGTAGTTCTCTGGCGGCGTCTTTGGCAGAGGCGGGTTACCTGGTGACTTGTTTTTGCTTTCAGGATACAGCCAGGCGTGCCCATTCGGTTGCTGCGCAGGGCGGCGTAAACGCCTGCAAGAACTACAAAAATGATGGGGACACCGTATTCCGCATGTTCCATGACACTATCAAGGGCGGCGACTTTCGTTCGCGGGAAGCCAATGTGTACCGGTTGGCAGAATGTAGTGCCCAACTGATAGACCAGGCTGTGGCCCAAGGTGTGCCCTTTGCGCGCGAGTACAGCGGGTATCTGAGCAATCGCTCTTTTGGCGGGGTCCAAGTATCGCGGACTTTTTATGCCAGAGGGCAAACCGGCCAACAACTACTCTTAGGAGCTTATCAAGCTCTGATGCGACAGGTAGGAGCCGGTCGCGTACAACTTTTTCCGCGTCATGAGCTGCTGGACTTGGTGCTGATCGAAGGAAAAGCCCGTGGTATTGTTGTGCGCAACATGGATACCGGCGCCGTCGAACGCCACGGCGCCCACGCGGTCGTGCTGGCCACCGGCGGATTCGGCAAGATCTATTATTTGTCCACACTGGCGATGGGCTGTAACGCGTCTGCTATTTGGCGCGCGCATAAACGTGGAGCTTTTTTTGCCAATCCGAGCTGGACCCAGATCCATCCAACAAGCTTGCCCCAGTCCGGCGAATACCAATCCAAGTTAACCCTCATGTCCGAATCATTGCGAAACGATGGCCGGATTTGGGTACCGAAGAACAACGCAGAACAGCGAGCGCCTAATGATATTCCGGAATCGGAACGAGACTATTACCTGGAACGCCGGTATCCCGCGTTTGGCAACCTTTGCCCACGCGATATTGCCTCACGTGCCGCCAAGGAAAGGATCGACGCCGGCTACGGCGTAGGACCGTTAAAGAATGCCGTGTACTTGGATCTTTCCAAAGCTATCCGCGAACAAGGGAAACACCAAATAGAGGAAAAGTACGGCAACCTTTTTCGTATGTACCAAAAGATTACCGGCATTGACGCCTATACCGAGCCTATGCGGATTTCACCAGCTGCCCACTTTTCTATGGGTGGTCTGTGGGTGGACTACGAACTCATGACCAATGTCTTGGGACTATATGCCATTGGGGAAGCTAATTTTGCTGATCACGGTGCCAACCGGTTAGGAGCTAACTCGTTGCTCCAGGCGTGTGTCGACGGTTACTTTATTGCCCCATACACCATTGCTAACTATCTGGCCGATGAAATCAAAACTGGACCAGTGGACGTCAATCATCCTGCTTTTGCCGCTGCGGAAGAGGCGGCCGTGAGACAATTGCAACGATTGCTGGACATACAGGGGACGCTGCCCGCCGACCAGTTCCATAAAGCCTTGGGCAAGATATTATACGATAAGTGCGGTTTATCGCGTTCCCGCGCCGGACTGGAAGAGGCCATTGCCAGTATTCGTACGCTTCGCGATCAGTTTTACAGTGAGCTGTGTGTGCCGGGCGGTCCTGACATGAACAGCGAGCTAGAAAAGGCCGGCCGGGTGGCCGACTACCTCGAGGTGGGCGAACTGATGTGCTACGACGCGTTAACGAGAGAAGAATCTTGCGGAGCCCATTTCCGCGAAGAACATCAGACCTCCGATGGGGAAGCGGTTCGTAATGATCAGGATTTCGCCTTTACCTCCGCCTGGGAGTGGGCGGGAGTCGGCCAGGAACCGATCTGGCACAAGGAACCGCTGCGGTTCGATTATGTAACTCCGACGGTAAGAAGCTACAAATAACCGATTAGGCTATATGCGGATACAGCTCAAAATTTGGCGGCAGGATAGTCAGGCTAAGCAAGGCCGATTACTAGATTATAGCTTGCAGAATGTGACTCCGGCCATGTCGTTTTTGGAAATGCTGGACATGCTGAATGAGCAGCTTATCCAACAGAAAGAAAGACCAGTGGAGTTTGATCACGACTGTCGCGAGGGCATTTGTGGTCAATGCGGACTCATGATAAACGGGCGGGCGCACGGTCCCCTTCCGAATACGACTACCTGCCAGCTGCATATGCGGACCTTTAAAGATGGCGATACGATTTATCTAGAACCGTTCCGAGCAACTGCATTCCCGATAAAGTGCGATCTGAAAATAGATCGTAGCGCGTTTGACCGCATTATTCAAGCCGGCGGTTACATTTCAGCTAGCACCGGGGAAGCGCCGGAAGCGATCAGCATTCCCATCCGTCATGATGTAGCTGAAGCGGCTTTTGATGCTGCTGCATGTATCGGCTGTGGCGCCTGCGTCGCTACCTGCAAAAACTCCAGCGCAGCGCTATTTACTTCGGCCAAGATCACTCAGTTCGCTTTGTTGCCACAGGGCCAGATAGAGGCGCGGCGTCGTGTCCTGCAGATGGTGGTTCAGACCGATACGGAAGGCTTTGGTCATTGCAGCAATACCGAGGCCTGTCAGGTAGAATGTCCACAACAGATATCGGTTTTGCACATCGCTCGTATGAACTGGGAGTATAACCGGGCATTACTATCTCCGAACTGAGCGCATCTGAGAAGCTATCTTAATAAGCTCAGATCCTAACTTTCAAAAAAAATATGCGTACTGAATCTGATAGCATGGGGACAATCGAGGTTCCCGACGACGTTTACTGGGGAGCGCAAACCGCTCGTTCGTTGATTCATTTCGAAATTAGCGAAGATCGAATGCCACCTGAACTGCTTCGAGCGATCGGCATTCTAAAAAAGGCCGCTGCCGTGGTAAATCAAGATCTGGGAAAGCTTCCCAAGGAAAAAGCGGAGCTGATCATCGCGGCGGCGGATGAAGTTGTCGCCGGGAAGCTCAACGAGCATTTTCCACTGCGAATTTGGCAAACCGGAAGCGGTACCCAAACCAACATGAACGCGAACGAGGTCATCTCGAATCGAGCGATCGAATTGGCGGGCGGTAAGAAAGGCAGCAAAAAGCCGATTCACCCCAATGACGATGTGAACATGTCGCAATCGTCTAATGATACGTTTCCGACGGCGATGCACATTGCCGCGGCGATCGCTCTCAAGGAACGGCTTGTGCCTGTGCTAGAAGAGCTGCACGCAGTTCTTGAGGCCAAGTCGCAGGAATTCGCTCACATCGTTAAAACCGGGCAAACTCACCTCCAGGATGCCACACCACTGACCGTGGGTCAGGAAATCTCGGGTTGGTCTTCGCTGATCGAGCGCGATCTGGAGCGGATCGGACCTGCGATTGATGGTCTCCTCGATCTGGCGATCGGCGGAACGGCGGTCGGCACTGGCCTCAATACTCATCCGGAGTTTGCCGAGCGCACTGCCAAAAAGATAGCGGAACTCACCAAGCTGCCGTTCCGATCGCATCCCAACAAATTCGCTGCCCTTTCCGCTCACGACGAACTGGTGTTCGCGAGCGGCGCACTCGTTACTCTGGCTGGCGCGCTGATGAAGATAGCCAATGACATTCGCTGGCTGGCTTCTGGTCCGCGCTGCGGGATCGGTGAATTATCAGTCCCGGAGAACGAGCCAGGTTCTTCAATCATGCCAGGAAAAGTGAATCCAACCCAATGCGAGGCTATGACCATGGTGGCGGTCCAGGTCAACGGAAACCATACGGCGATCGCATTTGCCGGCAGCCAGGGCAACTTTGAGCTGAACGTCTTTAAACCGGTGATGATTCATAATTTTTTGCACTCAGTGCGATTACTGACCGATGTCGTTCGGAGTTTTGTCCAGCATTGTCTTAGAGGGCTGGAAGTCAATCGAGCGCAAATCGACTACTTTGTGAATCGCTCGCTAATGCTGGTGACCGCCCTCAGCCCGAGCATCGGATATGACAACTGTGCGAAGCTCGCGCACTACGCTCACGAGAATGATCTGACGTTGCGCGAGGCGAACCAAAAGCTCGGGTTTGTTTCGGACGAAGAATTTCAGAAGGTGGTGCGACCTGAGGCAATGACAAGACCAGAGGCTGTCCAAGCACTTTCAAACTGATGGACACGGAGTCTCAAGCCGAGCCGCCTTCGGGTTCCAAACCATGAAAGTCTACTCATGAGTACCGACCGCACTGTTCCGGCGTCTGTCGAGCCGGCCAAACATAAACAGGGAGCGACGATTTCCGGTTGGGGCGAGGCGCTCCGCCTATTAGGCGTTTTGCTGGTGGGGGTTATTATTTGGTTGGTTCCTCCGCCGTCAGGGGTCGAACCCAGAGCGTGGCACCTTCTCGCGATTTTCGTAGCAACTATTGTCGGAATTATCGTTAAACCGCTCCCAATGGGAGCAATGGCTTTGCTCGGGATCGCTGCGACGGCGCTCTCCGGAACGCTCACCATCAATCAGGCATTGAGCGGATTCGGCAACAGCACGATCTGGCTGATCGTTGTCGCTTTTTTTATCTCCCACGGCTTTATCAAGACGGGTCTGGGTAGTCGCATCGCCTACCTTTTTATGGCGGCGTTCGGCAAAAAAACCCTGGGATTAAGCTACGGCTTGATCGCGACCGATCTGGTGTTAGCACCGGCTATCCCCAGCAACACCGCCCGCGCGGGCGGAATCGTGTTCCCGCTCGTAAGGGCATCAGCCAGAGCGTTTGGAAGTAATCCTGACGATGGCACCGCCCATAAGATCGGTGCATTTCTTATCCAGGCTGCGTTCCAGGGCAATGTAATAACCAGCGCCATGTTCCTTACGGCCATGGCCGCTAATCCGCTGGCCGCGAAGCTGGCTGGGCAAATGCACATCAATGTCAACTGGGCACAATGGGCGATCGCCGCGGTTGTTCCCGGAGTCGTAAGTCTGGTGCTGGTCCCGTTTGTCCTTTACAAATGCTATCCACCTGAAATCAAAGAGACGCCTGGAGCTAGTGAGCTTGCCAAACAAAAGCTAGCGGAGATGGGTAAAATGCGGCGGCAAGAATGGATTATGTTAGCCGTCTTTATCCTGCTGCTATTCCTGTGGATTTTCGGCGACCAACTAGCCAAGATTGATAGCGCGACTACGGCTCTGGCCGGGCTCGGTGTTTTACTCCTGACCGGGGTCCTTACCTGGAAGGATATCCTCGAGGAAGAAGGTGCCTGGGATACTCTGGTCTGGTTCGCTGCGTTAGTCATGATGGCTAGTTTCCTCAACGAATTGGGCCTGATACCTTGGTTTACCCATGCTGCTCAGGGTATGGTTGGTGGCGTCAACTGGAGTACCGCATTCCTGGCGTTGTGCCTCGTCTATTTTTATAGCCACTACCTGTTCGCCAGTCAAACTGCGCACGTGAGTTCAATGTACGCGGCGTTTCTTTCCGTCTCCGTTGCGGTTGGTACGCCACCGCTCCTGGCTGCATTAGTATTGGGATTCGTTGGCAATCTTTTTAGTAGTCTGACCCATTACGGGAGCGGCCCGGCACCGGTCTTGTTTGGCTCCGGCTACGTAGAGCTTGGTACCTGGTGGAAGTTGGGTGCCCTCGCCAGTATCATAAACATTCTGATCTGGCTGATCGTCGGCGGCCTCTGGTGGAAGCTGCTCGGTCTTTGGTGAGCCGCGTTCGTTTGCCGCGCCGATTTCGGACCTCTCGGACTCACCCAGGTAGTCGACTATTTTGCCGACCAAGTAGGGTGTTCCAGCGATGAATAACATCAATGGATGTCGCTGACGGCACCACTTTCCAACCAACCGAGTTCGCCGCTCAGGACCGTCTGCGCAAGGTTATAGCCGCGCCGATCCACATTGTGTCCGAGACTGCGAAACAACCAGTCGATGCGCAGCCGCGCTGTACGACAAAAGTAGTCAACTAGCGCCAACAAATCGCTCTTGGCTTGTTCGTCCGTCCGCAGCATCGATTGCGCGCGTGCGCAGCTGGTGGCGATGGCAAAGATTTCCGTACCGATATCGACAAAGCGTCCAAGTAAAACCTGTTCACGTTCCAGCTTCGGCCCATGGCCCGCCATCGCGTGAAACAGATGCCGCGCCAATCGGTGAGAAGCATTCGCAGCAAAGCGCATGTGCTGAGCGAGTACCGGATGGAATCCGTCGCTGCTGACAACGCCAAAAGGCGATAGCCATTGCCGCGGATACCAATTCGCATAAAATCCTGCTGCCTGGATCGCTGATTTGACCCGCTCGGACATCGGCAACTGCGAGTTCAGAATCGGTCCGCCGACTTTTAAATGCGGATCGAGCGCCTCGCGCGCGATGAACAGACGCATAATTTCGCTCGATCCCTCGAAAATCAGGTTGATCCGGCAGTCTCGCAAAAACCGCTCGACGGGTACCGGCTCCTCGCCGCGCGCAGCGAGAGATTGCGCC
>WNFM01253035.1_pt1 | contig 12482 bp, 12 predicted proteins | sample 5400271 | NCBI WGS metagenome assembly WNFM01 (sample SAMN13153352, study PRJNA577476) | soil metagenome | isolation source: 60 cm saprolite on Douglas fir-dominated hillslope | place: USA:California | collected 2013-09-17 | reverse complement strand
AGGAAAAAGAACGTCGAGCGCGCGCCGTGCTCTCGCTCGATCTCACAGATCGTGTCGAGATTCCAAAAGGGGTCGCGTGCGCCGACTCGTCGGTTCCGAAGAAGCGTGATTGGAGCGGCAGCCTCACGCAGGGCTTCCGTGAAGTTCCCTCTCCTCAACTCACGTGCAAGTCGATAGGGCACAGCGGCCAGCTGTGCGGGATACCAGTACCGCAGAGCATCGACGTCGTGCGTGAGAGCTACGGCGAATCGCGAACCATCGAACAGGGGCCGCCGCACGAGCGGCGCGTCACCGCGCGAGCGGCGCACGTCCGCAACGAGCGCGAACAGCGTGTCGAAGCATTCGTCTACCGGACACTCCAACAGCCGTCGATCCTCGAACTGCAGTGATGCCTCCGCGGGATAACGCCACCAGGTATCGACGGCCGGGCTCACGTACTCCTCGATGCGCGCGAGATGGAAGAACGCGGTCGCAATCACATCGGCCGGGTCGGGAACCAACGGCCGCGCAGACCCCTCGGCGTCGGCGTCATCGGCGAGGTTCCGAAGCTCTCGAACCGCAGCTGCAAACGACACGTCGTGTGGGACATGCGCACAGCCTTCGCGAGACACCTCGCCATACGCCAAGTCGGCTTCCTCGTCGTCCTCGACCGCCGCGAAGCCGACGCCCCACACCGCAGCGCACGTCGTGAGTACGTAGTGCGCCTTTGCGACGAACGCGACTGAGCAGCCGATTCGCACACGCAGGACCTGATCGGAGCCGTGCTCGCGACCTACACGAAGTGCCGTCGTCACGAACCTATACTAAGGACGAATGCGCCTCGAGCAGCTCGCCCAACGCGCAGCGCCGTGGTACTCGTTCCTTCTCGTCGTATCGCTTGCATTTGCCTCCTCTCAGGGAGAGTTGCGCGGTCCGGCCTCGTGGTTTCGCTGGGTGCTACTGCTCTCGGCAGCCGCTGTGGGCTTCGTGCTCTGGCTCACCGGTTGGGTGCGCGTCGGCTGGTACACCTGGCTCTGGCTCGCGTTCGCCGTGCTGGCCTGCGTGTCGGCAACGTGGTCGATCGCACCGCAGCACTCGCTGGTCCACGGCGCGACGATCTTCATGCTCGTGTTCGGGATCTTCGTCGCGTTCGCTCCGGCCGCCGCGACGCGAACATCGCAAATCGCGGTTGCGCGAGCCATCGCGTGGGCGGTCATGACCGTCGAGGCGCTCTCTCTCGGTTACGCGCTCCTCGAGCCCAATCGAGGCAGACAGGGCGATGCACTCCATCGGTACAAGGGCATCTTCGAGAGCGCGAACGAACTCGCGATCTTCGGCATCTTCGCAGTTGCCCTCGCCACCGGCTTCGCCGTTCGGTCGGGCGGTAGAGGGCGCGCCGGGTGGGTCGTCGTTGTGGCGGTGAGCTTTCTGACGATCTCGTTGACCGGCACGCGCTCCGGACTTCCAATCGCGCTGCTTGGCGCGGTCACCGCGATCGCTGTCGCGGGCCGCACACGGATCGCTGCGATCATTGCCGTCGTCGGGGTTGCCTCAGCAGCAATCGCCGTCGCTGTGATGATCGCAACCGGCATCGGCACGCACTTCGTCCGGCAGAACACGATCAGCAGTCTCGGCGGCCGCACGGAAGCCTGGGCTCGCGCCGTTGACGCGTTCGAACGTCGACCCATCGCCGGCTACGGGTTCGCGACGGAGCAGCAGCTCCTGGCGCCGTACAAGCGCTACCGCTTACTACGGCTCGCAGGCCGTCAGAACGAGATCCCCGCCCCGTACCGCGAGACGACGTTCTTGCACTTCACGGGCGGATTCGTCGAATCGAGCTACGTCGGCCCTGCAGCCCAGCTTGGGATCCTGGGACTGCTCTTCCTCGCCGGCGAGGTGCTCGTCCCGCTCGTCCTGCTCGTTCGAACGCGCGGACGTGCGGAGCCGGCGGTTGCTGGGCTCTTCGTCGTCGGCCTTGCGATCGGAGTCCAGGAGAGCGTGTACTGGAGCGTCGGCAGCATCGCCGCCTTCCCGATCTGGACCGCCGCGTTCTTCATCGTGTGCGCGGCCGGGGGCGCTGCCGGCTCTCAGCAGACCGACGCGCCGCTCAGCAATTCGGCAGCAGCTGCGTAGCAGACCTCCGCGTCCCGCTCGGCGCGAACCTGGGTACGCGCGTTCTCGCCGAGCCGAGTGCGAAGGTTCTCGTCGGTCAGCAGGCGTCGCAGTGCGTCCGCTAGCGCCGTGACGTCACCGGGCTCGACCAGAAGTCCCGTCTCGCCATCGCGCACGAGCTCCGGGATACCGGAGAGGGCAGTCGAGACCGGCGGTGTGCCTACGGCCATTGCCTCGATCAGCGCGATCGGGACCCCGTCGACGCCGATCTTCGACGGAACGGCAGCGAGCGCGAAGACCGACGCGGACGCGACGCGATCCAGAACCTCGTCGCGCGAGAGCGGGCCGAGCAGGCGCACCGCATCCTGGACGCCGAGGCGCTCGATCAACCCGCTCAACTTGGCGCGCAGATGACCAGCACCGGCGATCTCGCAGCGAACGTCGAGCCCCTCCGCGCGCAATCGGGCGCAGGCCTCGATCAGGACGTCGTGGCCTTTCTTCTCGATCAGGCTCCCCACGGAGACCACCAGGCCTGGTTCGCGGTCCCGCTCGACGGTCGGCGGAATCGGTATGCCGAGAGGCGAGAGAACCACGTTCGCCCCGGGCGCTGCCGCTAGGAGCTCATCTCGGTCGTGTTCCGAGATCGCGAGCACGACCGCTGCCCGTCGGAGCTTCTCGACGAGAAGTTGTGGGTTCGGAGCGGTGTGACTGCGAAATGAGAATGGGCGCCCGGAGAGATGCGCGGCGATGAGGGCCGTCGTCGCCGTTTCGTTCGAGAACTGTGCGTGAAAGAGCGCGATCGACTGATCGCGGGCGAGGAGTGCGCCGCGCGGAACAGAGAGCGCGGCGGTCACGCGCTCACGGAGCGTAGGTCGAACGAGAAATCGCCCGGCAAGTGCCCAAAGCACCGAGCGGAGCAGACGGGCCGGCGAGCGTCTCGCCCACCACGCGAGCGCGGCGAGCGACGCAACTGACGGTCCCCTCGGCAAGGTGCGGACACGCAACGAGCCGAGCGGCCAGTCGAGCCGCTCGCCCGGACGGAAGGAAAACACCGTCATGTCGAGGCCGGTGCGCCCGAAGACCATCAGCTCGTCGTAGGTGAACGTCTGCGTCGCGACCGGAAACCGGTGAACGAGGTATGCGATCACCGCGCACCCTCGAGAATCGGGGTGAGGCGCTCGAGGTGCCGCGAAAGCGTGAGCTCTGCGCTGACAAAACCGCGACCTGCCGCACCCGCCGCATCGGCGAGCGACGCGTCCTCCAGGTACCGGCCGAGCGCCGCCGCGAGGGCAACGGCGTCGCCGGCGGGGACGAGCGCCCCGCGCGACGAGTCGAGCCAGCTCCCGATCCCTCCGACGTCCGATCCGACGATCGGGATGCCGTACGCGAGCGCCTCCGGCCCGGCCATCCCAAACGGCTCGGGCCAGACCGAAGGGACCGCGAGCACCCGCGCACGCGTGTACGCCGCCAGGAGATCGCCCCCTTCGATCCAGCCGAGGAACTCGACGGCTCGAGCGATGCCGCGTGCGTCGCAATACGAGCGCACCTCGTCGAGCTCGGGCCCAGCCGCGACCAGCAGCCGCGTCCCGGGGTACCGGGCGGCGAGCAGCGCGAACCGACGTAGAGGACATGCGGCCGCGTTGCTGCCGGCGGAACCGGTAACTCCGGAACCTCGATTGGATAGCCAACCACGGAAACGCGGGCGTCCGGCGCGAAGTCCGCGACCAACCGAGCAACGAAATCACTTGCACAGAGAACACCGTCGAGCGAGGGAAGGACCGAGCGCCATCGCTGGACGCGACGAACAGATCGCAGCACGCTGTCGGGACGACGGTTGTTGCACCGCTCGGTGTAGGGCTTGAGCAGGCAGCGCGCCCCGAAACCGTGTTCGCAAAATGTCTCCGAGCGCTGAAAGAAGCGGAGATTGCCCGGTGAGATGTGGCGGTAGTCGTGCTCGTACACGACAGTGCGAACGTCCTTGGAAACCGCGACTGCGAGACTCGCCGAGTTGACGGTGTGAAGCAGCACGACGTCCGGTTCGAGCTCGAGCACAAGCCGTGCATCCGCGGTGGCGTCACCGTGCGATCTGCGCGTCTCTTCGACACCGGGAAGCGAGGTCTCGGGCAACGTGTCGGCCACGAGGCGGTGTTGCCAGCCGCGACTCGCAGTGCCGGCGCAAAGACGGGCGAGATAGCTTTGCGCGCCGCCCACCGGGCGTGCATCGTCGATCACGTGCACGATCCTCACGCCGCCACCAGCTCACGCATGCGGTCGGCGATCCGCGCTCCGACGGCGCGCCAGGTGTAATCCGCGCGCACAATCTGCCTGAGGTGCGTGGCGCGGCCGTCGTCAGCGAGCGCGGCGTCGATTGCTCCTGCGAACGCATCAGGGTCACCGGCCGCAAAGCGATAGACGGCGGGGCGGTCATGATCGAACTCGTCGAACGCCGGCACGTCCGGACACACGGTGGGGCGCCCGAGAGCGGCGTACTCGAGCAGCTTGACCGGGTAGACGGCATCGGCGCTGTGCGGGATGACGAGCACGCGGCACTCGGCGAGCCTGCGCAGCGACACCTCGCGCGGCAGCAACCCGGGAAGCTCGATCCTCGACATACCTGTCACCTGGGTGCGGATGTCGTTTGCCGTCGGGCCATCGCCGACGAGCACGGCACTGAGCTGCGGCCGCAACTCGAGCGCGGCAACGAGGAGATCGACACCGTGGTAGGGCTGAAAGGTCCCTGCAAAGCCAACGTCGGTCGTCAGCGGCTCTGGTTGCAGATCGAACAACGACTCCTCAACGCCCAACCCTTTGACAAGGAGCCGGTCCCGCTCGACGCCGTAGCGCTGCGCGATCGCGCGGCCGGACGCAGCGCTCATCACGACCACAGCGTCTGCCGACCCGATCTTCGTGCGCTCGAGTCGCTCGGCGCGCCGCAAGAGCACTCCGCCGTACGCGGCCTTGGTCGCCGAGACGAGGATCCCGTCGGTCTCGAGCAGGTAGGGGATCCCCGCGCGAGCAGCGAGGGAGCGACCGGCATCGACGAGGTACGCAGAGCGCTCGTAGACGCAGTCGTGACCATCGGCGCGCACGCGGGCAAACGAGCGCCCGTGGTTCAGGAGCCGAACGTCGCGGGCGAGCTCGCGAACGGCCCGCGGCGCCCTGCGTGCGATCCGCGGTGCCGCGACCTGCGCGATCGTCGGCGCTCCATCCCGAACGCTTGCCGAACCGATCCACGCATCGACGTCGATGTCTGCCGCACGCAGGCCCTCGAGCGTTCCGCGGATGTGGGTGCCCGCACCGCCGACCTGGTCCTGACGAAGTGCGGGATCGGGCGCCACGTATAACGCCCGCAGCCTCACGAGTGCGCCCGCTCCCAGATCACCGAGCGGTAGAGCATCTCCGCTCGGCGCATCTGATGGTGATACGACCCTGCGACCTCGACATTCCTGCGCGCAGCGGCACCGTACGAGGCGCGAAGCTCGGCGGACTCGGCCAGGCGGAGAAGCGCATCCGCGAGCGCGGGCGCGTCACCCGGCGGTACGAGCGCACCGCTCTCACCTTCGGTGACCCATTCGCGATTCGCGGGAATGTCGGACACCACGACGGGGCGACCGGTCGCCATCGCCTCCAGCAGGGCCACGGAAGTGCCGTCGGAGGACGGCACAGACAGGCAGACATCCGCCACCCGGTAAAGGTCGGCCAGTTGGGCGTGCGGCATATGCCCGATCACCGACACCGCAGCCCGCACATCAAGGGCGTCGATCTCTGCCCCGACGATCGGCGCAAGCTCCGCGTCGGCGGGCCCGAGCTTCAACGCAAGGGTCGCATCCGGATGCTTCGCGTGCATCGCCGCGAATGCGCGCACGACGGTCAAAGGATTCTGCAAGTCCCTGAGACCGCGGATCGAGAGGACAACGAGGCCCGTCGCAGGCAAGCCGAACGCTGCGCGCCGTTCGGGCGTAACTGAGCCGGGACTGAACAACTCGACGTCGACGCCCCACAGCGCTCGCCGGATCCGAACCGGCGACGCACCGAGCTCCGCGAGCCGCTCGGCAACGCCCTCCGCATCACACATCACGCACGCCGCGCGGTGGAACGTGAGCCGGTGGAGGGCGCGCACGATCGACTTGCTCGTATCCACGAGCACGTCGCTTCCCCACGCAGTCACGACCAATGGACCCGTGCCGGAGAGCACGCCGAGCCAGCCAGGCCCGGTAACGAAGTGCGCGTGCACGACATCCGGTGCGAAGCGGCGAACAACGCGCCTCACCCTTCGCGCGGCGATGACGAAGTCGAGGTAACCTCGCGTGCGACGATCGACGCGCGAGAACGCCGTCAGTTCGTCGAGCAGCTCGATCCCTTCGATGCGCTCTTCGAACCGGCCGTACGAGATCAGCCCAACGTCATGGCCGCGCGCGACGAGGTACTCGAGCCAGCGCCGCGTATGGATGCTGTTGCCCGGCGCGATGAACGCCAGGCGCAACGGCCGCTTAGCCGGTGGCATGCGCCCCGATCAGCCCTGCTTGCGTCGCATCCGCCAACGCGCCTGCGACGCAATCAACCTCGGTGTCCGTCAGAAAGGGATGACATGGAACCGAGAGCACCTCTGAAGCTGCGAGGTGCGAGACGTCAACAGCGCCGCGCACCGGATAGGCAGCGAAGGCGGGCTGTTGGTCGATCGTCCACGGGTAGTGGACGAGCGCATTCACCCCACGCGCCGCAAGCCATTCGCGTAACTCGTCGCGGCGCGATGACCGGACGACGTACAGGTGATGCACGCCAGGTGGTGACGCATTGCCAAGCGCATCGTCGTACACGCTCGCGATCTCTCTGCGCCTGCCGTTCTCGGCATGAGCCCTGCGCAACCGAACACGCAACAGCGCAGCCTGGAGCTCATCGAGCCGCGAGTTCATCCCGTCGCGCACCGCGTAATAGCGCGGCCGCTCGCCATACGCGCGCAATTGACGCACGGATTCCTGCATGCCTTCGTCGTTGGTTACAACCGCTCCACCGTCGCCGAACGCCGCCAGGTTCTTGGTCGGATAGAACGAGAAGCAGCCCGCAGTGCCGACGGACCCTGCGCGGCCCTCAGCAAGATCCAACCCGAACGACTGAGCCGCGTCCTCGACGATCGGCACTCCGAGCCCGGCGAGCTCCGTCACGGGCGCGCCGCGCCCGTAGAGATGCACGGTGAGAATCGCCGCAGTCCGAGGCCCCACTGCAGCAGCTGCTCGCTCGGCGGAGAGGGTAAGCGTCCCGCCGTCGACGTCGACGAGCACGGGTGTGAGCCCGGCGCGCACGACGGCGGTCGCAGTGGCGGTGGCAGTCAGCGCCGGCATGACGACCTCGGCGCCCGGCACCGCGCCGAGCCCACGCAACGTGAGCTCGAGCGCGTCGGTCCCGGACGCGACACCAACAGCGTGCGCGGTCCCGACGTCAGCGGCCAACTCGGCTTCGAACGCCTCCACCTCCGGCCCGAGGATCAGGCTGCCGGAGGTGAGCACGCGCTCAAATGCCGCGACGAGCGCAGGCCCATCCGCATCGAAGACCCGCGCGGCGTCAAAAAACGAAACGGCGTTCATTCGGGCCGATGATAGGCTCACGCCGGTCCTTACCGCCCCGTGCCCCAACCCCCGACCATGGTAGGCGCCTCTCCACTCCTCGCAGCGGTCGTGAAACGCGGGCGGCTCGGTGAGCCGTTCATCTGGGATTCGGTCGAAAGCCTCGAGCGCTACAAGCCGCTGCTCGTCGCAGACAGCTTTGACGAGCGCGTGGACTGGCCCGACGACCGCGTCTCCCTCGCCGGCGGCCCGCCGGGCAGGCGGCTTGCGCAGCGTGCGCTCCGTACGATCCAAGGCGAGGAGCGCCATCCCTTTGAATTGTCCCCACGCGCGCCGGCGCGCCGTGGTCTGCGGCAAGCGGCGCGGCGCGTGGACGTGATGCATGCGCACTACGGCCCGACCGGGGTGTGGTGCCTGAACGAGCTCGGCGCAAGCCGGCCGCCACTCGTGACGACCTTCTACTGCTACGACCTCTTCGCAGAGGGCAAATACCCGTGGTGGCAAGCGGCGTATCGCCGGCTCGCCGAGGAATCCGAGCTTGTGCTCGTGCTTTCTGACTACATCCGCGAGTTCGTGCTCGAAGCAGGTTGGCCGGAGGACCGCGTGGAGGTCGACCGGCTCGGCATCGACCTCGAGATGTTCCCCTTCCGCTCGCCGCGCAAATCTTCGGGCGGCCCCGTGCTCTTGTCGGTCTCGAACTACCAGCCGAAGAAGGGCCTGCTGTATCTGGTTCGTGCCTTCGCGCAAATCGCCGGTGGCCACGAAGGAGCGCGCCTGCGGTTGCTCGGATCGGGCGAGCAGGAGCCACACGTGCGCGCCGAGGTCGATCGGCTGGGAATCACGAACCGCGTGGAGTTCGTTCCGCCCGTCGCGTACCGTGACCTTCCTGCCGTGTACGCCGACGCCGACCTGTTCTGCCTGCCGAGTGTGATGAGCACCGACTTCGATCTCGACGAGATCTCGATGGTGATCGTCCAGGCGATGGCAACGGGCCTGCCGGTCGCAACGACGCATCACGCTGGGATCGCAGAGATCGTTCGCGACGGGTACAACGGCGCACTGGCCGAGGAACGAAGCACGGACTCGCTGGCAGACGCGCTCGACCGGCTGCTCTCGTCGCCCGCCGATTGGTCGCGACTCGCCGAAGCGGCACGCCGAACCGTCGAAGAGTCGTTCGACGTGCGCCTGCATGGAGCGGCACTCGAGCAACGGTTCGATGTCGCGCGGGCACGGCGCACCTGATGGCGAACCGCTCGACCGGCCTGGCCGCAACGGGATCGCGCGGCGCCGCGAAGACGCTGATCTACCAGCTCAGCGGACAGGCGCTGACGATCGGCGCGACCGCGGTCGTCGCCCGCAGGCTCGGGCCGCACCCGTACGGGCTCCTCGGCTTCGCACTCCTCGTCGGACTACCTCTGGCAGGCATCGCCGACTTGGGCCTCGGCCAGGCACTCATGCGTGCACCCGCTCAGAGCCGCGAGATGCTCGACTCCGCGTTCTGGGTGACGCTCGCCGGCAGTGCGACGGCAATCGCAGCGGCGGTGCCCTTGTCCCTGCTCCTCGCCGAGCACTACGGCGTCAAGGGCTCCGGTTGGATCGTCGCGGTCGGCGCGGCCGGGATCCTGCTCGCGGTGCCGGCCGCCGCCCCGCGCGCCGCGCTGGCAAGGACCTTCAATTTCGGAAAGCTCGCAGCGTCCGACTTTCTCGGCCAGGTCGCGTCTGGTGCAGCGATGCTCGGGCTGGCGCTCGGCGGAGCCGGAGCGTGGGCGCTCGTTATTGGGCTCGGAGCACGATCGCTCGTCGCGCTCGTCGGGGCAGCAGTGTTCGCGCGCTTCGTCCCGCGTCTGACGTTCCGTAGGTCCGCACTCGAGACTCTCTGGCCTTTCGGGCTCCGCGCGGCGGCATCCGGAACGCTTTCATACATCGCGCGCAACATCGACGATCTGCTCGTCGCGCGATTCCTGGGCGCGACCGTCCTTGGCCTCTACCGGGTGGGTTTCGGCGTTGCTCTCCTGCCATTCACCTACCTCGGCGTCGCGATCGGCAACGTCGTCTTGCCGACGTTCGGAGCGATCATCGATGACCGTGACCGCGTCAGGCTGGGGTTCCTCCGGGCGACGCGAGCGCTCGCCTACCTGAACACGGGGATCACGCTCCTACTCTGGTGGCTTGCTGCACTCGCAATCAACCTGCTGTACGGCAGCTCGTTCCACGGCAGCATCCCGTTCCTTCGCATCCTCTGTCTCGCCGCTCTTCTCTACCCGCTCGGTGCGCTGAGTGGGTCGGTGATGCTCGCCTTGGGACGGGCTGACCTCGAGTTGAAGCTCACCGCGCTCCGGGCGCTGGCGACGGGCGCATTCGCGTATGTCGGCTGGAAGATTGACGGTGCGCAGGGGATCGCCTGGGGCGTTTCGGCCTACGCGGTCGTGATGAGTGCGCTCGACGTGCTCGTCACTGGTTGGTTGGTCCGGGCACGGTTGCGCGACTTGGCGCGCACCTTTACGCCATCGGTCGTTGTCGGCGGCGGGCTATTCGCGGCGCTTGTCATAGTCGAAGAAGCTGCGCATCCCTCGACCGCGTTGCGCCTCGTGATCACCGTGATCGCCGCTGCCCTCTATGTCGCGGGCGGCCTCTGGGTCGACCGTGATCTCCTCGGCGCGATCGTCCCTTCGCTGCGCTCGAGGGGCGTCGCCCCGGCCTTGGTGCTCGAGGAGCATGGAAACCCCAGCTGAGTACGACTGGGACGCGCACTGGCGGGCAGGCGGCTCCGACATGCCCAGTCGCGCACAGCGCGAAGCGGCGTCGCTCGTCCTGCGGCACCTACCGGACGGCGTCGAGCGCGTTGCAGACCTTGGCAGCGGGGCGGGGGTCGTGGCCTGCCTCGTCGCTCGCGCACTCCCCGCGGCGAGCGTCGTCGGGATCGACGCATCGTCCGAATCATCTGCTCGCGCGACCGAGCGCGCAGCGAGGGAGGGATTGACAAACGTCTCGTTCTCCACGGCGCGCGCCGACGCACTTCCGTTCGGGAGCGATCTGCTCGACCTTGTGTACTCGGATCAACTGCTGCAGTACACCGACGAGCCGTCCATGCTGCGAGAAATCACGCGTGTGCTTCGGCCTGGCGGCCGCGCGATTCTGATCGCCCCAAACGCGAGCAACGTCGTCTTCGCGGCCACGGCGCTGATCGCCGGCGACCGTCACGGCTCACGGCGCGTCTACACACGTCATCGCTTGCGCTCGCTGGCGCACGGTGCCGGGCTGCGCGTGCTCGACTGGGATGGCTACCTGCCGGCATATCCAGTGCAACGGCTCGGATACTTCTACGCGCCGTGGATCGCCCCTGTAGGAACGCTTGCGGAGCGTCTGTCGGACCGCATCGACTCACGGACTGCACGCGGATTGTCGCGACGGTTCGGCTTCAGCACGGCCCTGGTTGCCGAGCGCGCCTACCAGTAGTGGCTGCGTTCCGAGCGGTAGTACTCGACCATCTGCATGAGTCCGTCCGTCAATGACACGCGCGGCTCCCAGCCGAGTGCGCCGCGGATGCGAGAGTAGTCCGCATACGCGTCGCCGATGTCGATGCGCGCACGATCGGGCGGGAACGGCACGAGCTCGTAGTCGCCGCCGCCGACCACGCCGAGCAGCGTCTCGACGAACTGCTTCAAGCTCGTCGGCGGCTGCGCGCCGAGGTTGAAGACCTGCCCAACCGCTTCGTCCCGAATACCAGCCATCAGAAAGGCGTCGACGACATCGTCGACGTAGTTGAAGTCACGCAACTGAGAGCCGTCACCGAACAGGCTGATTCGTTCGCCGTCGAGCGCGAGTCGCACGAACCACGGAATGAATCCTTGCCGTGCGTGTCGCATCTGCATCCGAGGCCCGTAGGTATTCGTCAGGCGCAACGAGCACGTCGGCATCCCGTAGATGGTGTGGTAGAGCAGGTAATACATCTCGCCGGCGATCTTGTTGATGCCGTTGACATCCACGGGCGCGAGCGGGTGGTCCTCGGTGAGCGGCAGGCTCGTCGCACGGCCGTATTGCTGACGCGATGCAGCGAAGACAATCCGAGCATCCGGATTGTGGTGGCGGCATGCCTCTAGCAGCGTCAGTTGGCTGCGGCAGTTGATCTCGAGGTCGGTCACGGGGTCGGTCATCGAGTCGACGTGACTGACCTGACCGGCGAGGCTGAAGATCACATCCACACCGTCGATCAGCCCGCGCGTCGCTTCGCTATCGCGGACGTCGGCGAGGCTGAGCTGCACGCGATCCTCGACGGGTGCGAGGTTGCGAAGGTTGCCCCCGTGGTCGGGAATCATCGAATCCTCGACGGTGACGTGCGCGCCGGCCTCGACGAGGCGGATCGCTAGGTTCGAGCCGATGAATCCTGCTCCTCCCGTGATAAGGACCCGGCGCCCGGCGTACGGCTCGGCAAGCTCTCCCATCGGTGCGAGGGTACTCAGCGCGCGGCCTTCACCGCGAGCCGCGCGGTAGGAGGCCACGCAGGGCAAGCGCCAGCGTCCGCACGTCATCCGGCCGCGGCACGAGGCTCGCAGGGCCAAGCCCACTCTCGCGCGTGAACCAGTACAGGCCGGCCAGCATGCCGACGATATAACCGGCCGCGCACGCCTCGGCGGCTCCGGAGATGAAGTGGTGCGGGATCAGGATGAGGGCGCCGATGGTCGTGACGACCAGCGACACCAACGAGATCATCAGCGGGTAGCGCGTGCGACCCTGCCGCATCGAGAAGTAGACCCCGACCATGCTTCCCGGGGCGAATGCGACCATCGCCGGGATGAGGATGAGCAGAGGCCGGATCGACGGCTCGAAGTT
>WNFM01342315.1_pt3 | contig 12483 bp, 8 predicted proteins | sample 5400271 | NCBI WGS metagenome assembly WNFM01 (sample SAMN13153352, study PRJNA577476) | soil metagenome | isolation source: 60 cm saprolite on Douglas fir-dominated hillslope | place: USA:California | collected 2013-09-17 | reverse complement strand
GTTTCTCTCCGGACTCGGCGAAAATGTGGACGGCTACCGGTCCTCGATCGAATTTAGCGTTGAAGAGCTGGAGAAAGTCTACCTCGAGCGCGAACTCGGACTGCAACAGGCAAATCAACTTGCGACGTCACAGATCAATCTTTGGTACTGGGATGTCCGGTTCTACCGCGTTCTGCAGGAAGAGGAATACCAGATCCGCGTCAGCCCATCCGGCCAAATTGTAGGCTACACGCACAAACTGCCTGAGGCGAAAGCAGGCGCGACACTGCAACAAGCCGACGCTCGATCTTTGGCAGAAGATTTTTTTACGAAGAAATTGGGCAAGGATCCAAACAATTGGAGCTTTCTTCCCGAAGAAGTCAATTCGCAGAAAAAACCGAATCGACTCGACTGGGACTTCACATGGGAGAAGCACGGGCTGAAGGTCAAGGACGCGCCGTATCGCGAAAAAATTCACATCGCGGGGGATAAACCAACGGGCGCCGAGGAGACTCTGCAAGTGCCTGAGCTTTGGAAGCGTGGCTACGAACGGCTGCGCTCCGGCAACAATACGCTGGCGCTCGTTTTCTTCGTGATTTACTTCGGACTGATTGGATTGGCCATATGGTACGCGATCGTCTTCACAAGAAGCGGCCAAACCAACTGGGGTTTGGCCATAAAACTCGGCGCATTAGCCGCGGGGCTGCTCTTTCTGCAATCGCTGAACGAGTGGCGGCTTTGGGGTGCCACCTATAGCACGACGGAAACGTATGCCGGATTTGTTGTCCTGCAGATTTTGCAGGCCCTTGGAATCGCGGTCTTCACGGCATTAACCATCACACTGGTGCTTCCCGCAGCTGAACCGCTTTACCGGAGATCGCAGCCAAACAACTTGAGACTTTCGAAAACGTTTACGTGGCGCGGCCTTCGTTCGAAAGAGTTTTTCTCTTCAGCGGTTGTGGGGATTTCGCTGGCCGCGGCGCACATCGGCTTCGTCGTCGCGTTTTATATAATGGCGACGCATTACGGCGCGTGGGCGCCCCAAGAGGTCAGTTACAGCGACGCGGTGAATACGGGATTTCCGTGGATTTCCGGGGTCGCGATTGGTTTGCTCGCTTCCATGAACGAGGAGTTCACGTTCCGGCTCTTCGCGATCCCTTTTTTCACGCGCTACACGCGATCTCGCTGGATCGCCGTTATCGTTCCCGCATTTCTTTGGGGATTCCTGCACAGCAACTACCCGCAAGAACCTGCGTACATTCGCGGCATCGAAGTCGGCTTGATCGGGATAGTGGCCGGTATCGTGATGCTTCGCTACGGCATCCTTTCCACGTTGATCTGGCACTACACCGTAGACGCGTCACTTGTCGGGCTATTCCTCGTTCGCTCGGACAGTCTTTATTTCAAAATTTCCGGCGTGATAGTCGGGCTGGCCGCAGCTGCACCGCTGCTTTTTTCGCTGGCCTCCTACTTGAAGCGCGGCGAATTCGAAGCGGTGGAGGATTTGCAAAATGGAGCGGAGGTTCAGCCGGAACTGACGGCCGAAGTGGTCGAGCAGGCTGCGGCCCAGGCACCGGTTAATGCGCGCTACCAGCCTTTGAGCGGCGGCGCGTTGGTGGCGCTCGGCATTTGTCTAATCCTGGGCGCGGTCGCTGTCTTGAAGTTGGACCGCGAGCGCATCGGGGACTACCTGCAACTCAACATCAACCTGCGCGACGCCGCCGCGCTCGCCGACAAAGCTTTGCGAAAAAACGGAGTTGATCCCGCGGCGTACCGCCACGCCACGCTGTTTCTAGACAACAGCGACGCGGCGGCTAACGAATTTCTACGCGAGAAAATCGGAGTCGCTGCGATAAACAAGCTTTACGAAAGTCAGGTTCCCGTGCCGCTCTGGGGAACGCGGTACTTCAAGGACAGCGAACCTGAAGAATATTTTGTGGTGCTGAGATCCGACGGCTCGCTTCATTCCATTCATCACACCATCGCGGAAAGTGCGCCCGGTGCATCGCTCGTCAAGGAAGAAGCCGTCGCTCTCGCGGAGAAATATTTGAAGGGGCAAAAAAATCTCGACCTTAACGGTTGGTCGCTTGTTGATTCCGATTCGAAGAAACAGCCACGCCGGATCGATCACACATTGACGTGGCAGCAAACCGCGTCCCTTGACCCAGGCGACGACAGGAATGGCCATGCGTATGCCCGCATCGAGCTTAAGGTGATCGGTAATGAAGTGGCCAGCTATCGCAACTACGTGAAGATTCCAGACGAATGGTCGCGCAACCAGGAAGAGCAAGGCCTTTCGCGGACTTTGTATTCGGTCGGAACCATTCTGGTTTACCTCGCGCTTGGCGCGTTCATGATCATTATTTTCTTCATGAATTTCCGGACGGAAGATGCGCGCGCGATTCCCTGGAAGCGGATTTCGCAGTGGGCGCTTTGGTCGCTGGCGGGGTACATCCTCGTGTTTGGCTTTGGCGATCGTTTCGTTCAGCTTCAGCAGCAATACCAGACGGCAATCCCGTTGAAGCTGACTTACCTGATTGCGGCCATTCTTTCGCTATTGGGCGTTGCCGCTGGAATCGGAGCGCTGGTATTTATTTTTGGCCTGGCCTGGTTTTATTGCCGCAAAGCGTTCGGTGAAGAGCGGTTGCCAGGCTGGGCGGGGATGCCTGGCGTGTACCATCGCGACGCATTGTTCATCGGCGTCGGCGGCTTGGCGGCATTGAGCGGATTGCAAAGTGCGCTAGGCTGGGCGGCTACGCATTGGCAGATGGCCCACCGCTTTCTTCCGGCGGCGTTCGGAAGCAACTTCAGCGCAAAGGTGCCGGCAGCTGCGGAAATTGGTGCGGCCATTTCTCATGCGTTGCTTTATTCGGCGTTGCTTGTGGCGATCGCGGGCTTCGTCGCCGTCTACATCGAGCCGTTCGCGCTGCGCTTGCTGATTTTTTTTGGGGGCGCGGCGACGCTAGTTGGAGATTGGGGTAGCACCGGCGACTTCCTCGAAAAATATTTCGCCAGCTGTGTCTTGTTAGGGGCCATCGTTGCCGGCGTGCGCTGGATCGCAAGATTCAACCTGCTTGGCATTTTTCTGGTGGTCATGGGGGCTTCGCTGCTGCCCTCCGGGCTTGTGCTTCTGAAACAGGCAAACGCCTTCTACCACGGAAACGGGCAGGCGATTCTTGCAGGGTTCTTGATTCTGATGAGCTGGCCCCTTTTGAAGTGGCAATTCTTCCGGTCGGACCCGGTATCTAGGCAAAGCAACCTTGGGTAGCGTTTCCACAATCCGAAACAAAAACGCCTTTCCATTCGTTGTATAGAAGGAAGGTGGCTGCTCACCGCATGGTCTGGAGTGCGTCCAAAACGGGTGAGGTCGCGGTGGTCCGCTTGTGGCCGCAAGGGTGGAATTGCGGTAAAGTGTTCCTGTTCAACGCGCAGGGACGGCCGACGCGAATAGAAAGCGAATATGCCACTTTCCAGATGGGTGTTTGCTTTGGCCGATAGCTCAGGCCGGACGGGCGGCTCCAGCGCCGCTCTCGCAACGGTGACCTCATTGCCCAACCTGGACGAGAGGGCCCTGGTATCCGAGGCCCAGGCGGGCAGTCGCACCGCTTTCGAGGAGCTTGTACGCAGGTACGACCGCGATGTGTTGCGGCTCGCGCTGAACCTGATGAAGCGCCCAGAAGATGCGCGCGACGTTTATCAGGAAGCCTTCCTGAAGGTCTATCGCAACCTGCATCGTTTCCGCTTCGAATGCAGCTTTTACACCTGGCTTTACCGCATCGTCACAAACGTTTGTCTCGACCATCTGAGGCGCCGGCAAGCGCGACCGGAAGATCAGGCGCCGGAGATTCATACAAACCGAATGGAAGAAGGCCCGAGGGATTTTTTTGATTTTCAGAAAGAACACCGTCCGACGCTCGACCCGGAGCGCACATTGATGGGCAAGGAAATTCAATCGCGCATTGCGCGCGCGATGGAGCGGCTCTCTCCGCGCGAACGCGTGGTCTTTGAAATGAAGCACTATCAAGGATTGAAGCTGCGTGCAATCGGCGACGCGCTGGGCACGACGGAAGAAACCGTGAAGAACTCGTTATTTCGCGCAACGCGCAAATTGCGCAGTGAATTGGCGGAGCTCCGATGAGCGGCGAACGTAAAGTTTTGCGCTGCGATGACGTAGCGCCACTTTTGGTGTTCTACACCTGCGACGAAGTGACGTCGGAAGAACGCGAACAAATCGTCGCGCACCTTGCGACCTGCGCCGACTGCAGCGCGCAGTTGTTGCAGGAAGATGCTTTGCACAACGCCATCGAGCGCGTCCCCCAGGCTGCCGACCAGTTCGACACCTCCGGTGTTTTGCTTCCGCAGTGCCGCAGCGAACTCTCCGAATCCCTCGACGAACTCTCGGCTCCCAAAGTTGATGAAGGATGGCAACCGTTTGCTTCGGTTCGCCGATGGATGGCGTTGCGCCCTGGATGGAGCGCCGCCGCGCTGATGCTTGTTGGCGCGATTGTCGGTACGCAGGCGTTTCAATGGTTGCCGTTCAGCACGAGTGGCGCTCCCGGCGCTCCTGTCAATGTTCTCGCCGCTTCGAAAATTCCCGACGACAAATTGTCAAAAATGGAAGTCTCCGTTGTGAATTTTTCGCGGTCCACGGGAAAAATTCAGCTGCAGCTTCAGGCAGAACAGCCGATGACGCTGTCGAGCGACGAAGACGAAGCCGATGTGCGACGCGTTTTGACGTTTGTTGTCGCGAGCGGCGACAGGTTTGACGCCGGCGTGCGGCTAGATTGTGTGGAAGCGCTACGGGCGGCCGCGTCGGACGAGCAGACGCGTGCGGCGTTGCTGGCGGCGGCGCGCAAGGATCAGAATCCAGCGGTGCGGTTAAAGGCGCTCGATGCGTTGCGCGATATGGCTGGATTGCCTGCGGTGCGCGACACTTTACTGGAAGCGCTGCAGCGCGATCCAAATCCGGGGGTGCGCGTTGAAGCGGTGAATCTGCTGGTGCGGGCGCTGGAATCCGCCGATGAAGCGGCTGAAGTTGCGCCGGAAGCGCCACCGAACGATCTCCCCGCGCCAGGCATGGCCCCGCCGGCTATGCCTTCGAATGGCCGGGCATCCGAAGAGCGCATCTTGCGCGCGTTGGATGAACTGCGTCAGCATGATTCGAATCGGTACGTCCGGTTGCGCAGCGCCGCTGCGCTTCGCCAGATCGCCCTACAGGAAGTGCAGTAGCGGAAAGATCGCTCATTGCGCGTCGCGGAAAGTTTTGAAAGCGAAATGATACAAAGCAATAAAAATGGGATAGCGCCACGGTTCGCCGCGGGACTCCGCAAATTTATCCGGTTGGCGGTATTTCTGGTTGCGGGCGTTTCCATCGTTTCACCACGAGCCGCAGTTCCCGCCACGCAACGCGCCACCGTCGACCGCAGCGGCGTGCTCAACACCCGCGACGGTCTTACGCTTAAAATGACTGCGGATGAAGGCTCGATTCGAATCGTTCCGCTCGATCGCGGCGCATCGCCTGTTATACGTTATTCCGTTCACGTCGAAACTGATCTTCGCGGCAACCAGGCGCAGCAACTTCTAGAACGTTATGCCTTGACCGCAAAATCTTCGCCGTCCGGCGTGGAAATTGTTGGCACGCTGCCGCAGCGGCCCGCCGGCGTGCAATTCTCGGTTCATTTCGAAATCGCGGTTCCTGCCAACTACAACCTCGACATCAACACCGAAGTGGGCGACATCGAAACGTTGGACATCGGCGGCACCGCTTCGCTCGCCACGCAGGGCGGAAATATTCACACGCTCCGCATTGGCCGCGCCGGATCGCAAAACGTATCGTATGGACGTCCTGTAGCGAAGCTCACAACCGAAGGCGGCCATATACGGATCGGCGATGTGATGGGCGACGTTTCCGCATTCACCGCCGGTGGCCACATCGTCGCCGGCTTTATTTCCGGCGAAGCGACCCTGCACACGGGCGGCGGCCACATCGTCGCCGCCGGCATTGGCGGCCGCGCGGAACTCGTGACGGAAGGCGGCAACATCACCGTCGGCAAAGCTTCAAAATTTGTTTCTGTAAAAAAAGTGGACGGTTCGGTCCGCGCGCAGACTGGTGGCGGCGGAATTCGTATTATCAACGTTGCTGGCCCGATGGAAGTCGAGTCGACAGGCGGCAGCATCTGCCTTACGCGCGTCAAAAGCTCGGTCCACGCCGCGACCGGCGACGGCACCATCACTGCTTGGATTTCTCCCGACGGCCAAGCTTCCGGAGCCGTACACCTCGCCGGCGCTTCGCAGCTTTCCTCCGGTTCCGGCGATATCGTTGTTTACCTGCCGCGCAATCTCGCGGCGAACATTGAAGCCATCGTCGAATCCGGCGGTGAAAAACAGATTGAAGCCGATCCCGCGCTCGCGCTTCGTTTTAACAGCTCGGGGCCCGGCGCGGTGAAAGGCTGGCTCGCACTCAATGGCGGCGGCGCTCCGCTCAAACTCAAAACCGCCGCCGGCAAAATCAAATTGCAATTCATCGATTCGGAAACCGGTCTTCGTGATTCTCTGATCCAGGAACAGCGCGAGCGCTTGGAGAGAGGCATAATCGTTGATCCGCCTCCAGATGTTCCCCCTCCTCCAGCTGCCCCGGAATTGGAATCCACTTGGATTCGAGAACTGGAGCTAAGGCTCCTCGGTGGTATCCGGCAGGACGCTGAAAGTTTTCAGCGCCAACTCAACTACTCCCCGCGTCCTTCGTATCCGATGTCGGCACGCAAGGGCGGCATCGAAGGCCGCGTCCGGCTTCAAGTTCGGCTTACGCAGGATGGCCACGTGCGTGTCGAGAAAGTCGTGGAAGGTTCGGAACCCACGCTTGTGGACGCAGCCATTGCCGGCATCAAGCTTTGGTGCGGCAAGCCGGCGTACATGAACGGCAAACCCGTCGACGTCATCTCAACGGTGACCGTCGATTTTCATTTGCGCTGAACTGGCGCAGGCAATGCGATTTTTTGTTCGGGTCCGGGGTCCTTGGTTCGCAGATTTGTTCTCGAAGGGGGTACTTGTAATGCTTCGAAAGAACCTGTTCGTTTTCGCCTTATTCGCGTTCGTCGTTTCGCTCACCGTGCTTCCTGCTTCCGCCGCAATCAGTCAAGAGTTCGACAAGATTTATTCGCTGCAGCCTGGCGGGACGTTCGAACTCCAGAACGTCAACGGCCCGGTCGAAGTGCGAGGCTGGGACCGTGACGCCGTCGAAGTTCGCGCCGTGAAAACCGCCAAACATCACGAAGCCGATCTCGATCGCGTCACGATCGAGGTCTCGGCTCAATCCGACTACGTCTCGGTCGCAACCCATTACCCGCAGGATGAAGGCGTTGAAGTTGCCGTCGAATACCTCGTGCGGGTTCCGCGTGGCGCGCATGTCGAACACATTGGCACGATCAACGGCACGCTGTCCGTCGTCGGTGTCGATTCAGTTGACGACCTTCACACCGTCAATGGCAACATCGAAGTCTATGACGGCGGTGGCAACGTCCACGCGCACACGACGAATGGCAACATCCACCTTGAGCTGGCTCATTTTGCTGGCGCATCCGGCGCTTCCGCGGAAACCACCAACGGCTCGCTCCTCATCGCGCTTCCCGCGAACGCTGAAGCCAACATCGAGACGCGCTGCCTGAACGGAAATTTTCTGTCGGAGCTGCCGGTGGCGATGCAAAGCAGCCTAAAACCGCGGGAGATGCACGGCAAGATCGGCAAAGGCGGCGCGCCCATCACACTACGCACAATCAACGGCGGCATCCGTATCGTCACTTTGCGCGCGACGGTTTAACGGCCGCCGCGTCTAACTCGGGCAGAAAGGAAGGTACACCCATGGTGAAACGCAATCTTGTCGTTGCCGCCGGCATGGTGGCGATGGGCATTTCTCTCATCGCACTGCCCGCCCACACGACGCAAGCCCAATCTTCGCAGGACAATTCCGTCAGCTCGCTGAATCGCGAGATCGCTGAACTCAAGGCGAGACTTGCCGCCGCGGAGGCTGAACAAGAGCCGGTCGGTCCCGTGATCGCAGAACTACCGGAAGTTGCGCCTGACGTAGAAGTCGAACGCCAATTCATTGATATCCAGGAACCTGAAGGTCCCGTCCTGCCGCCAAAGGCCCCTTCCCCGCGCGGCTTCGTGATGTCGCTCGACGGCGACGCCGGAAGTTGGCTCGGGGTGGAGACGCAGGAAGTGTCTTCCGAAAAAGCGAAGTCGCTCAAGCTCTCTTCCGAGCGCGGCGCATTGATCGGGAAAGTTCTCCCGGACAGCCCCGCAAACAAAGCGGGACTCAAGGAAAACGATGTCGTCACGGAGATCAATGGACAGCGCGTGGAAGGCACGGCGCAATTCCGCCGCATGATTCGGGAAATTCCCGGCGGACGCGCCGTTCAGCTCTCCGTCTGGCGCGATGGCAAGCAGCAGACCATCACCGCGACGCTCGGCAAATCCGAAGAACGCCGCAACGCCATGGTCAAAGTTTCGCCGCAGGGCTATTCGTTCCGCATGCCGGAAATGAACATGCCGGAAGTCCCGGAGTTTCATAATTTCTTTTTGAACAACGGCATGTTGATTTCCGGCAAGCCTCGGCTTGGCATTGATGCCGAAGACTTGACCGGCCAACTCGGCAACTTTTTCGGCGTTCCAGAAGGCGAAGGAATTCTCGTTCGCAACGTAAACAGTGATTCCCCGGCGGAGAAAGCAGGTTTGAAGGCCGGCGACGTTATCACTTCGTTCAACAGCGAACGCATTCGCACAGCCGGCGAACTCCGCGAAAAGCTGGCAAGCGTCGAAGGCGGCAAGTCTATTACGCTCGGCTTAGTTCGCAACAAGAGCGAAGTTAAGGTGACCGTCGAGCTCCCTGCTCCTGTGTCAAAAGAAAAGCGCAAGGTCGCGCTCCGCACAAATATCTAAGAATTTGCAGACCCGAGCAGTGTGTACAACCCGCAAAAGCCCCCGCGTCTCACAGGGGCTTTTGCTTTCTATAAATCGTTTTCAGAGTTTTCCATCTTGCCCATATTTTCTCAGCAAGCGCAACGGCCGCTGCATCGCGTCCCAAATCCAGGAGCGCTTCGCTTCCGCTCCTTCCACCCAGTCTTCTTCGGTGGGCGACAACGATAACCGGAGCAAATACAAAGGGCCGGCGATCAATCCACCACGCATGTTCATCCGGAACAACGCCCGCCCGAGAAGATTCGGCGGTGATTCGCCTGCGTAAGGCAGCCACACTCTGATTCGCTCACAGATTCGCTGTGTCCCGTGATCGCGCTTCATCCGCTCTTTTACGGCGGCCGGAATTTCACAATGAAGCAAATCCTCCACCAATTGGAGTGCCACGTTCACCATTCGCTCGGCGCCGACCGCCCGCGCGGACTTCTGCACGGCATTCCAATCGAGCCCCGTACATCTCACGATCATCGCCCCCACGTCCGAGATCCACATCAATCGCTCCCAAAAATGCTTAGCGCCGTGAATACAGATCAAGACGAATTCATCTTCTTCCGACAGCGCCGGAACCCGGTTGCCATCCAGCCCAACTTCCGTTCGCCGGGCGAAATAATCTTCCATCGGCAGCGGCCGCGGAAAATAACGGAACGTCTGCTCAGTGTGCAGCTCCATGAGCAGCCGGGTTCCGGGCTTCAAGAACAAATATTCGCCGGGAATCTTTCCGGCTTCCATCGCCTCAATCGGCACATCCGATTCGTAGCGGCAATCGATCAAAACGCGGGTCGCCGCAAGCAGGTCCCGCGCCCGAATGAGGAAATCGAGATCGACGTACTGCCGGAGGCCAGGATCGCCGTATGCTCGAACGGAAAGCACCGGGCCCTTGACGACCATTGCTTCCACGCCCGCCGCCGCTAGATCGCCCAGTATGCGAAACATTTCCGCGGTCATCCCCAGCGTCGATATCAGCTGTTCGCGATGGCGTTTGTGAAGCAGCGCGTCCACTTCTTGCGGAATCGAAATGTCGGCCGCCGCGAGTCTCAATTGCGAATCTAGTTGCGCGAGCACGCCGTGCTCTTCGGCCAGCGTGAGCAGCGCCTTCCAGTCCGGCCTGCGGCTCAGCAGCTCGCGAATTCGCTCTGAACTTGCTCGCGGCGCGCAACATGCAAGCAAAAGTGGCCACTCCACCGCCAGAACCCCATCGCCGATTGCGGGCGCGTCTGCCAACTTGTTCTCCCTATTTCTGTGCTTAGGCTCGAATTGCAAGGTCGCAGGCGCTCAGCGCGAATACCTGTCCGAGATTTCCCCTGCTTTGCGAAATGCGTCTTCTACCCGGGAAAAAGTATGTGGGAAATTTTCCGCGGCCTTTATGGCAATCTGCTCGAGCGGTGTCTTCCCATCCATCGCCATCCATAACCATCGCTCCGCCAACCCTGCCTCCGAGAGCACCGGAACAAACTCTGCCGACCGTTTGCGCAATGACGCAGGCGACAGGCCCCCGCCCTGAAATGTCGACTGTTGGAAGTTCGCAGCTTCCCGGCTCGGGCGTGCAGCCACTTCGAAATCCCAACGCCAAATATAGTCCGAGCCCACCAAATCGGCATGAAGGCCGCCATGCGCTTCTTCGCCCGCAAGCATCTCCACCGTCCTTAAGAACGGCAAAAATATTTGACCGTACACGCTGTCTTTGGTGCCCGGCTCCGTGCAGAATCCGGCGTTTTCGTACAGCTTCGTCGCGAACCAAACCGTGAAGCCGTGCACCGTTCCGGTTCGCGTTGCCCGGAATTTCAGTTTCGCCGACGCTCGCGGAGCCGCTTCGTTCAAATAGTCGAGCACATGCCACGCCTGCGGGTCGGAGACGAGTTGTTCCGGCTTGCACTGCCGCTTGTACATCGTGTTCAGCACGACAGGCACGGCTGCTTCCAGATCCACGCCAGCCACGCTCCTCCACGGCGCGATGATTCGCTCGTAATTATCCGAAGCCTCCACCAGCGCCGCAAACAGCGTATCGCGCTCCGGAATCATGCGGCCGCTGTCCACGAGGAATCGCTTTCGTGCATCGTTTAAGGCGTGAATTCCCTGTCCGAATAACGGCAGCGCCCCGCGGACGTCGGAAACGAGCACGTTAACCCGCTCCGGAAGGATGATTTGCCGCGAATCTCCTCTCAGGAATTCGATGCGGTCCGCCATGCCGTTGGCCTGCGCAAACTGCCTGCCAAAATCCACCACGCTGTCGGTATCGATGGCGTAGACTTTTTTCGCACCCGCTTTACAGGCGAGCAGCGCAAACACTCCAGGTCCGCTTCCGATGTCCACAACGCTGTCTCCGGGTTTTACCGCCTGGGCAATCGCTTCGCAGTACGCCGGAAATCGCACTGCGTCTCCCACCATCTCGCCGAATTCATCCAGAGAATACATTTCAGTTTTGCCGGCCAGTCGTCTCGGACTGGAATTCTGAACTCACGGCCCGCGCGTCCTTTTCGATCCATTCACAAAGTTCACCGATCTTCGCGCCATCACAATGCGGAATCACGCGCTTGCACGGCACGCGGCTCACGAGCCGGCTGAGCAGTTCAAATTCCGTGGCTCGCTGCTCTTTCGTCAGCAGCGCATTCATGTATGTGTTTTGCACAAGTTCAAGCAGTGCTTCGCGGCTTGATATCTCCTCGATGCGCGGCGTACGCACACCCGTCGCCCGCTCGCCCAGCAAATACACTGCACCCAGGGGCACGATTCTTTCGGCAAAATTCGCTCGTTCGCCATCAAGCGGCAAATATTTCTTGTTCCAAGTCGGCGTCAAGTTCGGCAACGCCTCTTTCGTTCCAAGCAATTTCTCCACGGCATCCGGCCACAGGCACACGCGCGGATAGCCCGGCTGCACAAAAAAATGGCCGCGATTCTCTTCAATCGCGGCGATATCCTCGCAGACCGCCGGCGCGCCACGCAGCGCCAGCGCGGCAGCTGTCGTCGATTTTCCGGCCCCAGCTTCGCCGGAAAACGCGACTCCCACGCCTCCCACAACGACTGCGCTGGCGTGCAGCGGCGTTACACCTCGCCTGCGTAGCACAAAACCCATGACCGGGCCCAGAAAATACGTCGCCAGATCCTCGATCGTCAGCGGCTCGGGGCAAGCTCCCCAAACGCATTCGCCGTGCGCGTCGACGACAAATTCTGTTCCGTCGCCGTACGACAGCCGAAAGGAATTTCCTCCGCCGAGTTCCTGAAGAGAAAATGCGGGGTCGGCGGATTCCGGCACAGCGGGGAGACAGTGCACGACTCGCACGGTCAACTCGTCGGCTTCGAGAACCCAGTCTGGCTTAAGTTTTGAAGTGAATAGGACAGGCGTGGACGCGGCTTCTCCGTGCGCTTCCCGTAATCCGGAAAGCTCTACGTCAGACCGCAAGGGCAGACCATAAGCGGTGTATTCGTGTTTCACAAGAGAGAGGAGGAGAGCTTGGGATCCCTCGAAAGATTACGCTCCCGTGCGCCGCATGTTCAGTTTCGCGCCGCCATCTAGCTTGCTGCGCGGACCCTTGC
>WNFM01306397.1_pt3 | contig 12485 bp, 14 predicted proteins | sample 5400271 | NCBI WGS metagenome assembly WNFM01 (sample SAMN13153352, study PRJNA577476) | soil metagenome | isolation source: 60 cm saprolite on Douglas fir-dominated hillslope | place: USA:California | collected 2013-09-17 | reverse complement strand
CCTGGAGAATTACGCCGGCCCGGCGCCCGCGGGCTGCGCCCCGCACGTCACCTACTGCGGCACCTGAACACGGGGTTCGACGGTACCGAAGGTTGATCGGCTGGCTGGTCAGGAGCCGCCAGGCCTGCTCGAGCCTGGCTACTTCTGGCGGGCACGGCTTCCCACGGAACTCCCCATCGAGATGCAGTGGCGAGCAGGCGCTAGATGCGGTGACCAGCGCTCACCACGAAGAGGCAAGGGTGGACGGGGCCGCTGGGTCGGCCGCCGTGGCCCCACCAAGATGCCCAAAGAACTGCGGGAGCAAGATCGGGAGCACGCAGCCAACGATTTGGTACGACGGTGGGCGACAGCCGACCAACGAAACTGCTGGTAGAGCCACCTCTGGCGACACCCGGCCATGGCCTTGAGTTGCATGGCATGCAAGACGACCCTCGACTCGCCCGAGCTTTCGCCCGCAGGCTCTGTGCTTGGTCGAGGCTGAGTGAGCACGCAGAGTGACGAGGCTGCGGGTGGTCGGAAAGCACGTACCGCGCCGAGCGCCGACTCTGAGCGGCTACTTTCTGCGCGACTCGCCTTGGCGGGCGGGCGCAGATCGTCAAGTTCTGGGCGTGCCAGGTTCCTCGCTGCGCGGATCCGGGATGCCGCCTCGCAGCCCCGAGCTGGAGACCCGGCCTTCCGCGCGGTGCTGGTGTCAACGCGCGCGGGAACGCAGAACGCGCGCGCGATCCGTTCGTGCACGCTGTCCAGCTCAGTCGCCACCAGGTCCACCACCATGCAGTATTGACCGCTGGTTTCTTCGGCACAGGTCTCTGGGCGCCTCGCATAGGCCCCGGCCAGCCGGACCAGCGTCGTCCGGTGCGCGCCCGAACGCCTCGAACGCTTGATCGTCGGCCAGGCCCACTCACATCCACTTCGCGGCTCAACCCGCAGTGAGACGGAGCAGGCCGCAAAAAGGTTGCCGGCTGGTCCACCTTCATTGTCGCGGCACGGCTGCCAGCTGTCAGCCGACGGGGTTTCCACGCCGCGCCGGACCGCTTCGTGCGGTCGTGTCGCACGGGGCCGGCTACGCCGGGCGCAGAGACGTCATGTCGGGGTTGGCGACTCTTCCTGGACTGCCAACGGGCGGCTAGGTTAACACCCAGGCAGGCTGATCGGCCGGGAGGCCAGGATGCACACGAGCGATGAGCCGGGCCAGGGCGAAGATGACGTAGTCGCGTTCGGTCGGCGCGAACGTGCAGTCGTGCGTCACGTCAGGTGGATTCGCTGGCCCCATCCGCGCACCTGGGGACTGTGCGCGGCGGCGGCGCTGATCGGTAGTCTTGTGACGCTTGCAGTGGGCGGCGGCACCCAAAGCCACCTGACTGGTAAGCCCGTCACGTCCATTGCTATCCAGAATGCAAACACAGCCACTTTCGCATTGAACAGCCGCCTTCACCTGGTCATTGCTGTTGAGTATTTGCGAGTCGGCAGTTACAGGTCATCCGCCGGGCTCCCTGGTCTCCCGCTGTCGGGCGGCACCACGTGGGTTACCGTCGTAGTGACGGGCTTGCCGGCTTACGGACCCGACTACGAGCTGACGGCCGGCGAATGCAGCCATGGCCGCGCAGTTTCACTAGGCACGCCAAGCTCTGCGGCCGCCGACCCGGCAGGCGTGCTGATCTTGCAGGTTAGCAATCTGCCTGTCTCCTTCGACAGCAGCAGATTCTGGATACAGATCTCGTCCGTTACCGGCCAGATCCTAGCCGAGATTCGAGGACCTGTCTTTCCGGTTACTAACGGGCGCCTTATTGCGCCGGGCACAGCAATATGCCGGGCAGCATGACGCCAACGATAGCCGTGCTTAGCGTACGCGGAAACAAAACAGCACGCGCAGAACGTCATGATCTGGATGGCTCCCTTCTTGGTCAGGCCTGATTCGTCCGCCGTGCATAACGGAGGGTCCGGCGCACCCGTGTCCATGGCCCCACCATCACGATCGGTGACCGCGCGGAGTGCATCTGCCGGGTGGGACGATTCATATCGACGACGCGGCGCAGGCATGAGCGTCTTCACCGCCGCTGAACTGGCCTACCTGCGCACGAAACCACGCCTGGCCCCGCATCTCCACACGTTATTGCATCCCGTTTCGTCCTACCGGTGAGGGAGACGTCATGACAACATCGATCCTGGTCACGGGCGGTACCGGTACGCTCGGGCGGCCCTGCTGTCAATGTCTGTCAGCGGCAGCAATTGCAAATCGAGCTGCTGTGCGGCTGTTGCAGCTTGCTGGTTGGCCACATCCACATTCACAGCCTGATCAGCTTTTGACAGCTGCGCGACCTGAATCCACCAGGCATCAACACCGCCATCCGGCCTGACCGGGACGATTGGCTCTGTGATGCCAGCCCAGCGCGAGCAGGCCTCCTGAACCGCTCTTCGCAGCCCGGACACGCTGCCTTCATTAATCAGATAGACAGCTCGCGCGGGCAACACTGCCGCACGTACCGACGACTGCCCTAGGTAATCAACCCCTGGCATCCGGCCAGCCTCCTCGACAGTCGCGGTGATCGGGACTAGACGACGGCAGCCAACTTCGTCCAAGCACTGCCGACCACGGATGGCCACGGGCCACCGCCCATTCTCAATCGGCGGGAGTATCAGCCTACTTGGAATCTAGCCGACGGGATCCGCGGCAGCCGCGCTCACAGGTCCGTATGCCTGCCCAGCTCCTCAATCCGATGTCATCTACTATGTGGCCGACACCATATCCGGTGTGGCGAAACTCCCAATGCGACGGTGCAGTGCGTGTGGGCACTCGGTTAAATGTGGGATTTGATGGATACTAGATGCTACGCCGAACGTTGCGGTCATCAGAACTAGGAGAGTGCGGTGGATGAGGAAACGGTCTCCTTGCAGACGGTTCGGGAACATTACGGGATCTGGCGCTGGAAGATCGAGCGCGAATCATCGAATAAGATTGTTAAGATTTGGGCTGAGATTGCCGCGTCCAGCATCGATAATGGCACGAAGACAGAGCTAGCGAACGTCGCCTGGGCCCTAGCATCGTTCGAGAAAGCATACGATGTGCTGGTTGAGGATATTGTACGAGCAGAAGGGGCGAGGAACACAGGGGTCCCGCCCGTGATGAAGTTCTTTACCGGCCCGTACGAGGACTCGCTCGACTACCTGATCGGCATGTCCCTGTGGATGGATCTTGCTGACGTACTTGTATCGTATCGGACGATCGTAGAACGCTTTGGGCACCTGAAGCGTCCCGCAAGGCGCAAGAAAATTCCAATGATCGTAACGGATATTGAGCGCGAAATCCAAACACTGGAAGCTAGAAGGTTGCCAGAGCTGAGCACTAAGCCCGCTACAGCACTAGCCGACACCGTCCTTCACGAGACATGGCATCCAAGCGGCGCGCACACCCTAAACTTCGAACTCTATTGGAAAGGCACAGAACCCAAAACACTGGACTTTACGAATGGAGACTTCAGGGGATCATTGGACGCGCTTGTTGCGAATACTCTCAAACAGGTCAACGAGTTCATCCTCGCAGTCCTCCAGCGTCATGCTATGGGGAGCTAGAACCATGCTTAGATGCCGTAGCGTTGAAGGGCAATGGCCGAGGGTGTGCGTAAGATGAGCCTCGTCGTCTGCCGGAACTGTTATAGAAATTCAAGCGCCATCTACCTAACCGTCAGATCTTTTCCGCGTGGCTTACCCAGCACTCTCATCGGCAGAATCGGGCGATGGTCGGCAGTGTCGGCCCCAGGTTCGGTCGCACGCAGATCGCCCCGATCTTTACGACGCCGGCTATCAGCCGATCGCCGCCTACGGGCGCGCCGAGTCGTCTGCGTGCGCTACGAGCTGGCATTCGATAATTATCGGTGAAGGCGTTCGCCGCCGCGCGGCGGTTTGATTCCGGTCGACCGGGTCGCGGCGGACCGGCCCTTCGACTCCGGCAAGCACAAGAAGCACGGAATGAACCTGCAGGTCATCACCGCACCCGACGGCGAGATCCTGTGGGTCTCCGGGCCGCTGCCCGGCGCCGTGCACGACCTGAGAGCGGCCCGGACCTGGGACATCCTCCGCGTGCTGGCCGCCTTCGGGCTGATCGTCCTGGCCGACAAGGGCTACGCCTTCGCGGGCCAGCACATCATCACCCCGAACAAGGGCGGCAGCAAGCCGCAGTCACAGGAGGACGCCAACCGTGCCCACCCGAAACTAGGCGGTCCAGGCGAACGCGCGAACGCCCAGCTCAAGACCTGGCACATCCTGCGCAAGCTCCGCTGCTGTCCCTGGCGAGGCGGGCGGCTGGCCAAGGCCATCCACGTCCTCCAGGCCCGCGAGAACCAAGGATGAAAGGCCTACTAGTGCGGACTTGACTCGGCAGTTCCACCAGGGTGATCGGGATGGGCGCGAAGGTCGTCGAGCCATCTCCGGGCCTGCTCTATATGGCGGCGGGTCAGCCCGACCGCCGGATCAACCGTGACAGTCAGGTGCCGCCCAAGGCCAGGCTGCTGCGTGAGGCAGCTGGGCACGTTCGGATCGTCCTCGAACCACACGAACGGCGTCTGCCCGATCCATGCCGCCACGTGAAGCGCCTTCCAGTGCCCCAGCGACGATCGTGCACGTGACCTCCAGCGGCTTGGGATCGGAACGAACCGGAGACAGGGCAGCCCGATTGTTGGCGCGATCCAGGTATTGGCCCGGTTCCGCCAGTAAGTCGCCCACACCAGCTCGGCGCCAGCCGCCTCGGCCAGTTCACTGAGCATCCGGCCGTGCCCTGGATCCAGCAATAGCCGATGGGCCACACCATTGGGGAAGACCCAGTGTCGCCGGTAACCGCCAACACCAGGCTTATCAGGGTTAAGCACACCATCGACATCTACCAAGATCAGCGGGGCAAGCTGCTCCATGCCAGCACCGTACGTGGTCGGCCTACCACAGGCCACACATATGCCTGGCTCCGGTGTCATCGCCGCTGGCAAACCGGGCGCCTGGCCGGCGCCATCCCGTCCTGCAGGCCCGCGAGAACCAAGGATGAAGGTCCCCCGGGCGCCCGCCTTGATGACCGGCATTCAGCCCGAATCTCGGCCCGCCATGGCCGACGAATCGGCAAGGAGGCCGAGCGCCGCCACGAAGGCGGCGAGTGCTGGCGCGACGAATCGCCAGGTGCACTGCTTCGGATCCGTCCAGAAGTCGCTGGCGAGGACCCGCGGATCCACCGGATCGCTGCGATAATCCGGCGCGATGGCCACGTCGTCGCCGGGGTTCATATTAACGGCGACAAGGATGGCGAGTTCGGCGTCGAGCCACGGCAGGTCAACTGGGCTTGCAGCGGTGCCGCGCCTTACGCGGAATAGCTCTGAGAGCCGCTTGTCGTCTGCGAACAGGTCCAGCGATTGCGATTCATGGCGCATTTGATCAGCGTTGGCAAGGAAGATGAGCGGATCTTCGAACCAGGGCATGACTTCGCGGATCGGTTCATCGCCGGGGTGCTTCCACCGGCCAGTTGCTAGCAGGTCGACCATGAGGTTCGGAAGCACCAGCCGTCGCAAGGCATTCCCGGATCTAGGACGCTCGGCTCGCGGATCCATACCGCCGAGGCTGCCAGGTTCACACTCCGATAGCCAGGTGCCTGCGCGACAGAATGGCCTGTTCGGTGCGGTGCATGCGGCATATCACACGACTTGACTTTTCGCGCATATCGAGCCTTATTGTCATCTGCCTTTCGTTGATGGTGGTCACGAAGCGCGATCGCGATGCCGGCAGGCACGGGGTTGGCAAGCGGTCGGCCGTGCGGGTGGCCCTTCGGTCGGTGTGATCGCCGCAACGGTTTGGGTCAGATCTTCCCGTCCCTGGGCTGAGCGATCCTCGGCTGCCTGGGCCAGCGCGCTGCGGCGTCGTGCCCCCGCGCAGCGGTGGCATCGCTGCCGCCAGTACGCCTGTCTGCGCTGGGCGTTTGTCCGGCGGGCGGCGGGCTGGCGAGCGGGGTCAGTGAACTAAGACATCCGGGCAGGTGGTCTTCACCGACTGGCGCCGCCGACCTCTCGCATAGTTCCGAGGCGTGCGGGCTGCAGCAGGACAATGGACATGGCGGCCTAGATTTCGGTCCATAGGTGTCCTGCATGCCGCATCCGGTCTCGTTCTGGCGCAGGGTGACCGGGGAGCCGAGGCCGACTCATGCCGACCTGGCCCTCCTGCTCGCCGGGTTCCACTTACTCGGCAGGTGCCCCTGCGAGTTGGCGGGTGCGCTACGCCGTGGCAGTCGGGTTCGTGTCCGCGGTGGCCATCCCGGCCAGCTTGATCCTGGCGTTCCTGAGCATCCAGGCCACCAGGTCAACAAGAACTGGCCGATGTTCAGCCACCATTACCTGGGCGTGTACCTGACCGCCGCCGCCTCCGGGCTGAGCGGCTGCGGTGGCGGCCAGCCCCTGAAGATCCTCAGGCGTAACGGGCCTACCCGATCCATCCCCGCCGCTGAGCCGCTGCGCCGGCAGCGAATCTGCTGGAGACGCCCAGCCGGTGCATGATGGCCGCGATATGCCGGCGAACCGTCGTGGTACTCAGGCCCGCCCGCCGCGCGATCACGTCATCCTGCAGCCCCTCGGCCATCAGCTCCAGCACCGCCTGCTGAGCCGGCGTCAGCCGCCCGCCGCCGGGTGCCGCAGGCCGCTGCGGTCGCAGCGGCGTGGCCCGCTCCCAGCACATCTCGAAGTACTCCCGCAGCGCGCCGATGATCACCGGCGCCCGGATCACCAGCGCCCCCGCCGTCCCCGTGGGCGTGAGCGGCAGCATAGCGGTCGTCTGATCGGCGAGCTTCATCTTCATCGCCACCCTGGGCAGCAGCCGCGCCTGCTCGCCCCCGTCAGCGCAGGCCTGGATAACCCGCCGGGCGACCGGGTCATCCATCGCCGCGGCGTCGTAGATGGACCGGCACCGCACCCGGCCGCCGAACGCGGGCAGCGGCGGCCGCCCGAAGTCCTCGGTCAGCGGCATCTCGGTGATCAGGTTCTCCAACGTCATCCAGTCCTTGCGCGCGGTGTTCATCAGCGCGGCCGACAGCTCGCTGATCTCGGCCCCGTCCGAGACAACGGAGACCAGGTGCGCGGGGAACCGGCCGTTCACGCCGATGCCGAACTGCGCCTGGGCGTCGGCGAGCCGCCGGTGCCCGTCCAGCAGCAGTTCCTGGTCACGGGCGAGCCGGTTCTGGTGCCCGGCGAGCACGCCCTGCAGCGCCAGGTCGGGGGATGCGGGCCGCAGCCAGGCCGGTTCGGATGGGCTGTGCGGCTGGATGTGCGCCATGCCCCACCCGGTGAGCGCCTCGACCAGCCCGGCGTCCCCGACCAGCGCTTCCGCCTGATCTTTCGCGCACCCGTCACGGGCCAGGAGCCAGTCATACGCCGCGATCACGTCGGCCGGCACCAGCCCCCCGCCGCTACTTGCGCCGACGCCAGCGCGCCCGCGCGGAACACTTCCGGCATCGGCTTTGGTGATCGTCCTCAACGAGCGCTCCGCAGCAGCGGCGGCGCGCGAATGGGCCGAGCGGGACGCCGCTCATCGGCGGCCCGCCTGGATGGTACGGGTCCTGCCTTGGGGCTGGCGGACGCACATGCCGACACCGGCACCGACGAGTTCACCGAGATGGAACGGAGTCTCGCAGAGGCGGGCACGGCACTGCGGGCCGTGGCGCCGCCGCCACTGTGCCCGGTTGCGGCACTTGCGGCATGCCGGGGCGTTGTCTTCGGCGATCGCGCCGTATTCACAGCGGCGGTCGCTCAGGGGGATCGGGTGAGTGCGCATGATCACGTCACCGCCTGACCAGGCTGCAGGACGCGGTCTTGTCCTGGCTGGGGGCGCTGGTCCTGGGCTGGTGGACGTGGACGGCCAGCACCCGGCGGGTGAACGCGTCCGCGCGACCGTCCTGAGCCGGGCTGAACAAGCTCTTGCGACGTTCGGAGCGATGAATGCTGACAACGACCGCCGCGAATGCCACGAGCGCAGCACTGGCGAGGATTTAATCCGAACCAGATCACCGGTAATCACGTCCCTTGGTCACAGCCACCTTCGAATCGGATATGGCTGGGAGCGTAGGAGCGATCAGGGGCGTCGCTTATGACAGCTTGTCGCGGTATAGGGCCTGGTTACGACGGGGTGTCATAGCGGCTGAACACACGGCTGCGGAGACGGCGCGCGACGGGCCGCAGGCAGCTCGCCGACGCTGCCTGAGTAGTGCCTGTCAGCCGAGCAGCAGCGCCCGGTGGTTCCACGCGAGCTGCAGCACGGCTGCCCCCGCGGCCTGCATCGGTTCGGTGCCGCTGGTGAACCTGACGACGGCCTGGTCGGTGAACGGGAACCCGGTCTGGCCGTGGCTGGTGACCACCCGGCCCTCGGCGTTGTCCGCGACCAGGGTGGCGAAGGCGGCGTCGAAAATATCGGAGTCGAACACGGCCACCGTGAGAATGTCGGCGACCAGGGTGAGCGGGTCGACACCTAGGCCCAGGCACCACACACCGAGTTTGCCTGTGTCCCGCGCGGCGGTCAGGCGGCGGTAGAAGTCCCATTGGTCATAGCGGAACGGGCCGTCCTGGCTGGTGTAGTCCTCGGGGGCGCCGAGGAGTTCTTCGCTGAATTCGCGGACCGTGGCACGCCACAGGCTCAGGTCAGCGCGCTCGGACTCGGCCGTGCCGCTGGCCGGCTGGAAGATGCCGACCGGGATAACCTGGTACAGGCCGCCGGCGTGGGTGACCTTCGCCGGGTCGCGCCAGTGCAGCAGGAACGAGGCGCCGCCGGCTGGGGAGCGGCGCAGGGTCAGCGTGCTGATCGCCGCGCTCGCCGGGCGCCGCGACAGGTCGCACGGGTCGCCGACCGCGGCGCGGAACGGCAGGCTGTCCATGCCGATCTGGGTGCGGCCATCGGGCAGCGCAGCGGCGAGTTCGTGAGCCAGTGCCTCGGCGACGCTCACCGTGTCGAAATACTGGCCATGGGCGAGGTCCAGGTGAGGGCCGCCGGCGCTGCCGGTGAGGGTGGCGGCGCGCGGTCGGTAGGTGGGCCGGTTCTCGAATGTGGCGGGAGGGTCGAGCGCCGCCACCGCATCGGCATAGGTGGGGTACCGGTGCCCGCCGCCAGTTCCCGGGCGCAGGTGCGCCGATGCCGGGCTGGCGCCGCTGACCGCGGGCGGGGGCGCGGGCTCTGTCCAGCGTAGCTGAACCTGATCCAGGTCAACCGGGCGGTCCGGCAGCCATTCCTCGCGGCAGAGCAGCCGGGTGCTCCCGACCCGGGGAACGCTCGGATACAGGCAGGCGGCGACGGCGGCGAGCTGGTGCCGGCGCTGGTTCAGCGACCAGCGGGCAGCGCGCCACTCCTCGCGGTCGTCATGTCCGGTGTCACGTGCCTGCTGACCGGTCATCGTCCCTTCCTGGCTGCTTGCTGAGACCGGTGCCAGCCGGAATATGAGCGTTAACGGGCCAGCAGCGCGATCCTGTTCCGCCACGCTAGCGCGAGGCAGGCCGCTCCGGGCGCGGCCATCGGCTCCTGTTCCAGCAGCCGGGTGACGTTGCGCTCGCTGAACTCGATGCCGTGCCCGGAGCTGGCGCCGTCCTCGCCGAACAGCGTGAACCCCTCGGCGTTGACCTGGACTGCGTCGGCGAATAGCTCGTCGAACACCTCGGCGTCGATGATGACCACGGTCAAGATGGTCGCCGCAAGGGTCAGCGCGTCGACTCCCGCACCCAGGCATGCCGCCGATGCCTTCCCTTCGGCACGGGCCTGGCACAGGTCGCGGTACAGAGGCCAGCTGTCGTAGTCGATCGGCACGCTGCGCGACCCGTCGTGCTCGGGCGCGCCGAGCAGTTCCTCGCTGAACTCGCGGACAATGTTCCGCCAGATGTCGAAGTCGTTGATCAGGTCGTGCTGCGCGATCGAGGACGGCTGGAACTCCCCGGCCGGGATCACGTCATAAATCCCCGCGGCCGTGGCGACCTTCCGCGGGTCGCGCCAGTGCAGCAGGAAACTCTCGCCGCTGTGACCGCGCCGCAACGTAAGAGTTGTGATCGCGGGCAGCATGGCCCGACGGCGGCAATCGAACGGGTCATCGATCAGGGAGCGGAACGGCAGATCCCGGCTGGTGATCTGGCCATTCTTGCGGCTGCGCAGCTCGGCTATCTCGTGGCCGATCGCCTCGCTGATGTCGAGCTTGTCGAAATAGGTGGCCAGGCTGAACCGCATCGCGCCGGACCCGGTGGTCCAGGCCAGGCTGAGCAGCCGGTAGCTGGGACGGTTCTCGAACAGCGATGGCGGGTCCAGGTAGCGGACGGCCGAGGTGTACCGGTCGAACTGGTGCCCGGGGACTCGCAGCGGCCGGAGCTTCCGGGTTTCCGGCTCGGCGCCCGTGACTTTCGCCGCAGGGGCGTCGGGTGCCCAGGTCATCTTGATGTCGGCCAGGTCCACCGGCTCGGGTGGGAGCCAGGACGGCGGGGCGATCAGCGTCGTGCGCCTGATCCGCAGATTTGCCGGGTACAGGCCAACCGCTTGCTGGGCCAGGGCGCTGCGATGGTGGTTCAGGTAGCGCCGCACCGCCCGCCAGTCGGTCTGATCAGAGAGCACCGACTCCTGCGGCCCGGCGAGGCGCCGGCCACTGCCGCCGCCCTGCCCGCGCTGGCGATCGGGCCCATGCGGGCGGCCAAGTCCGGCGGATTCGGTCATCAGCTCGTTGGACAGCCCGAGGTCGGCCGGCGGTATGCCGAGCAGGCGCGCGACCCGCAGCAGCTGGCCGATGTCACGGATCTGACGTCGGCCCCGCTCGATCATGGAGATATAGGTCTGGTCCACCTGCAGCAGCTCACCAAGCGCGGCCTGGCTCAGATGGTTGACCTCCCGGTACTCGCGGAGGACCTCGCCAAGCCGGTGTAAGGCCGTCGGCTCGCTGTCGGAGCGGGGCCACAGCCACGGACTGGGCTTGTCCGGCATCAGCAGTCAGCTCCGTCGTTCTGGACGGCGCAGTCCGGGCGCTGGCCGTCGGCCGGTCACTGTCATGCGCCTGACCTTCCGTCGTCAGTCCCGGCTGCCGGGCCGGTGCCGGTGTGTGATCTGGGCGGGTTGCTTGCGGTGCCGTTCGGCGCGGCAAGCGGTGGCTCTGCCGTCATTATCGCTCCCATCAGCCTCCGGCGGTGACGGCGCGCGGATACCGCCAGTAGCCGCCAGCACGCGGCGATCGGCGGCGCGGTGCGAGTTGGACCGCTCTCTCTGGGCCGAGTGCCTAGTGCCGCCGCGCAGGTTGTGCGGCACTTCGCCGAACCTGCGCCGCGGGCAGGCGCCAGACGAAGCGCTGACTATCGTGTCGGGCTGACGAACGAACCCCTGCCCCGGACCGTGACGACCAGGCCCTGCTCACGTAGCAGCGCGATTCCCTTCCGTGCAGTGCCGCGTGCGACGCCGAATTCCTGCTGCAGCTGAGACTCGCTGGGCACGGGCCGGTCCGGCTGCAGTTCCCCGGATTCGATGCGTGCCCGCAAGATCTCGGCAACCTGGACGTAGACAGGCGTGGCGCTGTCGGGATCGACGGTCCTGCGGCCGGGCATGGGCAGCAGCTAACCTGCACATGCTCATGACAAACTGTCCTGGTACAGGAGTGCTCGGGCATGACCGGGCATGAACAAGTTGACTACGATGATGGCATGCATCCCCGTCCCGCCAGCTCACAAACCTCACACTGCGCGAGGAGCTGCAGGCCGCAATCCGGCATCGCGCCTATCGCGGCGCATGACCATGGCGCCTCCGACCGCGGGCTGCTATGTCAGCTGCCAGGTCCGATGGACATTCAGATGGGCGGATCTTCGGTGAAGGGCTTAGATCCCGCACTGGAACTGGCAGATCTGCGCCGCGGATGGGGCGACGCCTACCGACGCACATCGTCAGCGGACAGGCCGTGGACGCCGGGAACGCCGCCGAGCTGCGGAAGCTCATCCGCGACCAGCACAGTGCATGATGGAGGCGGCGCCCGCTGGGCCTATGCCGCAGTTGGCCGGAAGGTCGTTCTGCAAGGTAGCGCGGACGTGATCTCATGAGCGATCACGGCGGAACGGCCATCCCGAGCGCGCCTGGGACTTCCGGCGCTGCTGGGGATGGCGGATCGCCGGCCCCCATGGCGCAGGCACTGCGGGCGCTGGCGGTGACGGCTGACTTCCGTGCGTCCGCTGATCAGGTGCGCCGGGCACGCAATTTCGTCAGCCGGTTGCTGGACGGCTGGCCGGTCGCCGATGACGCGGTTTTGTGCGTCTCGGAGCTTGCGTCGAATTCAGTCCTGCACTCGGCCAGCGGTGAGGCGGGCGGGACTTTCTCGGTGCAGCTGAAGACCGTCCCAGGCGAGTACGTCTGGGTCGAGGTACGCGACCAGGGCGGCTCATGGGTCCAGCGTGATCAGTACGACGGGCGGCCGCATGGCCTGGACATCGTGGGCCTGCTTGCAGCTGACTTCGGCGTGGACGGCGATGCTCAGA
>WNFM01093000.1_pt6 | contig 12486 bp, 9 predicted proteins | sample 5400271 | NCBI WGS metagenome assembly WNFM01 (sample SAMN13153352, study PRJNA577476) | soil metagenome | isolation source: 60 cm saprolite on Douglas fir-dominated hillslope | place: USA:California | collected 2013-09-17 | reverse complement strand
AGCCCAGCAACATCTGTCGCATGGATCCGCCGTGAAAAAAGAGCACGCCGGGCCGTTTTTCACCGGGGCGCAAATTTCTTGGCAGGAACAGCTGTCCATGAATGTCGAAACCGTCGGCGGATTTGAAAACAACCTGTTGCGGGACAACCAGCTTTTCCGCCGGAAAATCCGCGGGCCATGTTGTGGAGCCAAGCGACTGCGCTGCGGCGCGCGTATCGGCGATTCGCCGCACAAAAGGTCGAGCCTCGTGCAGCGCATCGGAAGCAACGTAGACAATCGAATCGGTACCCGGAATCGCGACTGGACTCCACTCGATTCCCTGCCCGCTGGTTAGTTCACGCGGAGCTTCGCCGGCCGCACTGACACTCCACAGATGCCGCCGGTCAATGTCGTTGCAATTCGAATTGAAGAACACCTTCTTCTCATCGGCACTGAATGACCATTGCTCGACCTCGCAATTTCCTGGCGTAAGAAGTTTCGGCGTTCCGCCCGCAGCCGGCACCGCGTAAAGATGCTGCCAGCCATCTTGCTCACTGGCGAATACGATGCGATTCTCTGCAGCCCAATGAATCACTCCGCCACCAGTATCGTCCGCCATGTAGGGGAAGGAATCCTGCAACTCTGTGCCGCTGTGCCAAACCTCTTTTGCGCTCAAGGTCTCCGCGTCGGCGACGAAGATCGCCCACGGATGCGGGCGATCCGGCTCGATGAAATATCCTTCTGGAGTGTCGCGGGGGACGGCCGGCTGCCGAACGAACGCCAATTGTTTCCCGTCTGAAGACCACTCTGGATTCGAATCGCTGTCCACGGTGGGTGAGATGAAGCGCACTTTTTTCGCAGCTACTTCATAAACGCCGATGAAGCTGTGATCGCCGCGCGCCGAAACAAACGCCAGCTTACTGCCGTCCGCAGACCAGGTCTGGGCAAAATTCGTTCCGCGCACGACCAGCTGTACCGGCTTGTCTTTGCCATCCAGCGGCGCCAGCCACAGCTGGCCATCGCGCGCATAAGCGTAAATTCCCTTGCTGGAAACACGTCCGGAGTGGCCGGCATCGATTTTTTGTGGATCGCCGCGCTGCCAGGAAATCTGGAAAACCAATTGTTCCTCCCCAGCAGGATTGCTGGTGGGATTCGGCGACTGCCCAGCGTGGTTCTTGCCGCCGCCGCGGGTATAAACAATCGTGTTGCCATCAGCTGAAAACTGCAGCGCCGAGAGCTCCTGCCCATCCTCTTCCGAATACGAAGTCAGGCGCCGCGCCTTGAAGTCCGGTGCCTCGGCGACATAAATGTTGCGCTTGCCCTGTTCGTCGAGCACCCAGGCAATGCGAGGGACGCTCTTGGCAGCGATTAAATCGCTCGGAAACGGCGCGCTCAAGACCTGTTCCAGCGTGAACGCATGCTGGGCTCGCGCGGCTCCGACGCAAATGAGAAGAACCGCCAACATCCCGCAAATCGCAAACGCCGCCACTGCCTTGCTTCGAACCTGAGTGTGCATCGCGCTCCTTCAATCCCCCGGTTGTTGTGCCGTTGCTTTTTCCAGGGAAACTTTTAGTCCGGAAAGTGGTCCGGAAATCTGCAGGAATCGTACCGTACTTTGCGGAATTGCCTTACGCCCGGTGCTATGGCTCTCGGCGGTCATATCCGCGTCTTCAGAAAAACTGACGCTGCCTTTCAACAAAAACTCACCGGAAGCAGACGCCAGCCGCAAGCTATTCAAATCAAATCCACCATCACTCACATGAAACGTACCGGCTCCCGAAATCCAGCGGGAGTTTCCGGTTCGCCATTCGCCGAGCGCCATCGTCGCCGGAAGATCCCATCCGCGCAACTCCACGTTGCTCAGGCGCAGTTCTCCCTTGCCACTGAGGCTCTGGATCAAGGCAGCGCGGCCAATGCCTTCCGCACGAATTTGCAAAGAACCGGATGCGGTGCCTGCAAGCCGATCGGAAACTTTCGCCAGCCACGGTGTTTGCGCAATCGAGATTTTCTCCAAACCAGCGTTGATCTCATATTTCGGCTTTGCGGAGAAATCGGCCGCCGCATTGCCGGAAACTTCACCGCCTGCCCACTGCGCGTTCACTTGGCGCAAGCTCAACTTCAATTCGGCGAGTTTGCCATGCGCAGTGAACTGCTTGAGCTTTAATTTCTCAACGGTCAACTCGTCCGCACGCAAGTCTCCTTCGGCGTTGATCCGCTGGAGCAATACGCTTGGGGGAGCTGGCGCTGGAGCCCCGCCAAGTCCGGCTGGCAGCAGGCGCTGCAGCCAACTGGGGCGCGCTCGCGGACCCATCCAGCGGTCCAGCTCCGCGGCGTCCAGATGATCCGCATGCAGCTGAAAAGTCCACGCTGGGATTTCTGTCTCTGCAAATTCAGAGGGAGCGCTCTCCGCTTGTTCGATAGTTCCACTCCAAGTCGCGCCGAATGCTCCGACCTGAGCCAAAGTGAACTTGCGACGAGCGTTCTTCCATTCGGAGCGGAATTTTTCTAGATCGACCGGCTGATTCAGTCCCGCAACTTGCAAGTTTCCCTGGCTGACGTCCGCGCGCCCGTTCCATGCAGGCGCCACGCCGGCGCTCCAATCCCAGTGCAAATCAGCGCTCACTTTGCCCTTCAACTCCCAGCCGTTCTGCAGCTGCCGACCGAATGCATTCGCAACGCTGACGACATCCTCAATCCGCGCCGCCCGAGAAGCAATCCGGATGCCGCCATTTCGCAGATCAAGATCGTGTAGCAACGAGAAGTCAACGCTCGCAACCGTGCCCGTAGTTCCAGACTCCTTGCCTGCGGAGCTGGCAATTACGACTGCCACCGGTACACTCACCGAAAATGGCTCAATGATCACCTTCCGTTTCTGAGTTCCACCGCGAATCGCTCGTACTTCAAACGGCGCGGCAAATCCTGGCACTGTCCATCGCCCGCCGGGACTTGAGAATGCCACCTCGTTGATCACCAAAGGCCAGCCGGTGAAATTTGCGCCACCCGTGAAATATTGCTTCGCCCGAATGCCTTCGGCCACGCCTGGACGGAATGCTCGGTACCAATCCAGAAGATCGGCCGCCTGAACGCCGGCCGAATCTACGCGCACCGCAAAACTCGATCCGGCAATGCTCTTCAACGTGGCAACTCCTCGCAGATTCGAGCGCGACGTCTCTATAAGGAAATCGTCCGCCTGTACCGTGCCAGCGCCGGGATTCCAACGTCCACTCAGGCGCGCACCAACGCGCGGATTGTCGTCCCGCTCGGTCAAGTCCCAGCGGTGAATTCCCGCCGAGCGCGTCTGCAGCGAAAATAGCCAGTCACCAGTCTCGGCCTTCTTCACTCCGAGCGCGGACGCCGCGCCACTCTCCACCGTCGCTTCTCCTGCGAACGTTCCGCGCACACCAAAATCGCTGCCGCCAATCAGCCGAAACACGTCGGCCAGCGAACTCTTCTCCCAACTCACTTGAAATTTCGCCGGCTGCAGCCGCGTCGAAGTTCCCGCGACATCGCCGTGAACCCTCACCGTGCCGGCTAGTTGCAACGCCACGCCACTGCGCCAGGGCTGTGCTTTCAGGTCCATTCGCCAACGACCCGGAGCAGTCTGCTCGACGCTTCCCTCCACCTGAATAAACGCAAACGAGGTCTTGTCATCACCAACCTTGAAGTTGACGCGGCCATCGCTGATATCGATTTTCTGCAACTGGTGGGCGGGTGTTGGTGTGACGGCCGGGCTGGCGGTCGAGGCCCCTGATCGCTGCGACGGAGTTGCCGCTGGCAGCCAGCGTTCGAGGTTCCAGCGTCCTTCTTGATCGCGCGAAAAAATCAGGCTTGGACGTTCCAGCTCCAGCGCGCCCAACTCGAATCGCCCCCGTAGAAGCCCAGTCCAGCGCAATCCGGCGGAGAGCCGGTCCGCGCGCAGAAAATATTCGTGCCCGAAACTCGGATCCTCGTAAACCGTAATCCCATCCGCATCCAGTTGTGGGCTGGGGAAAAGACTTGCCGAATATCCGCGGACGTCCACGGTGCGCCCAAACGAGATCTCCAATTGCCGGGTCAGAAAAGCTTTTGCACTCGCGGTTCGAACCAGCAACGAGGCTCCGGCCTGCAGGGCGATGATCGCCAGCAGAACCACCAGCCCGGGCTTCCACCATTTTCGCAGTCTGTTCACAGGAGTCGTACCGAAGCGGCGTGCAGCCGATCAACGCCGCAAAATTCTCGCAGACTCAGCAATAAATTGGTAGCGATTGCGCGGTACACACCGATTCTGCCAGAAGCAACGGTTTCGCTAGTGAACAGTACGGAGCATGCGGCCCCAGCGGGTGCGGGCGGGCAGATGAGCCAGCGTATCGAATACACTGCGCAACCGCTGCGCAAACGTCGATTGCCCGTAATCGGCGGAAGTTGCATTCACCGACCAATAAATCAGAAACGGACGGCCCATGATCGCGCCGCGATCGACGAATCCCCAATAACGGCTGTCCAGACTGTGATCGCGGTTGTCGCCCATCGCAAAATAACGGTTCGGCGGCACCACCAACTCGTCTCCACGCACATATTTTCGAATGTCGCGCGCCCATTCCGGCTCGACCGGCGAGCTGTACAAAGGATTTCCCACCGGCGGAAACGCGTAGTTGAGCGGATCGTAGCCGGCATTCGGATCATGCACCACATAGGGCTCGTTCAGCGGCTTGCCATTGATGTACACCTGCTGATCCACCAGTTTCAGGCGGTCGCCGGGTAGTCCGATCACCCGCTTCACAAAATGCTGGTGGTCGGCGTACGGAAACTTGAAAACGATAATGTCGCCACGTTCCAGCGAGCGATACGGCAGAAGCTTCTCGTACCACGCGCCGGTCCCGCCAAAAATAAACTTGTTCACCAGCAGATGATCGCCCACCAGCAGCGTTTTTTCCATCGACGGCGAGGGAATCTTGAACGCTTGCACCACAAAGCTGGTCCCGAACAGCGCAAGAATCACCGTGACCAGCAGCGATTCCAGATACTCCGGAATAGTTGTGGTGTTGTGGTGCGTCTCTTCAAGGTGCGTCGGCTCTGGCGTGGCGTGTTCGCTCATCCGGGATTAATCTCGCGTCTCCGCATGTTCGAGCCGTTCCAGCGCGGTACGCGCAGCTCGTTGCTCTGCTTCTTTTTTTGTATTTCCGTCGCCGCTTGCCAGGCGCTCGCCCTGCGACCATACCTCAATATGAAAAAGCTTCTGGTGATCCGGCCCTTCTTCGCTCGCCAAACGATACTCCGCCGGAGGCATTCCGCGGCTTTGCAACAATTCCTGCAACGCCGACTTGCGATCTGAATCCGCAATGTGTGTTCCGCCGCCTTCCATTGCAAACTCAAAAAGCACTCGCCGCAGCAGTTGCCGCGCCGCGTCCAGCCCCGTATCCAGAAAAACCGCTCCGACGATCGCTTCCAGCGCATCCGCGATGATCGCCGCCTTTTCACGTCCGCCAGTTTTCTCCTCCCCACGTCCCAGCCGCAAAAATTCGCCGATGCCCAGCCGCCGCGCCGCTTCTTCCAGTGCTCCCGCGTTCACCAGACGCGAACGGCTTCGCGATAGCTGGCCCTCAGTCCAATCTGGAAATCTTTCGACCAGATATTCGCTAGCCAACAAGTCCAGCACCGCGTCGCCCAGGAATTCCAGACGCTCATTGTCCTGAATCGCCGCGGCATTCAGGCCAGCCGTCTCAGCCGCCGTGCGTAGTTCAGGAACCACCGAGCTATGGGTCAACGCGGTTGTCAGCAATGCGGAATCGCGAAAGCGGTAGCCCAATCGCTCCTCCAGCTGTTCATCGTGGTTAAGGGTCATGCCTTCCTGTGTCGTATCGATGGTGTCAAGCGTCACTTCGGAGCGCTGAGCTGCGTTGAACTCTGCTTTTTCGCTTCGTCCGCCGCATTCTTGCATGGGGTCTGCAATTGGCCGGACATCGCGGCGCACTTGTTGAATACCATCGCCGCCTCATCAAAGTGCGTTGCCTTTTGATTGGCAAGGCCCAATAAATACAAATTCGTCTGTTCCGGTGTCGGATTCGGATCGATCTTCACGGATTGCTCGAGCTCCGGAATCGCTTCCTTAAACTTGCCTTCGCGAAGGTACGTCAGTCCCAGTCCGCTGTGTGCCATCGCCAGCGTCTCATTTTTTGCGAAGATGAAGCTCTGGTCAGCCATGCCTTCGGGCTTGCTAATGGTCGGTGTCAATTCAATGGCTTTTTTAGCATAAGTCTCGGCTTTGGCCAGTTGTTTGGCAGGCTCCGGCGTGCCGGCATTTATGGCGCGACTGATGGTTTGGCTGAGCATCGCCAGGATCTGCACATCGTCGGGTTTCAAAGCGACTTCCTTGTCGCCCACTTCGAGACCTTTTGCAAGATTGTTGGACTGCAGGTAAGCCATCGTCAGCGCGGAATACACCACGGAGCGATATCTACTCTCTGGATATTTCGTCAGAAAATCTTCCCCCGCGGCAATCTTCTTGGGAAGATCGGAGTTCGGCATGGATTGAAAGGCTTTGGCTGCGGCATCTTCTTCAGCGCTTACCGGCGGTTGCGCCGTCGGAATCGACAGTGTGCTGCCGCTATCGGCAGGTTTCTGATCTTTGCTCGCCGCTGGGGGTTGCTGTCCGGATTGGCCCTGGCTTCCCTGTCCGCTTTGGCTGGACTGCGCAAATGCTGACGCTCCCTGCGCCGCAAGGAAACCAACCAACAAACCTGCTGCCACCGCTATTCTATTGCTACTGCTCATTGCAATTCTCCCTCTTGGGTCGGATATTTTGCCGGCTGGTCTGCAACCCTAATGATACACATTTCATCCGCGCGGTTGCAGTTCCGCGCACCGTTTACGGGCGCTCTGGACTCTTCGCACCGCCCATCGCGCTGAGCGCCTTGCTCGCCGCTTGCCGCGCCTTTTCTGGAGCCCCTTCGACCGCCAGCGCCGCTTCATACTCCACCTTGGCGCGATCCGGATGGCCTTCGATGTCATAGATGGTTCCCAGATGTACGTGCGACCAGGCCAGTACCAATGGATCTTGCGTCGCGGCGTGCTCGCCGCTCGTCAAGCGCCCGAATACCTCTTTGGCACGCGCGCCGTCCTGCTCCATCATCGCCACCACTCCCAAGCCGTACCACGCCCGGGGCTGATCCGGATATTTCACTAGCACTCTCTGAAACGATGCCTGCGCGGCGCGTGGATTTTTCTCTGCAATTCGTTGTTCGCCCTCGGTAAGAGCTGCGATCGCTTCCGCGTCATTCGGCACCGTTGTTGGCGCAGCTTGTCTCCGCCGCACCACCACTTCGGCTTGCGTGGCCTCGCGTTTCACGTCGGCGCGCGGAAACTTAATTGTGGCAACTCGCTTCTGCTCTGCTGCCAGATCCACCGAACGCACCAGGTCCGGAAAATACAGTTTCATTCCCGGCTCGGACTGCTCGAATTTCGTGAGCGCCGCATAGAGCGGACGCACCAGCACATATCCGTCGGCGTCGTCTATTTCCAAAGCCGACTCGCGCTCGCCCGGCGAAGCCTTTTTCAACTTAAGTTCCACCGCCCGCACCGTGCACTCCGCGAAGTACGAAGGATAATCGTCCTTCAAATCCGGATCCAGCCTCGGCGCGCTGGCCGCCGTCAAAAATAAGGGCAGCTTCACCGCGATTACGTGCGAGTACTGCAGCGGCAGCGGGTCCAGCAAAAAGTGCAGAAACGCGTGCCTTACATTGTCCAGCGGCAGTTGCGCCGCGCCGCTAACCACCAGCGCGTAGTGGTCGCCGAAATTCCGCACGTTGGTGATGCGGCCGACCAGCGGCTCCACAATAATCGTGAACGATCGCGGACCGGAGGGATCAAGTATTTCGCGTAAGTACCCGGTCGCCACAAACACCACCTGCGCCACCGAGTCGTGAATCTGCTCGATTTCGTGGTTGTAAACCGGCTGCACTTGCCGCCACAGCTGGCCGATTTTCTGTTCCTTGTAATAGTTGGAAAGAATTTCCTGGAAACCTTCGAGGGCGATCACTTCCGGCGGCAATTCGTCGCGGCGCAATATCGGCTCGAATTTCGGCGCCGGCCCGCTCACCAGCCCGAACCACAAATACCGCGAAAGCATCTGCCCCGCATCGGCCAGTCCATGTTGCTTATAAAACGCCCGCAGCGCGTCCACCGCCGGGCCCTGCTGGTGCTGCATTCGATCGCGCAGTTGTGCGCGCATCGGCGACCAATTCTCGGCGCTGACATCTGCTTCAAATCCCGACGCCAGCAGCGCGCACATGGTCGTGAACATGGCCTCGCTGCCGTCCACCGTCACCGTCGTTACCGGTGCGCGTTGCATTTTCGGAGGAGGCAGCGGCTGCTGGCTTCGTGCCGCAACCGGAGAAACAAGTCCTACACATAGGAATAAAGCTGTAATCGGAAGCGTTTTACTCATTCGGTTGGTCGCGAAGTTCGCCCTGTCCTCGTCTGATTTGCACGCAAATGTTGTGCGAAAGCTGCGTTTCAATCTACAAGCGCGTTACTTTCGAGTCAAGAATTCGGCCCACTTGACCCCGCCAGCAACTCTTGCCTTCCGACATCGCATCTGCTTAAAGTGAAGATGTTTCACTACTCCGGCAGGATGGCTCGACCGATGCGAAACACCGTCTTCAAATTCCCTCCCCCAGTGGCTTTTTTCGCGCTTTCCCTGGTTTTCTCGCCCCAACTCGTGCGGTCTCAATCCGCAAGCGACAATCCGCCGCCCCAGCAAACTGATGCCTCAGCAGGCGCGCCATCTTCCGTCGCGGCTGCACCGTCCGAAGGCAAAAAGCGACTCGCCAAGGATTTCACCCTAGAAGGTGATTCCACCTGGACCGACACTGGCATCGATCTGCAGCCCGGCGAGAAAATTGTCGTCACTGCTTCCGGAACCATGCGCTATACCGACGCCAAATCCGACAACGGTCCGGACGGGCTCACCCGCGGCTTCAAGGATCTGCTGCGCATTTTGCCGTTCAACGATTCAGGGCGCGGCTCTTTGATTGCCCGCATCGGCGACGCCGACACTGCGCAGCCCTTTTTAATCGGCGCCTCCAAGGATGCCGTCTCGATCGTCACCGGCCGCTTGAGCCTGGGCATCAATCAAGGGAAGAACGATACTGCCGACGGTTCCTACAAAGTTCACGTGGATGTTTACAGTGCCGATGCCTCTTCCAACCGAAACCTAATCATCGCGAAATCGGTCACTTCGCTTCCAGGCATCGACAACTCGCTCTTCGCAAAAATTCCTCGCCGCATCGCCGACAAAATCGGCGATCCCGGCGACATGGTCAATTTCTTGATCCTCGGTTCCGAAGACGCCATGCAAAAAGTTTTCACCACCGCTGGTTGGGTCAAAGTCGATTCCGACGTCAAGGACGCCGTCTTCCACGGCTTGCTCAACAGTCTTTCCAAAGAGTCTTACCTCACCATGCCCATGAGCCAGCTCTATCTTTTCGGGCGCTCGCAAGACTACGGCTGGGCACACGCTGAACCCATCAACGTCGTAAGAACCCGCAATCACCTGCGCATTTGGAAGGCGCCGTTCACCGTCAACGGCGAAGTACTCTGGGTCGGTGCCGCAACTCACGACATCGGATTCGAACGCGACCAGCGCAACAACGGCCTCACTCACAAAATCGATCCGGACATCGACCTCGAACGCGACTACGTCGGAAAAACTCTTTCCAGCACCGGCCTGGTCGCCGAGATCTCGCACTTTCTTCCCGACAAACCCATGCAGGAAGCAGAAACTGCCACCGGCGGCTCATTCCATTCGAACGGTCAGGTCCTGATCCTGAAGCTCGCCGATTCATCCAAGGATCTTTCAACTTCAACCACCCGGTGAAATGGAAGCCACTACTTGTTCGTCATCGTGCTGACTCGCGCCACCGTGTCTCGATGCCCGTGAGCGTCCACCAGCGTGCCATACGCCGCGGCTCCAGCCGGATTGTTTTTCCGCAAGTCGTCAACCGCGGCGTTGAACTTGTCCAACCCTTCGGCCCCGTTTGCTACGAATACCACGAACATTGTTCCCGGGTCTTCCGAGTGAACATTTTCTTCATCGATCGTGTAGCTGTGCAGCGCGCCGTCCGCGAAAAGCTTTTCGAGCACCGCGACTATCGTCGTTTTTAGAATCTTCCCGTCCTGATCACTTCCGCCCGCCTTCGCCGGCCAGCGCCCAACCCGCAGATAGCCGTTCGTAAATGTGCCGGAATGCCCGTTGTGATTCGTGCTGCTCAGGATGTAGTCCCAATGCTTCGAAGCCGCCAGCACTGGCGATGTCGCTGCCGGAACAGATCTCCTCGCTTCCAGCACTTTCATCAGATTCGCCATCGAAGTTGCGGAAAACCACGAGCCATGCGTCGGTGCGCCTTCCTGGTGATTCAACACCGCGAATTCGCCGAACGAAACGATCGTTCCGTCCGCCACGGCTCTCTTCATCGCATCCAGTTCTCCGTCTTCCTGCTTCTGATACTCCGCCCACATCGCGCGCGGCACCGCCCATTCCGCTACGTAGGTATATACCGCCGGCTTTTCCGCCGCGGCGCTTTGCGCCGCAGCCGAGCCTCCATGCAATCCTGTCAACGCCAACATACTTCCAAGCACAACACTACCTGCTAACAACCATTGCTTACGCATGCACCACTCCTTAAGTCTTAATTTTCACCGTCTTTGGATCTTAGGCCTGAATACTGGAAAGGGACTTCCGGGGCAAAGTGCGACGCGAGAGTACGTCCGGGGTTCGCGGTTGTCAAGCGCGCGACGATTCGGGTGCCGTCCTAATTTGATTTCCGCAGACTAAGAAAGGACAAAGCTAGTGAATTGGGACACTACCACGATTCGTCGATCGTTGCGACTGCTCACCGCAAAACATCCGTGGCAATGTTGGCGCCCGTAACCAACAGCACCACGTTGTGGTTTTTGTCCTCGTTGGATTTCAAGAACGCAGCAGTCGCGGCTGCGGCGGCAGGCTCCGCAACCACATGCTCTGCAATCAACAGCCGGCCGATCGCCCCGAGCATCTCCTGTTCGCTCACCAGCACGACGTCGTCTACTAATCGACGAATCGCGTCGACATTGCCAGCGACCGGCGTTCTCGTCGCCAGCCCATCCGCGATGGTGTCGCAGGTGTCCGTGGCAATCGCGCGCCCTTCTCTCCACGAAAGAAAATACGATGGCGCGCGTTCGCTCTGCACTCCAACAATCTTGACGTTTGTCGAAATTTGCTTCGCGGCTTCGGCGACTCCTCGAATCAGCGCGGTGTCCCCCATCGGCACATAAATCGAGTCTGCATCGGGGCACTGCTCGAGAATCTCGCTGGCGATCGTTCCCGGTCCCGCCGGCAAATCTGGATCAGTCGCATCATTCAAGAAAAATACGTCACGCTCCTGCGCATACTCGTTCGCCGCTTCGAACGCCTCCGCCAAATCCGCGCTTCCCTTCTCAACAATCTCCGCGCCTAGCCTCGCGATATTCGCCCGTTTCACCTGATTGCAGTTCTCCGGCAGAAATATCCGCGCCTTCATGCCCAGCAACTGCGCCGCATACGCCACCGCCGCACCATGATTCCCGGTGCTCGAAGCCACCACTTCGCGAACCTTCGTTTGTGCCATCCGCACGCTCAGTGCATACAACGCCCCACGCACTTTAAACGAGCCAGTTGGCAGCTCACTTTCCAGCTTTAGAAATATTTTTTGTTCTGGATTGCTTTCAAGGGACGCTGCGCGAACCAATCGCGTCTTCGGCAGATAGCGCGACCACAATTCCCGGGCCCGTTCGAAGCTGGCCAATTCCATTTTCAATCCGCTTTCGATACGCTGCTTGCAGGCCCTTCCGGATACAACCTCTCAAATTCCAGATCGCCGCGCACCAGCGTCACGTCCGGATCCCGCCGCCTGCGTCGAATCATAACCCGTAAATTCTAGCCGCCCCGCGCCACTCGATCAACACGGCGACACGCATTCCTCGCTTGCAGCGGCCTAAGTCGGCTCTTTTCGCCTCTAAATTCGTCGTGCGTTGACATCGCCCTCTCACCCGAATACGCTCTTTGCATCTCTGGAGTTCGCAATGAAAATCGCTCGCACAATTTTATTTGCAGCCGCCATCCTCACGCTCGCGACCCCATCCTTCTCGCAAAACGCCCCGCACCACCACGACGCCACCGAAAAACTCGGCACTGTCTCCTTCCCCATCTCCTGCGCTCCCGCCACCCAAGCTCAGTTCGAACGCGGCGTCGCTCTCCTCTACTCCTTCGAATACGAAACTGCCTCCAACCAGTTTCAGGAAATCGCAAAGAAGGACTCCACCTGCGCCATGGTCTATTGGGGACAGGCCATGAGCCTCTATCACCAGCTCTGGGAACGCCCCACCAAAGCCAATCTTCAACGCGGCGCCGAACTCCTCGCCAAAGCCAGCGCCCTCTATCCGCGCACCGCGCGCGAACGCGATTACATCCAGGCGCTCACGGCCTTCTACTCCGACACTGACAAGCTCGATCAC
>WNFM01194416.1_pt1 | contig 12487 bp, 12 predicted proteins | sample 5400271 | NCBI WGS metagenome assembly WNFM01 (sample SAMN13153352, study PRJNA577476) | soil metagenome | isolation source: 60 cm saprolite on Douglas fir-dominated hillslope | place: USA:California | collected 2013-09-17 | reverse complement strand
TAGTGCTGCGACCTAATAACAATAGTCCCGGCTTTGGTGCACAGGCGGCAAATGATCCAACCCGGCAGGTGACGCCTCAGACACCACTATCGCCTGCCAACCCGAGTGGGAGGGCATCCTATCCTGGTTACCCACCCCAAAGTAGTGGTAACTATACCCCGCCGTCGACGTCATATCCTGGCTTTTTACCTGCTACTGAACAAGTCTACCCACAAGTCCCGGGACACTCAGGTGGGGCGACACCACTGCCTGCGGTGACACAGCGCAGCAGAGGTCGGGGCGTAGGATTAGTAGCTGGCTTACTTGTGCTGCTCATCCTGGGTAGTGTTGCTGTGTTTGTTGTCAGGCCCAGCTTCCTCAAAGGGCTCTTGGGCAACAATGCTGCGACTCCTACGACAGGAATAACGCCAGCAGCAACATTGACAGCAACCGATCACGCTCGCACGCTCATTCAGCAATATTATGCCAATATCAATAGCAAGCATTACCAGGATGCTTATAACATGTGGGGAGCTGACTTTCAGAACTCCAATCCATATAATGGTTTCGTGTCGGGCTACTCTCATACGCTGCGAGACGATGTCACCATTAATCAGTTAACGACCAATACCGATGGCACAGTAACTGCAAACATTACGATTGTAGCCCTGGAGGATACCAACGCTGGACAGGTGACAAGCACATATCAGGGAACCTATATTCTTGGACAAGAAAATGGCAGTTGGAAGTTTCTCAGGGGCACCTTCAATAAGGTGAGTTAAGCTTTTTCGCTCCCTCTGTAGAATGAGAAGAGAATATATTCTTCTGCTGAAGAGATGGATAGAGGGAGCGGGAGTTGTATGCCCAGCACAAGCAGAAACAAATCAGCAACAGTCATTATCATTCCTGAACGGACAGAACAGACATCAGTTGACAACACTAATGGGTCACAGCCCCGCTTGCGCAGGCCCTACCTGCTCACGGTGTTGCTTTCACTACTGGCGTTGATTACCCTCTTTCACTTTCTCGCTGTCATGCATGGAGCAATTCCGACGGCAGTTCCCATTAATTGCATGGGCTTGTTGCGTACTACTGACTACGGACGGGTGGTACAACTCCAGGCCCAGTCCCAGAAGATAGGGGCAGTACAATTTACTAACCAGCTAGTTGGAGGTCAACAAGCTGTACTGATCGAGGTAATACATACAGGCACTGGGCAGACGCTCGATGCGTATATATATGGTTGCACTATGCACAAGCAAACCCCTACACTCATATCACTATTCACACAACGGGGCCTGGTAGAGGGATCAATTTCGGTAAGTGCGTCAAATACGCTGATTACAAGCGAACTCGATACGACAATTTCGTCACAAACACTGATACAGCTTCAACCGTTACAACAGAACGTCTATCATGAGTATCGCTGGCAGTATGATCACTTTGTCCAGATCACATTTCCCGGGCTCTATCCTGTAAGTAGTCGCAGCGAAGCAGAGGCTTTACAACAAGAAGCCAATAATGGTCAAGCACAACCATGGAGTGATCCGCTGGCCACTGCGGAACAAATGGCAAAAGATATTTTCAAATGGCCTGTCAGCAGTCCACAGGATAATATACTCAGTAATAACGGCACAATTGCCCAGGTACAACTTGTGCAAGAGAGTATGCAAATGCGTGTCACAGTTACCCTTGAGCGGCTGATTCAGCAGAATAAGACTGGCCTGTGGTTTGTCACAGGGGCACAAACCAATAGTATGAGTAGAGAACAGCCAGCGGCAGCCAGTATCATTACCTCACCGACTACTATTAAAGGCGCTGGCGCATTGCCTGATGGGCAAACGACAGCCACGCTCTTTGATCACACACTCACTCCCTTATCACTTTTGAATAACCCCACGCTGAACGTCACTCATGATGGTATCTACGCAGGTACGCTCTTCTACAAGAATAGCGTTCAGAAGCAGTCTGGTTTGCTGCTCATCCAGTCTCTCTCCCCGAATGAAAGTGCCGAAGCAGGGCAATTGCTGTTGACGAGAGTCATTTTGTGCTGAAATTTACACCAATGTACGATGCTCACAAAACGTGTTACAATACCTGGCATGAGTGAACTTGTAAACCATATTGAACGCCTCCAGGGACGTGTCCAGAAAACAATGGTGCGTCTTTGACCTGGCAAATAAGACACCCCAAATAAGCAAACTTGAAACGGAAAGCATCGCTGCAGATTTTTGGTCCGATAACCGCAAGGCACAGGCACACATGCAGCAGCTAAATGCCCTACGCGAAGAGGTATCTACCTGGGAGAACATCGCATCCCAACTACAGGACCTGCTGGGATTAGCTCAATGGTTGGAGGAGGAGCCAGATGAAGAGATGCAGGCCGAGGTCGCGCAATCGGTAGAAACTATCGAGCAAGAGGTCGAGAAACTGCAATTCGCGTTAATGCTTAGCGGTGAACACGATGAGCGTAATGCCATCATAAGTATTCACGCTGGCAGTGGCGGCGTGGATGCCCAGGATTGGGCAGAGATGTTGTTACGTATGTACCTGCGCTGGGCCGAGCAGCATAAGTTCCGCACCGAAATCTATGATTACAGTGAAGGTGACGAGGCAGGAGTCAAAAGTGTCACAGTCGAAATTACGGGTCGCTACGCTTATGGCTACCTGCGTTCCGAGATTGGTACACATCGCCTGATTCGCTTATCGCCCTTTGATGCCGCCCACCGGCGCCATACATCCTTCGCCAAGGTCGAGGTCATGCCCGATATCGAGGACAGCATCGAGATTACGATCCGGCCCGAAGATATCGAGGTTGATACATACCGTTCGACGGGGGCAGGTGGTCAGCACGTCAATAAGACGGATTCGGCGGTACGCATGCGCCACATTCCCTCTGGCATTGTTGTAACCTGTCAGAATGAACGCTCGCAGATTCAGAATCGTGAAGTCGCTTTGAAACTGCTCAAAGCACGCCTCTATGAGCGGGAAGAGAAGAGGCAGGAGGAGGAGGCAGCTAAGCTCAAGGGCGAACATGTGCAGGCCGATTTCGGTACACAGATCCGCTCGGTAACAATACATCCATATAACATCGTAAAAGATCATCGCACAAATTACGAGTCAAGCGATACGGATGGCTACCTGGCGGGAAATGTTGACCCCTTCATCTACGCATACTTACAGTCTATGGCAGGAGGAGTAGCAGCCGAAGTATAAATACATGCAAGAAAAAGCCCGTTTGTGTCGAGTGACATGGACGGGCTTTTTCTTGCATATGCCTGGTTTAAGCCGGGGCAAAATCTCTCATGCCCGCTTCAAAACGCTCTGGATAGCGCAATTTGCGCAAAGCTTTGACCTCAATCTGGCGAATGCGCTCACGGGTGAGTTGGAACTTAATACTCACATCATCGAGGGTATGATAATGACCATCGCAGAGGCCATAGCGCATTTCGATAATGGTACGCTCGCGGGGATTCAAGACGGTCATAGCGCGTTCAATGTGTTCACGCTGGAGTTGTTGTGAAACCTGGTCCAGAGGAGCCATCATGCTTATATCTTCCAGAGTATCAGCCAGGTGATACTGTTCATCGTCAGCTACCGGCGCATCGAGCGAAATAGGCTGATCTGATATGTTCAGCAGCTCGATGACGCGATCCTTTGTTAGCCCGACTTCCATTGCCAATTGTTCAGGTAATGCATCAACTCCTTGTTCTTGATACATACGGCGAGCAATACGTTTGATCTTGTAAATTAACTCCACCACGTGGACCGGGATATGAATAGTGCGTGAATGTTCGGCAATTGCCCGGCTAATGGCCTGACGAATCCACCAGGTCGCATAGGTGCTAAAGCGGAAGCCACGTTTGTAATCAAATTTCTGCGCGGCACGGATAAGACCAATATTTCCTTCCTGAATTAAATCCAAGAGCGGCAAACCCTGGCTTGAGTAGCGTTTAGCAATGCTGACGACAAGGCGCAGATTAGCTTCGATCAGCTTTTGTCGAGAACGTAGATCTCCACGTGACACTCTCTCCGCGAGTAGTAATTCTTGTTCAGCGGTTAACAAAGGGTAGGACCCAATCTCTTTGAGATATTGCTTTACCGAATCATCAATGGCAACTCTCTGACTCTCTTCAGCTTCGAATTCTTCATCCTCTTCATCGGCAAAGCTCTCATCGATGTCCTGGACATTCGCTATATCGCTCTCAATATATGTACTACTTTCTTTGGCGTGATTGCGCTTTCTTGGCAGTACAGGTACCTCACTACTCACGTTATAAAATGTCTGTGCGACTTTGATTCCCATTACCCGGTACTCCTTTTCTAAAAAGGCTGTATGTGACACATACACAAGCAAAATTGTGGACATTAATCATCCCTCGAACATGGAGGATAAATTTCTGGTTCTTTTCGCTCTCCCATTAACTACACTGCAATAATCGTGCCAAAGATAGGACTACCCTTGTATACATGAGCTGTTTCCCAACTTACAAATATACATGTCAATTTATCAATCGACATTCACCCTTGATTCTGAAGGGTTAAAAGAAAATGCGCTTCTTACTCACCATATGCACACAAGAAGCGATACTACGACTAGCAGTAGCAAAAGATGAATAGATTTCCATCTGTGGGGAATTTGACACAGCTCGGTAGCATATCCAAAAATCTATACTAATCGAACTACACGCTTGACTGAATTTGTAACACCTGCTATGCTAGGGGCAGACGTTGCTGATATGTGTAAGCAATTTGCGTGACTAGATATTGCCAAACTTCAATCCAGCTTGCTAAAACGTAGGTTTTCCAGGCCGAACTGAGCGATGGTGAGAGCTAGAATATCGTAAAAACGATGAAAAATTTTTCATCAGAATACTGACACAAGATGCAATTTGTGGTATGATAGCAGCGGCATGGACTTATGACCTGCTGTGGGGATGCGGATGCAGCGGCGGAGGCTCCCCCTCGGCTTACTTCTTCGCTCAGCTTTGCTGCAGGCAAGACTGACGAATAAATAATCCTCCAAGGAGAAGGAAGGAGGCGATTTCGTGGAAAACGCTTTTCCCCGGTGTCGCAAATGTAGTGAAGGTGATCTGGTTCCGCTTTCGGATTTCGGTAGCCAGGGAGCTTCCATCGAGTACAAGGCCTGGGTCTGCACCAATCCCTCTTGCCTGTACAACATTAAGATCCGTAACGGCGATATCATTATCAATGAACCGATAAGTGACGGGTCACTGCATTCGTATCGTAGCGGACGCCAATAACTTTGTAGTTTATTGTTGAATTACAAATTTGTCAGCAGCAGCTGCTCACAATACGATTGTAACGAGGAGGCAAAAGGCATACGTGTGTTCCTTTTGCCTTTTGTCTTGTCCTTCGGAGGAGGATAATCGCAGCTTGCGGATAGAAGAGGATTACCCTCTTTCTGAAGTGTCCTGGAGATGAACGAGACAGCTGACTCTTCATCTCTTGTATTACATTGAAGGAGTCAATGCTGACGTGCTCAATCGATTCTTTGGGCAGAAATCAAAAGAGAACCCCAAACAAGATACTGGTGCTGCTCAGGAGCGCGTAGGAGAAGATTCCGTATCTGAGCAACGCTTTAATCCCTTTAAAAATAGCTTGAATCGAACGCGACAGATTTTCAGTCGCATGGGTGAAAGCTTTAAAGAAGATAATATCACAGATGACCTGTGGTATGAGCTAGAAGAAACGCTCCTGGGAGCAGATGTCGGTCCAAGTACAAGTATGTTGTTGATAGACCGCTTAAAGGAACGTGTCGAAGCAGAGAACATGAAAACTGGCGCCCAGGTACAACGGGCACTGCGTGAGGAGTTAGTTAAGCTCCTTGGCAAATCATCTCCCCTCAATTTTACTAAGGATGGGTCATTGACTGTCATCCTGGTCATCGGCGTAAACGGTTCAGGCAAAACAACCAGTATCGCTAAAATGGCCTACCGCTTGACCCGCGAGGGCCACAGGGTAATGCTGGCAGCTGGTGATACCTTCCGCGCGGCCGCAATCGAACAACTCAAAGAGTGGGGAGACCGGATTGGTGTGCCGGTGATCAGTCAGAGCCAGAATTCTGATCCGGGGGCCGTCGTATATGATGCCATTCAGGCAGCAACCACTCGAGGCTGCGATGTCTTGATTGTGGATACGGCTGGCCGCTTGCAGACCAAGTATAACCTGATGGAAGAGTTGAAGAAGCTTAACAAGGTCATTCAGAAGTTTATCCCTCAAGGTGCACAAGAGTTGTTAATCGTTATGGATGCAACAACCGGCCAGAATGCGCTTTTACAAGCACGCCAATTCGCCGCAGATGTTGGTCTCACAGGCGTTATCATCACAAAATTAGATAGTACCGCCAAGGGTGGTTTCGCCTTTGCAGTTGCCGATGATCTTGACGTACCGATCAAATTTATTGGCACAGGTGAAAAGGTTGAAAACCTGGCTCCTTTTGATCCGCAAAGTTTCGTGGCTGCGCTCTTCGCGCAAGACTGACGAGGAGGTATTCCATGGCCAAAGAAGCTGCTGTACCATCGACAGGGCAGTCATCCTCGCAAAACCAGGCCAAAGCAGACCTGGCTCACATTGGAAATTTAGCGGTGAAGTGTCCTAAGTGTAGAGAGATGTTGTTGGGCCGCGATTGGGAAAAAAATCTCAAGGTCTGCCCGCGCTGCAGCTATCACTTTAAGCTCGATGCGTTCGAACGCATCGAGCTTATAACCGACCCAGATAGTTTTACCGAAATAGACAAAGGTATCATTTCGGTTGACCCGCTCAATTTTTCCAGCCGCTCACAGGTATATGCGACCAAACTCGAAGAGGAACGCAAAAGTGTCAATTTGAACGAAGCGGTGGTCAGTGGTCATGCTACTATCGAGGGTATGGCCCTGGCGTTGGCAATTATGGACTTTCGTTTTATCGGTGGTAGTATGGGTTCTGCCACCGGAGAAAAAATTACTCGCGCTATCGAGCTGGGCATTGAGAAGCATATACCTGTACTGATTGCCTCAGCTTCCGGTGGCGCACGTATGCAAGAAGGATTGTACTCCCTCATGCAGATGGCAAAGACTTCAGCCGCACTCGCAAAATTAGGTGAAGCGGGTCTGCCTTTTTTTAGCTTGTTGACAGATCCAACAACAGGAGGAGTGACCGCGAGTTTCGCCATGCTGGGAGATGTAACCCTCGCTGAACCAGGTGCCCTGGTCTGCTTCGCAGGTCCACGTGTGATCGAAGGATTTATGCATGTGAAACTGCCTGAGGGCGCGGTAACGTCCGAATTTGTCCTGCAACATGGCATGATCGATGCAGTAGTACACAGGCGCGACCTGCGACAGACGCTCACGCGTTTACTACGTTTCTACTCAAAAGCTGATACCTCCAGCCTTGAGCCCGTTGAGGCCAATGCTTCACATATTCAAGCAACGAGTTCTAGTTAAAGGAGGGAAAGAGGATGGCATACGATCTAGATTTTGAGAAGCCACTGGCCGAGCTAGAAAAAAAGATTATCGGATTGCAGCGCAAAGGTGATCGCCTGAAACCAGAGGAGCATATTCAGTTACAGGAAGCAGAACGGGATTTACGCCATCGCACCGAGGAGATCTACAGCAAGCTTACATCATGGCAAACCGTACAGGTGGCCCGGCATAAGGACAGACCATACGCGATTGATTACATTGAACTGATGTGCGAGGACTTTTTCGAACTGCATGGCGATCGCGCCTTTGGCGATGATCGTGCTATAGTAGCCGGTATAGCGGAACTTGATGGCTGCACAGTTATGCTAGTTTGTCATCAAAAGGGACGCGACGCCAAAGAAAATCGCCTCCGCAACCTTGGCATGCCACATCCGGAAGGTTATCGCAAAGCCGGCCGTGTGATGCAGCAGGCCGAGAAGTTTCATTTCCCTGTTATTTGCTTAATCGATACGCCCGCGGCTTTCCCCGGGCTAGAAGATGAAGAGCGCGGTCAGGCTGAAGCAATTGCGAACAATCTTTATTTAATGTCACGCCTGCGTGTCCCAATTGTAGCCGTAGTCACCGGTGAGGGCGGCAGCGGTGGAGCGCTGGGCATCAGCGTTGCCGATCGCATCTTAATGTTGGAGTACAGCGTCTATTCTGTGGCACCACCAGAGGCCGCTGCAACAATTCTGTGGCGCGATACTGCTTTTGCTCCTCAGGCCGCCGAAGCCATGCGCATCAGCGCGCGTGAGCTCAAAGCCATTGACCTGGTGGATGAACTGATACCAGAGCCGCTGGGAGGAGCGCATCACAACTACCAGCAGGCTGCGGACAATCTCAAAGTAGGTGTACTCAGGCAGTTAGCCGATTTGAAAAAGCTGCCCATTAATGAACTGCTAGAGCAGCGCTACCAAAAGTTTAGAAATATTGGGAAATTTGGCTATGTACCCGTCCTGCAAGAGCAGGAGATAGAGATTTGACATCATCCCCCGTCCGTAAAGCCTGACACTTATACACAAAATCATGGAGAAGAAGAATGGGCCGCAAGATGAACGCCCTCCAAGACGTACATAACACGTATCCACCCTTTCCATAAGGTCTGCTATCCAGGTGGACCATCGCAGGTACGGTCGAGGTAGTCTCCCAAGCGGGCAATGGCGTGCCACAATTGCTTGGCGGTCAAGATCTCCCGGTGACGTTTATCCAAGTGGATCACGACACGGACAATTTCCTGGGAAACCCCTTCGGTCGCAGGCATCTCCGTGGCTTGCTGTGCCGCTTGCCGGATGAGCAGCAAACGCAAGGCAATCGGGTCTTGGCAATGCCTCTGGAACTGCTTAGGAGGAGGCATTTGCCGCAGGTTGCAGAAAGCGTCAGCGTGTCGCGTTTTCCAGGGCAGTGGACTCCCGGTTGATTTCTAACTCCTCAAAGTGCCAGCCGAAGGCGACCTGGGGACGAACGGCGTAGAACGGTCCGGACAACTGATTCGGGTCTAGATCCCAGTGATACTTCTGGTTGTACAGGCTCACCACCTGCTCCAAGAGGGATGCGTCGGTGACCTGTTCAGCCACGCCCTCGATGATCACCACTTCGCTTCCACTCTCCAGGTGGACCGTGATGGCGGGCCGAGCAGCCAGGTTCTGTGCAGCAAGCGAACCCGTGCTGAAATAAAAGGTAGTGTCGAGCCAGACACCCCATAGCGGGCGGCTGTGCGGCTGACCAGCAGGACGGGTCGTCGCGATCCAATAGGTACGCGCCCTGCTGAGTCGCTCTGTTGCCACTCCCACGACAGCTCCGCCGATTCTATGGAGCCGCCGAACATCCGGGGCCGGCTGGGCTCTGGGTCAATGCTCCTATCCATTCCTTTACCTTATCAATTATGCCTCTTCATTGAGTGCTTCGCCCCGCTGCAATTTCAGCGCATTTTGCGTGGAGAAGAGCACATTTCGTCTCAAACGTTGTGCCACCATATACCTTGTAGCAGCTACCAGGGCTAGCCGACCGTCAGGAGAATCGGCACCCAACACAGCGTGTTGGCGCAGACCAGCATCTACCATCTGGAACGTATGGAAGGTCGCATCCTCACGCAATAATGCTTTCCCCAACGTTTCTTTTAGCTCAGCAAGAGGATACTTTTGCTCTTGATAATAATGTACAATCGCGGCAGCCTCCTCAACTTGCTGGAATTCTGCACAATACAACAACCGCTCCAGCAGAGCCATTTTATCATGCAGTTGCGCTGGAATGGCTGCTTTCCCTCGTTCTGCAGGCAGGGGAGCACGCGGAATATTGAGGAAATGGGTCAGGTAGACAAACATCGCGCCGTGTGTAACCGCCTTCATCAAAGCAATATCACCCTCCAATGAATGCCCAACGGCGCGACGGGTTAAAGCATCGATGGCATTGGCATAGCTGATAACGTGGAGTACGTCATCCCAGTCCTCTTCATTTTGTACATGGAAACGTGCCACCCGGTGGATACCAGCCCGTGCCAGCACGCCGCTCAAGGCATCTACAGAAGCACCTTGTTCCAGGGCTTGCTGCAAGGCTTGCGTGATATCTTCGGGTTTGCCCGCCAACAAAGTATCGCGCAATGTCTCTGGTCGCCCATCGACTGCCCATCGTGAATTGCGAGGTTGCGCAAGGAGCGTTGGGAGTGCTGCGAAGAGCGCCTCCTGCGGTTCTATCGTCTCCTGCCAATCAGCAGATTCCTCATGTCGGAAACCCATGGTCATGGGACGCACCACCGATGAAAGCGTTGTCTCCAACACTACCTCTGCATCGGCCTCGCCAAAAGGCAATGCTCCATTGGCTGTCATTATTTCAAACAACTCAAAAGCTTTGTTGGTAAAGTCTATGACGTGGCCAGTACTTAAAAAGTAGTGGTCGGTGGCCCCGGCTACAAGCATCTCGATGAGATCCTCTGTCGAGTAACGGGCGACAATTGCTGTCCGCAGAATACGTTCAGCGCCTGCTGCTTCGCGATCCTCGATGAAGAGGCGAAACCACTGTTTAAGCTGGGCCTTATTGGTGAACTCTGCCGTGGGCAATGGACGCAGCATACGGCGCGGTGGGCCGCCAAATGAATCACGCGCACAGTTGAGGAGGGCATGGACATCTGCCAAGGCTTTATCATCTTCCTGCAAATCTGGTACTAGTCGCCCCATACAGGTGAGAATGGTCAGCCCCATCGAGAAGCCACCCTGGCGAAAACGTAGCCCATGCATGGCGCCAGCGCTCAAGATATTTTGGTCAGATACATCATTTGAGCGGAGGCCCGCTACCGCTTTCGCAATAAGGAAGGTGTTGCGTTCTTCCATCCCCTGACGCAAATCGCCTAAAAATTTTTCGGCGCGACGGCGTGTGTAACCAGCGAGCGGTACAGGACTGACCCACACCTGGCCATCGCGGATCACCAGTGGAAATACGGCAACATCATCTCCACCCTCGGTAAAGCAGCCGCCTGAGGCCAGGTCAAATCGCCAATGGTGCCAATGGCAGCGTAAAACACCATCCTTGGTCGTCCCCTGCGAGAGTGGATAACCCATATGAGGGCAGCGGCTATCGAGTGCGCCGGTCTTCAAGTGTAACAACCTTAAAAGGACGCTGCTCTAGTTCGACAACGCTGGCAGCACGTATAAAAACCCTCCCATCCCACTCGAAGCGATTGCTACTGGCATCACTGGAGATAGTCTGCATGTGGCATAGACCCCTTTCTGCACTTCGTTCTGACTGTTTACAAGCATACCTGATAATTTGGAACATAACACTGTTCGAGAGGACAGAAAGAGGCAAGTTCCTTGCTTGCTCATCTTCAGCCAGAAAGCAAACCGATCCCGCACTGCTTGCTTCGCTTATCAGGAGTGAAGCAAGGGGAAGTGAGATGCGATCTGATGGGGAGTGACTTCTCCTGGACATTCTTCTAGACTATTCAGTGGGAAGAGGATGACTCATGTAGGGAATGGGTTGTGGAACTTCTCATCATACAGACGTGAAGCCGCTAGTCTGCTGCACGTCCGTCCGGTTGGCAGCAGTGAGATGGTCAGAGACAGAGGAGGAGGATGGCTATGGAATTCCGTGAGCCGGGGTGTCAGAAACGATGAGGCACCCAACACCGAAGTGAGGTTGTGGAGAGCGCGTCGGACCAGGCTGGGATGCACTCGGATGACGAAGCTACTTGAAACCGAGTTTGTTGGAGAAAGGGTTGGACATGGTTGGTCGCAAAGAAGATACACGCACATATCAACCAATCACTTCGTATGGAGTCATTGGCGATTGCCATTCGGTCGTGCTGGTCGCGCCCGATGGCTCAATAGACTGGGGATGTCTCCCGGACTTTGATAGCCCGGCCATCTTCTGCCGTTTGTTAGATGCTGAGCGGGGTGGCTACTTTCAGATCGCTCCCACGGAGGGGACCATCCCCGGAACGCAACGCTACCTGCGGGAGAGCAACGTGCTGCAGACGAAGTTCGCCAGTATCAGCGGGGAGGTGGTGCTGACGGATTTCATGCCTGTGGAGACCTTGAGCGCCTGGCCGGATCAGGACCTGGAGAACGCAAGCTTGACGCGTCAGGACAACTCCTCTCATTGCCTGGTCCGAGCCGTCGAATGCACCCACGGTGATATGCCGGTCACGCTGACCCTCAAAGTCAGCCCCAATTACGCCGCCTCGCCCAGCGCCGTCTCGCTCCTCCCACAGAACACGGGCGCGGTCATCTCTGGCGGTGGTCAGCACGCTGGGCTCGCGATCGTCGGCGCATCTCGCGTCTCCTCGTTCTCCCTCAGCGTCTCGCAGGATGATGATGAGCTGCACCCGTCCCTCAGCGCGCAGATGACCCTGCGCGAGGGGGAGCGCCTGCTGTTTGTCCTGGGGATGGCAGGCAGCGCACCGGCGGCGCGCCGACTGGTGGAGCAAGCGTTGCCACAGCGGAACTTCGAGACCGAACTGGCGCAGACCCTGCACTGCTGGCGCAGCTGGGTGAAGCAGTGCACCTACCATGGCCCCTATCATGAAGAGGTCCGGCGCAGCGCCCTCGCGCTCA
>WNFM01118328.1_pt4 | contig 12489 bp, 15 predicted proteins | sample 5400271 | NCBI WGS metagenome assembly WNFM01 (sample SAMN13153352, study PRJNA577476) | soil metagenome | isolation source: 60 cm saprolite on Douglas fir-dominated hillslope | place: USA:California | collected 2013-09-17 | reverse complement strand
CGGCAAACCGATGCCGGTCAATGCGGCGCGCACCTTCTATGCGCAGTTGAAGCGCGGCGCTTTCAACCCCGCACTGCAGTTGCAATGGTTGATCGATTCGCACGAGCGTCTGCTCGAATACGGGAAGCTGGCCCGGGCATTGGGTGTCAAGATGCGGATCAATCTGGAGATCGACGTCGGCCTCCATCGGGGTGGATTGAAAGCGCCCGAAGAATTGAAGCCGCTGCTCGACGCCATCGCGGCAGACCGCGAGCACCTCGAGTTTGCCGGCTTCATGGGCTACGACGCCCACGTCGGAAAAATCCCAAAGCTGATCGAGAGCCGGGAAAGGAGCTTTGCCAGATCCTGTGCCGCCTACAGCGCGATGCAGGACGCGCTCTTCGCTCAATCGCCGGAGCTCAATGGAAAGCCGCTCACGTTCAACGGAGCCGGCAGCCCCACCTTGCGCTTGCATCAGAAGGATTCTCCTCTGAACGAGCTGGCCGCGGGCTCCTGCCTCGTCAAGCCGGTCGACTTCGATCTCGATCTGCTGGCGGATCTCGAGCCCGCCGCATTCATTGCAACGCCGGTATTGAAGGCATTGGAAGGCGCCACCATTCCCGGCATTGAGGGCGCAAGCCGCGCGCTGCCATGGTGGAACCCGAACTGGCAGCGCCCCTACTTCATCTATGGCGGCCTCTGGCCGGCGCGATATGAATCGCCTCCGGGGCTCTTCGATAATCCGCTCTATGGCAAGAGCAGCAACCAGGCCATCGTCAACGGCTCGCATCGCGTGCCATTGCAGGTCGACGATCACATCTTCCTGCGCCCCATGCAGAGCGAGCGCGTGCTGGCCGAGCTGGGCGATCTCGCGGTGCTGAGCAAAGGCGCGCTGGTCGATTCCTGGCCCGTGCTGTCGTCGTGAAGCGCGCGGCAACCTTGTCGGTGGCCGCCGCGCGGCGCCTCGCGGTGGCCGCGCAGGGATTCGCAGCGGGCGCGAAATCCCGGCCGCTGCTGGGCGCGCTGCGCGATCTCTCCTGCGTCCAGCTCGACTCCATCTCGGCAGTCGAGCGCAGCCACCGCATCGTTCTCGCTTCGCGCGCCGGCCCATTTCCGAAGGACGCCGAATGGGCGCTTTTGCGCCAGGGCAAAGCTTTCGAGTACTGGGCGCACGAAGCCTGCCTGTTGCCGATCGAGGATTTCCCGCTCCTTCGCTTCCGCATGCGCGAGAGGCGCATCCATCACTGGTATGGGCCGGTGATCGACAAGGATCCGAAACTCGCACGGAGCGTGCTCTCGGCTATCCGCGAACGCGGCCCGCTCGGCAGCCGCGATTTCGAAGACAAGCGCAAGGGCGGCGAGGGCAGAAGCGGCACGATGTGGAACTGGAAGCCCGCAAAGCGAATGCTGGATGCGCTCTGGACGGCGGGCGACCTGATGATCGCCGGCCGCCGCGGATTCCAGCGCCAATATGAGTTGACCGAACGATTGATTCCGAAGCGCCTGTTGGAAGCGCCGCTGCTGTCGGAGGACGAGCATCTGCGTGGCCTCGCGCTGCGCGCCGTCCGTGCGCGCGGGCTTCTGACCGCATCGGGCGTTCTCGAACATTATCGAATCCGCGGAGGCACCCGGCGCATCCGGCCGCAACTCGACGCGCTGGTCGCAAGCGGCGAGCTGCGCACGCTTGCGCTGGAGGACGGCGGGGCGCCGGTGTTCGCTCCTGCGCAGGCGCCGCTCGACGCAAAGCCGCGCGACGTCGCCGTACTGCTCAGCCCGTTCGACAATCTCCTGTGGGACCGCGACTTCGCTGCGCGGCTCTTCCGCTTCGAGCATTTGATCGAGGTGTACAAGCCGCAACCGCAGCGCCGCTTCGGCTATTACGTCCTGCCGCTTCTCGTCGGCGACGAGATCCTGGGCCGGGTGGATCTCAAATCGGAGCGGACGCACGGCATCTTGCGGATCAAGTCATTTCACCGGGAGTCGCGCGTGCGCCAAAGCGCGCGTCTCGACGATCGTCTCGACGAAGCGGCGGCGCGCCTCGCCACGGACATCGGGCTCGAGCGGGTGATGCGCTGAATCGCGCGTCACCTTGACGCGCCCTGGAATGATGCCCATCGCGGCGCTGCTCTCATTCGCGGCGCGTCTTCATGTGGGCGTCGATCATCGCCATCATCGCGCGTGTGAAGACCGGCAGGTCGGGTGGCCACCGCGAGGTGACGAGGTTGCCGTCGATGACGACGTCCGCGTCCTGCCAGAGTCCACCGGCGGCCTTCACGTCCTCGGGCACGCCGTCGTGCCAGAACGAGGTCAGCCGCCGCCCGCGCACCACGTCGGACGCCGCCAGGAGCCACGGGCCGTGGCAGATCGACGCGACCGGCTTGCCGCCGGCGAAGAACGCGCGCGCGATCGCCTGCGCCTTGGGCATCGCCCGCACGGTGGCGGGCGCACCGTGGGGAAAGCCGCCCGGAACGATGAGGAGATCGTACGCGTGGGCATCGACCTCGTCGATGATCACGTCGGGCTCGAGCGAGTACCCGTGCTCGCCGCCGATCCGTTGACGCGTGGGAGCCGCGATGTCGACGCGCGCGCCTGCCTCGAGAAGCCGGAAATACGGGACTAGGACCTCAGTGTCCTCGAACTTGTCGGCGGTGAGGATCACCGCCCTGACGGCCGACGAGTACGACTGCGACCTGGTCATGCGCATCTGCATTTCGTCCTCCCCCTGGACGCTCCAGCATACACGCGCCATTGGTCCGAGCCTTGACGATCGAGGCGACGCCGCTGGAAGCGGAAATCCGAAGGGAGTAGGCTGCGCCGCTCGGGAGGTTCCCATGCTTCGACTGAAACTGGCGGTTTTCATTCTCTGCAGCGCTGCCATGAGCGCGGGTGCGGCCGATTACACCGGCTACATCTCGGACGCGAAGTGCGCCGGCAAAGGCAAAGGCGGCGCCGAGGCCCACGCTTCCTGCGCGGTGAAGTGCATCAAGGCAGGCGAAGCCGCGGTGCTGGTGGTGGGCGACAAGGTCTACAAGATCGCCGACCAGAGCAAGGTGGTCGACCTCGCCGGCAAGAAGGTGACCATCAGCGGCACGATGGACGGAGACTCGATCAAGGTGGAGAAGGTCAAGGCCGACTAGTTCTCGGCCTAAGCGATCAGCCCGCTGGCGATCGCGCCCAGGCTCAACCCCGCCACGGCGGGCTCGCGCCGATGAAGAAGAGCGTCAGCACCAGCACCTGCCGGGACGCGCTCGCGACCATGTGCCCCGCGCCCTGCAGGTCCGGCACATACGTCACCAGCGCCGCCATCGCGACGAAGCCCGCGATGAACCACGGCCGCCGCGGCTTTCCTTTCGCGGCCCCCTGCCCGCCACCGCGCCACTGCCCGACTGCGAACGTGAGCGGCACGATCCAGAGGGCACGCGCGAGCTTGACGGTGGTGGCAATCTCGACCGCCTTGCCGCCCCAGGCGACCGCAGCTCCGACCACCGAGCTGGTGTCGTGGATCGCGAGCGCGCTCCAGAGGCCGAACTGCGCGTCGGTGAGGCCGGCAGCGTGGCCGATGACTGGAAAGAGAAAGAGCGCGAGCGCGTTGAGCAGGAAGACCGTCGCCAGCGCGACCGACACCTCGTGCTCCTTGGGGCGCAGCACCGGCACCATCGCCGCGATGGCGCTGCCGCCGCAGATGGCGGTGCCCACGCTGATGAGCGTCCCGACGTCGCGGCCGACGCGCAAGAGACGGGTGAGCAGCGCGCCGAGCGCGAGCGCCGTCGCAATGCCCAGCAAGGTGTAGACGATTCCGTGCGCGCCCGTGCGCGCGACCACGCCCAGATCCATCCCGGCGCCGAGGCCGACGATCGAGAGCGGCAGAAGGCAGTGCGTCAACGGATTACCCAGGGTGAGCGCGCTCACCAGACCGAGCAGCAGCCCGAGGCCGGTCGAGACGAACGGAAAGAGGCAGAGCCCGGCCAGCGCGGGCAGGAGAATGCGCGCGAGCCGGGCGGGTTGCGGAGTTGCGGCGGCCAAGCCATCCATGCGAAGGGGCGGGACCTTGCCCGACGGGCGCCCGCAGCGCAACAGAATCTGCCGATTTCGATGACGTTCCTATGGGTCCAGCGGAAGGCGTCACTTCTTTGTGAAGAGCGCGCTCAGCTTCTGGCCATTGGAGGTGATTTCGCGAATGCGGCACCCTCCCTTGCTCTTTGTCAGGTCGACGACGATCGTCTTCGCCTCGCCTGCATTGTCGAACTTGACGGTGCCGGTCGCCGCTTGATCGCCCTGCTGCTGTACGGCGATGTCGACTTTGGCGATCTTCCAATCCTGCGCGTCGATGAACGGATCGCCCTCGAGATCGGACGCGTCCCCCTCCGGCGTCTCATTGCGGTCCTTGAGGATCAATGCCGCCAACTCCGGGGCAAACCAGCGCTTCACCTCCGCGGGCTTGTCCAATGAAATGCCTTTTGATCGGCCGCCGATATATCGGCCATAGACCTGTTTCAGGAAATGCTCGGCGGTCTCGTCGGCGGCCGGCGCAGCGGCCAGCGCCGCGGCGAGGAGCACAGGAGCATATAGGCAAATCATCGCGCCTCCAGAAGCACGAGCTTACACCGTGGCAAGCTCGAACGACTGGGCGTCGCCGGCCAGTCTCTTTCGGGAGTAGACTTCGTGCTGGAAGGCGTCCAATGCAGCACCGGATCCGCCTCGTCGCAAGCCTCGCGCTGTCCGCCCTGTGCGGCGGGGCGGCCTGCGCATCCACCAAGCTCGCCTACACTCCGAGTGAGCTGAAAAAAGAGGTCGCGCGCCGCGTCCCGGGCGTCAGCGCGGACGAAGTGGTGGCCCCCTTTGCGATCGACGAAGCGGCCACCGCTGCTGCACGCGCGGCCATCGCCGCTGAAGTCTCCGACGTCGATCGCACTCGCGCGCTCGTCACCGCGTTCTTCGCGTCGCGCGGGTACCACCTGCGCTACGCCTGGGCCGTGACCACCGGCATCGAGGAGACGCTGCGGAAATCGGAGGGGAATTGCCTCTCGCTGGCGGCGGTCTTCGTCGGCCTCGCGCGGGCGGCGGGACTCCAGGCATTCTTCATCGACGCCTCGACGCGAGTGCACGAAACGCGGCAGGGCAATGGCTGGACCGTCAACGCCGGCCACGTCACGGCCATGGTGCTCGCCGATAGCGGGCGCATCGGTCTCGACTTTGGAGAACTGGGGCCCATCACCTGGTACCAGGTGCTCGACGACGTCGAGGCGCTCGCGCATTTCTACAACAACCGCGGCTTCGAGATGCTCGATGAGTCGCGTGAGCACGGCGAGACCGCATGGCGGCAGGCGGCGAAGGACTTCCGGCTGGCCGCTCGCACCTTGGCCACCCGGACGAGGCCATCGAGGAGTATCGCGTGGCCATTGGAGCGGATCCCGATCTGGCGGCGCCGCGCAACAACCTCGGCTTGCTCTATCTCGCGCAGGCCCGGATCGCCGAGGCGCTCGAAGCCCTGGGCGCGGCCTCGCGTCTCGAGCCGAAGGGTTGGCACATCCAGTACAACCTGGCCATCGCCCGGCTGCGCGCGGGCGATCGCGAGGGAGCGGCGGACGCTCTGCGGAAAGCGATCCGGCTGCGCGGCGATTATCCCGAAGCGCAGGCGGCGCTCGACCGTCTCGGCGATCATTCGACGCGGGCGCGGTGAACGCCGATAGAAGCACCAATCGGTATTGAAATAATGCGATTGCAGTTCAGACGTGTATTGGTATAAGAGCGCTCCTATGCCCCGACGCTCATCGAATCCCCTCGATTCTCTCGTTCAATACCTCGCGGAGGCCGTCGCCGACCGCATTTCGGGCATCTTGCCCAGGTCCAGCGCAGCCAAAGCCGGAGGCGGGCGGAGCAGCAAGCTTCGCGGTCGCAAGCTCGACATGCGCTGCCGCTATCCGGGCTGCAAGAACACCTCGAAGGGTCCGAGGTTCCGATTCATGTGCGAGACTCACCGCAAGCTGTCGAAGTCCGCGCAGCAGGCCGCGCTGGCCAAGTGGGCGGCGAAGTAACTGCTGGTGAGGAAGCTGGTTCAGGGCATCGTCGACTTCCGCAACTGGCTGCGACCCGTCGCGCGCGAGACCTTTGCGCGGCTTGCACTCGGCCAGAGTCCTGACGTCCTCTTCATCGCCTGCTCGGACAGCCGGGTGGCCGTCAACGTCTTCGCCTCCACCGAGCCCGGCGATCTCTTCGTCGTGCGCAACCCGGGCAACATCGTCTCGCCGGCAGCGGCCGACGGGCTCTCGGTCGCCGACGAGTCCGAGGCTGCCGCCATCGAGTTCGCGGTCGGTCAGCTGAAGGTCGGGGACATCATCGTCTGCGGACATTCGAGCTGTGGCGCGATGAACGCGCTGCTCGGGGGCCGCGAGAAGGTGGCGGCGCCCCATCTGCGCTCGTGGCTGCGGCACGCCGAACGCGCGCTCGAAGGCGTTCCCGATCGCGCCGCAGCGAATGCCGCCGATCAGCTCTCGCAGACGAATGCGCTGCTGCAGCTCGAGCACCTGCGCAGCTACCCGATGGTCGCCCGCGCGGAAAAAGCGGGCGAGCTGCGCCTGCACGCTTTCTGGTTCGACATCGCCAGTGCCGAGGTGCTGGCGCACGATCCGGGACTCGGCCGCTTCGTGCCGCTCGACGAGCGCCAGGCCGAGCGCCTCACGCGCGGCTAGCAGATTCCGAGCGTTGCCGGCCGCACGGCGACGACGATGTCGCCCTTGTAGACGATGAGGCTGTAGGGCTGGTTGGACGGAACCTTCCCGCGGTCGCCCAGCCTGTCGATCTCCCGGTTCAAGTCGGCGAGCGCCGCGAAGAGCGTGGCGCCGGCGACCTTGCCGTCCGAGACGATGACCAGATCGCCGTCGAGCAGCCACCACATGTACTGCTGGTATCGCGAGACCATGAGAGGACGGTGTAACAGGTCGCGCCCTCGAATAGCGATTCCAGCCACCGCGATGCTCAAGCTTCGCACTGCCGAAGCAGTTACACTCAGCACTGGCCCGACGTTCTCTCGCCGCGCCCGCTTTTCCCGATCGACGGCCCCACCCACGCCGGAGCGAGTGGCGGCCGAGCATCTCGTCCGGGATAAGGCGGGTTCATGGCCAAGGAAATCCTGTTCGACGTGCGCGCGCGCGCGGCGATTCTCCGGGGAGTCGACACTCTCGCCGACGCAGTGAAGGTCACGCTCGGGCCAAAGGGCCGCAACGTGGTGATCGAGCAGTCGTTCGGTTCGCCGGTCATTACCAAGGACGGTGTCACGGTGGCCAAGGCCATCACGCTGCACGATCGCTTCGAGAACATGGGCGCGCAGATGGTGAAGGAAGTTGCCTCGCGCACTTCCGACATCGCCGGCGACGGCACCACCACCGCCACCGTCCTCGCGCAGGCCATCTTTCGCGAGGGCAGCAGGCTGGTCGCCGCGGGCAACGAGCCGATGGCGATCAAGCGGGGCATCGACAAGGCCGTCGCCGCCGTCGTCGAGGAGTTGAAGAAGCTCTCCAAACCGACGCGGGGCGAGATGGAGATCGCGCAGGTCGGCTGCATCTCGGCAAACGGCGACAAGAAGATCGGTAGCCTGATCGCCGAGGCGATGGCCAAGGTGGGCAAGGAAGGCGTGATCACGATCGAGGAGGCGAAGGGCCTCGAGACCACGCTCGAGGTCGTCGAGGGCATGCAGTTCGACCGCGGCTATCTCTCGCCCTACTTCGTCACCGACCCGGAGCGCATGGAGGCGGCGTTCGAGGATGCGTATGTCCTCGTTCACGAGAAGAAGATCTCGGGGATGAAGGATCTCCTCCCGCTCCTGGAGTTGGTGGCAAAGGCGGGCAAGCCGCTGCTCATCATCGCCGAGGAGCTGGAGGGCGATGCGCTGGCCACGCTGGTCGTGAACAAGCTGCGCGGCACGCTCAATGCCTGCGCGGTGCGGGCACCGGGATTCGGCGATCGGCGCAGGGCCATGCTCGAAGACATCGCCACGCTTTGCGGTGGTCAGATGATCGCCGAGGACCTCGGCAACAAGCTCGAGAACGTGCAGCTCGCGGACCTGGGGCACGCCAAGCGCATCGTCGTCGACAAGGACAACACCACGCTGGTGGACGGCGGCGGCGCGAAGGCGGCCATCGAGGCGAGGGTGAGGCTGCTGCGGGCCCAGCTCGAGGACATCACCGCGGGCTCGGACTACGAACGCGAGAAGCTGCAAGAGCGGCTCGCGAAGCTGGTGGGCGGCGTGGCGGTCATCAGCGTAGGCGCGGCGACCGAGACGGAGATGAAGGAGAAAAAAGCCCGCGTCGAGGATGCGCTTCATGCGACCCGTGCAGCGGTCGAGGAAGGCATCGTGCCGGGCGGAGGCGTCGCCTACCTGCGTGCGCAGCCGCGTCTGAAGCAGCTGCTGGCCGACGGCGGCGAACAGTCCGGAGTCGACATCGTTCGCAGGGCCCTCGAGGAACCGATGCGGCGGATCGCGCAGAACGGCGGCTGGGAGGGAAGCATCGTCGTCGACAACGTCCGCGGGGGCGAGGGCGCGTTCGGGTTCAACGCGGCCACCGGCGTTTACCAGGACCTGATCGAGGCCGGGGTGATCGACCCGACCAAAGTGGCGCGGTTCGCTCTGCAGAACGCGGCGTCGGTGGCGTCGTTGATGCTCACGACCGAGGCAGTGGTGGCGGTGAAGTCCGGCGCCAAGCCCGGCTCTGCGCCGTGACGTTGGCCGTATCCGCCGGGGGGGGCAGGTTTCGTCAACACGGGCTTCGAGGATGATACCGGGATACAGTGTGCACAGACGCTTCATCTTCTCGCGCTTCCGCGGGACCACAGGCGCCTGAGCGGAGGCGCCATGTACCGGCGCACCATCGCCGTCGTCGATCTCGGCAGCGGAAAAATCACCAGCCGTGACATCTACACGCCGACGCTCGACGTGCCGTTGGACTTCGACCGGAGCGCAGGCATTGCTTCGGTCGACGCGCACGCGCGCGCTCACTATCTCTCGAGCGCCGGGCGCACGCTCGTCAATCCGGCCCATCCGAGGCCGCTGTCGTGGCGCATTCGCGGAGAAGAGTGTCTGGTGGCGCTGGCCCGGGGCAGTGCGGATGAAGTCGCCTATCGCCTCTGCGCCGTCGACCCGGCAGCCGTGTGAGCGCGAGACAGAGCGGAGAGAGCCGATGAACGCAGCGGAGCTGAAGACCATGATCGAGCAGGCCAGGGAACGGCTGGTCGCGGCGGAGACCGAGATGGAGCGAGTTCTTCACCATGTCGACAACGCGCCGCGCGCCGACAAGAGCATCATCAGTGCCTCGCTCAGCACCGCCTTCGCGCAGCTCAAGGCGGCGAAGAACCAGCTGCTCGATCTGGAGCAAGCGATCGTGAAGGGCGACTGAGCCGCGCCCCTGCGTCAGTCGAGTTTGATCAGACCATCGAGCGAAGCCGGCGCTGCATCCGGCGCGATCCGGCACAACCGGTACTGCCGCAACTGGCGCGCGCCGCCGGTGCGCGCGACCAGGCAGGTCTCGCCCCGGGCGCGCCATCGCAGCGGCCGAGGGGTGACGTGGTGAACCACCTGCGTGCCGTTGGCCGTCGCATAGCTGGCGCGGAAGCCGTCTGCGACGGTGAAGACGCCTCCGTCCCGGGGAAAGTCGCCCGGGACGTCGAGGGTGAGTGTCTCCGGCGCCCGGCTCGTCTCTCCTCCCGTCTCGAGATCGCGCACCGCGACCGCCGTCACGGTTTCCCCGCCGACGTTCCCAGCGCTGCTCGCAGCTCGAGACGGTCCATTTCTCCTCCTGGAAGAGTGTGGTGTCCGGACCTCGCCGATAGCTCGTGATTGTGGAGCGTCGCGAGATCCAGGCGGCACTGCCCGAAGAGGGTTACCTTGTCACAGTGATGTCCCGGCCTGTCCAGGATTACCCGCCTTCGCAACGATCGCCCTCGAGGCTTATCGGAGGCGAGCTGATGGCGCTCGCCGCCTCCTCGCTCCTCTATCCGTTCGGCTTCGGCGCGACCCGCACTCGCACCGCGCGGCGCAAGGAGCAGCGGACGGTGGTGCTGGTGCACGGCTATCTGGGCAACCGGTCGTCCTTCTTTCCGCTGGCGGTCTATCTCAAAGCGCGCGGCGTCGGCCCGTCGCTCTCGTTCAGCTACTCCGCCGGGGGTGGCGTCGAGCGCGCCGCCGTCGAGCTGCGCGAGTTCCTCCGTCGGCACGTCCGCGGCGGGCGGACCGATCTCGTCTGTCACAGCCTCGGCGGCGTGATCGCACGCCTCTACCTGCAACTCCTCGGCGGAGCGCGCCGTGTCGGCCGCTGCATCACGCTGGGCACGCCGCATCGGGGAACCTACAACGCCTACTGGCTCGCCTCGCGGGTTGGACGTGAGCTGCGGCCCGACTCGCCGCTGTTCGAGCGCCTGGCGGCGACCCGCCGAGCTGCCGCCGCGGTGAAGTTCTCGTCGATCGTCGCCGGCTCCGACAACATCGTCATCCCCCGCATCTACTCGGCGACGGAAGACGACGTGCTCCACGTTCCCGACCTCGGCCACCTGGGCCTCCTCTTCTCGCCGACGGTGTTCCGCGCCGTTCATGAAAGGCTGTCGATCTGACGCGCGCGCTGAGTTTTTCGTCCGCCGCGAGCACGAAACCGATATCCTCGCCGTCGATGCGGACCGCCGCCTTCTTCGATCTCGACGGCACGCTCCTGACCGTGAACTCCGCGAGCCTCTGGATTCGCCGCGAGCGCAGGCTGGGGCGCATCGGCCTCGGCCACCTCGCCCGCGCCGCCCTCTTCCTCGCCGGCCACCGCTTCGGCTTCCTCGACATGGAGCGCGCCCTGCGAGCCGCGCTCGCCACGCTCCGCGGCGTCGACGAAGAGTTCATCCGCGGCCAGACCCACCAGTGGTGGCGAGACGAGGTCCGCCCCTTCATCGCCCCCGGCGCGCGAAAAGTGCTCGACCAGCATCGGGCCCGCGGCGACGCGCTGGTGCTGCTCACCTCCAGCTCGCCCTACGCCTCCGAGATGGCGCGCGAAGAGTTCGGGCTCGATGCAGCCTTGTGCCAACGCTACGAAGTGCGCGGCGGCCGCTTCACCGGCGAACCATTGCGGCCCATCTGCTACGGGCCCGGCAAGGTCGACGTGGCGGAGGCGTGGGCGCGCGAGAACGGCGTCGACCTCGGCGCGTCCAGCTTCTACAGCGACAGCTCGACCGACATCCCGATGCTGGAGAGGGTGGGGCACGCCTTCGCCGTGCATCCCGATCCGCGCCTGCGTTGGGTGGGCCGCGCCCGCGGCTGGCCGGTGCTCGATTGGCGGCGCTGAGCGCCCGCGTTCACTCGGCGTGCAGCGCCAGATTCGGATCCACCCGCGCCGCGCGCCGCGCCGGCAGCCACGAAGCGAAGAGCGCCACCAGCGCGAGCGTGAGCGCGAGGCCCGCGTAGGTGAGCGGATCGGTCGCGTCCACTCCATAGAGCATTCCGCGCAGCACGCGCGAGAGTCCGAAGGCGAGCACGATGCCGATGGCGATGCCCGCGCCCGCGAGCCGCGCTCCTCCGCCCACCACCAGGCGCAGCACGTCGCCTTGCCGCGCGCCGAGCGCCATGCGGATGCCGATCTCGCGCGTGCGCTGGACGACGCCGTAGCTGGTCACGCCATAGACGCCGACCGCGGCGAGCAGCAGCGCGGCCGCCGCGAAGAGCGCGAGCAGCAATGCGCTGAAGCGTCGCCCTGCCAGCGACTCGTCGACCGCGGCCTCCATGGTTTTGACGTTGTAGACCGGCAGGTCGCCGTCGATGGCCGTCACTTCGCGTCGCACGGCGCTGGCGAGCGACTGCGCGTCGCCTCCGCCGCGCACCAGCAGCGTGACGCCCTGGTACCACTGCGGCGCGAACTGGGCCATCATCGCGTAGGGCATGATCATCGCCGTCTGGATGGGCCCGGTGTTGTCGAGGCCGTACTGCACCACGTGGCGGAAGATGCCGACGATCTCCGGCCCGCGCAGCTTGCCCACGATCTCCGGCGGGAAAGCGAGATGGCGCCCGAGCGGATCCTCGCTGCCGAACAGCTTGCGCGCGAGCGCGTCGTCGATCAGCACCACCGGCGCCTTGAGATCGTCGTCGTCGCGCAGGTCGCGGCCGCGCAGCAACTGGGCGCCCAGCGCTTCGAGGAATCCGGGCGTTGCGTCGTAGCGCATGGCCATGACGCCCTTGCCGGGCTCCGGACGCGGCTGACCCTCGACCCAGAAGCCGCCCGTGCTGTTGTCGTCGAAGAAGGGCATGCTCTGCGCGACCGACACCGCGCGCACGCCGGGAAGCGCGGAGACGCGGCGGCGCAACTCCTGCTCGAAGCGGACCTCCGCAGCGCCGTCGGCATAGCGCGTGGGCGCAAGCGAGAGCTGGAAGGTGACCATGCCGCGCGGATCGAATCCGGGATCGACGCGCGCCACCTTGGCGAAGCTGCGCAAGAGGAGGCCGGCGCCGATGAGCAGCATCAGGGACAGCGCCATCTCCGCGATCACCAG
>WNFM01041892.1_pt1 | contig 12489 bp, 11 predicted proteins | sample 5400271 | NCBI WGS metagenome assembly WNFM01 (sample SAMN13153352, study PRJNA577476) | soil metagenome | isolation source: 60 cm saprolite on Douglas fir-dominated hillslope | place: USA:California | collected 2013-09-17 | reverse complement strand
CGCCTCTGATCCTGCGGAAGGATCGCTCGGCTTCGATCAAGACAGTGGGGCTTGAGTCTGGTCGGGGCGAGAGGATTTGAACCTCCGACCACCTGCGCCCAAGGCAGGTGCGCTACCAGGCTGCGCTACGCCCCGATTCGTGTGAGCTCATGATAACCCGACCACAGATATCATGGTCGTCCGATGCCCCAGGACGATCTCCTGCTCGCCAGTCAGAACCCCGGCAAGCTGCGGGAGATGACGCAGCTGGTCGATGGATTGCCGTTCCGGGTCCTGAGCCCGTGGGACCTCGGCATCTTGACCGCACCCGATGAAACCGGCACGACCTTCCTCGAGAACGCGACCCTGAAGGCCCTCCACTACACCGGGCTCGCCGACCGCCTGACCGTCGCCGACGACTCGGGCCTCTCGGTGGATGCCCTTGACGGCGGGCCGGGGCTCTACTCGAGCCGGTTTGGCGGCGAAGGGGCGAGCGACCTCGACCGGAACCGGCTGCTTCTGCAACGACTCGATGGCTTGCCTCGGGAGAAGCGCGGGGCCCGGTTCACGAGTGCGATCGTGGTGGCGCGGAAGGGGACGGTGCTCTTTCAGGCGCAGGGGAGCGTCGACGGCTTCATCGCGGAGGAGATGCGAGGGTCGCACGGCTTCGGCTACGACCCGCTGTTCTTCTACCCGCCGTTCGGCAAGACGTTCGGCGAAGTCGCGCACGAGGACAAGGACCGGGTGAGCCACCGCGGCAAGGCTTTCGCGCGCCTTCGGGAGTTCCTGGAGAGGCTGCGAGACGGAGATCGGGGATGAGCAGAGCCGCCTTTGGCGTCCGTTCCCACTCCGGATGGGCTGCGCTCGTTGTCATTGGCGGGCCGACCGCGGAGCCGGCCATCCTCGGGCGCCAGCGGATCGAGCTTACCGGGGAGGGCCACCCGAAGCAGCCGTACCACGAGGCCGAGCCTTTGAAGCTGAAGGAGGCCGATGCCCTCATCCGGCTCTGCAACCAGGCTTCGCGAGGGCTCGCCGTGCGCGCCTTCCGGGGGGCGATGGGAGCGCTCCGGAGGGACGGACACGAGGTCGTCGGGTGCGGCCTGCTGTTGGCTTCGGGCCGCGCCCTGCCGGGTCTGGCGGAGGTGCTCGCCTCCCACGCCCTCATCCACGCCGCCGAGGGGGAGATGTTTCGCGAAGCGCTGCGCGTCGCGAGCAAGACGTGTGATCTGCCGCTCACCGAGGTCAAGGAACGCGAGCTGTGGGAACGGTGCGAAGCAGCCCTGCGCCTGCCCCTGCCGGGGCTGAAGCGGCGCCTCGCCGATTGGGGCCGGTCCCTTGGCCCACCGTGGCGTCAGGACGAGAAGTACGCCGCTCTCGTGGGTTGGCTGGCCCTGGCTACTCGGCCGGCTTCTTCATCTCGAAATCGCCCAGGGCCTTCTTCTGGAGAGCGACCAGCTCCTTGACGCCCTTGTCGGCGGCGGCCAGGAGCTCGAGCAGATCGTCGTCGCTGAAGGGATTGCCTTCCGCCGTGCCCTGGACCTCGATGAACCGCCCTCGCCCCGTCTTGACCACGTTCATGTCGACCTCGGCGATCGAGTCCTCCCCGTAGCCGAGGTCGAGCATCACCTGGCTGCCGACCTTACCCACCGAGACCGCGGCCACGAAGTCCGTGACCGGCAGCTCGGCGGCGGCCTGCCCCTGCTTCTTCATCTGCCGGAGCGCTTCCACGAGGGCCACGAAAGAGCCGGTGATCGACGCGCAGCGCGTGCCGCCGTCGGCCTGGATGACGTCGCAGTCCACCCAGAGGGTCCGCTCGCCGAGGGCCTTCATGTCCATCACCGCGCGGAGCGACCGTCCGATGAGCCGCTGGATCTCGTGGGTGCGGCCCGAGGCCCCGCCCCGCGTCGCCTCGCGCTGCGAGCGCGTGGTGGTGGCGCGGGGGAGCATGCCGTACTCCGCGGTGACCCACCCTTCGCCCTTGCCCTTGAGGAAGGGAGGGACGCGCTCCTCCACGCTCACGGTGCACACCACCCGGGTGTCGCCCACCTCGATGAGGCAGGAGCCCTCGGCGTGCTTGTTGACGCGCGGAGTCATCTTGATCGGCCGGAGCTGGTCGGCGGCGCGGCCGTCGGCGCGGGCGCCCGAGGCGTCGGGCTTGAGCAGGCCGGGATCGATCTTCCCCTTGAAATCGCCGATGCGGAAGCCGCTCATGGGCGCGGCCCCTCGGGGAGGGGCGGCACGGTGGGGGACTTGTCGAGCGCGTAGAGGCGGCGGTACGCCTCCCGGTTGGCCAGCACGATCATCACGTAGTAGCGCGTTTCCGAGAACGGGATGCTCTCGATGAACTCCTCGGCGGACATCCCGGGCCGCGCGGCCGTCCAGGCATCCACGCGGTGGGGCCCCGCGTTGTAGCCGGCCAGGACCCGCTCCACCTGGCCTTCATAGCGGTCGGAGATCTGGCGAAGGTAGCGGGTGCCGAAATCGAGGCTGGTGCCGGGGTCGTGGAGCGCCGCCCTGCGATAGGGGACCCGCAGGTCGCGGGCCAGCTTGCGGCCGGTGGCCGGGATGACCTGCATGAGGCCGCGTGCCCCGGCGTGGCTCAGGGCGTCCGCGTCGAAGGTGGACTCTTGCAGGATCAGGGCCGCCACCAGCGACGGGTCGAGCCCTTCCTCGGCGGCCTTGGCGCGGAGCGTGTCGTCGAAGCGCATCGGGTAGAGGATCCGCCAGACCTCGGCCGGGAGCCGGTCCCCGGCTTCGCAGATCCACTCGGGAAACGCGCGCTTCATGGCCACGATGGCCGGCCGCAGGCGTTCGCGGCGCCAGTCGATCCAGGCGATGGTGGCCTGGCCGCGGCGCGAGAAGGGCAGGGCCAGGAGCTCTGCCTGGGCCTCGTCGAGTCGATCGATCAGGATGAGCTGACGGACGCGCGTGGCCTGGGGCTCGGGCACCCCGGGTTCGGGCTCGGGCGAATCGGCGGCAGCGAACACCTGCGGCTCCGCGGCCGCCGGGGCCGCGGGCAGTCGCGCGAGCACGTCGCGGGCCCGCAAGCCGTGGTAGAGGTTCCGGTAGCGCTGGACCGTCTCTTCGAGGAGCTGCCGGGCGCGATCGGTCTGGCCCAGGGCGGCGCGCGAGCGCCCGGCCCAGTAGAGGAATCCCGGAGTGGCCGCGCTCGGCGGGCGGAGCCGCGCGGTGCGCTCCAGGGCCTGGGCCGCGGCCTCGTAGCGCCCGGCCCGGTAATCGGCCCAGGCGGAGCGCCAGCAGGCCCGCTCGACGTACTTGCCGTCCGCGGGGTTCTCGGCGAGCAGCCGCCGCCAGTAGGGCAAGGCCTCGTCGTCTCGAGCGTCCTTCTGATACTCGTTCGCGAGGGCGAGCAGCGCCTCCTCGGCCGACGGCGTGCCGGCGTACTGCTGCGCGACCTGCTCGAAGGCCTCGGTGGAGCCGCCCCGGCGGTATTTGATCCGGGCACGCTGGAACGCGGCCTCGGCCGCTTGCGGCGACGTCGGTTTGACGGGCAAGAGGGCCGTCTCGGCTTCGGCCAGCCGTCCGAGCGAGACGAGGGCACGGGCCTGGCGCACGCGGGCCAGGTCGGATTCCTCTTCGGAGAGCGCGCCCGTTGGGATGCCGCGGAAGGCCCGCACCGCGTCGGTGTTCCGGCCCGCCTCGAGGAAGGCGAGGCCCTTGCTGAGGCCGCGCGCCGCCTTTTCGGCGGGCGATGCGGCCGGGGCCAGGCTTGCGAGGGCAAGGAGTCGGGGCGCCGCGTCGTGGGCCGGGACCGACAGGGGGAATTCCAGGTCGAGCCGGTCGTAGGCGGCGGCCGCGGCGGCTCGCTCGCCCCGGGCCTCCTGGACCTCGCCGATCCGTTGGAGCGCCTTCGGGGCCTGGGCCGGACACGCCGTGGCCAGCCGGTCGAAAGCCTCCACTGCCTTCTGCGGCTCGTTTGCCTTCCCGAAGGCCTCGCCGGCTCGCTCGAGGCCGGTGCAGACGAGCGGCCCCGCGGCCTCCGTCGCGGCCGCCGCGAGGTAGGACTGGCCGGCCGCGTCCATTTGTTGAAGAGCCTCCTGGGCGCGGCCCAGGCCGAGGATCGCGTGGTCGGACAAGAGCGTCCGCTGGATGTCCGGGTGAACGAGGTAGGGCAGGCTCTCCTTCGCCTTCTGGGCATCGAGGAGGGCGAGCCCGGCCGCGAGCCGGGCGAGGCCTGAGGCCGGCGTGCCGGGGTACGCGGCGGAGACGCGGGCGAGCGCGTCGGCGACGGCGGGTCCGCCCTTGCCGACGGCCTCGCGCAGGGCGCTCTCTTCCACGCTCGAGGGAGCCGCGGTCATCCGATAGTCCTGGGCGTTCGCGGCGGGCGTCGCCGCGGCCAGGAGGGCGAGACCGACCAGGGAGGAGGCGGACAAGCGACGGCGGGGCCGGCCCCTACATCGGACCGAGGGCAGCCGTGTCGCCCCCGGCCAGGATCCGGACCAGCTCGTCGAAGCCCCGCTCGATGTCGTCCTTGAGCCGCTCGTAGATGTCCTTGTTGCGCCGGCCCTCGTTGACCTTGGACTCGTTGTAGAGCTTGATCTCGCTCACCACCAGCCGGGCGAAACGCTTGGCGTCCTCGTGGGCCTTCATCTCCTCGGGGGAGATGGCTCGCGCCACCATGGTGGGCGAGGTGGGCGGAGGGGCGGGCCGCGGCGGCGCGGATGGGGGGGCGCCCGGGCGGCTCGCTCCGGCCCTCATCTGCGCGAAGGTGGACGCGTTGAACATCACGGTCGAGGCGCCCTCGCCTTCCGGGGCGGGGGGGGCGGAGGGCCGGGGCGCAGACGCGGGCGGGCGAGAGACGCCGGCCCGCTCGCGGATTTCATCACCGCCGGCGCGGAGGGCGGCGGCGCGCTCGGGGGTCGTGCCGGTGGTGCCCGTGGACACCGCCGGCTTGGGCGAGGCCGTGAGCAGGTCGATGGTCTTGCCGGCGAAGGAGACCAGGATCTCGATCATGTCGGCGGTGCCGGCCGGGATCTCGTCCTGCGCGGAGTCGCAATAGAGGATCGCCGCCAGCTTGTCCTTCAGGATGAGGGGCACGGCCAGGATGCCCTGGGGGTCGCCGCCCAGGCGCGCCAGGGCCTGGCCCGTCCCGGCGGCCTGCGTGATGTGGCCGCGCTCCGCATGCCGCGAGTTGAAGACGACCCGAAATACAGTCTCCCCGTTCAGCGGGATGTTGATCGACTTGACCGCGTCGGCCGGCCTTATCCCGCGCGCGTACCAGCCGATGGCGCTCGGGCCCTTGACGATGAACATGGCGGCGCGGTCGATGTACTGGCCGACCTCGTTCACGAGGTAGGTGAGCACCTCGGAGAGACTGGCGCCCTTCTCGATAGCGCGCAACGAGTTCTTGAGCGCCGTGTAGTCGGCGCCCCCCGCGGCCGCCGGCTGTTGGGCCACCACCTCGGCCATGGAAGCGGCGATGTCGTCCTCGTTGATTTTTTCGTCGTACCGGGCGACCGTTTCCTGCAGCTCGTCGAGCGCGCGGACAAGATTGGACTGGTGGTCCGTGATGTGGCGTTGGATGTCCACGACCCAATTCGCCATCTGTTGGCTGATGAGCGCCAGTGCTCTGGCTTTCAGGTCCTCTTCTAGGCCCATTCGCACCTCGGCATAACACGCCGAAAACACGGCTTCATCCTGGTTTAGTGCCGATCAGATTATCTTGTACCTGAGGATCGGCTGTCAATAACGGCCTTGAAAGGGACTTGGACATGGGGGGTGCGCGGGGGCGCGGCGGCCGATCGAGCCCGAGCCTCGGGGTGATCTACCGGCGCCTCGTCCGGCGCTTCGGACACGCGGCCTGGTGGCCGGGCGAGAGCCCTTTCGAAGTCTGTCTCGGGGCGATTCTGGTCCAGAACACCTCCTGGACGAACGTCGAACGGGCGCTCCGCCGACTGCGCCGGGCGGGTCGGCTATCTTTCGATGGTCTCCATACCCTGTCTCCCTCGCGCATCGCTCGCCTGATCCGCTCGTCCGGGACCTACCGGGTCAAGGCGCGGCGGGTCCGGGCGTTCCTGGATTTCCTGGGAGAGGCCTACCAGGGCCGCGTGGAGGCGATGCGGGAGGAGGACCCGTGGGTCCTGCGCCGCCGCCTCCTGGCCGTTCACGGCATCGGGCGCGAGACGGCCGACTCGATCGTCCTCTACGCCGCGGGACTCGCGCTGTTCGTGGTCGATGCCTACACGCGGCGCGTCTTCTCGCGCCTCGGGCTCGTGGACGGCGGCCTCGGTTACGACGAGATCCAGCGCTTCTTCATGGAGCGCCTCCCGCGGGATGCGGCGCTCTACAACGACTACCACGCGCAGATCGTCCGCCTGGGCAAGGACGTCTGCCGGCCCCGGCCGCGCTGTGACGAGTGCCCTCTCGACGGGCTCTGCCCGAGGCGCGGCGTAGAATGAGGCGGAGACCACGATGACGAGCATCGACCTGACGCGGCTTGCGGTAATGGCCCTCGTCTGGGGCCTGGCGAGCCCCGGGCTCGCCCAGGACTTCTGGGCGCACTGGGGCGACGGCAAGGCCGAGCTGGCCGGCTACCGGCTGAATCAGCCGCGTTACGGCGCCACCCGCACCGGCTCGGCAGTCTTGATCTTCGTGACCGAGGACTTCAGCGATGCGCTCCGGGTGAAGGCCGATCCCGGCAAGCACCCGGCCTCCGACGTCTACCCGGTGATGAAGCTGAACGTCGTCCGCCACTTCCAGACCGGCATCTACGACTACAACGTCCTGACCTCGATCTTCGCTCGGGTGGCCCACGGCTGGCCTCTCGCGAAGATCAGCTTCTCGAGCCAGGAGTGGTGCGGGCACGTCTACCATCAGATCCTGCCCCGGGTCGGCCGCGTGGAAGGGCTCTTCCACAGCTACTTCGACGGCGAGGCGGACGGCAAGGACGATCTGCCCCTTCCCGAGGGTGGGGTCTTCGAGGAGGCGCTTCCCATCCTGCTACGCGGCTGGAACGGCGAGTACCTGAAGGCGGGGGAGAGCGCACGGTGCCGTTCCTGCCGAGCCTGTTCCAGAGCCGTCTTGCTCACAAGCCCCTCGTCTGGGGCAAGGCCACGATCAGCTGCGCGGCCGGCGCGACGGACTTGAAGGTCCCGGCGGGCGCGTTCAAGGTCGTGACCTGGACGGTGGCCCAGGAGGGCGGGCCCAGGGTCACGTACGCGTTCGAGGCGGCCCCGCCTTATCGGCTGATCCGCTGGTCGAGCGACGCCGGCGAGGACGCGGTCCTTCTCGGATCGTCGCGGCTGTCCTACTGGAAGCTCAACGGGCCCGAGGGGGAGAAGTACCTGAAGGAGATCGGCCTCAAGGCCCCCTCGCGCCTCTTGCCGTGATAAACTTGTCTCATGTGGGGGCGTCACGGTTTCGACGGGAACGGTGACCCCGGAAGATGCAGGTCGAGCGTGCTACCGGCTCGTAAATCCGGTGGAAAGACACAACTGCCAACGATAACTTGGCTTTGGCTGCCTAACTAAACCCTAGGTAACCCGCTTTCCCGGCGCCCCGCCCACGGGAGTTGGAGAGAGCGTCACAAAGGTGGGCTGGCCCCGAGCCTTCGGTCCGTAGGCGGAGGGTGAGATCAATCGGACTAGCCGCGGGCGGTTTGGTCCCGCCTTCACGCACGTGGCGAAATTTCAGGCGGGACTAAACCTGTAGAGTCTTTCGCAGGCGCGCTTCCGGACGCGGGTTCGACTCCCGCCGCCTCCACCATTTTAACTATAATATAATCAATACCTTAGCGCCGACAGAATCGCCGTGTGTGTAAGCCGCCGCGTCGCCGTTTCCTGTCGCCGCGCGTTTCCAAACGCCGCATGCTGCCGCCAACGCGTGCGGGGTCTGTCGTACGGCGAGTTCGCCACCCGCCGGTTCCTCAGTGGCTCAAGGTGGGCGCCTTCTTTACCGCACCCTGTACTGGACGACCACCGTGCCACCGGCCGGCGGAACCACGCACGCGGCGCTGACGCTCACGCCAACGGTCAGCGGCGTGCCCGCGGAATAGTCGACGGCGAGTGGTCCGCTGTCATTCGCGGCGGAGACGACCGCGAGCGTGCGGGTGCCCGCCGCCGTCCCGTCTCCGACCCTCACGACGGCGTTTCGCGAGCAATTCGTTGGGGTAAGGGAGGATTGCACCTGGATCCTCGTCACGGAGATCGCCTGGCCCGGCGTGAATGTCGCCGCCGCGTAGGGGCTCACGAACAATGGGATGAACATGCTCCAGGTCAGGCTCGTTGCCCCCGGACCCGGATCGCCCTGGGGTCCCTGTGGTCCGGGTGGCCCCTGTGGTCCGGTCGCGCCCGGCGGTCCGGCCACTCCCTGGGGGCCCGCTGCCCCTGCCGCGCCCTGCGGACCCGTATCGCCGGTGGCGCCTTGTGGACCGGCCGGTCCCGTCGGCCCTTCCGGCCCCGTCGGTCCCATCGGACCTTGCGACCCCGTCGGTCCCATCGCGCCTGCCGGGCCCTCGTCGCACGTACGAGTCGTCGCCTCCGGAGAGGCCACGGCGAATTCGTGGGTCGCCGGATCCTTGACCTGCCACGCGACGCTATCCCCTTCGGCGTAGCGGAACGTGAACGCATTGCCGTGGATCCCTATGGCCAACTGGAGCGGTGCTCCCGAGGCAAGGCCCGCGTCTAGGTCGTTGACCAGGACCATCGTTTCTGTGCCATAGGACAACGGCAGCGGCAGTCCCGTCTGCGCGTTCCGGTTCTCGTACCCGAACCGCACGAGCCGCTTCGACAGGTCCCCGGGATCGAGTGCCACGCACTCGGCTGTCAGAAAGATCGTGGGCTGGATGGGCGCCGTTGCGCACGTGTTCGTATCGACGATGTATTCGCCGGCTGGAGGCTGCGGACAGACGCAGGTGCCGGTCGCGGCGTCGAGAATCTTCGGTGCCACGCAGTCGGAACCGTAGTAGTCGAAGTACAGCAATGCCGGGATGATGATCGCGCCGTCCACGGTCACCTGTACGGGCTGGTGCAGTCCGGAACCGGGCGGTGTTACACAAGCAATCTGCGTCTCTCCCCTAATGACGATGGGGCACGACGCGCCGCCGACCGTCACCGTCGTCGCACCGAAGAGTCCTTCGCCGTTGATCCAGAGATAAAAACCCCCGGCCGCAAGGCCTTGCCTCGGGTTCAACTCGGTCAGGGCGAACTGACAGGCGACGCCAACATATGGGCTGAGACAACTACAGGCGCCCGTCCCGCTCAGACCATCCGAGCACACACCGAACCCGTTGCACGGATTTGCGGCGCCGCCGGGGCACGGCAAGCACGATGGCCCATAGAAACCGGGCGGGCACGTCTGTGCTTCGGCCGTACGTGGCGACGCCGTCAGGGCCGCCAGCAGCGCCAGTAAGGCTAACGCGAACTGTGCGCGCATGAAACCTCCTGAGGTTCGTGCCTCATGACTTCCCCCTGAGACGGCTCGTTTCTCCCCGATCCGAGCCGCAGACTTCGCGACACAGGCTTGCGCTCGGCGGGCGCACGCCCTCACCCGCCGTATCGAAGGAGTTGTAGAGATCGGTGGCGATCGCGTTGTTGTCGCCGTTGTATTCCAAGCGGAAGCTCACCCACGACCGGTTGTTCGTGTAGTCCGTCTCCAGGAAGAGCTTGTCGGGGTTCGCGGTGACGACGAGGTAGTAGATACCCGCGGGTGCTCCCGTGATGTCGATGTACTGGCCGTGCGTTGCGTGATGGTATGTGTCGAACCATCCGACGCTGATCCCGTGTGTCCCGAAACAGTCGAAGTACTCGCGCGGGGGGAGCGCGAGGGCGAAGGCGGCGAGCTGCTCGTCGTCCATCTTGATGTAGTCGAGCAGGCAGAAGCTCTCCTTGAACGCGGAGCCGATGATGCGCGACGTGTCCCAACTGCCACCCGTGCCGTCGTCGAGCGCCGGGCGCACCTCGAAGCCATTGACCCCGACGAGATGCCAGTGATGGTGCTCGGGGTGGAAGACGAACGCATCGTGCAGCGAGCGCCGGCAGAGGAGGCTGCCGGTGGCGTTCGTGCCGCCGTCGTAGACGTTCTGGTTGGCGTTCACGAGCTCCGACGGGTCGGTCAGGGACGATTCCGGCGCCAGCTCCAGCGGCCCCTGTCCGACGTTGGTGAGGCCGACCGTGAACATCAGCCGGTCGTGCTTGTCCTGTTCCTGCACGTGCACGTGGGTGGGGTACATATTCATGAGGTCCGGCAGCTTCGCCGCCGCCGGCAACACTCCCCCGCATTCCGGTGCGACCTGTGCCGATACAGGCGCCGCGCACAGCACGGAGCCGAGCGCGATCCCCGCGGCCCGTCGCCACGATGCGCCGATGAACCCGCCGCGTGCCAAACTTGCCATGATCATCACTCCCTCTGGCCGGTTGCGAGGCCCGCCGCTGGACCCTCGGTCCGGCTCTCCCGACAAGATCCGCCGACAACGACCTCCGGTGTTTCGGGAATGCTGACGTTTCGTTGATTCGTGCGAGCGCGGCTAGAATGTCGCGCGAGAGTATCGCCGTGAGGGTTGGGTTCGGAGAGTGTGTCCTCGACACCGGCTCGCGCACGCTCGTCCATCGCGGCGCTGCCGTCCTCCTGACCCCGTTCCGATCTTGGCCGACGTGAGTCCGGGGCCAGAGCAGGAGCTTCGCGACCGGCTCTGGCCCCGGACTCACGTCGGCCACACGAGCCTGGCCCGGCTGGTGACTCAGGTGCGGAAGGCCACCCGGGACGACACGCGTGCTCCGCGGTTCGTGCGGACGGTCCGTGGCTTCGGCTACGCGTTCGCCGGCGCAGCCAAAGACCTCGCCCCGCCTCCGCGCGAGATGGCCGGGTCTGCCTGCCGCTTGCGCACGGCCACGGGGGACGCCGAGCTGGTGGAAGGAGAGAACCTGATCGGCCGGGGCACCGAATGCCGCGTGCGCATCCTCTCGGAGAAGGTCTCGCGCCGGCACGCCCGCGTCATGGTCTCGGGATCGCGAGCCGTCCTGGAGGACCTGGGCAGCAAGAACGGCACCCGGCTGAACGGGCGTCGTCTCGGGCTGCCGGCCGACCTCGCCGATGGCGACCAGATCATGGTCGGCCACGAGATCCTCGTGTTCGCGGTGGCGACGGCGGTGCAGACGACCCGGACGGACGTGCTGCCCTGAACGGCGTTCTCGGCTAGGACCGAGAGGACGCCTGCGCCCTCGCGGCGGACGTCGTGTCGCCCTTGCGTGCAAAGAGCGCAGTGGCCGCCGCCAAGGCGCCGGAGGCCGCCTCGAGATCGCCCACGCGTCGACGGACCTCGGCACGGGCGAGCAGAGCCTCCGCGTGGAACCCGAGGAAGTGCGTGCCGCCCGCGCGAGCGACCGCTTCCGCTGACAGCTTCTCGGCCTCCCCGAGCCGGCCGAGCCGCGCCAGGGCCACCGCCCGCACCGCGGGCCGCACGATCACGATCTCCCCGTCGGCAGGCGAGGAAAGCCGCTCGCTCTCGTCGAGGATCCGGAGGCACTCGTCCAGCCGTCCCTGGTCGCCCACCGCGCGGGCGAGCTCGATGAGCGCGATGACCTGGAACCAGTTGTCGCCCATGTCGGCGGCCAGGCGGGCGGCGGCGCGGCTGGCCTGCTCGGCTGCCGGCAGGTCGCCCGCCAGCGTCTCCACGCGCCCGCTCATCACCTCGACCTCGATGATGCTACGAAGCGTACCCGTGCCGTGCTCCTGCAGGCCCAGCCGGCTCCTGACGATGAGCGAGCGCGCCTCCTCGATGTTGCCCTGCATCGCCGCGAGGGAGGCGACGAAAGCGTTCAATGTGACGTCGCCTAGCGGATCGCTTCGGAGATCCGGCCGCAACGCCTCGCAGATCCGCAGGCACTCGGCGGCCGGGGTCGGGCCGTCCACCAGCGCCCACCCGAGCAGCGAGAGCGCCCACGCTTCATCGAGGCGGCTGCCTGCCTCCCGGGCGAAGCGCAGCGCAAATTGCGCCGCGCCACGCAGGGAGGCCGCCTTGTCCGTGCACTGATCGACGTGCCACAGCAGGGCCCAGGCGCGGGTAAGGGTCAGGCGATCGCCGCCGTCCCCGATCGCGGAGAGAAGCTGCTCCGTCGCCCTCCGTGTCTGCGTGAAATCGATCCGGTCGGGCTGGTTGTACATGCGGACTAGCTCGCGGACCAGCCAGGCCTGCCGCCCGACGTTCGGCACCCCGGCACGGTCGCCACCATCGATTACGTCGCTCAACAACCGTTCGGCCCGCTCGAGCTGGCCGGCCTGGAAGAGGCCGAAGCCGACGTCGGGAGCCAGCTCCAGCCATGGCCGCTCGTCGTCGGAGGGCGACGAGCGCGCGCGTTCGAGGAGGTTTGCCGCGGCCGGGACGTCGCCTCGATGGAACGCCAGCCGGCCCGCGGAGGCGAGCCGCCGCCGCGCTTCGGCGGCAAGCTTCGCGGATCGCGGGCCCGAGGGATCCAGCTCCTTTCCGTACCGATGCGCCTGCTCGAGGTGGTAGGCGACGATCTCCTCGAACTCGCTGGCCCGCTCTCGAGTCTT
>WNFM01217946.1_pt1 | contig 12490 bp, 8 predicted proteins | sample 5400271 | NCBI WGS metagenome assembly WNFM01 (sample SAMN13153352, study PRJNA577476) | soil metagenome | isolation source: 60 cm saprolite on Douglas fir-dominated hillslope | place: USA:California | collected 2013-09-17 | reverse complement strand
CGGCGAGCCTCACATTCGTTTCTACGCAGGCGCGCCAATGATCACCGGCGAAGGCCTGCCGCTGGGAACTGTCTGCGTCATTGACGTGGAGCCGCGCCGGCTCACTGATGAGCAGAAAGAGGCCCTGCAGACGCTGGCCCGCCACGTCGTGGCGTTGCTCGAGCTACGCAGCCGGGTCGAAGAACGCGACCGCGCGGAGGAGCGCTACCGGTCACTCTTCGAGAACCATCCCATGCCGGTCTGGGTCTACGACCTGCCGACGCTCCGATTCCTGGCCGTCAATGACGCGGCCGTCCTCAAGTATGGATACTCGCACGACGAGTTCCTGGCCATGACCATCCTCGACATCCGGCCCGAGAGCGAGCGCGAAGCGATGCTCTACCAGGTCGAGACGCTCCGCCGGAATTGGCATACGCGGCAGTCGACCTGGACGCACTTCACCCGCGGAGGCCTGCCGGTAGAGGTCGAGATCACATCGCACCGCATCGCCTTCGACGGCCGCGATGCCGTGCTGGTCGTCGTCAATGACGTCACCGAGCGTGAACGCGCCGTGCGCGCCATCCGGGAGAGCGAGGAGCAGCTCAAGTACATTGTCGATCACGCCGTCGAGGTCATCTACAACGCCGATGTCAACGGCCGTTTCACCTTCACCAATGAGTCGGCACAGGCCATCGCCGGCATGGGGCCGGAAAAGATCATCGGCCGGCACTTCACGGAGCTCGTTCGCGCCGACTTCCGGCAACAGGCGCTGGAGTTCTACGCCCATCAACTGCAGCAGCGGATCAAGCACACCTATTTCGAGTTCCCGGCCGTCTTCCCCGACGGGCGCGAGGTCTGGCTCGGACAGAACGTGCAGCTCATCGAGAACGCCGGCGGTCCGGCCGGGTTCCAGGCCGTGGCCCGCGACATCACCAACCGGATGCGCATCGATTCCGAGCTGGCGCGAGCCCGCGACCTGGCTGTCGACTCGGCGCGCATGAAGTCGGAGTTTCTGGCCAACATGAGCCATGAGATCCGTACGCCCATGAATGGGATCATCGGCATGTCGGGGCTGCTGCTGGATACCGACCTCGATGAGGACCAGCGTGAGATCGCCGGTACCATCCGCGGGGGCGCGGAGTCGCTGCTTTCCATCATCAACGACATCCTCGACTTCTCGAAGATCGAAGCCGGGCGGCTGACGTTCGACGAGTGTGACTTCGACGTGCGCGATGCCGTGGAGTCGGCGCTCGACCTCGTAGCCGAGCAGGCCTACGCGAAAGGGCTCGAGCTTGCGGCGATCGTCGCGGAGAACGTTCCGCAGGTACGAGGCGACGCCGGCCGCCTGCGGCAGGTGTTGACGAACCTGGCCGGCAATGCCGTGAAATTCACCCGCCAGGGAGAGGTCGTGGTTCGCGCGGCGCTCGATGAGCTCAGCGCCGGCTCGGTCACGCTCGGCTTCGAGGTGCGTGATACCGGGATCGGCATCGCTCCGGCCGATCAGGCCATGCTCTTCCAACCGTTCACGCAGGCGGATATGTCCTCCTCCCGACGCTATGGCGGCACAGGTCTCGGTCTGGCCATCTCCCGACAGCTCGTCGAGTTGATGGGAGGCGAGATCGGCGTGGAGAGTCGCGTCGGCGAAGGCTCACGCTTCCGCTTCACCGTACGCCTGCCACGCGCGAATGGGGACGCACTACCGGAGGGCTCGCTGCCCAAGGCGCGCGTGCTGCTCGTGGGTGGCCACGCCGCGACGCGCGAAGGTCTGGAGCACCAGCTCGCGTCGTGGCATATCCGGAGCGCGAGCGCAACGAATGGCGCGGACGCGCTGGCGAGACTGCGGGAGGCCGCTGCGAGCAGCGATCCGTTCGATGTCGCGATCGTCGATCAGCGGATTCAGGAGACGGATAGCCTCGACGTGGCAAGTCGCATCCACGACGACCGGGCGCTCGCGAAGACGCGCATTGTGCTGCTCACCACGTTCGCCGGTCGCGGCGATCGGGTGCGCCTGGAAAACGCGGGCGTGGTACGCACGCTCACCAAGCCCGTAAAGCAGGGCGCTCTCCTCGAGGCCCTGACCACGCACGGCGATCCCGACGCCCAGCGCGCGCGACCGGCGTTACGGCCGGCGCTGCAAGGAATGGCAGGCCCGCACATCGTCCGGCGCGTGCTCGTGGCCGAGGACAATGCCGTGAATCAGCGCGTCGCCGTTCGGCAACTGCAGAAGCTTGGCTATGCCGCGGACGCGGTGGGGGACGGGCGGGAAGCCATCGACGCCCTGGAGCGCATTCCGTACGACCTCGTACTGATGGATTGTCAGATGCCCGAGATGGACGGCTATGTCGCGACCGCCGAGATCCGTCGCCGCGAGAACCGCGGACGCCGCACGCCGATCGTCGCAATGACCGCCAATGCGCTGGAGGGCGATCGCGACCGCTGTATCGCCGCGGGGATGGACGACTACATCTCCAAGCCCGTGCGGGAGGCGGAGCTCGAGAGCACTCTGCGGCGTTGGCTGCCCGAGGGCGACGCTCCCATCAACCCCGCGGCAATGGCCAGCCTCCGTGAGCTCGACGACGGCAGCGACGGCCTCCTGCGGGAGGTGATCGAGCTGTTCCTCGGCGAGACGCCGCCACGCCTGGATACGATCATCGATGCCGTGAGGTCCGGCGACACCGAATCGCTCTGGCGCGCCGCGCACGCGCTGCGCAGTGGTGCCGCGAACCTCGGAGCCACGCGCGTTGTCCGTCTCTGCGACATGCTCGAGAAACGCGGCCGAGGTGGTCACCTCGAAGGTCTGGCTGATCTGGTTGCCGAACTGCGGCCGGCGGTCGACGAAGCGCTGCGAGCGTTACAGGAGATCGGCGGCCGATGAGACCCCCCGATCACGTCGACGACTGCTCGCCGGAGAGCACGCGGTCATAGAACTCGCGGTAGATCGGGACGATCAACGCCTCATCGAAGACCGAAGCCGCCAACTCCCGCCCGCGGCGGCCGAGACGCCGTTGCAGGGAGTCGTCGCTGAGGATCTCGATGGCGCGATTCGCCATGGCGTCGACTTCGCCGACCGGCAGGAGAAAGCCCGTCTCGCCCTCGATCACGACCTCCGGCAGTCCGCCGGCACGCGTACCGATGACCGGCACTTCGCTGGCCATGGCCTCGAGGGCCGCCATGCCGAACGACTCGGAGTCGGATGGCAAGAGGAAAACGTCGGCCGCTCCGACGACTTCCTCGAGATTGGGGATATTGCCGAGGAAGAAGACGCGCTCGCGGAGGTGGTGATCGCGGCAGAAGGCCTCGGCGCGCGAGCGGTCAGGGCCATCGCCGACCATGAGCATTCGGCTGGGCACCACGCGCGACACCCGCTCGAAGATGCTCAGCACGTCCATGACGCGCTTCACGGGGCGGAAGTTGGAGACGTGGCACAGTAGCTTCTCGCTGCTCGCCGCGAAGAGCTGGCGGATCGCGCCGGCGCTACGGCGGAAGCGTGCCGGGTCGACGAAGTTGGGAATGACTTCGATCGGCTTGGCCGTCTCGAAGTTCTTCGCCGTCTCGTCGCCCAGCCAATGCGATACGGCGGTCACGCCGTCCGACACCTCGATGCCGAACTTCGTGATAGGCAGATAGCTCGGGTCGCGGCCGACCAGGGTGATGTCCGTGCCGTGCAGCGTTGTGATGACCTTCGGCGCCCTGGGGCCGAGGATCTGCGCCGCGAGGTGGGCGCTGATGGCGTGTGGAATGGCGTAGTGAACGTGCAGCACGTCCAGCCGCTCGTAGTCCGCGACCTCGGCCATCTTCGTCGCCAGCGCCAGCGTGTACGGCGGATAGGGATCGAACAGCGGATAGGGCGTGACCGTCACTTCATGAAAGCGCACCCGTTTGTGCATCACGTTCAACCGCGACGGCAGCGCATAGCTGATGAAGTGCACGTCGTCCCCCATCTTGGCCAGCGCGATCCCGAGCTCGGTCGCCACGACGCCGGAGCCGCCGAAGGTGGGGTAGCAAGTGATGCCGATTCGCATGGTGTTAGTTAGTTGCTAGTTGCTAGTTGCTAGTTACTAGATGCTAGTTGCTGGACCCTAGTTACTAGTTGAGTCATTTTCGTTCTCTGTTTGCCCTAACCTCCGTCGCGATGAGAGTTACGACCGACGACTTCTCTTCAACTGCGGTTTTCAGGTAGTTGCTAGTTGCTAGTTGAGTCATTCAAGCGCATCACTCCGCGCTCCATGATCCAACTAGCAACTAGAAACTAGCAACTAGCAACTCCTACGGTTCTCTCCCGCCGTATGCCGCGATCACATCGTCGATCCGCGGTGGTTGTTTGGTCACGAATCCCTCCCCGTATTCACTGCCGATGAGCGCTCCGAAGTGGCGGCCACGCGCCTCGATCATGTCGATGAAGCGCTTCGACGAGATGAATGTCTGCGGCTCCTTCGACTTCGCCTTCGGATCGTAGAACTGCGACTTGAATGCGGCCACGGCGCGCATCTTGGTCTTCCACGATGCACCGACGTCGATGACGAAGCTCGGCGGAAGCATGTAGTTCTGAATGTAGTAGACGATCGCCTGCGGGCGATGTGCGGGCCGTTCGCGCTCGAGGCGGCGCAGGCCGGCGTAGAACGAGGCCTCGGTGACGATGCGGCCGGTGCGGGTGTGATCGGGATGACGATCGTCGGGAACCATCACGAAGATGACCTTGGGTCTGTGGCGGCGGATGACGTCGATGACCTGCAACTCCTCGTCGCGTCCGGTGCGGAGCGCGCCGTCGCCAAGGTCGAGCTGCTCGCGGAAGCGTGCGCCGAGGATGCGGGCCGCGGTGAGCGCCTCGCGCTTCCGCGCCGTGGGCGTGCCTCGCGTACCCATCTCGCCGTGGGTGAGGTCGATGATGCCCGCGGTGGCGCCGGACTTCACCAGCTTGGCGATGGTGGCGCCGCATCCGAGCTCCACGTCGTCGGGATGGGCACCGAAGAAAAGATAGTCAACGTCCTGGTCTGGCATCGTTCCCCTATCGAGTGGTCGACGTGGAGCAGCTCTTTTGATGCTGCTGCCATTTGAGTTCGTTCCTCTGATCTTAGTTTGTCTGGTTGCTTAGTTGTTGCTGAGTGGTTAGTGGTTAGAAAGGCGCGCAGGCTGCGTCGTTGTTGCCTCTCTAACCACTAACCACTAACCACTAACCACTGATTGACGACCCTCATCCCTTTCACATGCTCACAATCCTGCACACCGCCGAATCTGGCTCGACACAGTCTACGAGCCTATCGAGCAACTGGTCGCCGAGCTCGCACTGGAGGGCGAACCATGAAACGCAGCGATCCTGGACGATTCGGTCGGGATAGAACGTCGCCACGAGCTCGCGGAGCGCGGCATGGCGCTCGTGGTCCTTGCGAACCAGTCCACGGACGGCGCGCTCGCTCAGCTTGCGGAAGTGATAGTCGAGGTGGCCGATGGAGCGATGGATCGAGCGATTCAGCGCGTGATCGGCGGGAAGCGCCAGGGCGCGGATCTTCTCGATGGCTGCGTGGAGTTGCTGCTGGGCGTCACGCGTGACGTCCTGCACCGCGGCGACTCCGGCCGGCTCGTGCGTGGCGAGGATGTCGTCAGCGGACTTGAAAGTCTCGCGCGGATCGATGCCGAAGCGCTCGTAGTAACGCACGATGCGCTTCGGCGCCACCAGTGCGTGCGCCCGGAGGGCAACGCGCGGAATCGTCAGTCCGAGCATCTCGTGCAGCGGCGCGATCTGCGCGTAGTAGGCCACCTCGGATGGACCGCCGACAAAAACATCGGGCTGGATTACGAAGTCCTGCAGCAGCGGGCGGGTGAGAGCGGATGTGGAGATGCGCTCCGGTGCGTCGATCGACTGCGGCGGCGCCGGCAGCAGTTCGCGTGTTCCGTCATCGCCGATGCGGAAGAGCAACGTGTATTCACCGGCGCGGGAGATGACCTGAGGCGCGTAGCCCGCGGCCTCGAGGTCGCGGGAGCGGGAGGCAATCGCCGACTGGATGTCGTCCCAGCGAGCGACGATCTGCGTGAAGAGGGGCGCGCCGGCGCGTCGCAGCTCGGGCAGCAGCGCATCGACGAGCACCACGCCGCTCGGCACGAGCGTGGCGATGAGCTCCGCAAACGAATCACGAAACGTGATCCCCTCGCGCAGCCAGGAGGGCCGCGCCATGCCGTCGCAGAACGCCAACAACTCGCGCGTGAGCTCGTCCGGGATGGGAAGGCCGCCGACGGCTTGACCCGAATCGAAGCCTCGCGATGCGCGCAGAGTGACGAGGTCCGTTTGGCGCTTGCCGCGGGAGGGCAATTTGATCGTCGCCACTTCGCTGAAGTCGTGGTCTTCCGTCGCCAGCCAGAAGAACACGGTGGCAGGCGTCCCGCCGGCTTCGAGTTTCCGCTTCATCTTCAGCAGCGTGGCCAGCTTCGCCAGGGTGTAGAGCGGCCCACCAGCGAAGCCGGCCTGCTGACCGGCGATGAGGGCGACCGATTCGCCGCGCGCCCAGCGCTCGACGTCGTCCCTCACGAACGAGCCCCAACGTTTGTTGGACTCGATCAGGGCCTCCGCGAGCGCGGCGCGTTCATCGGGGGGTGGAGGCCGTTTGGAGCGCGTGGACGAGGGGCTCTTCCCTTCGCCGCGGGCAAGAAATCGTGCATCTCCTCGCAGCCAGTCGAGGACGAACCGGTTCATGCCTGGGTAGCTGTCGAGCGGAAACTCGAGACAGGCAGGATCGCTCATCGGCTCTTGCTCCCCACGAGGATCAGTCGCGGCGAGCCGCGCTCGAATCGACGGCCCTGGAAGTCGCCGAAGGCGTTGTGAATGGAAAGGCCGGACGAAGTGAACATCAGCGAGATCTCGTCGAGATCGTATCCGCGAACGCGTTCCAGATAGCGCTTGTGACCAATCGTCATCCGTTTGTTGAACGAACGGTCGTAGGGGTCGAACCACCTCTCGATGAACACCTCACCCATCGGAGTGTCGAGCGTTTCACGCTGGACAAGCTTATCCAGCTCGCGATGGACATTGAGATAGTCGAAGAGAAAAACCGCGTCTTTGGCCAGAACCCGCGACATCTCGCGAACGACTTCCAGGTTCTCGTGCTCGTCGGCGAAGTAGCCGAAGCTGGTGAAGAAGTTCACCAACCCGGCGAAGGTGCCATCGAAAAAGGGGAGCTGGCGCATGTCGGCGCGAGCCATGGGCATCGGCCCGTATTCCGCGCGGCCGGTTCGCAGCATGGTGTAGGAGAGGTCGCAGCCGATGGCGCGATAACCCAACGCCGTCAGCTCCTGGATGTGCCGGCCCATGCCGCAGGCAAGGTCGAGGATGGGCCCGCCGATGTCACCACATTGCCGGCGGAAGAACGCCACCTGCTCGCGCGCCTCGTTCTCATCCCGATGCGAGTAGAGCTCGAGGTACTCCTCGCCGAACCATTCCTGGTACCAGGCCATCTGAACGATGAAGGATACGGCACTGAGGACTCAGAGCCGGCCGAGGTGCTCCTGGAGCACGCGCTCGTGCTCTCGTGAACGTGAGAGCGCGTCTTCCAGCGACACCGTCACGGCCCGGGCGCTGGCGAGCATCTCCTCGAGCTCGAAACGCTGAGCACCGCGATCTGCGCTCTCGCTCACGGTTCCGAAGGGATTGTCGACCGCCTCAGACTCCGTCTCCGCGACGGCGACGGCGAAAGGGCTCTCATGCGCTTCTTCGGTGGACGGCTCGACGTGGATCGCTCCGAATGGATCCTCCTCGGCGTCCGGCTCCGCGACGAATGCCGGCGCGAACGCCGCGGCTTCGAATGGCGAGGCGGCGACCGGCTCAGGCTCCACGGGGCTGAACACCCGCGGAGGAGAAGCCGGCTGCGATGTCGCGGCTGTCCTCATCGACAGCTTGGGTGTTCCGGCCGATGCCGGCGTGACGCCACTTCTTGCCGTCATGTCCGGATGACCGAGCTCCGGCTCGTCATACAGAATGGTATCGACGTTGTTCTTCAGATTCTCGAGCATCCGCGCGACGGCCGCGCGCAGGGTGGCTGTCACCCCGACGCCATTCTTCGCCGACGCCTCCACGACCGGGGCCTGGCCCGGCGTCATGTAGGCATTCATATCCGCGACCGTGTCGACATTCGGGAGGTCGCGCTTGTTGTACTGGAGCACCAGCGCGATCTTGTCGGGATCGATGCGGTTGAGGCGGAGGTTCGTCTTCAGGTTCTCCAGGCTGTCGAGGTTCGACTCGCGCATGGTCGACTGCGAATCGGCCACGAAGACCACGCCGTCCGCGCCGCGCAGCACCAGCTTCCGTGTGGCGTCGTAGAACACCTGTCCCGGCACCGTGTAGAGCTGGACGCGCACCTTCTGCCCACCGATCGTGCCCAGCTCCATCGGCATGAAGTCGAAGAACAGCGTGCGGTCGGTTTCCGTGGCCATCGAGATCATCTTGCCCTTGTTTTCGAGCTTCGGATTTCCGTAGATCTTCTCGAGATTCGTCGTCTTCCCGCACAGTCCGGGGCCGTAGTACACGAGCTTGACGGTGATCTCGTTGATGGCTTTGTTAATCAGAACCATGCAGCCTCCTCGGACTTGCGGCAAAGAGTAGCACCGACGTCCGAAGGCAGAGGTCAGAAGGCAGAAGGCAGAAGTGCATTTCGCCGGGACGGCCACTTCTGCCTTCTGCCTTCTGCCCGGTTTCTGACAATCGTTCTCATTTCTTTATACGGCGCTCGGCATTCGGTGTCCTTCATTCATACAATGACGCCGCGCATGGCGGTCCTTCCCCTCGGTACACGCTTCGGACCTTACGAGGTCGTCACTCTGCTCGGCGAGGGCGGCATGGGACAGGTCTACCGCGCTCGCGATCCGCGGTTGGGGCGCGAGATCGCGATCAAGGTCCTGCCGCAGGATTCAGCCCGCGACGACGACGCGCTGGCGCGCTTCGAGCGCGAGGCGCGTGCGGTGGCATCGCTTTCCCATCCGAACATCCTCGCCGTCCACGATTTAGGCAGCGAGCGCGGGACGTTCTACGTAGTCACCGAGTTGCTGGAAGGGGAGACGCTGCGAAAGCGGCTCGAGTTCGCCACCATCGAATGGCGGCGGGCCATCGACATCGCCGCGGAGATTGCCGAGGCTCTCGGCGCGGCACACGCCCGGGGCATCGTCCATCGTGATCTCAAGCCGGAGAACATCTTCCTGACCACCGAAGGCCGCGTAAAGATCCTCGACTTCGGTCTGGCCCAGACCGACCCGCTCTGCGACCCCGGCGCGGAGACGGCCGTGACGACGCGTTTCCGCACCGATCCCGGCACGATCCTCGGCACCCTCGGCTACATGTCGCCCGAACAACTGCGGGGCGAGCCGGTCAGTGGCTCGGCCGACATCTTCTCGCTCGGCTGCATCCTCTTCGAGATGGTCACGGCCAAGCGGCCGTTCCAGCGCGCCTCCGGCGCCGCCACCATCGCGGCCATCCTCAAGGAGGACATCCCCAGGGACCTCCTCGAAGACGCGGCCCCTCCGGAGATGCAGCGGGTGATCGAGGGCTGCGTGGAGAAGAACCCGCAGCAGCGCTTCCAGTCGGCGCGCGATCTGGCCCTGACCTTGCGCGCCATCGCCAGCTCGACCTCCGTTCCCGAGAGCCTCCTCCGCCGGGTGCGCCGGCCGCGCAAGTCAAAGTCAATCGAGTCCATCGCCGTACTACCTCTCGAGAACGTAGGCGACGATCCCGAGACCGAGTACCTCTCCGACGGGATTACCGAAGGAATCATCAATCGTCTCTCGCAGCTCCCGAAGTTGAAGGTAATGGCGCGCAGTACGGTGTTCCGCTACAAGCACCGCGACGCCCTTCATCCCATGGATGCCCAGGCCGTCGGCCGCGACCTCCGCGTACGCGCCGTGATGAGCGGCCGCCTCCAGCGCCTCGGCGACCGGGTCGTGATCAACGTCGAGCTGGTCGACGCCCAGGACGGTTCGCAGCTCTGGGGCGAGCACTACAACCGCCAGATCTCCGATGTCGTCCGGCTTCAGGAGGAGATGTCGACTGAGATCGCCGACAAGCTGCGTCTGAAGCTGACGGGCGCGGAGAAAAAGCGGCTGCAGAAAAAGACGACCACCAGCCCGGCGGCATACGAGCTCTATCTCCGGGGCCGCTATCACTGGAACAAACGCACCGAGGAGAGCCTCACGCGCGGCATCGCCTTCTTTCGCGATGCCATCGAGGCCGATCCGTCGTTCTCCAGCGCGTACTCGGGGCTGGCTGACAGCTTCATCACCCTCGGCACCAACATCCCGTTACCGCCGCGAGAGGCCATGCCGAAAGCGAAAGCGGCGGCCATGAAGGCCATCGAGCTCGATGACGGGCTGGCGGAGGCGTGGGCATCACTGGCGGCGGTGCGCTGGTGGTACGACTGGGACTGGAACGGCGCCGAGGAGGCCTATCGGCGGGCCATCGAGTTGAATTGGAACTACGCCACGGCGCACGACGGATACTCCATGCTCCTCAGCGCGCGCGAACGGTCGGGCGACGCCATCGAACAGGTGAAGAAGGCCGTCGATCTCGACCCGTTGTCGCTGATCATCGCCGTCCATGCCGGATGGCCGTTCTACTTCGCCCCGCTCGAGCTCGACCAGAACTTCATTCCGGCCCACGGCTGGCGCGGGATGGCCCTCGGCCAGCAGCGCCGGTTCGCCGAGGCCATCGACGGATTCCGCCGCGCGCTCGATGTCGACCGCGTTCCGATCCTGCTGGCCATGCTCGGTCACACGTACGCCATCGCCGGCAACCGCGCCGAGGCCGAGCGCGTGCTCACGGAGCTGCAGTTCGAAGCGAATACACGCTACGTCTCGCCCTACGATATCGCCGTGATCCACGCCGGCCTCGGCGACCGCGCCGCGGCCATCCGGGCACTGAACGAGGCATTCGACGACCGCTCCGCCTGGATGGTGTTCTTGAACGTTGATCCTCGCCTGGACGCACTCCGGGCGGAGCGGGGATTCCTCGATATCGCCACGAAGCTGCACTGAGTACGGGACAGGATAGAATCGAAGCGTCATGTCTCGCAAAGAACTGTTAGCCAAAGTCTGCACGGATCAAATCGTTGGTGTCGTTCGCGAAGACAGCGTCGAGGCGGCCATGGCCGTCGCCGAGGCCTATGCGCGCAACGGCATCAAGGTCATCGAAGTGACCTTCACCACGCCCGAGGCCCTCGAGCTGATGGCCAGCATCAGCAAGAACTTCGGCGCGCAGGGAATCACGGTCGCGGCCGGGACCGTGCGCACGACCAATGACGCCGCGGCAGCTCGCCGGGCCGGCGCCGAGATCATCGTCTCGCCTCACACGAACCCGCATCTCATCGAGTATGCGAACGAGAACGAGCTCCTCTCGATCGCCGGCGCCTCCTCACCGACCGAGATCATTCGGGCCTGGGAAGCCGGGGCCGACATCGTCAAGGTCTACCCGGCCGCGCACCTTGGCGGTCCCGACTACATCCGGGTGATTCGCGGGCCGATCCGCGACGTGGCCATGCTCGCCGGCGGACCCGTGCCGCTCGACACGATCGACGCCTACCTCGATGCCGGTTGCGTCGCGGTCAATCTCGGTCCGTCACTCGCGGTCCCCGATCTCGTCCGCACGCACCAGTGGGAGGAGATCGGCCGGCGTGTGCTTCTGGCCACGTCCATCGTGCAGTCGCGCCGCACGGCCGACATGCCCGAGTCGTACGTCCATTGAAATTCGACCGATGCTCATCCAGAAAACGTATCTCGTACCGGGACAGCCGCACGTGCTGCTCGCGCCCGAGAGGAACACGGGCTGGGCGTCGCTGAAAGCCAGCTACGAAGCGATCGGCCGTGAAATCGAGCGCTCGGGCGCGGAACTTCTGCTGCTCTACTCCACGCAGTGGTTCTCCGTCATCGGGCATCTCATGCAGGTCGACCCCAAGCCGAAGTGGCTGCTCGTCGACCCGAACTGGTACGAGCTGGGGGAGATCCCGTACGAGCTCCGCATCGATTCCGCCTTCGGCGAGCTTTACTGCTCGCTTGCCAGGCAGGGCGGGCTGCAGGCCGCCACCGTCAACTACCACGGCTTTCCGATCGATACCGGCACAGTCGTTGCGCTGCGGTTGCTGAATCCGAACAATGCCATCCCCGCCTCGGTGGTGTCGTGCAACATCTACGCGGAGCGGGACGAGACCCGCGCACTTGGCCGTATCGCCCGACAGGCTATCGAGGCACATGGGAAGAAGACCATCGTCGTCGTCGTATCGAATCTCTCCAATCGTTACGAGGTCGGCGAATTCGACGTGGCCAGCGACCGCATTTCCTCCTCCAAGGACGACGAGTGGAACCGCAAGATTCTGGAGATGCTCGGCGAGGGGCGGCTGGAGGACGTGGCGCAGGTAGCGCGCGAGTTCGGCCGCGAAGCGAACGCCGACATGGGCTTCAAGGCCATCTGGTGGCTTGCCGCGCTGGCCGGTGAGCACAACAGGTATGACGGCAAGGTGTGGGACTACCAGCCGGTATGGGGCACCGG
>WNFM01320660.1_pt2 | contig 12492 bp, 8 predicted proteins | sample 5400271 | NCBI WGS metagenome assembly WNFM01 (sample SAMN13153352, study PRJNA577476) | soil metagenome | isolation source: 60 cm saprolite on Douglas fir-dominated hillslope | place: USA:California | collected 2013-09-17 | reverse complement strand
ATGTGGCAGTATTTCTACTCGACCTACAGGCAGTAATCCCGTCACCAATCAACCCCAAAGTACAAACGTATTTGTCGCCGCCAATTATGCGGGCGCCGACTGCGGAGCCAAGATCCTGGCTGCTGATGCAGCCGCGGACCACAATGGCACGATTGAGGTCACTCCAGTCTGCGGTACTACGTGGACCACACAAGCCATCGTGGGCCCATCGCACACGCTTCGCATTGAGGATGGGACGTACCAGATCGCTAAGACGATATTGCTCCACGATGGCGCCTGCGTTGAAGGACAAAATGCGGTGCTGGTCATGACCACAGCGAGCGACATCATCAGCAATGCTGACGCCTCCAACAGTAATCTTTGTGTCAAAACCATTGGTTTGTCCGGCGCCCAGCTCACGGCTGGCAGATCGCGCGGAATTTATTTCAAAAATGTGCACGGCTTCACTATCAGCGGCGTCGACATGGAAAGCATGCGCAGCCACGGCGTGTTTATCGATGACGGAAGCGATAACGGCCAAATTCTGGCTAACACATGCAATGGAGTGGCCATTGGCTCTTGTTTTCTTCTTGGCAATACTCCCGGATTGGCCATGGTTTCCAACATAACCGTCAGCAATAACACGGTGTCAAATGTTCAAGTAGCCAATGGCATCTTTGTCACCGGCAGTAAAAATGGCCAGCCCACAAACCACATCACCATCACTAACAACGCTTTGCAGTGCGTGCGGGATACGAGTATTGAAATTGGCGATGGCTCCCAATTCGTTTTTGTTCCAGACGAAGATTCCGATCATGTTTTCGGCGGCTGCCATCGGGCTGGCGGTATTGTTTTCCACCCGAATAATACCGCCAGCCCGATGGCAGCCGCCGAAAACATGATCGGAATCTTCGTCTGGAACAAGCTAGGTGACTCCGAGCCGTTCCAGGACGTTACCATCAACCAGAATACGGTTACCGGATTTGCCGGAATCACTTCCAGCGGAATTTCCTGGTCATCGGATGCGCCAAACTCCAGCGACCTGTTTATCACCAACAACACATCTACAGGAAACCTGCACAATTTTTACGCACGCACCAACAACATCATCAACCTTGTGTTCACCGGGAACGTCGGCCAGTGACCAGGGCGATAGCCGCCAACGCAAAAGCAGATGTCTGCCACGTGACTCGACGGTCGGCGCTGGATGGCTGGTGTGGGATGTCGCGCGATCTCGGCGATTCCTGTAGCCCTCTGCTGAATCCTCGGATGACCATGCCGATTTCGTGCATTTTCACGTCTTTTTGTACCTTCTTGCATGATTTCGATCTGCGTTTAATCTGCGTTCATCAGCGGCAAGTCCTTATTTTTCAATTTCGGCGATCTTTGGCAATCCCGGCGATCCTGGCAATTTCCCGACACCCTGCCCCTCCCCCCGGCTTCGACCCAATTCGACCCAAGGTGAACCCAATTCGACCCAATGCCGGGGTCCCCAACACGCGCGTTTTTCGCGTGGTGGGGTGGAAGGCTGAGAGCATCGGCAGAGGGTCGCAAATCCGATCACTGCGATCACGTGCGATCACCCGATCTAGGCGCGCTCTGTGCGCCACCCTCCCCCTCCCCGTGATCCCCATTTCTAAAGCACTTACGCCATTCCTCCCCATCGATCCCCAACTTGCGGTGTTGCAAACAAACGCCCTTAATCCAATCATCCCCAACAGATCCCCACTTGCCAGAGATGCTCTTGGGTTTGGTCCGGCTAATTGCTAGTTGCCAATTGCTATATGCTTTGTTTTCAATGATCTACGCTCGTTCACACCCTGAGGCGTGGCTTATCCTAGCGCACTTTTATAGGCGAATCAAGTGCGAAATAGGACAATGGACAAATCGAGGCCCGCCGAGATGTTCCTATTCTGACCGAGTTTGACTGATTGCTGAGGAAGCATTTCTTGCTCTGGCGCTAGCTAGGAAAGAGTCTTCTTGAGTTCCTTAATCAGGTTTTCGGTCTCTTCTAGCTTCCGCAAAACCCGCGAATCCCCCTTCAACGCGGCCAGTGTGGTCCAGGAGTACCGCTGCAGAGATTCGGAGAGTTGTTCTATGTCTCCGATCAGACCAGCGCCCTTTTTGCTTGGTGTTGGAGGCAAAGTCTTAATCGAACTCGCAATAGTACCCTCAGGAGACAAGAATATCTCTTTTGCCACCGGATCTTTCAATACTTGTCTAAGTTTTCGTATGTCTTTTGAATTTGTAATCTTCTGCTCATTGATTTTTTGAATAATGGAGTCCAGCACTGTGGGCGTGAGAATCTTCCTGTTGAGATTCTTTATCTCCCTTGCCCAAGTGATCGAGGCGCCCGGTTCGGCGAGATTCGTAAGTTTCTCGGAGAGATCGTAAATCTCGACCAACTTGTCCAGTTCTCTAACGGTGATGCCCAGAATATTAGCACCACTGGCGCGGCCCACCATGTTAACCAGGCTATAGGCGACCATCTCTTTCTCTTTGGTGTCCCATTCCCGCCGCTGCCGATGTATGTATATCCATACTCGCAGCCGTTCCTCGTCTGACAGAGTGCGGTCCGTAATCTCGGCAGGGAGTTGCTTGTACTGGTCTTTCTTCTGTACTTCCACCAAGATCTTTGAGTTTGTCCACCGTCTATCCCCATCGATAATCCGGAATTTGTTCGGATTGTCTGGGTGCGGCTCAAGCAACAGTGGCTCAAAGATACCTTCATTGGCCTCGATTTGCCGTTGTAATTCAGGGTCTTCCTTCGGCGTAGTGCGAGGTTGTTTGTCGTTTGGAAACACGTCATAGAGATCTACGCTGTCTCGGTACGTGCGGAGGAGCGTCCGACCAAGGCGACGCTCCTGCCATTGAAATGTCAACCCTTGTTCCATATAACCGTCTCCCTGGTCCTAGATTCTGCCGAAGCTGCTTTGGGGCGCTCTACATCGGGCTGTTGTGGGACTTCTGCATCATCCGCACCTTCGATTACCCCTGCAACATCCGTTTCTATTTCCCTGAGCACATTGTTGATTCGAATCGCCGCCGCACCGCGCCTCTTCCAGACTTTGTCGTGTGCTTTTTTTTCTTCAACGTCCAAGTCCAGAATGTCTTGGGTCAGCTTCCCCGCTTCTCCGAACTTGCGAGAGTACGATTCGGAAGTAATCAGACTGTACAGCTTGCTCATTTTCCCAGCGCGCTCTTTCATGCTGAGGCCACGCACATGCATCGTGATCATGGCTTGACGCAGGATATACGCAATATGAACAACGCGACCTGGGTTTACGACGACAACATCGGATTCGATGCACAATTCTTTCTTTCCGGCTGGAAACACCGTGGTGGCTAGGATCGCGTGCTCCGCGTTTGCTTCTAGCTGGTCTTGGCGAAGCTTGCTGATGTAGCCGTTTTGCCACCCTTGCCGGTTCTTTGAGTCAATAATGATCTGCCCGCAGCGCTGCCCTTTGTAGATGACCTCGCACAATATATCCGCCCCCGCTTGGCCTTTTCGGACACGCGTCATCCTGTCATCGGGAAACGCTGCGCGCAATGCTTCAAAGAGATCTATCTCAGCGCCGTCTCCCAGGTCGTTGGCGGTCTTTTTCTGAAGCTGCTGCTCCATGACTTTGAATTTCTTTTGATAGGACTCGCGCTCGCGGTTGAAATCGGCATCTCTCTTGAGCAGTTGCCGGTCTCTATCTTTTTCCAGAGCTTCGCGCTGTTCTTCCAGTTCCACTTGGCGCTTCTTTTCTGCTTCTTGTTGGGCCTGTTTCCGGATTTCGACCTCGCGCGCTTCGGCTTCTTTGACTTTCTTGTTAGCCTGATCTCGTTCAGCGGATATCTTTTTGATCTGTTCCTCGGCCTGCTGCTTGGCGGCCTTGGCAACGGCCTCTTTCTCGGCTTGAGCTTGTTTCCTAATTTCTGCCTCGCGCACTTCAGCTGCTCTGGCTTTGGTGTTGGCCTGTTCGAGTTGGAGAGCTATTTTCTTGATCTGCTCGTCAGCTGCTTCTTTGGCCTGCTTGGCGGCAGCCACTTTGTCGGCTTGCGCTTGTTTCCGAGCCTCAATTTCGCGTGTTTCAGTTTCTTTCAATTTCTGGGTGACCTTGTTCAACTCGTCGGCTGTTTGCTTCACTTGCTGCTCGGCGTCTTGCCTGGCCAGTTTTGCAGCGGCCTCTGTCTGCGCCGCTAGTTTCTTCTGGAATTCCAGTTCCAGAGTCTTACGTGCCGCTACCTCAACTTCAGCTAACTTCTTCCTCTGTTCTAAGAGCCTCTGTTGCTCCTGCTCCGCGAGTTTTGCTTCAATCTCACCAAGTTTCGTTTTAGAGAGTTCCGTTCCGCACAATGGGCACTGATCGCTCGAATTCATTTTGTTTTAATCTCCATTCTCCTACTGGCTTTGTTTATAACCCCTCGATTAAAGGGATAATAATATGTCCTTCTTAGTCCTTTTAATTCCTTGTGTCAATGAATTTCTAGCGGCCAAGTCTACCTCACACCGAAACTTTCCGATTAGTTTTCTATTTTTATTTGTGTTTTGATATTTTAATTTTCGCTCGTGCAACACGGTTCGTTCCCTTGAAAGGGTAGGCCCGAGAGTACGAAGAATAGGGTTCATTGAATCGGTTAGACCTAGTTTATGGTCTTGTGGCTGCGAAGCCTCCGGAATCAGCAAGGCATTATTGTCAAACTGCCTTTTTGCGCGTTTCCTCGCAGACCAATCAGAATGTTGTTACATGCCCGTGCAACAATTTAAGGTCGAATTTCACTAGTTTACAGAGACTCTTATCTGGGCCATAAAAACGGCAATAGCCGGATAAGGGGTGTGACATAAGTTCCAAAAAGAAGGGAAAAAACAATGATGACCCATCGAGTTATATTGACAGGTTTTCTAGCGGTACTTTTATCAGCCTATACCACGATTCGCCTAGACACGATTCGCGCATATCCCGTGGCTCCCCGGCAGGGCGCGCAGGAGGTCGGGTTCGTCAAAGGCAACGCCACCTTCCTAGAACCATCGTGTTCGACATGGACGAAGCAGGAAGATGGTAGTTACTGGCGAACATGTGTGGACGACAATGGGCATCAGTATTGTGAAGTGAGCAAGAATGGTCAAATTTCCAGGGTAAAGTGTAGCGTAACATAAACTGCTTTCGGTTCCGCAGCATCCGGGCGGAGCACATATCCCGTCCGGATGCTGCCTTCGTGGAACTCAAATATTCTGCGCGTAGGAATATTAGGCCAGGCTGGCCCTCTACGTCGTCTCCGTATGCATCGGCTTGATCGAATTGCCTGGCCTGTCGCCGCGAGAATGCAGGAACTGCTCGCGCTCTTCTTCCGGCCGCAACAATTCGAGGTAGCCGCGTGCTGGTCCTAGCCTACCGCGCGGCCGATTAAAGCCTGATCCGGCCCTTGCGTGCCGTGAGATACTTATCCGCACTAACGCACTAAAGACAAGAGCCCTCATGCACGAGCCTGCATTCCCGGCCGCTTTCTCATACAGGTCCGCCTCGGTTCCGGCGGCATGGGAGAGGTGTATCGCGCGGAAGACACCAAGCTGCGCCGGACAGTGGCCGTCAAGCGCATGTCGCCCATGGCCGGATCGACCGAGAGCGATCTTTCCCGGCTGGTGCGTGAAGGCCAGCGCGCGTCCGCACTGAACCACCCCAACATCGCCGGCATTTATGACGTGCTGGAAGATCACGGCGAAGTGCTGCTGGTGATGGAGTACGTGGAAGGCGTGACCCTGCGCGAGAAGCTGGCCGGACCGATGACGCCGGAAGAGTTTCTGCCCATAGCCACGGAGTGCGCTGAGGCGCTGGCCGCGGCGCACGAAAAAGGCATTCTGCACAGTGACATCAAGCCGGAAAACATCATGCTTACCTCCGGCGGGCACGTAAAGTTGCTGGATTTTGGCGTGGCCCGGCGCGTGCCCGGCGCGGATGACACCACCCGCACCGGAGTTCCGCAGTTGCTCAGCACCATGGCGCCGGTGGGCGGAACGCTGGCTTATATGGCGCCGGAAGTGCTCCTGGGCGGCCTGCCCGATCTGCGCGCCGACGTTTTTGCCCTGGGCCTGGTCTGCTATGAGATGTTGGCGGGCAAGCATCCGTTTCGCGGCGATTCAGACATGCCGGTGGGTGCGCGCATTATTCAGGAGACGGCGGCGCCGCTGGCCAAGCTGAACCAGAAAGTTTCGCAGCCGCTGGCGGATGTAATCGCCAAGGCCATGCAGCGCGATCCAAAAGAGCGGTACTCGAGCGCCAGGCCGATGGCTGATGATCTGGAGCTCATCCAGCAGGGGACAAAGCCCAGGCTGGCGGGCGGAGTTTCTGTGCGTCCGGCCGTGCGGCGTCGCTCGGCGATTATTCTTGCGTTGCTTGGCGCTGCTGCGGTGCTGGCGTTTTCGTTGTTATTTGCGGGTGTGCGGGCCAAGCTGGGATTGGGCAACCGCAGGGCCGGCGCGCAGTCTGCCGCCTCGACGCCGGTACAACAGAACCTGGCTTTGCTGCCGGTGAGCGTCGCCGGAGACGATCCCACGCTCAGAGCATTTGCTGACGGGCTGGGAGCCAGCGTGACCTCCAAGCTGTCACAGCTTTCTGAGAACCATACGCTGGAAGTGGTAAGCAGCAGCCAGGTGCGCGACAAGAAAGTCACCACGCCGCAGGAGGCATTCCAGCAGTTCGGGGCCAACACGGCGTTGCAAATGAATCTGCAGAAAGCTGGAGACCTGATGCGCGCCAGTTACACCCTGGTGGAAAGCAAGAGCGGACGCACGCTTGCCGGAGACACGGTGACCGCGCCCACCAGCGATCCTTTTTCATTGCAGGACCAGGTGGCCGGCAGCGTGATACGGGCATTGAAGATTCAACTCAGGCCGGACGAACAGGTAGCTGTGAACGTGCATGGTACGGCATTGCCGGTAGCCTACGACTACTACCTGCAGGGTCGCGGCTATCTGCATGACAGCTCCGCTAAACCCGAGCACCTTGAGAACGCATTGACGATGCTGGCGCAGGCGTTACAGCTTGATCCGAATTTTGGCGCTGCCCATGCCGCACGCGGGGAGGCTTTGTGGGCCAGATATCAGGCGACCAAAGATAAGAAATGGATTGCTCCAGCTCGTTCGGCATGCGATCAGGCTGTTGCCCTGGCCAACGCCGGAAGCCGAGGGCATATCTGCCTGGGACTGCTGCTCAACGGGACCGGGCACTACGAGGACGCGGCCAGCGAGTTCCAGCGCGCGCTACAACTTGATGCTGCCGATGACGATGCCTACATTGGACTGGGCCGGGCCTACACGGCCATGAACAAATTGAATGACGCGGAACAGACTTACCAACGCGCGATCGAGTTGCGGCCCAATTACTATCGCGGTTATGCCTGGCTGGCCTTCTTTTATTTGCAACAGGCGCAGTACGAAAAGGCCGCCGAGATCTATACCAGGCTAACGCGGCTGGCGCCGGAAAACCCGGAAGCGTATTACAACCTGGGGGCGGCCTACCTCTTCCTGGGCAAAGACGATCAGGCCATTGAAGCTTTGGAACACTCGATTCGAATTCGTCCGTCGCCGGCAGGATATTCCAACCTGGGGACGGCGTACTATGGCGCCCGCCGCTTTGCCGACGCCGTGCGCAACTATCGTGAAGCCATCAAATATGACGCCAGAAACCATGACCTGTGGAACAATCTTGCCAGCGCTTACTACTTTGGCGGGCAGCGTCCTGAGGCCATGGAGGCATACCGGAAGGCGCTTGAGCTGGCCCAGCAAGAGTTGTTGGTCAACCCCCGCGATGCCGGTCTGCTGGGCGACATTGCATCCTGCTATGCGCGGATGGGAGAGCGCAAAAATGCGCAGGAGCACCTGGACCGTTCATTGAAACTCGGGCACAGCGACAAAGATCTGCTCTTCAACGCCGCCGTAGTCTATATGGACATGGATGAGCAGCGGGTTGCGCTGGAATGGCTGCAGAAAGCCGTGGCCGCAGGGTACTCGCCATCGCGCATCCAGAGTTCACCCACGTTTGACGGGCTACGCGGCAACCCTCGTTTTCAACAGATACTGCAACAGGCACCTCACCCTTAGCCCTCGTACTCTCAGAGGCAGTCTTTCCGGCCCTGCAACACTCAAGCACAGAAATTTCGTTTACAGAAGGAGTAATGATATGGCGACTGCAAGACCGTTACATTTTGATGTCCCCACAACCCGCGACATCGATGCTTTTACTCAACGAGTGCTCGTGTACGTTGGCGAGACGTTCAACTGGACCATTAGCCAATCGGAGGCGAGTTCGGTGACTGTATCACCGGCTCCCAACACCACCTGGCCGCTCAGCAATAACTCCTATACTGCAACTCCGCAGACACCCGCGCCAGCTACAGTGAATACCAACGCGGTCGGCCAGGTCGCTTCTTTTCAATGCAATCCCGCAGCGCCAACCTCGCCCCAGACACTGGTTGTGGCGATCGGGGTTTTTGGTCCCTGCGATCAGATCTCAGTCCAGCAAGGGCAGTGCTTCGCCTGGCAGAACAATAGCGACAAGAACCTTCAACTGAGGGGCACTGGGACCTGGCCGGCACTGAAAACTCTGCACAAGAACGGCGGCATCGTGCTAATCGACACTACCGTTGCTCCTGGAACCTACCCGCTCTCTGTGACTTTTGAACAGGGAGGATCAGCTGCTTGTAACTCGGAGACAGAGCCCAAGATCATCGTCACCGCTCCGCCCCGTCCGAAGTAGCTTATGCAACTTGGCAGTCTCCGGACGGAGCATGTATCCCGTCCGGCAGCTGCCTTTCGTAGACTCAAATATTCGGCGCGTACGGATAGTCAGGCGATTGGGCTTGAGGTCAGGCTGTTTCAGATTGCATGGGCGATGCCTGCGCGCCGCAGCCCCTGGATGGATTGGCCGGTCTGCCGCCACGCGGATGCAGGAACTGCTCGCGCTCTTCTTCCAGCCGCAACAACTCGAGATAGACGCGCGGCTGGTCCCAGCCCAGAGCGCGGCCGATTTTTTCGGCGGCTTCGCGGCTGCATTCTTCTGACCAGCATGCGCCCAGCGCGACAGGAACGCGGCGCAGCAGAATATCGCCGAGTGTAACTGCGGACTCATGCGCGACGGCTTCAACGGCTTCCGCCACCAGGTGGCAGCTATGCGAGCAGAGCGGTTCGCGCAGGCGCTCGTCGAGCGAAGCTGCATGCGCGATAGCCAGCGCGTGCCGGCCGTGCCATTCCGCGATCGCTTCGGCGCATCCCTCGGGAATTTTGGCTTTGCACGCCACCAAGCGCGCCCACTGACGGACCGTAGATTCCACATCTTCTTCCATCGCGGGAGAGGCGAAGACGTTCACCGGTTCGGGGATATCGAGGCCTAATTTGCGGCCAACTTCACGGGCCAGACTGGCGGCCGTGGTGAGCTTGCCGCCAATGATGGAGATGAGGCCGGCCGCGCTGTTGCCGGCGTGGTCGTGAAGAATGTGTTTGCGCGTGATCGCAGACGACGCCTTGTTCGGCGCGAAAGGAAGCGGACGAATTCCGGCGAAAGCATAACGCACGTCCGCCTGGGTCAGGCCGGAACGCGGAAAGAGCCGGACGAAGCTTTGGAAAAGATAGTCGGTCTCAGCGGGCGTGGGCTGAGGGTTCTCAGGATTGTTGGAATCGCATACTTCGCTGGTGCCGACCAGAAGCTGGCCGTTCCAGGGAATAACAAAGATCGGGCGGCCATCAACGGCTTCAGTGTAGATCGCCTGTTCCGGAGCGCCGTTGAAGCTGGGCAAGACCAGATGCGAGCCGCGCACGCCGCCGATCATCTGCGGCGTGGAGATGCCGGAAGCGCCCACGATCGCGTCCACCCACGGGCCAGTGGCGTTGATGATGTTGGCTGCCTGGATTGCGTACTCTTGAGTGGAGATGCGGTCACGCAGGCGAGCTCCGGTCACGCGTCCATTGCTGCGGGAAATTTCCAGCACCTGGGTATGGTTGCAGACCACGGCGCCGGCTTCAACGCTTTCAGCCAGCCACTCTGCCACCAGCCGCTCAGGGAATTCACACTGCGCGTCTTCGTAGCTGTAGATCGACCAGTTTTGGCCGTTATCAAGCTGGCGCTCAAACGCGCTTACGTCGCCGGAGACGTTGTGCTTGCCTCCGGCCCAACGATGGTAAAGCCACAAGCCGGTCCTGATGGAAAGCGAGTTGCGCAGAAAAGATCGCGATTTCTTCGGCATCGCCAGCAGGAACTGCAGCGGACGCACCAAATGCGGCGACTGGCCCAGAAGGCGCTCGCGTTCGCGCAAGGATTCGCGCACCAGGCCGATTTCACCGTGCTCCAGGTAGCGCAGGCCGCCATGAATAATTCGGGTGGAACGGCTGGTGGTGCCGGACGAGAAATCGTTCTGCTCGACCAGCAGGACTCGTTTGCCCCGTTGCGCACACTCACGCGCTATGGCGACACCATTGATGCCGCCGCCGATTACCAGTACGTCAAAGCTCTGGTCACGGGCCTGGGTCGCGCTGCTCACCTGTGGAGTATTAGATGCTATTTCGCAGAAACTACAACATTACGTCAGAGCATCACTTTGAGATAAGTGTAACTTACAGGACCGCGAAGAGTTGTAGCGGTGCACACCGGGAACTCTCAGGCGGGCTGGCCGGTTGTGGCCCAGCGCTCCGGTTCAATATTGGGAAAGACCGAGTCGCGCAGCTCGATGGCTTCCAGCTCGTGGATCCTCTCGGCCGGAACTTGGTGAGTAGATTCAAAGCGCCGCCAGATGTCGAGCAGGGTGCGGAACTGCTCAAGATGAGTATTGAAGCGCTTTTCCGCGTAGTCGCGCGCGGACTTGGTGGTGATCAGGAATTGCCAGTCCGAAGATTCCAGCAGCAGCAGTTCGCGGCAAATCTGCTTAGCCAGGCGTGTTGCCACCGCATTGCCGCGCCACAGACCGCTGTTGGCCATGTGGTTCACGGCAATCTCAGCGGGATAAATGTGCTTCCACGTCCAGGCGGTGTTCTCATTCAGCCAGACGCTGTTGTTGCTCTCGGCGCCCCACGATCCTTCCGGCAAGCCGACAACGGCGGCCGGCGGAAATTTGTCAAGATATTCGCCGCAGGTGACCAGCTTGAGCTGGGATTCAGGCCGGGCAAATTCCAGGGCGACTTGCTTGAGCCACTCGGCGCCTTCAAACCACCAGTGTCCAAACAATTCGGCATCAAACGGAGCGGTCAGAATTGGTACGCCCGGACCATCGCCGCCAAAGCGTTTGAGCGCCTCCATCGTGATGTGGACAAAGTGCCGGGCGTGTTCGCGCGTGCGCTCCAGCGCGATCTCCGGATGGTACGGCTGCTTCAGGCCGAGATCAATCTTGTTTCCGGTGATCCGCCAGTAGCGATTTCCGCCGGGCCAGCGCTTCTTGTGGAACTCCAGATAATTCGCGTCGCCAGGATAGCCGTGGTCGCCGCTCCATACCTGCACTCCGGTGCGTGGATCGCGCGTGAAGAACGCCACATGCGCTTTGGGATCGGGACTGGCGGCAAAGTACGGCCGGTAGAAATTCTTTTTCGGATGCTCCGGCGGGATCTCCATGGCGATGGGCACATCGCCGGCCAGCCACTGATACGGCGTGAAGCGGGTAGAGCTGTCCACCAGATGCGTGTCCACATAGAAGAATTCAAGCCCGTGTTCAGCCAGGATCTGCTCTACGCCTTCGCGATTGACCGGGTGTTTCCCATACGGCGAACCAAAGCCGTTGAGCGACACCGGAAACTGCCACGGCCCGGCCGGCCGATATCCGCATTCGGGCAGCCAGATGCCGCGCGGTTTCCTGCCAAAATAACGCTGGTGCGTCTCCACGCCGGTCTTGACCTGCGCCCGGATGGAAGCGTCCGTGCCGAGCAGGGGAAAATATCCGTGCGTGGCGCCGCAGGTGATGATTTCGATGGCGCCGGTCTCATAAAAATGGCGGAAGCCGCTGATGATGTCGGAACCGAGCTGGTCAAATTGGCGCAACGCCTGTTCGTAGAAGCGCTGCCAGAAGCGCGCCACCTCCACCAGGTGGTGGTCGCCCTGCGCCGCGAAGTCGTCGGCGTCCTGGTACGCTGCTTTGATTTTGCGCAGCACGTATTTGGGAAATTCATCCTTGAATACGGGATGGGAAAGCTGTTCCAGCAAAATGGGAGAGAGATTTACGTTGGCCTTGAGCGCCAGCCCCTGCTGCTCCAGTTCGCCGAAGACCCGCAACAACGGCAGGTATGTTTCCGCGGCCGCTTCATGCAGCCACTCCATGCCGTGGGGCCACGTGCCGTGGTTCACCACATAGGGCAGGTGGGAGTGGAGCGCGAACGTTACATACCCCAGCGATTTGTTTTGCGGAGATTTTTTGCTCATGAACCATTAAACGGCGCCAGCGGCGACCAAGCGCCAGGGCCTCTCTCTAGTAGATGCGGTAACGTATGACCAAACTTCAAGTTTACTACAGTATTTGTAGACGAGAGTTGCGGCAGCAGGCAACAATCCTGAAGGT
>WNFM01078388.1_pt1 | contig 12493 bp, 12 predicted proteins | sample 5400271 | NCBI WGS metagenome assembly WNFM01 (sample SAMN13153352, study PRJNA577476) | soil metagenome | isolation source: 60 cm saprolite on Douglas fir-dominated hillslope | place: USA:California | collected 2013-09-17 | reverse complement strand
CATGATCCATTTTCACGAATTCCTGCGCACCCGCATTCAATCGCAACTGTGATCGCCGGCTCCGGCCATTGCTCCGTGCACCAACTATCCCGATGAGCCATACCACGCTGATTTCCGTCGCCGAGCTGGCAAAGCACGTAGATGACCCCGCATTCGTGATATTCGATTGTCGTCACGAACTGACCAACCCGGAATTCGGCGTCAAGGCCTACACGGAATCCCACATCCCCAACGCCTTGTTCGCGCATCTGGACCGAGACCTGGCCGCGCCACTGACGGGAAGCAATGGACGGCATCCGCTGCCCGATCCGAAAGCATTCGCGCAATGGCTTGCGCGCATGGGCGTGTCGAACGGCAAACAGGTGGTCGGCTACGACAATGCGGGCGGCGTTTATGCGTCGCGCTTGTGGTGGATGCTGCGCTGGATGGGACACCAAAGCGTGGCCGTGCTCGATGGCGGCTGGCAGGCTTGGCTCGCCGCGGGACAGCCGGTTACGGCCGAAGTACCCGCGCCGAAGCCGGCCCAATTCACCGGCAAACCGGAAAAATCTCCGGTGGACGCGAAGTACGTGCTGGAGCACATGAAATCGCCGGACATGGTTCTGATCGACGCGCGCGCCAATGATCGCTACCACGGCCAGAACGAAACCATCGATCCGGTAGGCGGCCATATTCCCGGTGCGCGCAATCGCTTCTTCAAAGACAACCTCACGCCGCAGGGATTCTTCAAGTCACCGGAGCAACTGCGCGAAGACTTCAAGCCGTTTGTCGGCAACGGATCGCCGGAAAAAATCGTGAGCCAGTGCGGATCGGGCGTTACAGCCTGCCACAACCTGCTGGCGATGGAGATCGCCGGCCTGAAGGGAGGCCGGCTTTATCCGGGCTCCTGGAGCGAGTGGATCGCCGATCCCTCCAGGCCGCGCGCGACCTGATCCGGAAAGTCCCGCAAATAAAAAAGCCGGACCGCGTTGGGCCCGGCTTTTTTTCGCACGCGATCCTCAGGCGACGCTTTCTTCCTTGTCCTTGTCTCTGGCTTCGCGCCTGGACTCGTTGATTACCAGCTTCGTTTTTCCGTCCGCATCGACATCGACCGTAACGCTGCCGCCGCCGGCCAGCTTCCCGAACAGCAGTTCGTCGGCCAGCGCCGTGCGAATGGTGTCCTGGATCAGGCGGGCCATCGGACGCGCCCCCATCAACGGATCGAACCCGTTCCTGGCCAGATAAGCTTTGAGCGCGTCGGTAAACGCGACTTCGACTTTCTTCTCGTGCAACTGCTCCTCGAGTTGCATCAGGAACTTGTCGACCACGCGCACGATGATGTCCTGCGACAGCGAGGCGAAGGAAATGATGGCGTCGAGCCGGTTACGGAATTCCGGCGTGAACATGCGCTTTATTTCCACCATCTCGTCGCCCGCGACGCGCTGCTGCGTGAAACCCATGGTGGTTTTCGACAGCTCCGCCGCGCCGGCATTGGTGGTCATGACGATGACCGTATTACGGAAATCCGCCTTGCGCCCGTTGTTGTCGGTCAGCGTGCCGTGATCCATCACCTGCAACAGGATGTTGAAGATATCCGGATGCGCCTTCTCGATTTCATCGAGCAGCACGACTGAGTATGGATGCTTGCTGATTTGCTCGGTAAGCAGCCCGCCCTGATCGAAGCCGACGTAACCGGGCGGCGCGCCGATCAACCGGGACACCGCGTGGCGTTCCATGTATTCCGACATGTCGAAGCGGATCAGCTCCACGCCCATGGTATAGGCCAGTTGCCGCGCCACTTCGGTCTTGCCCACGCCGGTGGGCCCGCTGAACAGGAAGCAACCGATCGGCTTTTGCGGATTGCCCAGGCCGCTGCGCGACATCTTGATCGCTGCCGCCAGCGCGTCGATCGCCTGGTCCTGGCCGAATACCACGGCCTTCAGGTCGCGATCGAGGGTCTGCAACTTGGTGCGATCGGTGGAGGACACGCTTTGCGCGGGAACGCGCGCGATCTTGGCGATTATTTCCTCGATCTCGTGTTTGCTGATGACGCGCTTCTGCTTTGACTTGGGCAGGATGCGCTGTGCCGCGCCTGCCTCGTCGATCACGTCGATCGCCTTGTCCGGGAGATGGCGGTCATTGATGAAGCGCGCCGACAATTCCGCGGCGGAAGTCAGGGCCGAGGCGGTGTACTTGACGCCGTGATGAGCCTCGAACCGGGTCTTCAGTCCGCGCAGAATCTCGACGGTTTCGGCAACGGAAGGCTCCGTCACATCGATCTTCTGGAAACGGCGGGACAACGCATGGTCTTTCTCGAAAATACCCCGGTATTCGATATAAGTCGTCGCACCGATGCACTTCAGGCTGCCCGAAGACAGCGCGGGTTTCAGCAGGTTCGAGGCGTCGAGCGTTCCGCCCGAAGCAGCGCCGGCACCGATCAACGTGTGGATTTCGTCGATGAACAGGATCGCATTCGGATTATCCGTAAGCTGCTTGAGCACCGCCTTGAGGCGTTGCTCGAAATCGCCGCGATATTTGGTACCCGCCAGCAGCGATCCCATGTCCAGGGCGTAGACCTGGCAGCGGGCCAGGATTTCCGGCACCGCACCTTCGATGATCCGGCGCGCCAACCCTTCGGCGATTGCGGTCTTGCCCACCCCGGCTTCTCCCACCAGCAGCGGATTGTTCTTGCGCCGGCGGCACAGCGTCTGGATGACGCGTTCGAGTTCGCGTTCGCGTCCGATCAGCGGATCGATCTTGCCCGAGATGGCGAGCGCGTTCAGGTTCAGCGTGTAGCTTTCCAGCGCCCCGCCCGAACTCTGCTCCTGGTCGGAATCCGCCTCGCTTTCCGGCTGTGGCTTCGCCGGTGCCGTCTGCGGAACCTTGGTGATGCCGTGGGAAATGAAATTCACCACATCGAGGCGCGTAACGCCTTTCTGGTGCAGGAAGTACACGGCATGGGAATCCTTCTCGCCGAAAATCGCCACCAGGACGTTGGCGCCGGTGACTTCCTTCTTGCCGGAAGACTGCACATGCAGGATCGCGCGCTGGATCACGCGCTGGAATCCGAGTGTGGGCTGGGTATCGACGTCCTCGCCGCTGACGACCGGCGTATGTTCGTTGATGAAATCCGTCAGGAGCTTGCGCAGTTCCTCCACGTTGGCCGCGCAGGCGCGCAGGACTTCGGCCGCGGACGGATTGTCCAGCATGGCGAGCAGCAAGTGCTCCACGGTGATGAACTCGTGGCGCTTCTGCCGCGCCTCCATGAACGCCATGTGCAAACTGACTTCTAGCTCCTGCGCAATCATGTTTCCTCCATCACGCATTGAAGCGGATGTTGATGCTGTTTCGAAAACGCAATGACCTGTTCCACCTTGGTCGCCGCAACGTCCCTAGGATACACCCCGCAGACGCCCATGCCTTCCCTGTGAACTTTGAGCATTACCTGGGTCGCCTGCTCCCTGGTCATGGAGAAGAAAGTCTGCAGAACCGCGACGACAAAGTCCATGGGCGTGTAATCGTCGTTCAGCAGCATGACCTTGAACAGCGGAGGCTGTTTGACCTTGCTTTTTTCGGCTTCCAGGAGCGTGCTGTCACGATTTCCCGCTGCCATGCCTTCGTCTCGCTTCGCTGCTTTCACTGGATCTAATTTTGCGGATAACCGGGGAAAATACAAGTGCAGAATTCGTGCCTGCCCGGAGTTGCAGCCAACTACCTAAAACTGCATTGCAACAATCGCTTGCGCGCGTTTTGCGTACTTGACTTCCCAAAATAAATAACCTACAAAGCGAACTGGTGTTTGGCTTCAAGGATAACGCAGTACCGGTTTTTCCCGATAACGCGGACTTGAAACTCAAACGATCGGCGGGGCAGCCCGCGTTTTTCATCAGGGGACGGATGTATGGCAATCGGGACGGTTAAGTGGTTCAACGACGCAAAGGGCTACGGCTTCATCACGCCCGATGACGGCAGCGAGGATCTGTTTGCGCATTTTTCGGCGATTCAGATGAACGGCTTCAAGACGCTGAAGGAAGGCCAGAAGGTGAGTTTCGAGGTCACCCAGGGACCGAAGGGCAAGCAAGCCTCCAACATACAGGCTGCCTGATTCCGGAGCGGATCGAGATCCGCGGTAGTTTTTGAGAATATTGGAAGCCCGCGACGCCGTCGCGGGCTTTTTGTTTGCGCAAGCGGCGTTCAGCCGCGCATGCGTTCGATCATCGCATCGCCGAATCCGGAGCATGACACCTGGGTGGCGCCAGTCATCAACCTGGCGAAGTCATAGGTGACGACCTTGTCGTGGATCGCCGCTTCGATCGATTTGACGATCAAGTCGGCTGCTTCGACCCAGCCCATGTGACGCAACATCATCTCCGCGGAAAGAATCAAAGACCCCGGATTGACGTAGTCCTTTCCGGCGTATTTCGGCGCCGTGCCATGGGTCGCTTCGAACATTGCGACTGAATCGCTCATATTCGCACCGGGAGCGATGCCTATGCCGCCGACCTGGGCAGCCAGCGCGTCGGAAATGTGCAGGAAAGCGTCGGCGATCACATCCTTGATGATGATTCCGCCGGGCAGCTTCATCCACGGGCCGCCATCGATCAACTCCGCGCCGAACTCGCGTTTGGCAAGCGCATAGCCCCAATCGCGGAAGCCGCCTTCGGTGAACTTCATGATGTTGCCTTTGTGCACCAGGGTCACGGACCGGCGCTTGTTGTCGATCGCATACTGGATCGCCTTGCGGACCAGGCGTTCAGTGCCCTCGCGCGACACCGGTTTGATGCCAATTGCGGAGGTCTGCGGAAAGCGGATCTTCTTGACGCCCATTTCCTTGATGAGGAAGTCGATCAGCTTGCGCGCGCTGTCCGATTCCGCCGCCCATTCGATCCCGGCGTAGATGTCCTCGGAGTTCTCGCGAAAGATCACCATGTTTGTTTTTTCAGGCTGCTTGAGCGGGCTGGGTACGCCCTTGAAATAAGATATCGGACGCAGGCAGACATACAAATCGAGTTCCTGGCGCAAGGCGACGTTGATCGAGCGGATGCCGCCACCAACGGGCGTGGTGAGCGGGCCCTTGATCGACACCACGAATTCCTTGCTCGCCTTGAGGGTTTCTTCCGGCAACCACACGTTTTCGCCATAGACCTTGCAGGATTTGTCGCCGGCGAACATCTCCATCCAGACGATCTTGCGCTTTGCGCCGTAGACCTTGTTCACAGCGGAGTCCACGACCTTGCGCATCACCGGCGTGATGTCCACGCCGGTTCCGTCCCCCTCGATGTAGGGAATGATCGGATTGGCCGGTACCTTCAGCGAGAAATCCTTGTTGACGGTTATTTTTTCGCCGGTGGACGGCACTTTTATGTGCTGGTACATGGAGTCTGCCTCGATGGGTGGATGTAACTGAATTGCAAGCGTTATGTCGCGCGCTTGAGTGCCGCAATTGTAAAGCAACGGTCAGGCCCGGCACAAAACTACCGGGAATCGCGATCCGTTTCGTCCCTGCCGGCCTAGTCCGAGGGCACGACCGCGCCCATCAGCCTTCACGCGACAAGTCTAAAACCACTTTTCGCATTGCAAAAAAATTGAGATCTAAAATTATTTAACCATTGATTATTAATAATAATATATGCGCCATCGCGTCTGTTGCGGTGCGTAAAAAATGTGATGTAACGTCCGTTCACCACCGTTGCGTCGGAGACACCCAGGCGCAACGCCGACACAGGATGCCGCCACACGCTGCATCTTCTTGATTCCGCCAGATCGATCTCTGGCTTTCACGTGGATCAAAGCGCTGCGGATGCCCTACACAGCGGTCAGTCTTGGTGCGGATTTCCGCATTGACGATCTGACCGATCGAGTCGGACTTTAGCAGCGTCCTCAAAACACACTTGAAGCAGTTGACAGGAGACCCGCATGAATCGCGATCAGGCAATCGCAGAAATCCGCAGGAACTGGACAAGCAATCCGCGCTGGCAGGGTGTGCGGCGCCCGTATTCGGCCGAAGATGTCTACCGGCTTCGCGGGACAGTGCAGATCGAATACTCGCTGGCGCGCCTTGGTGCGGAAAAGCTCTGGAAGCTCGTCAATGAGGAGGCATTCGTCAATGCGCTGGGCGCCCTGACCGGCAATCAGGCCATGCAGCAGGTCAAAGCCGGACTGAAAGCCATCTACCTTTCCGGCTGGCAGGTCGCGGCCGACGCCAATCTCGCCGGCGAAATGTATCCCGATCAGTCGCTCTACCCCGCCGACAGCGTTCCCGCCGTCGTACGCCGCATCAACAAGACGTTCATACGGGCGGACCAGATCGATCATGCGGAGGGCAAGGCCAGCATCGACTGGTTCGCACCGATCGTTGCCGACGCCGAAGCAGGATTCGGCGGCGTACTCAATGCTTTCGAACTCATGAAGTCGATGATCGAGGCGGGTGCGGCTGGCGTGCATTTCGAAGACCAGCTCGCTTCCGCGAAGAAATGCGGGCACATGGGCGGCAAAGTGCTGGTGCCCACACAGGAGGCGGTGCAGAAGCTCGCGGCCGCTCGCCTGGCGTCGGACATCATGGGCGTGCCGACCGTGCTGTTCGCGCGTACGGATGCGGAGGCGGCCAACCTGATCACTTCGGATGTCGATGACAACGACGAGGGCTACTATCGCGTCATCAACGGCATCCAGCAAGCCGTCTCGCGCGCCCTCGCCTATGCGCCCCATGCCGACCTGATCTGGTGCGAAACGGGCAAACCGGACCTCGCCTTCGCGCGTCAATTTGCCGAAGCCATCCACAAACGGTATCCAGGCAAACTACTGTCGTACAATTGTTCGCCATCGTTCAACTGGAAGAAAAATCTCGACGACAGCACCATCGCCAAATTCCAGCGCGAGCTGGGCGCGATGGGCTACAAGTTCCAGTTCATCACCCTGGCCGGCTTCCATTCGCTGAATCATGGGATGTTTGAACTGGCGCGAGGCTACGCCACCGAAAACATGACTGCGTACGTAAAACTCCAGCAAGCCGAGTTTGCGGCGGAAGCCAATGGCTATACGGCGACGAAGCATCAGCGTGAAGTCGGCACCGGTTATTTCGACGACGTCACGCAGGCCGTGCAAGCCGGCAAATCCTCGGTGACGGCCTTGACGGGTTCTACCGAAGAAGAACAATTCGTCTGACGTTTCCCGGTGATTTATTTGCGCCGCGGCATGGCAAGCTTTGCTTGTTCCCGCGGCGTTTCCTATTTATCATTTAGCGAAATCATTTTTCACAATGTAAAATTCAGACCGGAGCCTCAACGTGAATCAGCCGAATGTCCCCGCCGGCATGCAAGTGCTCGGCAGCATCACCCCCGAGTACGCACAGATACTTACCGGCGATGCCCTCATCTTCCTTGCCAAACTGCACCGCGGTTTCAATGCGCGCCGCATCGAGTTGCTTGCCCGCCGCGCCCGGCGGCAAAAGGAAATCGACGCCGGGAAGCTGCCGGATTTTCTGGCGGAAACCAAAGCGATTCGCGATGCCGCCTGGGAAGTCGCTCCGGTACCCCAGGATCTGCAGGACCGCCGCGTGGAAATCACCGGCCCGACCGATCGCAAGATGGTGATCAACGCACTCAATTCCGGCGCCAACATGTTCATGGCGGACTTCGAGGATTCGTCGACGCCAACCTGGGACAACCAGCTCCAGGGCCAGATCAACATGCGCGACGCGGTCGCCGGGACCATTTCATTCACCAGCCCGGAGGGCAAGCAATACAAACTCGCCGAGAAACCGGCGACTTTGCTGGTGCGCCCGCGCGGCTGGCACCTGAACGAAAAACACATCGTGATAGACGGGCAGCCGATGTCGGGTTCGCTGTTCGACTTCGGGTTGTATTTCTTTCACAACGCGAAAGTGCGCGTGAAAAAGAAGTCCGGTATTTATCTTTATCTTCCGAAGATGGAGTCGCACCTCGAGGCGCGGTTGTGGAACGAGGTTTTCGTATTCGCGCAGAATGAACTGGACGTCCCGCAAGGCACCGTCAAGGCCACTGTCCTGATCGAAACCATTCTCGCGTCCTTTGAAATGGAGGAAATCCTTTTCGAACTGCGGGAGCACTCGGCGGGCCTCAATTGCGGCCGCTGGGACTACATCTTCAGTTGCATAAAGAAATTCCGCACCCGGAAGGATTTCATCCTCGCCGATCGCGGACTGGTGACCATGACCAGTCCTTTCATGCGCGCTTATTCGCTGCTGCTGATCAAGACCTGCCACAAGCGCGGCGCCTTTGCCATGGGCGGCATGGCGGCGCAGATCCCGATCAAGAACGATCCTGCCGCGAATGACGCCGCGCTCGCCAAAGTACGCGCGGACAAGGACCGCGAAGCGACCGATGGCCATGACGGCACCTGGGTGGCTCACCCCGGCCTGGTGGCGATCGCGAAAGAAGCGTTCGACAAATCGATGAAAACGCCGAATCAGATCGCCAAAAAGCGCGACGACGTCAACGTCACGGCAAAAGACCTGATCGATTTCCAGCCGAAAGGCCCGATCACCGAACAAGGCCTGCGCATCAACATCAATATCGGCATCCAATACCTGGGTGCCTGGCTCGCCGGCACCGGTTGCGTGCCGATCTTCAATCTCATGGAGGATGCCGCGACGGCGGAAATCTCGCGGGCGCAGATCTGGCACTGGATCCGCAGTCCCCACGGCGTCCTCGACGACGGCCGCAAGGTCAGCAAGGAATTGTTCCGCACGCTCGTGCCGCAGGAATTGGCCAAAGTCCGGGAGATTCTGGGCGACAAAGGTTACGCGGCAGGCAAATACGAGGAAGGCGCGAACATGTTCGAGGAACTCACGCTCGCTGAGGAGTTCGTCGAATTCCTCACCCTGCCCGCGTACGAATACGTCACCGCGCACGAACACCGCTGACCTGTCCGGGCCGCCACACCGGCGGCCCGCCCCTCTCCCATGCCAAGGGTCGTCCTCTTCAACAAGCCCTACGGCGTGATCTGCCAGTTCAGTCCGTCAGCCGGCAAACAGACGCTGAAGGATTTCGTGCCGGTCGCGGGTGTTTATCCCGCCGGCCGGCTCGATACCGACAGCGAAGGGCTGCTGGTCCTGACCGACGATGGCGCCCTGCAGAACACCATCAGCCATCCCGCGAAGAAGTGGCCCAAGACTTACTGGGTACAAGTCGAAAACGTGCCCGACGAAGCCGCCTTGAGGCGACTGCGCAACGGGGTGGACCTGGGGGATTTCGTCACCGCTCCGGCGACCGTCAATGCGATCAGTGAGCCGCCTGACTTATGGCTGCGCACCCCGCCCATCCGCGTCCGCAAAAGCATCCCGGCCAGCTGGCTGGAGATCGGGATCGCCGAAGGCAAGAACCGTCAGATCCGGCGCATGACCGCGGCGGCGGGCTTTCCCACCTTGCGCCTGATTCGTTATCAAGTGGGCCATTGGACCCTCGCGGGACTGGCTTCGGGGGAGTATCGCCTTCTCGCCGCCGATGAAATGCGTCTTTGGTCCAAGTGACCGGACTTGTAACAAAATATGTCAACCGGCCATGCGGGGCGGCGTTAAGGGCCGTGACACCTAGATTGTGTCATCCCTGAAGAACTTACCAATGGAGAAGACAGCATGAAGAAGATTATTGCAGCCCTGATCGCCGCCCTGTTTGCCGCCGTCACGTTCTCGGCCGTTGCCGCCGACGCAGCCGCGCCGACCGACAAGCCGGCCAAGTCCGCGAAGAAGCACAAGAAGGCCAAGAAGGACGACACCGCTGCTCCGGCAGTCGCTGCCCCGGCAAAGTAATAAGGTTCGGCCAGTTGTAAACGACAAGGCAGGGGTTATTCCCTGCCTTGTTTTTTTGAGCGCGGCTAAAGACAAACCACAGACTTCCCCGCTGCCGGCGGTTTGACGCCCCCCGCAAAACTCCTTATTCTTGCCAGCGCTTTTCGGACTGCCAAGTAGGCAGCCGACGAACCCCGGGCAAAGGCAGGGTCGCATCCCTGCCTTTTTCATTTCGTGAATTGCCAACCGAGAGGGCGTACGCCATGGGCGAGTGGACCGACCTCATCAAACTGACTGTCGCACTGCTGGCAATTGTCGATCCCATTGCCGGCATTCCCATTTTCCTCGGCACTACCACCGGCTACACGCAGGCCGAGCGGCAACGTGTTACGCGGATCGTCGGGATCACGGTCTTCTGCGTGCTCGGCGTCGCGGGGCTGATCGGCACACAGGTGCTGCGTTTCTTCGGCATCAGCATTCCCTCGTTCCTGATTGCGGGCGGAATTCTGCTCCTGCTGATGGCCATAGCGATGCTGCAGGCGCATAAAAGCGACATCCGTCAGACACCCGATGAAGCAGCCGAAGCCGGTGGTGCCCCTCGCCATTCCGCTGCTTGCCGGTCCCGGGGCGATCAGCACCATGATCATCGCCACCCACCAGTCGGAAAGTCTTATGCATCACCTGTTGTTGCTGATTCCCGCGGCTCTCATCGCGATTGCGGTTTGGGTGACATTTTCCGCAGCGACACGCATTTCCGAGCGCCTGGGCACGACCGGCATGAATATCATCACCCGCGTCATGGGGCTGATCATCGCGGCCATCGGCGTCGAGTATATTTACCGCGGCATGATCGAGTTGTTCCCGAAGCTGGTCTGAACCGACATGGTCTGGAAACCCGATGTCACCGTTGCGGCGGTGGTGGAGCGCGATGGCCGTTTTCTCCTCGTCGAGGAGCATACCGAACGCGGTTTGTTGCTCAATCAGCCGGCGGGGCACCTTGAAGCCGGCGAGTCGATTGTTGCGGCGGTGGTCAGGGAAACGCTCGAGGAGAGCGCCTGGGAATTTGCCCCGGAACATCTGATTGGGGTATACCGCTGGCGCCCTTCCGGCAGCGACTTCACTTACCTTCGTTTCGCGTTTTCCGGCCACCTGGGGACGCATCACGCTGATCGTGCGTTGGACACCGGGATCGTGCGCGCCGTGTGGCTCAGCCCCGACGAGATTCGCGCCGGCCGCGAGCGCCATCGCAGCCCATTGGTCGTGCGATGCATGGAAGACTACCTGGCGGGGATACGCGCACCGCTCGACCTGCTGGTGGACTACAACTGATACGGAATCGAAACTTGAGCAAACAGCAGCGGATTGTCGTGGGTATGTCGGGTGGGGTGGATTCCTCGGTCGCCGCCTGGCTGCTCAAGGAGCAGGGGTATGACGTCGTCGGCCTGTTCATGAAGAACTGGGAAGACGATGACGACGAGGAATACTGCACGTCCCGGCAAGACCTGATCGACGCCGTTTCGGTCGCAGACCTGATCGGCATCGACATCGAGGCGGTAAATTTTTCCGCCGAATACAAGGACCGCGTGTTCAACAGTTTCCTTGCCGAATACAAGGCGGGGCGAACGCCCAATCCGGACGTGCTGTGCAATGCAGAAATCAAGTTCAAAGCCTTTCTCGATCATGCCTTGCAACTTGGCGCGGACCGCATCGCCACCGGGCACTACGCACAGGTGCGTGAGGTGGACGGGCTTTTCCAGTTGCTCAAAGCGGAAGACGGCACCAAGGACCAGAGTTATTTTCTCTACCGCCTGAACCAGGCGCAGTTGGGGAGCACGCTCTTTCCGCTGGGTGCGATGACCAAGCGCGACGTGCGCGCGCTCGCTGCAAAGCTCAAGTTGCCGAACCACGACAAAAAGGACTCCACGGGGATCTGTTTCATAGGCGAACGCCCGTTCCGCGAGTTCCTGAATCGTTATCTGCCCACGCAACCCGGAGACATGGTCACGCCCGACGGACACATCATCGGCCGGCACATGGGCCTGATGTACTACACCCTCGGCCAGCGCCAGGGACTGGGCATAGGCGGACGCAAGGAAGGCGACGGCGAGCCGTGGTACGTATGTGGCAAGGACATGGAATCGAATCGTCTTACTGTAGTGCAGGGTCACGATCATCCGGCCCTGCTGTCGGATGCGCTCACGGCCGATGACCTCACCTGGATCAGCGGAGCGCAACCTCATTGCAACTGGGTGTATGGCGCGAAGACGCGCTACCGGCAGAAGGATGCGCCCTGCGAGGTCGAGCGGGTGGATGCGGACTCGTGCGAAATAAAATTCGCGGAGCCGCAATGGGCAGTGACACCCGGTCAGTCGGTCGTCGTCTACGAATCGAAGGTATGCCTGGGCGGCGGCATCATCGACAGCGCCGTCCCGGTGGCAAAGTAGCGAGCTCCAAGAAATCGGCACCACCCCGAACGACGTTAAATCTCACCACGAAGGTCACGAAGTATCACGAAGAAGAACAACAATGCAGAGGGTTTTGTTATAACAGCGCGTGTTCGTTGGCAATGTAAATTTGGCCACGTATCGACGCAACACAAACTAGAGTCTTCTTGTTACTGTCATTGTCTTTTCGCACTTCTTCGTGCCACTTCGTGACCTTCGTGCCTTGTATGTTCGTTTTTCGTTGGTGTAAGTTGTAGTTGTTCTCGAGCGTAATAGCTTGAGGACGGGGAAGCGGCAGATCGAT
>WNFM01348531.1_pt2 | contig 12496 bp, 13 predicted proteins | sample 5400271 | NCBI WGS metagenome assembly WNFM01 (sample SAMN13153352, study PRJNA577476) | soil metagenome | isolation source: 60 cm saprolite on Douglas fir-dominated hillslope | place: USA:California | collected 2013-09-17 | reverse complement strand
AAGGGCGATCTTTACCTCTACTTAACGTGCGGCGGGCATTCTGCGGCGATGCGCGTTCCGCCATCACAGCCGCCGCTCGTCCCCGTCTATCTCGATCTCCTGCAGACCCGCCGCCTGCCGCAGGCCGGCGCATCGTCGAGCGCGGCGCCGCCCGGCCGGCCAGCGACGATCGACGCCGGCAACCCCTCCGCCGGGACCCGCCTGCCGCGCGGCAGCCTCATCGACATCAAGGCCTGACGCGTCGGCCCGGCGCCTCGCCTAGCGGGTCGGGGGACTCTCGATGAACGGTCCGCCGATCAGGTCGGCGGTCTTGCGCGGCGATTCGCCGGGTTCCTCGATCTCGAGGAGTTCATCGTCGCCGTTGCCGCTGGCGCCGTCGGCGAAGCCGCGCGGCCCTGATCGAGGACGACCAGCCGGTCCATGCGGGCGATGGTCGAGAGGCGATGAGCGATGGCGATCACGGTGCGACCCTTCATCAGCCCGTCGAGCTGTTCCTGGATCGCCGCCTCGACCTCGGAATCGAGCGCCGAGGTCGCCTCGTCGAGGACGAGGATCGGCGCGTCCTTGAGGATCACCCGGGCGATGGCGATGCGCTGCCGCTGGCCGCCGGACAGCTTGACGCCGCGCTCGCCGACATGGGCATCGAAACCGCGCCGCCCCAGCCAATCCTCCAGCCCCTCGATGAACTCGAGCGCGTGGGCGCGCGCCGCCGCGTCGCGCACCTCGGCCTCGCTCGCCGTCGGCCTGCCGTAGCGAATGTTCTCGCGGATCGAGCGGTGCAGCAGCGAGGTGTCCTGTGTCACCATGGCGATGTGGGCGCGCAGGCTCTCCTGCGTCACCCCGGCGATATCCTGGCCGTCGATCAGGATGCGGCCCGCCTCCGGCTCGTAGAAGTGCAGGAGGAGATTGACCAGCGTCGACTTGCCGGCGCCCGACGGCCCGATGAGACCGACGCGCTCGCCCGGCGCGATGGCAAGATCGATGCCGTGGATGACGCCGCGCTCGGTGCCATAGCCGAAGCGCAGGTTCTCGAAGCGGACGCTGCCGCGCTCGACCCGCAGCGGCGTCGCGCCGGGGTGGTCCGCCATCTGGCGCGGCACCGCGATCGAGCGCATGCCGTCCTGCACCGTGCCGACATTCTCGAAGATCGCGGTCACGTTCTGCGCCACCCAGCCGGCGATGTTGGCGATCTGCCAGGTCAACGGCAATGCCATGGCGACGGTGCCGACGCTGATCGAGCCGTCGCTCCACAGCCAAACGGCAGTCGCGCCGGTGCTGACCACGAGCGTCGCATTGAGCGTGGCGAGCGACGTGCCGAACAGGGTGATGAGGCGCAGTTGCCGGCGAAACGCCGCCGTATGCTCATCGACTGCCTCGCGCACGAAGGCGTCTTCGTCGCGCGGCCGGGCGAAGAGCTTGACGGTCAGGATATTGGTATAGCTGTCGACGATGCGGCCGGTGAGCGCCGAGCGCACCTCCGACATCCGCCGCGAGCGGTCGCGCATGCGCGGCACGAAGGCGCGCAGGAGCCCGGCATAGCCGGCAAACCACAACAGCACCGGCACGGCGAGTCGGGTGTCGCTCGAGGCCATCAGCGCGACGGCGCTGCTGCCATAGACCAGGATGTACCACACGGCGTTGGTGGCGGAGACGACGCTCTCGCGCAGCGCTGGGCCGGTCTGCATGACGCGGTTGGCAACGCGGCCGGCGAAGTCGTTCTGGAAGAAGGTCCAGCTCTGCCGCACGACGTGGAAGTGGCTCTGCCAGCGGATCAGGTTGGTGAGCCCGGCGGCGATCGCCTGGTTGGTGATCATATTCTGCAGGAAGAGCGCCGATGGCCGTCCGATCAGGAGGACGAGGGCCATGATCAAGAGCTGCCGCCAGCCATCTGCCGGCAGGCCGCCCGGCGCGTGGTTCGATAGCAACGTCACCACCCGGCCGATGAAGACCGGGATGGTCGAGTCGAGCGTCGCGACCAGCAGGCCGGCAAGGAACAAGAGGGCGACGAGGCCGCGCGCCTGCCGCGCGTAGTGCCAATAGAAGGCGAGCAGCCCGGCCGGCGGCGTCGCGTCGGCTGCCGGCGCCGTCGGCGTGAGCAGATTTTCGAAGAACCGGAACACACGCATCGATGACGCTCCTGCCGCCGAGCCCGGCACCGGGCAATTCTACGCCGGCGGCGCCGGACCATCGTATTCATTCCCAAAGGGCATTTCAGCCCTTGCCTTGGCGCGGCGATATTCGGCGCCGCCACGTCAGGGGCGAGGAGCCAAGTTGATCCGAAACCAATGGAGCCGCGTCATCGCTACGCTCGCCCTCTCTGCCGTGAGCCTGCTATCCGCCACGGCTCCGGCCGAACCGACGGATGATCCGGCGGCCGCGGCAGGGGCGGTCTATCAGGGTTTCCCCGCCGCACAGAACGACGGCGATCTGGCCGTCGAGACCGTCCTCCTCGACTCGCCGAATTTCCATGGATGAAGCTTTAGGCCGTAAGCTCCAGGCTATAAGCTCGAAGTTGACCCATGGCTTGCAGCTTACGGCTTACAGGTTAGAGCCAATCTCAGGGAGGAACCATGCGTCTTGCGGGCAAAGTTGCGATCGTCACCGGCGGCGGTTCGGGTTTTGGCGAGGGCATCGCCAAGCGTTTCGCCGAGGAGGGCGCCAAGCTCGTCGTCAACGACATCGACGATGCCGGCGGCAAGCGCGTGACGGCCGAGATCGAGAAAGCGCATGGCCAGGGCAGCGCGATCTATGTCCGCGGCGACGTCGCCAAGAACGATGACGTCAAGGCGCTCGTCGACGCCTGCGTCGCGCGCTTCTCCCATCTCGACATCATGGTCAACAACGCCGGCATCTCGCGATCCTCGCCGTCAACGTCAAGTCGATCTATCTCGCGGCGCTCCACGTCGTCCCGCTGTTCCGCCGCCAGGGCAAGGGCGGCGTCATCATCAACACCGCCTCGACGGCGGGGCTCAGGCCGCGCCCCGGCCTCACCGTCTACAACGCCTCGAAAGGCGCCGCGGTCATCATGACCAAGTCGATGGCGGTGGAGTTCGCGCCCGACAATATCCGCGTCAACGCGCTCTGCCCGGTCGCCGGCGAGACGCCGCTGCTCGGCACCTTCATGGGCCGCGACACGCCGGAGAACCGGGCCAAGTTCAAGGCCTCGATCCCCTTGGGCCGTCTCTCGACGCCGCGCGACATCGCCAATGCCGCGCTCTACCTCGCCTCCGACGACGCCGAATTCATCACCGGCGTCGCTCTCGAGGTCGACGGCGGGCGCTGCGTCTGACACAATCTGATTGTATGCATACGAACGATATTCTATAGTCCGGGCCACGGTTCGCGATCCAGCTGAGGGAGTCGGGACGTGCAAGCAGCAACACTGGACGCGGTGAAGGGCCCGCAAGCCGCCTTTACCGAGATCCCGATCATCGACGTAACCGGCCTCTTTGCCGCCGACCCCGCTGCGCGACGCGCCTGTGGCCGCCTGATCGGCGAGGCGTGCCGCGATGTCGGCTTCTTCTACGTCGTCAATCACGGCATCGCGCAGAAGCGGATCGACGAGGTCTTTGCCGTCGCGCGGGATTTCTTCGCCCTGCCGGAAGCGGAGAAGATGGCAGTCGCGCTGGCGCGCTCGCCCTTCATGCGCGGCTATTTCCCGCTCGAGGGCGAGCTCCTCGATCCGGCGCTCGGCGCCGACTACAAGGAGGGCTTCGACATGGCCCTCGACCTGCCGCTCGACGATCCCGATGTCGTCGCGCGCAAGCCGCTGCACGGGCCGAACCAGTGGCCTTCACGGCCACCGGGGTTCCGGCGCGTCGTGCAGGGTTATTTCGACGATCTCATCGCGCTCGGCCGCACCCTGTCGCGCGGTTTCGCCCTGTCGCTCGACCTGCCGGAGGAGTTCTTCACGAAACGCATGCAGCGCCCGACGGCAATCCTTCGGCTGCTCCGTTATCCGCCCAATCCGCGCGCCGCGGCGATGACCGACGGGCAGCTCGGCTGCGGTGCCCATTCCGATTACGGGTACCTCACGATCCTGGCGCAGGACGCGGTCGGCGGGCTGCAGGTGCAGAATCGCGCCGGCGAATGGATCGACGCGCGACCGGTGCCCGGCGCCTATGTCTGCAATATCGGCGATATGATGGCGCAATGGACCAACGACCGCTTCGCCGCGACCCAGCACCGCGTCATCAGCTCGCCCGATCGCGAGCGCTACTCGATCCCGTTCTTCTTCCACCCGGATTTCGACACCGAGGTCGCCTGCCTGCCGAGCTGCCAGAGCGCCGACAACCCGCCGCGCTACGCGCCGACGACGACCGGCGCGCATATCCTGCACCGCCTGCAGGAGGCCTATGTGGGGTAGGCCGGAGGGAGCTATCGCCGAAGCATTGGATTTGACAGTGTGCGTCCTTCGAGACGCGCCTCTCGGCGCTCCTCAGGATGAGGAGATTTGTGTATGCCAGAGCGAGTAGACCTCATCCTGAGGAGCGCCGAGAGACGCGTCTCGAAGGACGCACAATCGCCGCGCAAGCGGCTTTTCTATCTCCACTCTAATGCCGAAAGTGCCGCATTCCGGTGAACACCATCGCAATGCCGTGCGCATCGGCGGCGGCGATGACCTCGTCGTCGCGCTTCGAGCCGCCCGGCTGGATGACCGCCGTGGCGCCCGCCTCGGCGCAGGCGAGTAGCCCGTCGGCGAAGGGGAAGAAGGCGTCCGAAGCAACGACGCTGCCTTTGGTCGGCGTCTCGGCCAGGCCTGCCGCCCTGCCGGCTTCCTCGGCCTTCCAGCGGGCGATGCGGGCGCTGTCGACGCGGCTCATCTGGCCGGCGCCGATGCCGACCGTCGCGCCTGATTTGGCGAAGACGATGGCGTTCGACTTGACGTGCTTCGAGACGCGAAAGGCGAAGAGCAAATCCGCGATCTCCGCCGCGCTCGGCGCCCGCTTGCTGACCACCTTGAGATCGCCGGCGCCGAGCCGCCCAACGTCGCGTGTCTGCAGAAGATAGCCGCCGGTGAGCGACCGCAAATTGACCCCGGGCGCCGTCGCGTCGGGCATGCCGCCGGTGATGAGCAGGCGCAGCGCCGACTTGCCGGCGAGCGCCGCGCTCGCCTCTTCGCTCGCCTCCGGCGCAATGATCACCTCGAGAAACAATTTCGCCATCGCCGCTGCGCTCGCCGCGTCGAGCGTGCGGTTGACCGCGACGATGCCGCCGAAGGCGCTGACGGGATCGCAGGCGAGCGCCTTGGCATAGGCCTCGACCAGCGTCGCGCCGGTGGCGACGCCGCACGGGTTGGCGTGCTTGATGATGGCGACCGCCGGCGCCTCGAACTCGGCGACCAGCTCGAAGGCGGCGTCGGTATCGTTGAGGTTGTTGTATGAGAGCTCCTTGCCCTGCACCTGCGCGGCGGTGGCGACGCCGCGCTTGCCCGCATCGGCGACGTAGAGCGCCGCCTCCTGATGCGGGTTCTCGCCATAGCGCAGCAATTGTCTGCGGGTGGCGCCGACAGTCAGCGTCGCGGGGAAGGTCTCGCCGCGCTGCTCCGCCATCCAGCTCGCGATCACCGCATCATAGGCTGCCGTCCGCGCATAGGCCGCCCCGGCAAGCCGTCGCCGCAGCGCCAGCGTCGTCGCGCCGTCTTGTGCCGCGAGCTCGGCGAGGAATTCCTCGTAATCGCCGGGATCGGTCAGCACGGTGACGAAATCGTGGTTCTTCGCCGCGCCGCGGATGAGCGACGGGCCACCGATATCGATGTTCTCGATGCACTCGTCCCAATAGTTGGGCGAGTTGGCGCCGCGCGCGATCGTCGCCGCGAAGGGATAGAGATTCGAGACGACGAGATCGATCGTGCGGATGCCGTGCACCTGCAGCGCCGCGCGATGTGCGGCGCTGTCGCGTCGCGCCAATATTCCACCGTGCAGCGCCGGGTGCAGCGTCTTGACCCGCCCATCGAGCATCTCCGGGAAACGCGTCTCGGCGGCGACGTCGGTGACCTTGATGCCGGCATCGGTCAGCGCGCGCGCAGTGCCGCCGGTCGACAGGATCTCGACGCCGCGCACCGCAAGCGCCTGGGCGAGCGGCGCCAACCCGGTCTTGTCGAAAACCGAGATCAGCGCCCGTTCGATCGGGCGGAGCATTGTATCCTGCATGGTCGCTTCCTGGTGCGTACGAAGTCGGGCGGACGATAGGCAAGCCAGCGCCTGGGAGCAATCCTGACGAAGTGATCTCACCACGGAGGCACGGAGAAAAGAAAGGGCGCCGCGGCGATTGCTCCTCTTCTCCGTGTCCTCCGTGTCTCCGTGGTGAATTATCGTGCTGTCGTCGCTGGCCGTCTCGAGCGCGAAAGATCCGCCAGGAGCAGGGCGACGGTGAGTGCGGCGAGGATGAGGGCCGGGATCTCCATGTCCTCAGCCGCCCATAGCGCGGCGCCGACGAGGACGAGATCGGCCGCGAGCACCCGCAGCACGATGGCCTGGTGGCTGCGTCCTGCCTGCACCGCGCGCTGGTAGAAATGCTGGCGATGCGCCTGCCAGATCCTCTCGCCGCGCACGAGACGACGCAGCAAGGTCCAGCTCGAATCGGCAAGGAAATAGAGCGGCAGGATGAGGGCTTGCGCCCAATACCCCGCACCGGCAAGGGTCAGCAGCAGCCAGCCGAGGAGATAGCCGAGCGGCACGCTGCCGACGTCGCCCATGAAGAGCTTCGCCGGCTGCCAGTTCCACCGCAGGAAGCCGAGCGCGGCGCCGGCCGACGCGGCGCCGAACATGCCCGTACCGAGGCCGACGATTTCGAGATGGGTGAGTGCGAGCAGCGCGATGCCGCCGCCGAGCGCCGCCGCTTCGGTCCCGGTGATGCCGTCGATCCCGTCCATGAAATTGAACAGATTGACGAACCAGAGCAGGAGGAGTCCGCTGGCGACGCGGTCGAGACCAGGTGGCAGGAGATCCTGGAACACCGTCCCGGCGCCGGGCAGGAAGGCGATGCCGACGGCGACGGCAAGCGCCTGAACCGCGAGGCGCAGCGCCGGCGACAGGCCGCCGAGGTCGTCGCGCCACGACACCAGCGCGAGAATCAGCGCCGCCGCCGCGGCGGCGAGCGCCGCCGCGTCGTTATAGCCGAGAAGGACGATGACGAGCCAGGCCGGCAGCAGCGCGGCGAGAATGCCGATGCCGCCGCCGCGCGGCGTCGGCGCGTCATGCAGCGAACGCTCGTTCGGCCGGTCGAGAATGGCAGCACGCTTGAGCCGCTTCAGCACGTGGTGGGTGGCGAAGAGCGAGAGGACGAGCGTCGCAAGGAGGGTGATGGCGAGTGGCGGTCCTGCCAGCGCCACCCATTCTCCGCTCATGCCAGCCGCGCCTCGTTCATGGTTGGGCGTTGTTCGTATCGAAGATCGTCTCGTCAGAGGCGCTTGCGGTGGCGTCGACGAGACGCTCGAAGCGCCCGGTGGCCGGATCACGCAGCAGAAGAACACCGTCGGCGACGCCGAAATAGGCCCCATGAAGGTGGAGTCGCCCGCGCTCGACCAGGATGCGGATGCAGGGAAAGCTCATCAGGTTGGCGAGGCTGAGCTCGATCACGGCGAGCTCCAGACGATGCAGATGATCCGCGGCGTCGCCGCGCGCAGCGACACGCTTGGCTGCCGGAGCGATCAGCGACATCCAGTTGCCGATGAAATCGCCCGACGAGAGCGGTGCCGCCTGCTCGGCGAAGGCGCGAATGCCGCCGCACCGTGCGTGTCCCAGCACGACGATGTGCTTCACTTTGAGCGCCTGCACCGCGAATTCGAGCGCCGCCGAGGTGCCGTGGTATTCGCCGCCGGTCTCGTAAGGCGGCACCAGATTGGCGACGTTGCGGGCGACGAATATCTCGCCGGGGCTGGCGTCGAAGATAACCTCAGGCGAGACCCGGCTGTCGCAGCAGCCGATCACCATCACCTCCGGACTCTGGCCCTGTTGCGCCAGAGTCTCGTAGCGCTGCCGCTCGCGTACCAGGCGATCATTCAGGAAGCTGCGGTAGCCCGCTTCAAGCTTGCTGGGAAACTGTGACGCCTTGCCCGGGCTCATTCCTCGGCCGCCTTCCTGCCCTCGCGGCGGATCGCCCACTTGACCGTCGCCCCGATCGTGCCGTCCGGCTTGCCGCCGACCTTGCCGGCGAGGACGATCTGCTGCGTCTTCTTGATCTCGCCGGAGCCGAGATAGATGCTCTCGGCGAGGCTCATCTGCGCGCCCTGCGCGCGCAGGCGGAAGCCGGCGCCGCCCGCCAGGCGCAGCAGCGCCGCCGCGCCATCCTGGATGAGCGAGACCTGCACCGTCGGGTGCAGGTGGAAGCGGATGGTAAAGGCCGCGTCGTGCGCGCCGTTGGCGCCGTCCTTGCCGGTCAGGTTGTCCTCGCCGCGCAGATCCTCGCCATCGGCGGCGAGAAAGAGATGGCGGGCGTGAGCGAGGCCGAATTGCGCGACATATCCGTCATGCGTGGCGGCGATGAGCTGGCTGCCCTCCGCCTCGGCGCGCTCCGTGTCGGTGACCGCCGGGCGGTGGCCGAGCGTGAGATCGTCGTGGATCTCGGCCGAGTTGGTGTCGGCGACGATCAGCGTCGAATGCGCTGCCGTGTTGCGCGCGGCGCGCCGCCAATCGGGGTTGTTGCCGCGATAGGCGCCGCAATTGACGATGAGACGCTCGCGCCCGACGCTCATCTCGAAGGACAAGGTGCCGGCATGGGCATGGCGATCGAGGCCGGGCGGCGGCGGCGCGCCGGTATCGGCGACAACGATGGTCTTGCCGCAAGCGAGGCGCTGGAAGCCGCTATGCGGCGCGCTCTGCGGCGGACGGGCGCGCACCTCCGAGCGGGTGAGCAGGAGATCGGCGAGCGCGCCGTATTCCTCCGAGGGGTCGTTGAACTGGGCGAGCCGACCGTCGCCGTGGCGGAACAGGCGCAGCATCGGCGCCATCCGGTCGATCGCCATCTGCAGCGCGTCCGGCACGACGACATGTGCGGCGCGCAGCGCGGTCCTGATATCGACGAGATCGCGCAGCACGCTGAGCTGCACGGCGGGGCAGCGCTCGACATGGCCGCCATCGGGCAGCACCTGAAGCGGCAACTCGCGCGCGAGNNCCCGCCGCTCGCCCAGGCCGAGCGCGATGCCGACGAGGATCAAGCCCTTGAGCGCATGCAGCCGCGCCGCGCCGATCCCTTCCCAGGCGGCGACGCGCGCGAGGTGGCGCGCCTGGCGGGCGAGGCTGGCGAGCAGGGCGTCACGCAATTTGTCGTCGCCGCCGGCGGCGAAGAAGCTCTCGAACTGGGTCACCCAGGCGATCAGCCGCGCGGCAAGGACGTCGCAGCGCCACGATAGCCTGTGCCAGGTTGAGTTGTCGGCGATCCAGGTCGCGACGGCGCTGCGGCCGATCTCGCGCGCCTCGGCGCTGCCCAGCGTCGCCAGATCGGCCAGCCAGGCGAAGCCGTGGAACTCGGCAAGCCAATCGGCACTCGCCTGAGCCGGCGCCGCGTACGGTGCGCCCAGTCGCAGCGTTTCGCCGGCGAGATGAAAGTCGCCGTCGAGCAGGGCGCCGCCACGCCTCGCGTCGCCTGGCCAGCGTATCGCGAGGTTGCGGGCGAACTCGCGCGGCGTCGCGCCGGCGAGGGTGAGGCGGTAGAGGCGCGATCGGCAGAGGAGTGCCATCGCGCGGTGCCGCACTCGGTTACTCATGAGCCCGTTCACGAGCTCACACCGGCACCGTCGCCGGCTGGCCGCGCAGCCGCTCGATATTGGCGGCGTAGGCGCCGGCGCCGCCGGTGAAGGTGGCGGAGCCGGCAACCAGCACCGTGGCGCCGGCCGCGATCGCGCGGGCCGCCGTGTCGGCGTTGATGCCGCCATCGACCTCGAGCTCGATCGCCTTGCCCGATTCATCGATCAGCCGCCGCACGGCGGCGATCTTGTCAAGTTGCCGCTCGATGAAGCTCTGGCCGCCGAAGCCCGGATTGACGCTCATCACCAGCACCAGATCGATGTCATCCAGCACATGGTGCAATGCGTCGACGGATGTCGCCGGATTGAGCGCGACGCCGGCGCGCTTGCCGAGCGACCTGATGAGCTGGAGCGTGCGGTGGAGATGCGGGCCGGCCTCGGGATGGACGGTGATGATGTCGGCGCCGGCGCCGGCGAATTCGGCAATGTAGGGATCGACCGGCGCGATCATCAGGTGGACGTCGAAGGGCAGCGCCGAATGCGGCCGGAGCGCCTTCACCACCGCCGGCCCGATCGTCAGGTTCGGCACGAAATGCCCGTCCATGACGTCGATGTGCAGATAGTCGGCGCCCGCCGCGGTGATCGCGCGCGCTTCCTCGCCGAGCCGGGCGAAATCGGCCGAAAGGATCGAGGGGGCTATCCGTGTCGCCTGGCGCACAAGGCTTCGTAACAAGGAAAGCGCGGCGCGGCAAGCGGCAGCCCACCCTGCCGGACGATGGGAATGCCAAGTTTACCGAGAGCTATGGACCAATTTGGATTATAATTGACTAAAATGGATATATGGCCTATATTCCGCTCGCGACGCTGAAATTTTTGCGCCGCCGGGAGCTGGGCTATGAACGAAATGGATTTGCAATCCGCGGACGCTGAAGGCGGCCTTGAGAGAGCAAAGGGCGGATCGAAGGAGATCGCAGGGGGAGAGGGAACGACGCGAGATTGTGCCTCATTCCCTGCATTCCGCCTGCATTTTGCAGCCGGAACCGCTCGGCGACGCAGCCCGGCGAGTCGGCCCTTATGCGGCGTTGCGCACGAGGCGCGCGGCGTAGAACCCGTCGATGCCGTCGAGCGGCCCGAAATGACTAGGCAGCGTGCGCAGATCGCCCTCCGGCGTCAGCAGCTCGGCAAGACCGCCGACTTCCGAGGGGCTGATCGGCTCGCGTCGGAACGGCGCGCCGCGTTCCAGGAAGCGGGCGACTTGCCGCGCACCCTCCTCGACCTCGAGCGAACAGGTGCAATAGATCAGCACGCCCTCCGGCTCGAGCATCTCGCCGGCGGCGGCGATGAGGCGCTCCTGAACGATGGCGAGACGCGCGACGTCGTCAGGGCTTTTCAGATGCGGCACGTCGGGATGGCGGCGGATGGCGCCGGTCGCCGTGCACGGCGCGTCGAGCAGGACGCCGGCGACCTTGGCACGTGGCTGCCAGACGGCGGCATCGGCGGTGATCGCCTCGACCGAGAAATCGAGGCGGTGGAGATTGGTGATCAGGCGGTCGAGTCGGCGCTGCGAGCGGTCGACGGCCGTCACGATGGCGCCGGCATTGGCGAGCTGCGCGGTCTTGCCGCCGGGCGCGGCACACAGATCGATGACGCGCTTTCCGGAGATGTTGCCGAAGAGGCGGGCCGGAATCGCGGCGGCGGCGTCCTGCACCCACCAGGCGCCCTCGGCATAACCCGGCAGAGCGGCGATCGCGCCGCCGGAAATGCGGCGCAGCGTCCCGGTCGGCAGGATCCTCGCCTCGAGCAGATTGGCCCAGCCCTCCGGATCGCCGCGCACGGTGAGGTCGAGCGGCGCTTCCTTGAGATGCGCGCCGGCGATCGCATGGCAGACCTCCTCGCCGTAGGTCCGCGACCAGGATCGCCAGAGCCAGTCCGGCGTGTTGAGTCGCGGCGCGTCCTGGGCCTCGGCGAGGGCGGGGCCCTCGGTACTCAGCCGCCGCAGCACGGCGTTGAGCAACCCCTTGTGGGAGAGGAAGCCGCGCACCTCGGCGAGGTCGACCGTCGTCGCCACCGCGGCGTGGGCGGGGGTGCGTAGGAACAGCAGCTGGGCGATCCCAAGGCGCAGCATGTCGTGGACGACGGCGGCGCGTGGCGGCAGCGGCGTATTGAGGCAATGGGCGATCAGCGCGTCGATCTGCCCGAGCCGACGCAACACGGTGGCGACGAGCAGCCGGGCGAAGGCGCGATCGCGCGCCGCCAGCGCGGCCATGTCGACATTGTCTTCGATGGCGTCGTCGAGCGGCCGCTTGCGGCGCAACACGGTGCCGATCAGATCGATGGCCACGCTACGGGCCGATGGAGTGAGGGACATACCTAGGCCAACGAACTGCTATGCTACCGGACTATTGCGAAATATTGTGCACGAGCCAATCCGTTTTGTCGCGCTGTGATGCAATGAACCCTCGCTGCGGTCGCCGGCAGAGGAACCTATGCTGCCGTTCTGCTGGCGCTTCAAAACGGCTGCACACTGCTCTATGGCGCAGTCCGGGCGGCTTGGCAAACGCGAATTGTGGCGCCATATCGAAAAGATGACCGATAAACCCCCCGCAGCCGTCACGCCGCCGGCCCCGCCGGTGCCACCCAACCCCAAGCCGACCGGCCAGGGAGCAGCAGCTCCGCGCGAGACCGGCGGCCCAAAAGGGCCGGAACCGACGCGCTATGGCGACTGGGAGGTCAAGGGCCGGTGCAGCGATTTCTAGCCCCGACGGCGGTTGCTACCGACGCGGCACGCTAGCGCCGCAACTCGCCGCCGGT
>WNFM01340368.1_pt1 | contig 12497 bp, 13 predicted proteins | sample 5400271 | NCBI WGS metagenome assembly WNFM01 (sample SAMN13153352, study PRJNA577476) | soil metagenome | isolation source: 60 cm saprolite on Douglas fir-dominated hillslope | place: USA:California | collected 2013-09-17 | reverse complement strand
AACGACATCTCCTGCTGGTCGCAGAACCGCCGCGCCGTCACCGTGCTGAACGCCAGCTCATAAGACGACGTTCGTTCTCACTCCGAATTCCAACCGGCGCCTTCGGGTGCCGGTTTTATTTTATAGCGTTTTCGAGCGAAGTGGGCACCGGTTCGCGTGAAGAAAACGCGTCAAACAAAAAGTTGGCGGGTGATGAAGTCCCGGATCACGGCGGTCGCGCGCTCGGGTGCATCGGGCATGACCGCGTGGCCGCAATCGGCAAACCGCTCGAATTGCACGAGATGCGGCGGCAGCGCGGCGGCAATATCGGCCTGACTTTCGATCGGGTGGATCGGATCGTCCTCGCCGCCGAGCACCAGAGTCGGGCACTGGATCCGATGCAGATCGCCGGACATGTCGAAGCCATTGCCTTCGCCGCCGGGTCTGGCGAACCAATGCAAGACCTCTGACCGGTTGATGGCGCGGCGCGCCATGTCGGGGTCGCGGGGCTTGCGGAAGTAGTGCGGTATCGCCAGACATCCCCAGGCGTCGAGCGAGGCTTGATCGTGGCCCTGTGTCTCCAGAAAGCGCCGCCGCGCCAGGGCGCCGACCTCCACGCCGCCAAAGCGTTCGAACAGTTCGATGCGCCGGTCCAGATGTTCGGCGCCGGACGCGGCGGTGCTGATCAGGATCAGCTTCGAAGGGTGGGCGGGATGGCGGGTAGCATAAGACAAAGCCACCATGCCGCCGAACGAGCGCCGAGCACGATCGGATCGACGATATCGAGCACCTCGCAGAAGGCGCGCACGTCGTCGCCCCACTGCGCCAGATTCCAGCCCTCGCGCGGGCCGTCCTCGCTGCGGCCGTTGCCGCGATGGTCGAGATAGACGATCTGGGCAATGTCGGCCAAGGCCGAGTAGGCAGGCCGGTAGATCGAGTGGTCGGCGCCGGGGCCGCCGTGAAGCATCAGCAGCACCGGCTTTTCCCGCATCGCCGCGCCGTCGGGGACGAACTTCGCACCCTCGACGTCGAAGAACAGCCGCACCCCGTTCACGGACACATGCATGGGCTGGCTTCCTTCAGCTAGATGAACGGAGCGGTTGACGATCACGCTTGCTTGTTTTGAAGCCGATACTAAACCATAGCGCAATCCAGCGTGCGGATTCGGAAACGCCAGTCACAATTCCGGCGTACTCCCTCCCTCAATTCGTAGCGTTTTCGCGGGTCAACGCGATTTAGTTGTCAGGGCAAAATGTCATCCAGATTTCCCAGAGTTGCTGGTGCAGCGGCCATTGCCGCGATGCTGGTGCTGTCTTCCCAGGCTTTCGCGCAGTCCGACGATCCCGATTCGGAAATGCGGATCCAACGGCTGGAGAACCAGCTCCGGCAACTGACCGGCCAGAACGAGGAACTGCAATACCGCAACCGGCAGCTCGAAGACCGGCTGCGACAGCTCGGCGCATCGCCGGCCGCGCCTGGTGGCCCGCCGCAGGCCGCTCAGCCCCAGGCAGCGCTGCCGGCGGTTCAGCCGAACCCGGCCTATCGCCAGCCGGGCTATCCGCAAGCCCAGCCGGGCTACGATCAGCCGCAGATCGCGGCACCCGCCCCGATCGTGCAGGAGCCGGCAGCCCCGCAGGCGCCCGGCCGCCGCCGTGGCGATGCCTTCGATCCCAACCAGAACCCGAGCGCTCCCGGCGCGCCGCGCGCGCTTGGCGGCGGTCAGTTGCCGATTGCGAACGAAGCGCCGGTTGGCGCACCCGGTGGACGTGGCCCCGGCGAGCCGCTCGATCTCGGTGCCACCAGCCCGCGCGATCCCGGTGCGCCGCCGCCGCGCGGCCCCGCCAGTGCTGCGCTGACCACGCTGCCGCCGTCAGCCACGTCCAAGGACGAGTTCGATCTCGGCATCGGCTATATGCAGCGCAAGGACTACGCGCTGGCCGAAGAGACCATGAAGAGTTTTGCGCAGAAATATCCCAGCGATCCCCTGATCGCGGATTCGCAATACTGGCTCGGCGAGAGCTACTTCCAGCGTCAGCAGTACCGCGACGCAGCCGAAGCCTTTCTTGGCGTGACCACCAAGTTCGACAAGTCAGCCAAGGCGCCGGATTCCCTGCTCCGGCTCGGCCAGTCGCTGGCGGCGCTGAAGGAAAAGGAAGCCGCCTGTGCTGCACTCGGCGAAGTGACGCGGAAATATCCGCGGGCATCCTCGGGCGTCAAAGCCGCCGTCGACCGTGAGCAAAAGCGGGTTAAGTGCTAACGTCGCTGCTGGTCGAGGCCGCTATTGGCCTCGCGTAAGCCAGCGCCGCCATGTCCGACGACGACCATTCCCCGATTTCGGTAAGCCAGGCGAAGCGCCTGTTCGCGGACTGGAAGACCGCGCCCGGGCTTCTGCTCGCGGTGTCCGGCGGGCCGGATTCGATCGCGCTGATGTGGCTCGCGGCGCGCTGGCGCCGTGCGATGACGCGCGGCCCGCGGCTGATCGTCGTCACGGTCGACCACAGCTTGCGCAGCGAAGCCGCGCGCGAGGCGCGTGACGTCAAACGGCTGGCAAAGGAGCTCGATCTGCCCCACCGCACGCTGCGCTGGACCGGCACCAAGCCGAAAACCGGATTGCCGGCAGCCGCCCGCGCCGCGCGGTACGGGCTGCTGGCCAAGGCCGCCCGCGCCGGCGGTGCCACGCACATCCTGACCGCGCATACCCGCGACGACCAGGCCGAGACCCTGTTGATGCGGATGCTGCGCGGCAGCGGTATTGCCGGTCTCGCCGCCATGGCGCGGGAGAGCGAGCGCGACGGCGTCCGGTTGGCGCGGCCGCTGCTCGGTATCTCGAAATCGCAGCTCGTTGCGACGCTGAACCGGGCGAAGATCACCTTCGCCGACGACCCGACCAATCGCGACGCCGCTTACACGCGGCCGCGGCTGCGGGCGCTGATGCCGGCGCTGGCGGAGGAGGGCGGCGACAGCCGCAACCTGGCGCGGTTGGCCTCACGGTTGGCACGAGCGAACGCTGCGATCGAGGTGCTGGCGGATGGCGCCGAGCGTTATCTCGCGCTGAGGGATCGCAACGACGCCTCGCGCTTTGGGTTCGACGCCACAGCGTTCGCCGGCCTGGCTGAGGAAATCCGGCTCCGGCTGTTGAAGCGCGCGATCGATCGCGTCGGTCACGAGGGGCCGGTGGAACTCGGTAAGCTCGAGGCGCTGCTGGGAGCTCTGGATCGGGCCATCGCCGACGGCCAGCCACGGCTGAAACAGACGCTTGCCGGCGCGGTGATCGGGCTCGCTCGTGGCCGAATTCACGTCGATCCGGCACCGCCGCGCCGCCGCGGTAGGACGGGGTGAGAAGACACCTGATCTTGCGATATGCGCCCCAATGGGGCTGACAGCCTTAACCAGCCCCGAAAAACAACTGAAACAACGCCATTATTTGACCGGGAATCGGGCTAGGATGCGTTAAATAGTCCTGCGTCGTTCCCTTGGCATAGCCGGGGGCGCCACCTAGATTGTATCCAGTTATCCGGGGATTCCCTCGTGGCTACCCAAGGGATACTGCCAAGGACATAAGGCCGCGATCCGCGCGACCACGAAGGAAGTTCAATGAACGCCAATCTGCGCAATTTCGCCCTCTGGGTCATCATTGTCTTGCTGCTGTTGGCACTGTTTACGCTTTTCCAGAATCCGGGTCAGCGCGCGTCCTCGCAGGACATCTCGTTCTCGCAGCTCTTGAGCGAAGTCGACCAGAACCATGTTCGCGACGTCGTGATCCAGGGGCCGGAGATTCACGGCACCTTCACCAACGGCTCCTCGTTCCAGACCTATGCGCCGAACGATCCGACGCTGGTCTCACGCCTCTATAACGGCAAGGTCTCTATCACCGCGAAGCCGCCCGGCGACAACGTGCCGTGGTTCGTGTCGCTGCTGGTCTCCTGGCTGCCCTTTATCGCTCTGATCGGCGTCTGGATCTTCCTGTCCCGGCAGATGCAGGGCGGCGCCGGCAAGGCGATGGGTTTTGGCAAGTCGCGCGCCAAGATGCTGACGGAAGCGCATGGCCGCGTCACCTTCGAGGACGTCGCCGGCGTCGACGAGGCCAAGCAGGACCTGCAGGAAATCGTCGAGTTTCTGCGCGATCCCGGAAAATACCAGCGCCTCGGCGGACGAATTCCGCGCGGCGTGCTCTTGGTCGGCCCTCCCGGCACCGGCAAAACCCTGATCGCGCGCGCGGTCGCGGGTGAAGCCAACGTGCCGTTCTTCACGATTTCGGGTTCGGACTTCGTCGAAATGTCAGGCCAAGAAGAACGCGCCCTGCATCATCTTCATCGACGAAATCGACGCGGTCGGCCGTCATCGCGGCGCCGGTCTCGGCGGCGGCAATGACGAGCGCGAGCAGACCCTCAACCAGTTGCTGGTCGAGATGGACGGTTTCGAAGCCAATGAAGGCGTGATCCTGATCGCGGCGACCAACCGGCCCGACGTACTCGATCCGGCGCTGCTGCGCCCGGGCCGTTTCGACCGCCAGGTGGTGGTGCCTAACCCCGACGTCGTCGGTCGCGAACAGATCCTGAAGGTTCACGTCCGCAAGGTGCCGCTGGCGCCGGATATCAACCTCAAGACCATCGCGCGCGGCACGCCGGGCTTCTCCGGCGCCGACCTGATGAACCTCGTCAACGAAGCAGCACTGACGGCTGCCCGGCGCAACAAGCGCATGGTGACGCAGGCCGAGTTCGAAGAGGCCAAGGACAAGGTGATGATGGGCGCCGAGCGCAAGTCGCTCGTCATGACCGAGGAAGAGAAGATGCTGACGGCCTATCACGAGGGCGGCCACGCCATCGTCGGCCTCAACGTCGTCGCGACCGATCCGATCCACAAGGCCACGATCATTCCGCGCGGACGTGCGCTCGGCATGGTGATGCAGCTTCCCGAGCGCGACAAGCTGTCGATGTCGCTCGAGCAGATGACGTCGCGCCTTGCCATCATGATGGGCGGACGCGTCGCGGAAGAGATGGTGTTCGGCAAGGAAAAGGTGACGTCAGGCGCATCGTCCGACATCGAGCAGGCCACGCGGCTTGCGCGCATGATGGTGACGCGCTGGGGTCTCTCCGAGGCGCTAGGCACCGTGTCCTACGGCGAAAACCAGGACGAGGTGTTCCTGGGCATGTCAGTTTCCCGGACCCAGAACGCTTCCGAAGCCACGGTTCAGAAGATCGACACCGAGATCCGGCGCTTTGTCGAGGAAGGCTACAACGAAGCCACGCGAATCCTGACCGAGAAGCGCGCGGACCTTGAAGCGCTTGCCAAGGGTCTGCTCGAGTTCGAAACGCTGAGCGGCGACGAAATTCAGGACCTGCTCAACGGCAAGAAGCCCAACCGCGAGTCGGTGCTGGAGCCGACCACGCCGCGCGCCTCCGCCGTGCCGCCGGCCGGCAAGTCGCGCCCGCGTCCCGATCCGGATGCCGGCCTGGAGCCGCAACCGCAGGCGTAAGGCGCGGCGGTTCGCGATCGGATTGATATTGAACGGGCGCGCCCGTTCTGTTGTGGATGGCCCGCCTGGTTGGGGAGTTCGGCATGTCCGTGATCGAATGTGACGTCCCCTCGAGCAGCATGCTCGACCGCGATCTGATCGCGCGCTGCTATTTTCACGATTCATACCGAGTGCGGCTCAGCCGCACCGATCTTGGAATGGCCGACATCTTCTTCGCGGTGTTCGGCCACAAGCCGGTGTGGATCAAGTTGATCCTGGTGGCGCGCAACGCGGTGGCCGGCCTCGCCGGTCTGGAAGTGCCGACCGTTGCCGAAATCATCAATCCCGAGGTCAGGTCCGCCTACCGCGTCGGCGAAAAGATCGGGCCCTGGCCGATTTTCTTCCTCGGTGAAAATGAGATTGTCGCTGGGCGGGACAACAAGCACATCGACTTCAGGTTATCGGTGCTGAAGGTCGCCGACGGCGACGCGATTGACATCGTCGTGTCGACGATTTGCACGGTGCATAACCTGTTCGGGAAGATCTATCTGTTCTTCGTCGTTCCCGTTCACCGCAGGGGCGTGCGGTTGTTGCCGGCAAGTCCGCGGTGCAAAAGCTCGGCATCAAGCCGGACTTTCGGATTTTCAGTGCTGGTGCACCCGCCGCCTATGCCGCGATCGTCGGTAAATTGCCAGCCGGGGTCACGATGGCAAGCTCCGCGAAAGCGCCGCTCGATATGGTGCATCTGTTCGTGACCGAAGCGAAAGGACTCGCAGCCCGGCTGCGCGACTATCGCAAGGCGATCGCACCTGATGGCATGATCTGGGTGTCGTGGCCGAAAAAATCCTCCGGCGTCGTGACCGACCTGAGCGATGTCGTGGTGCGCGACACCGCGCTACCGCTCGGCCTCGTCGACATCAAGGTCTGCGCGATCGACGATACCTGGTCCGGATTGAAGTTTGTGATTCCCAGGGATCAACGGACCGGGCCGGCACGCAAGCGGCCGAAGTAGTGCGCGCGCTTTTGCAGCCGCTCCGTGGCAAATTGGCTTGGCGTCCGCTGCGGCGCCATGGCATGTTTTGCGCAGCCAGAACCGCGCCGTCAGAGCGCGGCGGCAACAACAGGGGAGGCAGGTCGATGGGTTGGGTCACGAGATTTGGCGCGCTCAGCGCCGTCGCTTGTCTGATGTTGCCTGTGGCTGCGACCTCGGCCGAGATGCGCGGCGTCACCGCTACCGAAATCAAGATCGGCCAGACCATGCCCTATAGCGGGCCGGTGTCGGCGTTCGGCGCGCTCGGCAAGGGCGAGGTCGGCTACTTCAAGATGGTCAACGAGCGCGGCGGCATCAACGGCCGCAAGGTCAATCTGATCTCGCTCGACGACAGCTACGTGCCGCCGAAGACGGTGGAGCAGACGCGGCGGCTGGTGGAGAGCGACGAGGTCGCGTTGATCTTCTCCTCGATCGGTACCGCCCATAACACCGCGGTCGCGAAATACCTGCAATCCAAGAACATCCCGCAGTTGTTCGTCGGCTCCGGCGCCTCGAAATTCGCCGACATCACGCAGTATCCGCAAGCGACGTTGGGCGTGCAGGGACCGTTCCGCTACGAAGCGCGGCTGTATGCGCGTTATGCGCTGGCTAAAAATCCGAACGCCAAATTCGCCGTGATCTCGCAGAACGACGATTTCGGACGCGACTATCTCGCAGGCCTGAAGGACGTGCTCGGCGAGAAATACGATTCCGTCGTCACCGGCGCTACCTACGAAATTTCCGATCCGACGATCGATTCCCAGATCGTGAAATTGAAAGCCTCCGGCGCCGACGTGTTCGTGATCGCGGCGACGCCGAAATTCGCCGCGCAGTCGATCCGCAAGGCGTTCGAGATCGGCTGGCGGCCGATGACGTTTCTCTCCAACGTCGCGGTGTGGATCTCCACGGTGATGGAGCCCGCGGGCGTCGAGGCCGGCACCGGAATTCTCTCGACCGCCTATGTCAAGGATCCCGACGATCCCGCCTGGAAGGACGATGCAGGCGTCAAGGGCTGGCGGGAGTTCATGACCAAATACGTTCCCGATGCCGACCAGCACGACACCAACTATGTCAACGCCTACAACGGTGCGATGACGCTGGAGGCAGTTCTCAGGGCTTGCGGCGATGATCTGTCGACTGAAAATATCCTCAAACAGGCCTATGCAATCAAGGATCTGGAATTGCCGATGCTGTTGCCGGGCATCAAGGTCAATACCTCGCCGACCGACCATGTGCCGGTGGACCAGATGCAGTTCATGCGCTTCAACGGCAAGACCTGGGATCGGTTTGGAGAATTGCAGACCGGGAATTGAGTGGGGGCGTCCCGTCGTCCCCGCGAACGCGGGGACCCATACCGCGTGATCTCGCGATGGGGCAGTGCGGCAGATAGCCTTGGTAAGCAACCGGCTTTCGTGGTTATGGGTCCCTGCGTTCGCAGGGACGACGGTGGTGAAAATCCGTTGCCTCCGTCCTCAAACCTTAAGAATTCCTCAACGCAGTCTGGCCTATTGCTGAAGGGGTGCGCGCGCTTGAGCAGGCCGCGCAAGCCCTGAGGACTTCGCATGGCCGCTTCCGTTTCCACTTCCGTGACCGCGCCGGATCCGGGTGCTATTCCCGCGGCGCTGGTGAAGGCGTGCTTCGTGCTGTTCGTCATCAACGCGTCGTTCTTCCCGACCGCGTATTTTTCGCATTGGTGGATCTACGACGTCAACGGCCTCGGCATTCCGACCGACTTCGTCAACGTCTGGGCCGCCGGACGGCTGGTGCTCGATGGTCATCCCGCACAGGCCTATGACTGGGTGATCCAGAAGCAGGTCGAGGTTGAACTGCTGGGGCAGGATTTCGTCGGCTATTTCGCCTGGCACTATCCGCCGCCATTTCTGTTCGTCGCATCCTTGCTGGCGCAGTTTCCCTACGCGGTCGCGTTCATCGGCTGGATCGCCGTCAGCATCCTGCCTTATCTCGCCGTCATGCGCGCCATTGTCGGCCGCAACTTCGGCTTCCTGCTCGCGCTCGCGGTCCCGGTCGTGTTCAGCAATATCTTCGTCGGGCAGAACGGTTTTCTCACCGCGGCATTGATCGGCGCCACGCTCTATCTGTTGCCGGTGCGGCCGATCCTTGCCGGCATTTGCCTGGGATTCCTCAGCTACAAGCCGCAATACGGGCTGCTGTTTCCGGTGGCCTTGATTGCAGCATCGCAATGGCGCGCGTTCTTTGCTGCCGGCGTAACCGTCGTAGCACTCGTGTTCGTCTCCTGGCTCGCGTTCGGCACCGAGAGCTGGCAGGCGTTCTTCCACTGGATGCCGATGTTCTCGCAGGCGTTCCTGACCGAGGGCAAGGCGCCGTGGTGGAAGCTGCAGAGCATCTTCGCGCTGGTGCGCTATTTCGGCGGCACCGAACAACTGGCGTGGGGATTCCAGTGGGTGCTCACGGCGTCCGTCGCCGTCGTGCTGGCGCTGCTGTGGCGCAGCCGCGTGCCCTATACGTTGAAGGCCGCAGCACTTGCCGTCGGCACGCTGCTGACCACGCCCTATCTCTTCATGTACGACGTGATGGTGCTCGCTATTCCCGTGGCCTTCCTGGTCCGCATCGGTCTCAAGAACGGTTTTCGTCGTTATGAACTTCCGGCGCTCGGCGTCGCGGCGTTGTTGATCATAGGCTTCATCTGTTCTGGTGTTCCGCTCGGGTTCGGCGCCACGCTGATCGTGGCCGCGCTGGTCCTGCGCCGCGCCGGTTCGTGGTGGCAGCGCAACCCGGTGCCGGCGCTGGTCGCTGCGGGCGCCTAGGCGCCGGAGACCCCTCCATCCGCTGCCGCTTTCATGGTCATCCCGGCTTCGTAAAACCGTCTTGTCAGGCGGTCTGAATAGTTGTTCACTTCTTCAAAGCGGTTGGCGCTCAATCGCTCAAAACGTAGAAGAAGCGCGCGTTCCGGGGCCCCAAAAAGGCCTCCGCAAGGCGCGCTGGGGACGGGAAACGCGCCATGGTTTATCGGCGAACCCATCAGGTCGTGAAGCGGCTGGCAGCCCGCCGCGGCGCCATTCTGGCGGCGGCGCGGGATGCCGCGGCCGACGGCGGCATGGCCGCGGTGCAGATCGCACCGGTGGCGGTCCGGGCCAATGTCGCGGCCGGCACCGTCTATCGTTATTTCCCGTCCAAGGCCGACCTGATTTCCGAGCTGATCGCCGAGGTTTCGCGCGACGAACTGGCAGCGATCCGGCGTGCGGCGGATGCCGCGCCCGGTCCGTCATCGGCGCTGGCTGCCGCCGTCACCACGGTGGCCGTCCACGTGCTGTCGCAGCGAAAACTCGCCTGGGGCATTCTGGCCGAGCCTGTCGATGTCGACGTCTCCGAATCGAGGCTTGCGAGCCGCCGCGAAATCTCCGGCGAGATCGCCGCGCGGATCGATGCCGCGGTGCGCGCCGGACATCTGCCGGCGCAGGACACCGCGCTCGCGGCCACCGCATTGCTCGGCGCGTTGCACGAAGCCCTGGTCGGCCCGCTGGCGCCTGACAACAAGGACGATTCCGGCAAGCTGCGCGACGCGGTGCAGACCGTGACGCTGCTGGCGCTGCGCGCCGTCGGCGTCATGGACGCCCGCGCCCGCGGCCTCGTGGTGCAGGCGGTGCTGCCGGCGAAGACGCTGGTCGGAGCCTGAAAATTCCTGCTCGTCCGACACCGCTTTGACGCAACCATCCGCCAGATTGCGGCGTAGTCAATCACGCCAACAAGGGTGCAAGGAGCGACAGATGACGGTGACATCAGGATCGGCCAAATGGCAGGGCGGCATCAAGGACGGCAAGGGCGCGATCTCAACCAAGAGCGGCGCACTCAGCGACTATCCCTACGGCTTCGCCAGCCGCTTCGAAGGCAAGCCCGGCTCCAATCCGGAAGAGCTGATCGGTGCCGCGCACTCTGCCTGCTTCACCATGGCGCTGTCGTTGATCCTGGGCGAAGCCAAGCTCACCGCCGAGCATATGGAAACCAAAGCCGACGTCACGCTGGAGAAGGTCGGCGACGGGTTTGCGATCACCGCGGTTCATCTGACGCTGACAGCGAAAATTCCCGGCGCCGACAACGCGAAATTCCAGGAGTTGGCGGCCATGGCGAAAGCCGGCTGCCCGGTGTCGAAGCTGTTGAATACAAAGATTACGTTGGACGCGACGCTGCAGAGCTAAATTTCTATGTCATTCCGGGATGGTCCGAAGGACCAGACCCGGAATCTCGAGATTCCCCGATGCGCAATTGCGCATCGTAGTTCGATGCTTCGCATCGCCCCGGAATGACGGCTTCGCCGTCACTTCTTCGCGTCGCCGTCTTTTCCGACATAGGCGATGCGGACCATGTTGGTGGTGCCGGCGATGCCGAGCGGCACGCCGGCGACGATGATCACGCGCTGGCCTGCCTTGGCAAAGCCGTCACGAAAAGCAATGGAGCCGGCGCGGTCGACCATATCGTCCTGGTCGTGGGCGTCTTCCGCCACCACGCAATGCACGCCCCACACCACAGATAATTTGCGCCCCGTCACGAGGTTCGGCGTGATCGCGACCACCGGCGGCTTCGGCCGTTCGCGCGCCACGCGGATGGCGGTCGAGCCCGACGAGGTCCAGCAGATGATCGCGGACAATTCCAGCGTCTCGGCGATCTGCCGCGCGGCATCCGCGATGGCGTCGCCGACCGTATTTTCAGGATCGGGCCGCTGCGCCAACAGCACCGAGCGATAGGTCGGATCGCGCTCCACTTCCTCGCCGATGCGGTTCATGGTCGAGACCGCCTCGACCGGGAATTTTCCGGCGGCGGATTCCGCCGACAGCATGATGGCGTCGGCGCCTTCATAGACCGCGGTGGCGACGTCGGAGACCTCGGCGCGGGTCGGCACCGGCGACTGGATCATCGATTCCAGCATCTGCGTCGCGATCACGACCGGCTTGCCAGCCCGGCGCGCCATCCGCGTCATTTGCTTCTGCAGGCTCGGCACCCGCTCCAGCGGCAGTTCGACGCCGAGATCGCCGCGCGCCACCATCAGCGCGTCGGAGACTTCGAGGATCTCGCCGAGCCGGTCGATCGCCTGCGGTTTTTCGATCTTGGCCATCACGGCGGCACGACCGCGAATGATCCGCTTGGCCTCGTTGACGTCCTCGGCGCGCTGCACAAAGGAAAGCGCGATCCAGTCGACGCCGGTGACGAGGGCGGCTTCAAGATCGGCGCGGTCCTTCGGCGTCATCGCCGACACCGGCAGATCGGTGTCGGGCAGGCTGACGCCCTTGCGGTCCGACATCCTGCCGCCGATCACCACCCGCGTCACCGCGCGGTCGGACGAGGTTTCCTCGGCAATCAGGCGCACCTTGCCGTCGTCGAGCAGCAGCGCATGGCCCGGCCGCAGCGCCGCCAGGATTTCAGGATGCGGCAGTTGCACACGGCTGTTGTCGCCGGGCGTCTTGTCGGAATCGAGAACAAAACTCTGGCCGTTGTTGAGCTGGGTCGAGCCTTCGGCGAAAGCGCCGAGCCGCAGTTTTGGTCCCTGCAAATCGACCAGGATGCCGATCGGCCGGCCATAGCTGCTCTCGACATTGCGGATGGTCTTGACCAGTTCGCGCATCTTGTCATGCGGCGTATGGCTCATATTGATGCGGAATACGTCCGCGCCGGCCTCGAACAGTTTGCGGATCATCGCACTGTCTGACGATGCCGGGCCGAGCGTTGCGAGGATTTTGATACGACGGAGCCGCCTCATTGCTTGGGCGCCGCCGGCGGTAGCCCCGGTCCGCCCGGAGCCAGCCCCGGAACCCCTCCCGGTCCGCCCGGACCCACCGTTCCCGGAATCCCCGGCACGCGTTGCGCCGGCTGCTCGTTGGCTTCGGTCAGTTGCACGGTCCATGCTCGCTGTTCGCCGGTATCGACCTCGAAGAACCCGGTGCGGTCGAAGCCGCGTGCCAGGCAGTTCTCGGTCCCCTTGATGGTGAATTCCTTGTCGCGCGAGCACATGAAGGCCTGCCCCGACCACTCGCCGCCGCGGTCATAATCCAGCGCGTAGAT
>WNFM01342138.1_pt1 | contig 12501 bp, 11 predicted proteins | sample 5400271 | NCBI WGS metagenome assembly WNFM01 (sample SAMN13153352, study PRJNA577476) | soil metagenome | isolation source: 60 cm saprolite on Douglas fir-dominated hillslope | place: USA:California | collected 2013-09-17 | reverse complement strand
GGGCTTGACGCCGGTCCACTTCCACCCCATCACATTCATGCGGCGGTCGAACGGCCACTCTGCACCCTCAAGCTACCCACCTGAAGTAGCGAGGAGCCACATTTCTCATTCAACATTCAACATTTCGTCTTGAAAACCAACCCAGAACCGTAATCACGCGCTCACGCGTACGCAGCTATGAACCTGGCCGTGACGGTGGCCGCCAACCGCAACTCCTTCGGTACATGCACCAGCGGATGAATGGCGTTGTAGGTGTGGCTGGCGTTGGCGATGACCATATGGGAGGTGTCGACATTCTGCCGGGCGATGTCGAACGACTCCGCCACTGGCACGCTCTCGTCGCGTGCGCCGTGGATGACGAGTAGCGGAACGTCCAGTCCTGCGGTTGCCGCGAGGATGTCGAGCCTGCCAGCGTGCTCCTCGTAGTCGTCCAGGATGCTGGTCGACATGCGCATGTTCTGACCCGTTCGGGCGTTGATCACGTCCATCCAGCCGTCGCGGCGCCATTGGTCCTTCGTCGGCGCGTCCCAGCGATCCGCGCGCGCGATCGCGCTCCAGGTCACCACTCCGCGTAACAGCGGCACGTCCTGCGCGCCGAGGAGGGCGATGCCTCCCCCGCGCGAATGACCGAGGAGGAACGTTGGCAGCTGGAGCCGGGCGTGCGCGTGCTCGACGACTCGCCGCAGGTCGGCGAGCTGCGCGGAGTACGTGTCCCCGGCGAAGAGGTCGAGGCGGTCGAACGTGTCAGGCGTCTCGCCGATCCCGCTCCGCGACATGTTGAAGCGGCACACGCCGATCTTCTCGTTACGAAGCGACTCGGCCAGCCACGGAAAGAAGCCCCAGTCCTTGAACCCTTTGAATCCATGGACGAGCACGACGAGCGCACGCGGATGCTGCGGCACGTCCAGGTTGCCCCGGATCGGCAGATCCTCTTCGGAACTGATCGTGAAGTGCATCGTCATGAGCGCCGGGTGTCCCGTGCCCAGTCTACTTGGAACTACACGTTGAATCGGAACAGGATGACGTCCCCGTCCTGAACCACATAGTCCTTCCCTTCGCTGCGCATCTTGCCCGCGGCCTTCGCCCCTTGCTCACCGCGATTACCGATGTAGTCGTCGTAGGCGATGGTCTCAGCGCGGATGAAGCCGCGCTCGAAGTCGCTATGGATCTTGCCCGCCGCCTGCGGCCCTTTCGAGCCGCGATGGATCGTCCAGGCGCGGGCCTCCTTCGGACCCGCCGTGAAGAACGTCTCCAGGTCGAGCAGCTTGTAGGCCGCGCGGATGAGCACGTCCAGACCGGGCTCGGGCAACCCCATCTCGCGAAGAAACTCCTCACGTTCGGTGGCCGGGAGCTGGGCGATTTGTGCCTCGAGCTCGCCGCAGATCCCCACCACGCCGCCTCGTTTTGCCGCCGCGACGTTTCGGACGTGGGCGACATACTCGCTCTCGCCCGCGAGGTCATTCTCGCCAACGTTGGCGACGAAGAGAACGGGCTTGATGGTGATGAGGTTCAGTTCGTCGATGGCGACATGCTCTTCGGCGGTGAAGTCGACGGCACGCAGCGGTGTACCCTTCTCCACTGCCTGCACGGCCTTCGTGTACGCTTCCATCTGCGCCTGCGCGTCCTTCTGCCCGGCACGGGCAAGGCGGCTCACGCGGTCAATGCGCTTGGTCAGGGCGTCGAGGTCTGCCAGCAGCAGCTCGGTCTCGATGATCTCCACGTCGCGATCGGGATCGACGCTATTCTCCACGTGGACGACGTTCGGGTCGTCGAAACAGCGCACGACGTGCAGGATGGCCTCGGTCTCGCGGATGTTTGCCAGGAACTGATTGCCGAGGCCCTCACCCTTCGACGCGCCGCGAACGAGCCCGGCGATGTCGACCACTTTCAGATCCGTGTAGATGGTCTGCTTGCTCTCAGCCAGATCGGCGAGCTTGTCGAGGCGGCGGTCGACGACCGGCACGATGCCGACATTCGGCTCGATGGTACAGAAAGGATAGTTCGCGCTCTGCGCTCCGGCGGCAGTCAGCGCGTTGAAGATCGTCGACTTCCCAACATTCGGAAGCCCGACGATACCGACGCTCAAACCCATGTGTTGTTAGCTCCTTACGAACTGCCCGCCCCTGAACCGGGCCGAGCGCAAGGGGATTCCTTCTTTGACCTGGAGCGGTGGGTGACGAGACCTGAGCTCAAGTCATTGGTCAGAAGGCAGAGGGCAGAAGGCAGAAGTGCGAGCGCCAGGTTCAGCGCACGTGTTCGTGTTCAGCGCGGCCCGCCGCAACCAAAAGGCAACCCCTCACCACAAAGGCACTGAGGACACGGAGAAAGGCGGTCTTTTCAAAAACCGGTTCTCTCCGTGTCCTCGGTGTCTCTGTGGTGAGCGGTTCCCCCGCTTCGTGTCCCGCGAAGATGCAGAAGCCATATTGGGGAGGTTCAAGGCACGAGCTTCGCGACGGATGACACCATTCGACACGCATTCGCGTCTTCCCTTCGCGTCTTCGCGTCTTCGCGTGAGCCCGTCTCTGAGAGAGGCGCAAAGAGAGGTGGCTTCGAGCGCCAGCTCCCGGCGCAGCGATCTGATCCTTCGCTCCCGCCAACCGCCCACCCTCGCTCAGGATAAACGTTGGGAACTGACCCGACGCGCCATCTCCGCGGCGCCGATCAGGCCGACCTTTTCATTCATGATGAGGTCGATCGGCATAGCACCCAGCAGCTCGCGGAAGCGGCCCTTGCGCAGGAAGGCCGTCACGAACCGGCCGTCTGTGAAGAAGCTGAGGTTCTTGGCTGCGATGCCGCCTGCCAGAAACACACCGCCGCGGGAGAGCACGCGCAACGCCATGTTGCCGGCCTCGGCGCCGTAGATGTCGACGAAGATCTCGAAGGCCCGCACAGCGCGCGGGTCTCCATCAGCGGCCAGTTGCGCCACCTCGGCCGCGTTCTCCGTCGTGCCGCCGAGGAAGGTAAAGATGTTGACCAGACCCATGCCGGAGAGCAGCCGCTCCCAGCTCACGTGCCCATGCCTCTCGTGCAAGTACAGGAAGAGCCGCGCCTGCTCTTCGTCCTGCGGAGCGAAGTCCGCATGCCCTCCCTCGGAGGGGATCACGCCCCAGTCGCTGCCCGCGAACGTCACGATGGCCTGACCGAGCCCGGTACCCGCGCCGAGGATGGCGATCGGATCGCCGTGCTTCCGGTCGCCGGGGTGCAACGAAACGAGATCATCAGCGTGCAGCAGAGGGACGCCCAGGGCTACCGCAAAGAAATCGTTGATCAGGGCCACGCGGGCGATGCCGAACCGCGCCGTCAGTTCCGCCGTCTCGATCCGCCAGCCGAGGTTCGTCACCTCGGCGCGGTCCTCGAACACCGGCCCCGCCACGGCGAAGCACGCCGCGTCGACCGTCCTCTTTGCCATGCCGAGGAACTCGCCCAGCAACTCGTCGAAGGTCTTGTATCCCCCGCTGTCGAAGCGATGTTCGAGCGCGACTGTGCTCTCCCCATCGACGATCTCCACCAGCTGCAGCAGCGTCTTCGTCCCGCCGACGTCACCCGCAATCACGTTCATCTTCACTCGATCAGCTCCTCAGTCGTTCCACTGATTCGCCAACTATAGCGCTCCGTTGCACAGTCAGAAGGCAGAGGGCAGAAGGCAGAAGTGCGTGCGCGAGACCCGCGCAATGGACTGAACTTAGGGGTCGGAGGCCGCATCCTGACTGAAGTGGGTCGGTATCCGCCGCCGGCCGGAATGGGTACGTTCCGGTCGCCGCGGAGCGGCGAAATCTACGATAGGGGTAGGGAGAGGCCTCACGACCTCCCCCTCCGTCCGAACCGGACAGGCGGATCTCCCGCATCCGGCTCTCCAGTTGGTGAGCTTATTCAGAGCTGTCGCGCGAGCTTTGGCGAACTCAGAAGGCTGAAGAGTCCGTGCTCGGTGAAGAACGCATTTGGCCATCGCATGTGAGCATATCCTCGTCCCCGCCGGCGTTTCCGTCCCCCTTTGCGTCTCTTGTCGAGAATGGCGCGCAGGCGAAACCTTGCCCGCGCATCGATCTCCTTCCACGCGAACGAACTCGACGAACAGTACTTGAAGTAGTTGTACCAGCCGCGGAGCGACGCGTTGAGACTTCGAATGATCTCTACGAGGGAGTTTCCGTTGGTCAGCTTGGTCTTGTGACGGATCGCTGCGTGCAGCTTCTCCTTACTCGACTCGCGCGGATTACGGTACTTGTCGTAGAAGACGTATCCAAGGAACTGAAAACCGGGTTTGACCATCAGGTGCGCGAGACGCGTTTTGTCCGGATGGAGTTGCAGCCCTCGCATTTCGAGAAGCTCCCTGAGCTTCACCAGCGCGGCTTTGGCCTCTTCCTGCGTGCGGCACATCACCACCATGTCATCTGCGTAACGGATCAGGGCGTACCCTGCTTGCCGCATCGCAACATCGACCGGATGGAGATAGACGTTCGCAAGAAGCGGGCTGATGACCGCCCCCTGCGGAGTCCCGGCCTCCGGCATCCAGAGCTTCATCTCTTCGAGAACCCCTTGATGCAGATACGCTTCAATCAGGTCGAGCACTCTGCCATCAGCGATCCGTTTCGCCACTTCGTTCATCAGACCTTGATGCGGAATGCTGTCGAAGTACTTGCGCAGGTCGACGTCCACTACGTTCACGTATCCGGCTGCGAGCAGTCGCTCGATTTCTCCCAGCGCATCCTGGCATCCTCGCTTGGGGCGAAAACCATAGCTGCCCGGGTCGAACTCGCGCTCGAAGATCGGTTCGGTGACGTTGCGTAGCGCCGTCTGCACGATGCGATCGATGATCGTTGGAATTCCGAGAGGTCGTTGCTCCCGGCTACCGAGTTTGGGGATGTACGTCCGCCGCACGGGAAGGGGCTTGTACGTTCCGGTGCGAAGTGCTTCGGACAGCTTCTCGAGCCGTGCCTCGGCATCCTTGGCAAAGGTGGCTACCGACATCTTATCGACCCCTCCTCCGCCTTTGTTTGCCTCCACACGCTTCCACGCTGCCTTCAGGTTCGAAAGACGATAGACCTTGTCATACAGGCTGTGCCACTTGCCTCCTCGTACCCCCGTTTCCAGGGCTTCCAGCATGCGTTCGTTCCAGACCGCCCGTTCGACCCAGCCCCATCGGGTCTGAGTCTGTCCACCCGGTTCTAGCTGCTGCACTCGGTTTGGTTTCTGGTCGTTCGTTCCGTCACTCACGCATTCACCTCCCTGCCTCCCTTTGCTCCACGCCCATTACGGCGCTTCTCAGCTCATATGGAGGACTCTGTCTTCCACCGCTCGTTCAGCCCGCTCGGTGGATATCCCACGATTCACGCCATCTGAACTTCCCTGTCGTTCTGTCTCCAACCACCCGATGTCGTTCCATGTCCGCTTCTCCACGCTCGCTTTGTTTCGCGTTCTGGACTCTCCCCGCAGGGCCGTTTCTCGTCTGCACCCATCGGGTCTCAGGGCTTCGCCATTGGCTAGCAGGCTCGCCACCACATCAGGCCGAATCAAGTTTCTCGTCGTACGGACCGACAGGTTCGCCTCGGGTTGCTCCCCACCCCACCTTCGGGGTCCTCGTACTCATCAGTCCCTTCGGTGACGCAGTTACCTCCGGCTTTCGACCAGTCGAGCGTTTGGTCGAGAGGATTCTCACCTCCTTTTCAGTTGGCGCTCTCGGGCGCACTAGCCCAAGGCGTGAGCCTTGGGGAAAGGTCCCATAAAGGACGAGCCGCGGAGCGGCGACACTTACCCTCGGCTCGACAGCGAGATGTCGCCGCTCCGCGGCTCGTTTTCTTTCGTTCCGGCTTCCCAACGCTCACGCGTTGGGCTACGTAGATGGCACCGCTCCGCGGTGGGCGTACCTCTGCCTTCTGACAGGGATTTCAGCTCCCGGGAGGAAATCCGAACGTAAGCTTGACGGCCTGATACTCCGGATGCGTCGAGCCGTCTGCGCGGCGGATGATCAGCGGTGGCTCGATCCACGTCTGGAGACCGCTGGGCAGATCGGCGGCGCGGTGCGCGGCGAAGAGCGAGAGCATGGGCGGATTCCCTTCCTTGAACACCACGTCGCGCCTGCGGATGAGCACGAGGCCGTTCTCCGCGATGGCTGTCTCCGCGCGCGCGAGCTGGTTGTGGGGGAAGACGAAGACGAACACGCCGCCGGGAGCCAGGATCCGAGCCGCGGCCGTCGCGTAGTCGGCGACGCTCCCACGTACCTCCATGCGCGCGGGAACCGCCTGCGGGTGGTCCGCTCCGACGGCCGTGCCCGGCGGAAAGTACGGAGGCGATCCGGTGACGAGGTCGAAGGGTGGTTCATCCGCCAGAACGGCAGGATCGCGCAGATCGCCTTCATAAACCCGCATACGCGATTCCAGCCCGTTGTAGCGGACGCTTTTCCGCGCCAGCCGTGCGGCTCTACCGTACAGACGGTCGCGCCGGTCAGCCGCCACGCGACAATGAGCGCTACCGAGCCGATCCCCGAGCCGAGGTCGGCCGCACGCCTCACCGACGGCGCCCACTGCGTGCCGTACCACGCCGTCAGGACGTCATCCGTCGAATAGCGGTGGCCGTTCGCGTACTGAAAGATCCTGAACTGCCCGCAGACATAGTCGAGGGTCTCCCCCTCCTCCAACTCCACTCCGCCGGGAGGGAGGGGGCCGGGACGGCGCCAGTTGCGGTAGTAGAGGTCGTCGGTCATTTGGGTTCACCCCTGAGCGCGGGCGGCGGTCGGGTGGGAGCGAAGGGTCAGATCGCGACGCCGCAAGTTGTCGCTCGAAGCACTGATTCCCCGCGCCGCGCTCAGAGGCGCCTCACGCGAAGACGCGAAGTCGCGAAGGAAAGGCGCGAAGAGTTGTTCATTAGGCCTCGGGCAAGAATCCTATCGCTCCTTCGGGCGTCGCGAACCATCGTTCTAGTACCGCAAAGCCGCGAAGACGCCAATAAGCAAGAGCCATGATCCTCTCTTCGCGTCTTGCTTCGCGTCTTGCTTCGCGCCTTCGCGTCTTCGCGTGAGGCGTCTTCCTCTCGAGCGTTCAGGCGGAGGTTGGTTTGGCCATTTCTTCACAAATCAGGAGTTGCCGCTCGAATCCATCCAGATCGTCTTCACCTTGCTAACCATGAAACGTGACCCCGAATGTTGAATCTTGAATGATGAATGTTGAATGATGGGGCACTCACTCGCATCACACCAGTCCAGTTCAACATTCAACATTCCGTTTTTCACATTGGAGGCAACAGTGAATCGAGCAGTTCGGATACTGTTCATTCCCATTCTGCTCCTCGCGGTTTCCGTCTCCTTGTCGGCTCAGGACCTCGCTTCCTTCGAGAAGCGGACCACGGTCAAGAAGCTCGACAACGGTCTGACGATCATCGTGCTGGAGCGTCCGGAGGCGCCGGTCTTTTCGTTTACCACGGTCGTCGACGTGGGCGCTGCGCAGGAAGTCTCAGGCATCACCGGTCTCGCGCACATGTTCGAGCACGAGGCATTCAAGGGCACCGACAAGGTCGGGACCTCGAACTACGAGGGGGAGAAGGCCGCGCTGCAGAAGGTCGAGGATGCCTACGCGGCCTACGACCGGGCCCGCCGCGACCCCATCCACCACGACACGGCCAGGATCGCGGAGCTCGAGAAGGCCTGGAAGGCCACACTCGATGACGCGAACAAGTTCGACGTTCCGAACGAGTTCAGCAAGATCCTCGATAAGGCTGGCGCCGTCGGAGTCAACGCCGGCACCGCCAGCGACGAGACGGTCTACTTCTACTCCATGCCCTCGAACCGCTTCGAGCTCTGGGCCTACCTGGAGTCGGAGCGCTTCCTCCATCCCGTCTTCCGGGAGTTCTACAAAGAGCGCGATGTCGTCACCGAAGAGCGGCGAATGAGAACGGAGAGCAGCCCCTTCGGACGGCTCTTCGAGCAGTTCCTGGCCGCCGCGTTCACGGCTCACCCGTACGGGCAGCCCGTCGTCGGCTGGCCGAGCGACCTCGCCGCCTTCTCCGCCACCGACGCCGCCGCGTTCTACAAGAAGTACTACGTCCCGGCGAACATGGTCATTGCCGTCGTCGGCGACGTGAAGGCCTCCGAGGCCATCCCGATGATGGAGACATACTTCGGCCGGATCCCGAAAGGCACCGCGCCGGAACCACTCCGCACCGTGGAGCCGAAGCAGACCGCCGAGCGCACCGTCGTCCTGCATGAGGCCTCGCAGCCGATCTACCTCGAGGGCTATCACCGCGGCGCGGCCAGCGATCCTGACGACGCGGTCTACACGGTCATGGAGCTGCTGCTCTCGGAGGGCCGCACCTCGCGTCTCTATCGCTCGCTGGTACGTGACCAGAAGATCGCCGTCAACGCCGCAGGGTTCAACGGCTTCCCCGGCGACAAGTATCCGAGCCTCTTCTCCTTCTTCGCCATCCCGAGCGCAGGCCACTCGGCCGCCGACATCGCCGGCCCGTTGCATGCCCAAATCGACCGGCTGAAGAACGAGGACGTGACACCTGAGGAGCTGCAGTCGATCAAAACCCGGGCGAAGGCATCGCTGCTCCGCTCGCTCGACAGCAACTCCGGATTGGCTGGTGCCTTCGCCGGCGAGCAGACACGCTACGGCGACTGGCGAGAGCTCTTCCACGAGATCGACCGCATCGACAAAGTCACCGCCGCCGACATCCGCCGAGTCGCCGGTGCCACGTTCGTTGCCACCAACCGCACGGTGGGCATGGTCGAGAAGAACCCGCCGCCCGCGCCGGCGGCAGCCAAGGGAGGCTCGAAATGAGATCGATTCGCATCACCGCGATCGTCATCGCCGGCGTGCTGCCCTCGATGTCCGCCTACCCGCAGGCCAAGGACTACCGCGACATCAAGACACCGCCCCTGCACACCATGAAGGTCGAGCAGCCCAAGCGCATCCAGCTCGCCAACGGCATGGTCATCTTCCTCATGGAAGACCACGAGTTGCCGCTCATCAGCGGCTCCGCGCGCATTCGCGGCGGTTCCCGCGACGTCCCCGCTGACAAGGCCGGCCTGGCCGGCATCTACGGCGGCTCCTGGCGCACCGGCGGCACGGAGAAGCAGACGGGCGACCAACTCGACGACTTCCTCGAAGCCCGGGCCGCGCATGTCGAGACGGGCGTCGGCGAGGACTCCTCCCGCGTCGGCTTCAACGTCCTCAAGGGCGACATCGACGCCGTCTTCCCCATCTTCGTCGACGTCCTCGAGCACCCGGCCTTCCGTCAGGAGAAGAATGACGCGCAGGGAATCACAGGCCGCGAGGCCGCCAAGCTCGGCTATGGCGCGCACTCCCCTTACGCCCGCACATCCGAGTACGCCACGATCGCCTCGATCACACGCGACGACTTGCTGGCCTTTCACAAGCGCTTCGTCCAGCCGAACAACATCATCGTCGGCGTCACCGGCGACTTCGACTCCGTCCAGATGGAGAAACGCCTCCGCGCCGCATTCGAGTCGTGGCCCAAGGGTCCTGCGGCGCCGAAGGCCGCGCCCACCGACATCCAGCCTGCCAAGCCCGGCCTCTATGCCGTCCACAAGGATGACATCACGCAGGCATACATCTCGATCGTCGGCCCCGGCACCACCCGCAACAATCCCGACTACTACGCCCTCGGCGTCATGAACGAGGTCTTCGGCGGAGGCTTCTCCGGCCGTCTGGTCAACGACATCCGCACGGCCCGCGGCCTCGCCTACTCGGTCGGTGGTGGCCTCGGCTACGATTGGGACCACCCTGCGCTGTTCCGTGTTGGGGCCGGGACCCCGCGGCGAGATCAATGACCTCACCACCAAGCCCTTCACCGCGGCCGAAGTGGCCGACGCGAAGGAGTCGATGCTCAACGCCTTCATCTTCACTCGCGACGGAAAGAGCAAGTTGATCGGCCAGCGCATCGATCTCGAGTTCTATGGCTATCCCGCCGACTTTCATGACCGCTATGTCGCCGGCGTCGAGAAGGTCACGCCCGCTGACGTGGAGCGCGTGGCGAAGAAGTACGTACAGCCCAGTCAGGTCGCGGTGCTCGTGGTCGGCAATGAGAAGGACTTCGACAAGCCGCTCTCGTCCCTCGGCACGGTGACATCGATCGACATCACCATCCCCGAGCCGGGTGCGAAGCCCGCCGGACCTGCCTCCACTCCAGGCGCCAAGCCAGGCGCACCAGCCTCCGCCGCCGGCAATGCCGCCGGAATGGCCCTGGCGAAGAAGGTCGAGGAGTTCATGGGCGGGAAGGCCAAGGTCGACGGCGTGCAGGCCGTTCACTCTGTCGGCAGCATGACGGTGAAGACGCCCAACGGTGAGATGGAGATCGGGCTCGACAACCTCACCCGCTTCCCCGACTCGCGCCGCTCCGTGATGAAGACGCCCATGGGTGAGATGACTATGATCTCCACCCCTGAAGGAGCGTTCGCCATCTCCCCGATGGGCGCGCAGGACCTTCCATCATCGCAGCGCGACTCGGCGAAGGCGGAGATGAAGACCGATGCGCTGGCCGTCCTTCGCAACATCGATAAGGCCGGCTACACGTTCAAGGTGACCGGCAGCGAGAAGGTGGACAACGTCGACGCCCAGGTGCTGGAGATCAACGCCGACGGCCCGACCGTGACCTGGTGGGTCGACCCCGCCACCGGCCGTATCCTCCGCCGCACGCAGAAAGGCCGAGGAGGCGAGCAGCTGGTGACGTCCCTCAGCGACTGGAAACCCTTCGGCGGCCTGAACTTCGCCACGTCCTTCACCAGCTCCGCCAACGGCGAGCAAGTCGCCAGCGGCAAGCTGACGAGCGTGGAAGTAAACCCGGCCATCGACCCGAAGGCGTTCGAGAAGCCGGCAACGAAGTAACGCGACTGATTACAGGGTGGCGGGCGGACCCGCTCGCCGCCCTCAGGGCGCGCGGAGAAGCACTCGATGGAAAGGGTCCCGTCAACGACAGACGCCTGCGATGGCCGGAATCTTCACGGCCGCCGCAGCGAAACAGGTGCCTCGACGATCCTCGTAACGACTCCCCACAAGAACCACTCCTCGGGTACCTCGAGACTGATGGGCAGATAACCCGGGTTCGACTTGAGCAAGCAAGCTTGGCCGGCTTCTAAATGCCACCGCCCAAGCATTCCACCTTGATCCCTCAAGTACACAGCTACGAGCTCGTCCTGCGCAGGCCGTTTGCGCTCGGTATCTACCAGCACCTTCCAACCGTGGTGTAACTCTGGCGTCATCGAGTCACCAATCACACGAACAACCTGCAGCCGCGAGTCCCATATCTCTCGTACTGAATGAAGCACCTGAGTTGTCGTCAGCGAAAGCTCGGGTTCCACACCAACGGATCCCGCAGACGCCTGGACTTCGGGCACAACCCACGCGTGCAGGGCACGCGGATAGTCGTGATCGCGCTCGATGAATCGGTTCGCCGCGACCGGAAAGCGGTAGCCGCCTCTCTCGAAGAGTCCTGATTCTTCCGGCTCGTCGAGCGTCTCATCATCGAGGTCGAAGAGCTCACGCAGCCGCGCGACCACGTGCCGCAGCTGCCGCCTGTGGGCCCTCGGGATCAGGTCGGTGGCCGACGCGTAGGCTGGTTCGCCAAGGAGATCCCCGACCGTAGTCCCGAGCGCATCCGCAACCTCCTGCAGCTTGAACACCCCCGGGCTCTTTGAAGACCGCGTCTTTCGGAGAGCAGAGCGTTCTCGGGGTGGCTGGTACTCAGGAACCAGCTCGAACAGGCGGGAGAGCGTATCGTCCACGGGGACGCTACTGCCAGGGTTTCGCCGACGATACTCCAACCATCGGAGGTGAACCCGCTTCGCGAGTGTAATGATGTCGCGAACGCTGCCGCCGCGGCCGTCGATTGTCATGACACGCATAAGTTACTTGGTAATGCGCGCCAGGAGAATGACGATTTAATGGCAATTGCACTTGAATGAGTCAAGTTCCACGCGTATTGCTATGCGATAGGAATCTATGTGAGTCGCTTGCCGTCAAGGAGGGCAGCGAGGACCGCGACAACGGTCACGGGCGACAGGTACCATTCGAGATGGGATGACCTATGGTTCTGACGAGCGGCGGGAGCCGACGCGGGCGTTGCTGGCCCGTACGATCGTCCGCCTCCTGGCGCTCCTCGCCACAGCCCTGCTTATCGTCATCATGATGCAGCGCTCTCTTGGCATATCCAACGACGCGGTCAGGGCTGCAATGCAAGTCGTACTCGCCGTCGCAGCCCTCGCGGCCGTCGTCGTCCGGTTTTACTTCGCGCGACGCTGAACCCCAGCCCCTTGCGCCCGGCTCCGCCACCGACAACATTCAAGCGATGCCGTAACACACGACCAGGAGGGTAGTCATGCTGCGCAGCAGTGCTGGCCGGTTCGATATCGCAGATTCCTCTGTCCAGAATTACACCCTCGGCGAGGCGGCGGCAACCCTCGGGGTAGGGAAATCGCGACTTGCGTCACTCCTAGTTGGGGTCCAACACCAAGCAGAGTGCTGATCAGAACGCATAGCCGGGCGGGCGCCGAGG
>WNFM01325611.1_pt2 | contig 12502 bp, 15 predicted proteins | sample 5400271 | NCBI WGS metagenome assembly WNFM01 (sample SAMN13153352, study PRJNA577476) | soil metagenome | isolation source: 60 cm saprolite on Douglas fir-dominated hillslope | place: USA:California | collected 2013-09-17 | reverse complement strand
TTCATCAAGGCATTCAAGCTGTTCTCGAACATGACTCCGGGTGAATATGGTCTTCTCAAAGGTGCAGGACCGACCGGCCATCTTTTTCATAATGTCCGATAAATACAATTGAGCGGTTTCAGGGCGCTTTACTTTTACCTAAAAAAGAAAACGCTATGATTCAGAAAATTGTATTGTTCCTGTCCATTACGGTGGCCAGCGGTATTTTTGTTACCAATGTCTACACCTCGGTAGTAGATGCTACTTCATGGGGTTCAAATATCCCGGAGTCTATTCAGACAGCCAGAGACTATTTTAAAACGGGAAACCCCGGAAAATTTTTCAGGGTGGCTTCACCCCTCAATCAAGTGCTGGCTGTGCTTGCACTTGTTCTGTTTTGGAGATCGGCTCCATCTGCCCGCATGTTTCTCGCGATCGCGTTGGGTTGCTATGTGCTGACAGATGTGTTCACGTTTGCCTACTTCTACCCACGTAATGAAATCATGTTTATAAAAGGAACCGATCCGGCTGTCTTGTCAAAAGCATGGTCGGAGTGGAGTGCCATGAATTGGCTTCGCTCCTTGATCGCCTTTGCCGGAGTATGTGCTTCTTTTGTTTCGTTGGATACGATCTATTCGAAGTAGTACCCGATCCTTTCGCCTGCTTTTTGTTTTTTGTTCGTGGTCGGTGTTATTACAGTGACAAACACCGACCATGGGCAAGGCAGGAGACTTTGCTGTGAAGGAAGAACTAATCAGGAGAGGTTTGTAAAACGCCCGACAGTAGATAGATCATCCAGGAAGCCGTAACAAGGCAGAGTGCAATAACAGGGAACCAAAACGAGAGCACGGTAATCGCTGCAGTTGAAATGCACGCTTTTGCAACGAGAGAGCGTGTTTCTATTACTTTTTTCTGAGCAGCCTCATTTTTTGATAAATTTTTAGGTTTCGTTGCTGTTGTGAAAACAATAAGCCACGCAAGCGCATGAAAAAAATTGGCAAGACAATATAGAATAATGCCCGGTTGAGCTAGTGCTGTGTTGATGGATCTACCCAGAAAACTTGTGGTGAAAGGGAATACAATGACTGTGAGAATTAGAAAACCATTGGCGTAAATAAATACACTTGAAGTCTTGTCTAATTGCTTCAGCAAGTGATGGTGATTCACCCAAGCGATGAGAAGTGTGATAAAACTGAGGCCAAAGGCAAACCAGGATGGCCATTGATTCTTCAAGCTGTTCCAGATGTCAGAGGAGGAATGTGCATCGTTAAAATCAGGTATTTTTATTTCGAGGATGAGTAATGTTATGGCAAAGCCAAAAACACCGTCACAAAAAGATTCCAGTCGATCGTTGCCTATGTGCATAATAGCGTTTGCTAAAAATATAAAATTGAAGCCATTCTGTTTTGAGCTTAAAACTTGATTCGTGAAAGATATTGAAATTCTTTTTCTCGCCAGAGTTTCGCCTCGGGCTCTGGCGCTACTAAATATATCTCGTAATCTTCTGAGTCGATAGTGATAGTAATTTTTGAAACCACGCATCCACCCACAGCTCTGTTCGTACGGGCTTGATCAAATCATAACGATCTGAATTTCCATCACGAAACAAAACTAGCAGTTCTTTATTGGTAGGTGATTCATAGAGATTGCGTATAGCCCAACCATGAAAGCTGGGAGTGTAGTAAAATATGCGCGTCTCTGCCTCGACTAATTTTTTGGTATCACCCTCAAATGTTTTGAATAATGAAAAGGAAACAGCGAAGTTCTGCGTTGAGAAGCTCGTCTGGAGCAATAGAGGAAATTGGATTCTACATTCTAATAAGAATTCGCCATATCCAAAGAAAGCATTGTTGATATTCTCACTAAACTGATATTCCTGAACAGAATTGACAATGGTTATTCTTAAAAAATCACATTTCTGCTTGAAACAGTCTTTAAGTTTGAAGACTTCGCTGCGGGCGCACTTGATTGCTTCCGGTTCTTCCTGCAAGGCCACTAATGTTTTTTTTTCTTCAATGCCCTTCAACAAGTGCCTATAATGATCCTCAACGGTCAACTGCTTCACGCTGCCACCCTCTTCAGCTACCTTAAATTCTATAAAGCGAGCGATCTCTTCAACTGTGAATCTTAAAGGATCAACATAAATTCTGTTAGATGGGTACCATGCGGGAATTTCTCCATGCGCCATTGGAATAACCATAATATGATTGTACCCTCTGCGCGTGAAACCGTCAACTATTGCATTGCGCTCGATCTCCGTATATACGGACTCACCCCATTCTTTCCGTGAAATAATCACAACAACTCTGCTTAGCTCCTTGAAGGTCTTTGCAAATTCTTCTGGTCCAGATTTACCGATTAGTTCTTCCTGGCGATGTTCATAAAAAAATACGGTCAAGCTTGGGTTAATTGCTCTCGTCAATCTATTCGCAAAATCTATATCTTGTTTGCAAAGGGAGATTGCCACATCCCATTTGTAAACTGTTTCCGATTTGTTCGTCAAGCTATTTCTGTTTTATATAAAAGTACGTAACAATCCGAAGCGATCCGTCTCTTTTAGTTGCTCGTGGTTGGTTATCACCACCAGCCTATTTGAAAGTACTTGTGTACATCGTATCCCGAAGCGAGAGACTCTTCGGAGAAAGGGGCAAAATTTGCTTGACAAGAGTTATATTTAGGGAACGATCTATAAAATTAACTTTAATCTATATGGAAGAGACAAGTGACGGTACAAATTATGATCAAGAGGTGGTAGCAAAAAAGGCTACAAAAAAAGCAGCTAAGAAGAAGGCTGCAAAGAAGAAGGCTGCCAAGAAGAAAGGGAGAGCTGCAGGATCAAATTTAAATTTCCCAAGAATAACGCTTGAGAAATGTCTCATCATTGCTCAGAAAATTAAAGAGCTAAATGGTGGAAATCCATGGGCTACGGGTGATGTATCAAAGGCGATTGAAATTGGTGATACCAAGAAATTATATCGGTACGCTGCTTCTTCAAGAGATTTCGGCTTCACAGAGGGAACAACGAACACCGAACTTATTTCTTTGACGGAATTGGGAAAAGAAATCGTTTACGCACCAAATCCAGATATTGAGCGAAAGAAAAAAATCGAGGCTTTTTTAAATATTACGATTTTTAAAGAGGTGCTCGATTACTATAAGGGGAGCAACCTTCCAGATATGAAGTATCTAAGCAATACCCTGGAAAATCAATTCAAGCTTCCCCCTGAGTTGCATGACGAATTCTCACAGGTATTCAAAGAAAACTGTAAGGATCTAGGCATTTCTTCTGGAAATCCATTGGAAGATGCTGTTAATGACACACCATCCACGGTGATAGTTGGAGAAGCTAAAAAGGGTACTAAAGGAAAGTTAAAGGCTTTCGTTATAATGCCTTTCACGGAGAAGAATGATAAGCGCTCAGCAGGTTTTTTCAAAGAGGTGCTTGAGAGCTTACTGATTCCGTCAGGAATTGAGGCAGGATTTACAGTAGAAACAGCGAACAAACAGGGGTCTGACGTTATTCAGTCAACTATAATAAACGACTTGCTTGAAGCTGATTTGGTTGTCGCTGATCTGACTGATCACAATCCAAATGTGCTGTTTGAATTGGGTGTGAGGATGGCGATGGATAAGCCCGTAGCTTTGATAAAGTCAAAAGATACTGGTAAGATTTTTGACGTTGACAACATGCTGCGTGTTTACGAATACAATCAAAATCTTTGGAAATCAACCATCGAAAAGGATGTTCCTGAACTGACTGAACATTTTAAAGCGGCTTGGGATAATAGGGAAAGTGATCAAACTTACATGAAAATTCTTAGGAAAAGCGGCACTAAGTGAAATTTGAGAACTGTTAAATCACAACAAGCTGTAGTCCCTATTTTCGCGATGCGAATACTTCATCTAAGTACTTCAAAAATTGTTCACGCGAATTATCACTCTCCTTGCTAGCGCCTTGCACCTGGGAGTACTCTTCAGAATTATGAGGCCCTAGCGGATTTTTGGAATGCATGGCATCACTGAGTTGTCTGTATAAGTTGAGTTTATTTACCATGTCAGCTTTATAAGCGTTGAAGGTGTCAATTTGTTCCTGCGTGATTTCCATAAGTATTTTTTAAGAGTTACCAGTCTTCAAAATTAAAATTTGGTTCCTTTAACACTTTGAAGAGGGTTTTTGATTGGACTAATTTTACTTCAATAAAATCATGCTTGTTGTTTTGTGCCTGTTCCTTAATTCTTTCAACGAATAACTTGTAGTGCTTGGAGGGAATTAATCGTTTCGATTTTCCTAAAATCTGCTCCATAGTAAATTCTTTGCCAACCATTTCTTTGTTAAGCTTATTCCTTACGAGCTTCAAGAATTCACTAAAGTCATCAATCAATACTTCAACCGTTCCCTTCATCTTATTATCACTTATAAACAGGTTTGAAAGTAGATGATTAACAATCTCAAGCAAAAGATATAATTGTTCTTTTTTAGGTTTATCAATTTCGTGCAGTGCGTCATTGCCAAGAAATCTAATTGAGTGAAGGCGTTTAGATTCATTCAGAGTTATATGCCCATTTTCATGGAGCAAATTGATTCGTTCGGCTAAGTCTTTTTTTCTTATTTTGAGATGATTGCAAGTTGCCTCTATCACTGCTCTCAATCCTCCTGCGGCCAGTATAGGCGAATCAGCTTTTAAAGCTTCGATTGTTTCCTTATAAATTGTTCTTATTACAGGAGGGACGTATGACAAATTCTCTAATTCTTCACCGTCTTCTAAATAATAAGGGTATATGGTTTTGTCGAAATAGTAATCAGTATTGCCATCCTCGTCAGTTTGAATCATTTCGGTATTTCCGTAAATTTTTAGAAATGAAACTGTTTCACATCCAGAGCATTCAATTACTATGTATTTATTCACCCATTGAAAATCTCCCCCAAACTCGCTTCCGTTTCTCTTTATCTCAAATAGTTGCTTTTGATTTCTAAATCCTTTACAGCTTCGGCAGAAGTATTTTTCGTCCATAGAGCAATTATGAATCAGGATAGAAAGTTAGCAAATCTAATCTTCAGCACTGTCAGGAGCGAGTGCGCTTCTTTGAGCTCGTTCGGCTGAGCGATAGGAGCGGAAAGCCCGAAGTGCGCTGGCATGTGCGTGGCCGGACGTGCAGCGGATAGCAAGACTTGAATGCAATGAAGGGCACTCAACCGCAGAGATCGCAAAGAAACGCAGAGAATTATTATCTGCCACTTTCATCTGCCACGATCTGTAAGCATAGCAGGAAATATTGCTTTTCAGTGCTGAATACGAACAAAAGCGTGCTAGGGTAAGATGATTTGAATCTGTCAGACCCCAGCTTAATTTTGCTTAATTTTGTTTTATGGAATCAAAATGGATTGTTAGTTAAATGACTTTGAAATATGAACTACAAAGTATCATTTCAGGAGCTGGCGGAGATTCAAAAGCAAATCTTATTGAAGCAGCAGCCTACTACTTTAGACAAAGCGAGGAAGCAGGTGGAGACACTCAAGCGAACGAGTTCTCAAAAGATCAAGAAGCAGCGAATGTCGCATAAGGAATACATTGAACAGATAAATGAAGCACAGAGGCAAGTGATTGAAGGAAAATATTCGACTGCAGATAATCTTGAAAAGGAATCGGAGAATTGGTGAGCTGCAAAAACTCTCTGCGAAACTTTGCGCCCTTTGCGGTTTGAATGCATTTTAACCGCGGAGGTCGCGGAGATGCGCAGAGGAAAAGACAATAATCAACACACCACAAATGAGTGCGAACTGGTGTGAATTTCCTATTACCTCAAACAGCCTACGAGCTGATCGGCTTTTACGTGGAAAACAAAGTATTGCATGCGGTAGTCAAACAACCTTTCATTGAAATTACCGAGCCTACTAATACGGCTGCCGTGAAAGAGTTCTTATCGGCCAATGGGTTTCAGTTAAAGAAGAACAACGATTACTTTAACAGTGAAGCTGGAATTATTTTGGAAGACCTACACGATGAAAATGTTCTGACCAATAAGGGAGTACTATTTTTTATCGATACAACCTTTTATCTGATGTCATCATTTTTTGAGAGGTGACAATCTCGGCCAAGGATAGGAGCGGCACCCCGCAGCAGCGTGGCATCGTGTGTGGCGCGAGGAGTATAGCGGATAGCCTGATGCGGCTCTTCACTAAACGCGCGTTGTCAGCCTGAGCTTGTCGAAGGCGGGAGCGTCAGGGTTTCGACAGGCTCAACCTGACAAGGGTTCACTTAACTTTTGGTTGGAACACAGAGCCGCAGGCCGCCACCCTTCGACAAGCTCAGGGTGACACCCACCAACTTCCAAATTCCAGATTCTAACTTCGAACTAATTGATTATTTTCGCGTCAAAATTTGCAACCACGATTATGAGTAACCGACCGATCTCTGCCTTCATCGAAAAGAATTATCTGCACTTCAACGCGGCTGCGTTGGTAGATGCGGCCAAAGGATATAAAAAACACATTGCCGAGGGCAAGAAAATGCTGGTGTCGCTGGCCGGTGCCATGAGCACGGGCGAACTGGGCATCAGCTTTGCCGAGATGATACGCCAGAATAAAGTGCACATCATCTCGTGCACGGGCGCGAACCTGGAAGAAGACATCATGAACCTGGTGGCGCACTCGCACTACAGGCGCATTCCCAACTACCGTGACCTCACACCAGAACAAGAGTGGGATTTATTGAAGAATCACTTGAACCGTGTAACCACTTGTTTAAAGTGTGGAAAGATGCTGAAGACAAAGGCGAGCGTTTGTTTCCGCATGAGTTCATGTTCCGCATGATCAACAGCGGTGTGCTGAAACAATATTATGAGATCGACCCGAAAAACAGTTGGATGATTGCTGCTGCCGAAAAGAACATGCCGATGGTGGTGCCGGGATGGGAAGACTCTACGATGGGAAATATTTTTGCTTCATACTGCGTGACGGGCGAACTGAAAGCGAGCACGATGAAGAGCGGCATCGAATACATGGTGTGGCTTGCTGACTGGTACACGAAAAATTCCGGTACGGATGGGATTGGCTTCTTCCAGATTGGTGGTGGTATCGCTGGCGACTTCCCGATTTGTGTGGTGCCGATGTTGCACCAGGATTTGGAAAGAGACAACGTGCCTTTCTGGAGTTACTTCTGCCAGATTTCGGATTCAACGACAAGCTATGGTTCTTACTCGGGCGCTGTACCTAACGAGAAAATCACGTGGGGAAAATTGAGCATCGAAACTCCGAAGTATATCGTAGAGAGCGATGCGACTATCGTGTGTCCGTTGATGTTTGCGTACATACTTGACATGTAGAAAATACAACTAACCGCAGAGGGCGCGGAGGTACGCAGAGGAAATGCATTATGACTGAGAATGAAATATCTGAGAAGATTATTGGGTGTGCTATTCAGGTTCATCGGGAACTTGGGCCTGGGCTACTGGAATCTTCTTATCAGGAATGTCTTTACTTCGAATTAATACAATCTGGTCTTTTAGTTGAGAAGGAGAAACCTTTGCCGTTGGTCTATAAGGATGTGAAGTTGGATTGTGGTTATCGATTAGATTTGGTAGTGGAGAATAAAGTAGTCATTGAAGTGAAGTCGGTTGAGGCGTTGAATGATATTCACATGGCGCAAATCTTGACTTATCTCAAGCTCTCGAAATGCAAGCTGGGATTGTTGATGAACTTCAATGTGGTATTGATGAAAAATGGAATAAAACGAGTTGCAAATAAACTCTAAACTCTCTGCGCTTCTTTGCGCTCTCTGCGGTTGAATGCATTTTTAACCGCAGAGGACGCGGAGGTACGCAGAGGAAATGCAAAAGGAAATGAATTTAGATTCTCAATTACGTTCCGCTATACAGCAAGCTGTTAGTACGCTCTTCAGTCAACAAGTAGAGCAGCTACAAATACAACCTACGAATCAGGAGTTTGAAGGATCGCATACGTTGGTGTGTTTTCCGCTGGCGAAGATTTCGAAGAAAGGTCCGGAGCAGACGGCTACTGCGATTGGAGAATACCTTGTTGCTAATTCAGGAATTGTTTCGCGCTTCAATGTGGTGAAAGGTTTCTTGAATTTGGTGATTACGGATAAAGTTTGGGTTGAAACCTTTCAGTCGATCTTTTCTGATAAAAACTTTGGCGTGCTGCCGGGTAATGGCAAAGAGATCATGGTGGAGTATTCTTCCCCCAATACCAACAAGCCTTTACATTTAGGTCATCTCCGAAATAATTTTCTTGGCTACGCTGTTGCTGAAATTTATAAAGCACTCGGCTACACCGTTCACAAAGTGCAGATCATCAACGATCGCGGTATTCACATTTGTAAAAGTATGGCTGCGTGGAAATTGTTTGGGAATGGAGAGACTCCGCAGAGCAGTGGATTGAAAGGCGACAAGCTTGTAGGAAAGTATTACGTTGAGTTCGAGCGTCAAAGCAATAAGCAGATCGATGACATATTTAGATTAGAGGCAGAACTTGGACCTGATTATGTCTCCGATCCTATTGTGCTTTTTGTAAGATTGTACGGAGAAATTCCAAAGCATAAGCAAGATCCCAAACTTATTACTGATAAGATTTCTGAATTGGAAAAACTTTTTGAAGAGAAGCGGGACCATTTAAAAGAGAATCAAAGGAATAATGTTTTACGAGTTATCAAGGAACTAAAGGAATTAATCAATTCAGGAAAGTTATTGATACTTCAAGCGCAGGAGATGTTGCTGAAGTGGGAAGCTAAAGACGAAGCTACTGTACAACTCTGGAAGACTATGAACGGCTGGGTGTACGATGGCTTTGAGTCAACGTACAAAAGAATGGGCGTTGACTTTGAGAAGTTGTATTATGAATCGAATACATATCTATTAGGGAAAGAAGAAGTGTTGCGCGGAGTGGAGTCGGGTGTGTTCTTTAAAAAAGAAGACGGCTCTGTTTGGGTTGACTTAACTTCCGATGGTCTCGATCAAAAAGTTTTGTTGCGTTCGGATGGCACTTCGGTGTACATGACCCAGGACATCGGCACAGCTATTTTGAGATTCAAAGACTTTCCAAAAATCGAAGGGCAGGTTTATACCGTTGGCAATGAACAAGAGTATCACTTCAAAGTTCTCTTCTTGATTTTGAAAAAACTTGGCTACCAATGGGCAGAGAAATGTTATCATCTTTCTTATGGTATGGTCGATCTGCCATCAGGCAAAATGAAATCTCGCGAGGGAACGGTGGTTGATGCCGATGATCTGATGCAAGAGATGGTTGACGAAGCAGAGAAACAAACTCGTGAGCTTAGCAAAATTGAAGATGCAACCGAAGCGGAGATTAAGAGCCTTTCTGAAATGATTGGTCTTGGTGCGTTGAAATTTTTCTTGTTGAAAGTCGATCCGAAGAAAAGAATGCTGTTCGATCCGAATGAGTCGATTCAACTGCAAGGTCACACAGGTCCGTTTATTCAATACACACATGCGCGTATCAGAGCAATCATTCGCAAAGCCGAGTCGATGGGAGTGAAGCCAACGGAATCGGATTTATCCCAGGTGACTTCGCTTGAGGCGGCCGAACGTGAAGGGATCTTCCTGCTCAACAATTACATCAACAAACTGAATGAAGCGGCCCGCGATTATTCACCAGCAGTGATTGCCAACTTTGCTTTTGATTTAGCCAAAGGTTACAATCAGTTTTATCAATCCATTCCGATCTTCAATGAAACCGATCAGGCGAAACTGAAATTCAGAATTGCTTTCTCTCAGGTTGTTGCGGATGTACTGAAGAAGTCGATGCGGGTGTTGGGTATCAATGTGCCTGAAAAAATGTAATCTATAGCGAGTCTTATTGTTTAAGGTGTCTTACACCTGTTTATCGAAGTAGAAAGGTGTAGGACACCTCGTAGAATCAAGAATCATTACCAGATGAAATACCTTCTCGATGGGCAAGAGACTGATCGGTTGATCTTTCGAAAGATTCTTGAATCAGATTACAATCAGTGGCTGGAGTTTTTCAAAGATCCGAGAACATCCGAACATTGGACTGAAGAAAAAGAATCTCCCGAGAAGGAATGCACCAAGTGGTACGAAAAGCAATTTGGTTGTTACAAAAACGGCAAGGGCGGAATGAACGCACTGATAGAAAAGAAAAATGGCAAACTGGTTGGTCACTGTGGGCTTTTGATTCAAACAGTTGATGGTAACCAGGAACTGGAGATTGGCTATTCGCTTTTGCCGGAATTTTGGAGTAAGGGTTATGCTGCTGAAGCTGTTCTGCTATGCCGGGATTTTGCTTTTCAAAACGAATTCGCTGATTCGTTGATATCGATCATCAGCGTAACCAACACCCCCTCCGAAAATGTGGCTCGCAAAAACGGGATGATCATCGAAAAATCTACCACATATAACGGCAATCGGGTGAATATCTTCAGGATCACTAAAAAAGAATGGGATTATTTAAAACGGTTCAGAAAATGACTTCTGCCGTACATCCTATTTTTGACTAGCAATCGCAAACTTTTTTCGGTTATTTGTGTTAGATCAATAAACCTAAATTATCATGAAACTTTTATCACTTCTATTTATCGTGTTGGCAGCGTCCTCGGCATCATCCTTGTATGATCTCAAAATGAATTCGCTTGAAGGTAAGGAGATCGATTTCTCCGCTTACAAGGGCAAAACATTGTTGATTGTGAACGTGGCTTCGAAATGTGGTTATACACCACAATACACAGACTTGCAAAAGTTGCATGAACTCTACGGCAGCAAAGTGACCCTTCTTGGATTTCCTGCAGATAATTTTGGTCATCAAGAACCCGGCACTAATGCTGAGATTGGTGAGTTCTGTAAAAAGAATTATGGGGTTACTTTCCAAATGTTTGAAAAACTTTCCGTGAAAGGAGAGGACCAGCACCCGCTGTATGCGTGGCTCAAAGAAAAGACAGGACAAGAGCCAACCTGGAATTTCTGCAAGTACTTAGTGAAGCCTGATGGCACCGTAAAATTCTTCAATTCAAAAGTGAAGCCCCTTGATGAGCAGATTGTGAGTGAACTAAAATGAGGTGAGTGAACTAAAATGAGATTAGCTCATATTGTTTCTTTTTTTTCAGGGCTATTTTCGTCATCCGAGAAGAAGTCAGTTTCTAATTCCATTTATGATTTCAAAATAAAGAGTCTAGGTGGAAGAGAGATTGACTTCTCTCAATATCGTGGGCAGAAACTTCTGTTAGTTAACACGGCTTCGAAGTGTGGCTTTACTCCTCAGTATGCAGGACTGGAAAAATTGCATGAGCAATTCCCAAACCAAGTAAAGGTGCTTGGGTTTCCCGCCAATAATTTTCTGAGACAAGAGCCCGGCACCAATCAGCAAATCGCAGAGTTTTGTGTACTGAATTATGGTGTAAGCTTTCCCATGTTCGAAAAGATTTCTGTAAAAGGAGCAGATCAGCATCCGCTGTATCAATGGCTGGAAGCAAAAACCGGAAAAAGACCTGATTGGAATTTTGCAAAATATTTGGTGAGTGCGGATGGGAATAAAGTAGTCTATTTTAAAGCCGGTGTTCAGCCGCTTGATAAAAGAATCATCGCGTTAGTTAATAGTTAATTGTTATTGGTTAATCGTTAATAGTTTGAATATTTTTGCTGGCGATTAACCACTAACGAATAACGATATGAAAGTTTGGCTTTCCGCATTTCGCCTTCGTACACTTCCGCTCTCTCTTTCCTGCATTGGCATGGGAGGATTTCTCGCAGCTGCACAAGACAAATTTAACGGTCTCATTTTTTTTCTTTGCTGTAGCACTACCATTTTCTTACAGGTGCTTTCGAATTTATCCAACGACTATGGGGATGCCGTCAATGGCGCAGATCATGCCGAACGAATTGGCCCGCAACGAGCCGTTCAGTCGGGAGCTATCTCTCCTTCACAAATGAAGAATGCAATTTTCATTTTTGTTGTTCTTTGCCTGGTCAGCGGAATTATGCTACTGTACACTTCATTCGGGTTTGAACTCAAATCCTTTCTCTTTTTTCTTGGACTCGGGTTTCTCTCTATCATTGCAGCGATAGCTTACACGGTTGGAAAGAAGCCGTATGGGTATATCGGCCTGGGCGATCTTTCGGTTTTGATTTTCTTTGGAATTGTTGGCGTGATGGGCTCTCAATATTTGTTTACAAAAAGCTTTTCTGTGATTCAGATTTTGCCTGCGTTAAGTTGCGGGTTCTTTTCAATAGCCGTACTCAACATCAATAATATTCGAGACATCGATTCTGATAGGTCAGCCGGAAAATTTTCTATACCCGTGCGAATCGGCAAAGAACGCGCGACTAAGTATCATTGGCTGCTACTTTTTGGCGGCCTGGTCAGTACACTGATTTTTGTGCTAATCAATTTTCATTCTCTGTGGCAATTTTTATTTCTTCTCGCTGCTCCTTTATTATTTTTTAATGGAAAGAAAGTTTCAGCGCTTCCATCACAAGAACTCGATCCGCTATTAAAGCAAATGGCGCTGTCCACTCTTTTATTTGTGTTGCTGTTTGG
>WNFM01092667.1_pt1 | contig 12502 bp, 7 predicted proteins | sample 5400271 | NCBI WGS metagenome assembly WNFM01 (sample SAMN13153352, study PRJNA577476) | soil metagenome | isolation source: 60 cm saprolite on Douglas fir-dominated hillslope | place: USA:California | collected 2013-09-17 | reverse complement strand
AGTTGAGCCACGATTCCTGGCTCATGGCGTAAACGTACACTTCTTGGCAGCCAAATTGATTTACAATGGCCTTGTCACGCGGAAAATCGGAGCTCGCAAGGCGCCGCGAATGATCCTTGGTGCGTCCGTCAACAAGCGGTTCTAGCGTCACGTTCGGTCGAAGAAAGAAGCTGCCATCTTTCATTATCACTCCGCGGAACGTCCCCTCTAAACTATTCAAATAAAAAGACTTCCGAAACTACGCGTAGGACACTCATGAACAGAGAATTACGCAGGGGAAGGAGTGCAACTGTCGGGCCACTGGTAGGAATAGTTAAGCCATTTAATTACATACAGATATGAGCAATTTGGGGTATGGATCTGATGGTGGAAACAGTCCCCTGGGTGGAAACAGTTTTCCTAAATTTCCTCAGAAGATACCAAGCAAAGAAAAGGTGAAGCCCAAAACTTCCCGATCCTATTTTAAAAATGGCTCAACAGCGCTAACTACTGGCAAGGCAATAACATAGGAGGAGCTACGGCTCTGAGCTACACTGTCGAGTTTGAGGTCCGTGGAAGGAGTAGATCTGTTTCAAGATATCTTCTTTTATATCTATATGATAGCGCCAATTTTCGCAATTTTCGCAGAGCCAGTCGCTGACCGGCAACACTTGCGCTTGCCTAGCAGTGAAGAGCAGAGCTATCCGGCCTCTAATTATTAAGTCTATATTTATGAGCATATTACAACAGATAAACAGGGCTAGCTAACCGGCAAGATGTACTCTCGGGTGCTCTGTCTGAAGCCAGTACATGTGGATACTTGATTGCTTGTTGAGTTATATTGCGTTACGAAAATCGCACAAGGAAGAGATGAGGTCTGTCTTTACGGTTCTATGTCCAGCTCCCCGAGAATGATTGGCTTGACGCCCACCAGAGGAGCGGTTTCCGTCCGGGCAAACGGAGAATTTTGTCAGATCGGCAAGGTTTGCCAAGCTCGCTTCGTCATCGACGGGCAACTGGAAGAGCATGAGCTAACTGCCGCTCTGCAGACAGTCGCTGGCCGTCAGGAATTCTTGCGCGCCTATTTTCCCGAGAACGAAAATGGTGGGTCGCAACTTACGATAGCACCTTCGGTCAAAGTGTCCTGCCAGGGATACGATTGCCGCGGTCTTGATTCGGAGACAGCAGAGAGTTGGATCCAATCACTGCTGGAGACCGAGCGGGCGCAACAGATGCCAACGCATCGTGCCCCGCTGCTTCGATGCGTGGTAATTCACACGGCGCCGGACCGTCACGAATTGATGTTCACATTTCATGCGGCACTGATGAGCGTCAGCGAAAGTGGAAAGCTCGTTGCAGAGATCATGGAAATCAAAACGCACGCGGACGCGGTGCAGAATGGCAATGGACACCAGCGTCCCGCTCTGCCGCTGCAAATTGTAGATGTGACTGAGATGGCCACGAGATGGAGAGAAATTTCGGAAGCACCGGATACACCGGCCGATGTAGCAGTGCGGGGAAACGTAGTCTTTTTTCCTGAGGTGAATGCGCCGTCAAAACCCGGGATTGTGCTGAAAGAAAAGACCAAAGAAATTGTTCCCCCACTTAAGCGCGCCGAGGCTGAAGAAGCCGTGGATTCCACGGAACTGGAGTTGACTCGCTTATGGGAAGCGGTGCTGAAGGTTCAGCCGGTTGGGCGGCGCGACGATTTCTTTAAGCTAGGCGGCCATTCGCTAATGGCGGCGAAGCTTCTGACGCGCATCCATAAATCGTTCGGTAAAGAACTCTCTCTGGCTTCCCTGCTGGAGGCGCCGACAATCGAATTGCAAGCCGACTTGATTCGCGGAACGAAAAAAGAGAAGGACAAGAAACCCAAAGAGGGCGCAACTGCGGTACTTCCATTCTTCCTGCTGGGAGGGTATGCCACATTCCATTCGCTTGTGGAAAGCTTGCGGCCGGAAACTACGCTGCACTCAATCGGATTGCAGCCTGCCTTGATTGAGGACCTCGAAGATCCGAAATCGCTGGCCTGCATGGCAGAAGCATTCATTCGCCGAATCCGCGAACGGCAGCCGATGGGTCCTTATGCGCTGGGCGGATGGTGTTCACATGGATTGCTGGCACTGGAAGCGGCGCGGCAATTGCGAGCGCTAGGCGAGTCTGTGGCCCTGGTAGTGATGATGGAAACACCAAACCCGGTGGCACAACAAGCGTACGCCCCATGGAAGAGAAGCGTTGCGCGGATGCAATTGAAATGGAATTTGGTGGAATTTGAAATGGCTTACTTGCGGCGTGTCAGCCGCACGCAAGCATGGAACCATGTCGCGGAGCGCGTTAACAAGAAAGCAAGCAAAGTCTGGGCCTCCCTGCAAGGGCATTTCACGGGTACAAAACGGGATAAAGAGCAAGAGAACCCTTTGAAAAAAGATCCCTTCGAAGTCCTGTACGCAGCGGGCGAGGCATATCGGCCAGCGCCTTATGACGGCAGGGTAGTTCTTTTTCGCAGCAAAAAAAAATCTTTCGGATTTGCCGGAGACCTGCGAATGGGATGGGATAATTTGCTGGGAGACCAGTTTGAAATTCGAGAAATTCCAGGAAATCATTTTTCGATCTACCTTGATCCGAATGCTCAAGTGCTGGCAAAGGAGATCGGCGACTGCCTCCGTGAAGCCCAAGCTCTTGGAGGGGCGGACAAGCGTGCCCTCCGTTGAGATACACCACAGCAACTCCTTGAATTTTTAAATTCGACACAGCGATTTCCAGTTACAGTCAGGGAAGGGCATTTTTTCCTGAAGCAGGAGCTTCGCATAATTTAACGAGCGTTACACATCGTGGGTGGCGCGGTCTACCGTTTGAATGTCTGGAATTTAAGCGTTTTAGCTAGAGTCTTTTCAGCGAGGGATGCATGACCAAATGCGATGTGGTGGTTCTGGGAGCAGGACCGTATGGACTGGCAGCAGGCGCCCACTTGGGAGGAATCAAAGGGCTGGATGTTCGTGTATTTGGCGAGCCGATGGAGTTCTGGAAATCATACATGCCCACTGGGATGTTTTTGCGATCTCCCTGGAGCGCTTCGCATATTTCCGACCCGGAAGAAGCGTTGACCATGGATGGCTTTCATGCACAGCAAAAAGGCGATATTCCAGTGCCGATTCCGCTGGCTCGTTTCGTCGACTATGGATTATGGTTTCAGAAAAACGCTCTTCCTGCACTGGATCGACGTCGAATCCAGAGAATTGAGCGGGACGCTTCCGGTTTCCGAATAATTTTAGAAAATGGCGAAACCTGGAATTCACAACGCGTAGTGATTGCGGCAGGCATCGCATCTTTTGCGCGGCGGCCAGAAGTATTTGCAAAATTGCCGTCGCAACTGGTGACGCATTGCTCGGACCAGAACGATGTCGAGCGTTTTCGGGGCCAGCGTGTGGCGGTCATTGGAGCCGGACAAAGCGCCCTGGAATCGGCTGCGCTGATCCACGAAGCGGGCGGCAAAGTGGAAGTCCTGGTCCGAGAAAAAAGTGTGCATTGGCTTGGCTGGCGGGCCAAAATGCAAAAACTTGGCCCGTTGTGGAAACTACTCTATGCGCCGACGGACGTGGGTCCCGCAGGCGTGAGCCGAATCGTGGCGATTCCGGATTCGGTGAAATACTTTCCTCGCTTTATGCAGAACAGATTTCGGACACGGTCGCTACGTCCGGCAGGGGCGCGCTGGCTGATCGATCGCATGAAGGATGTGAAAATCACAACGAGCCGGCATGTCAAATACGCTGAGCAAAAAGGCGAAGCTCTCCAACTCCAGCTAAACGATGGAAGTATCCAGGAAGTTGACCATGTGGTGTTGGGAACTGGATACAAAGTGGATGTATCACGGTACCCATTTTTGTCACCCGACCTGATTCGATCTCTTCAGACAACGGAAGGTTTTCCCCACCTTACAACGGGCATGGAGTCATCGATCCCCGGGCTGCATTTTCTGGGCGCGCCCGCGGCTTGGACGTATGGACCATTGATGTATTTTGTTGCGGGAACCGATTTCGCCGGGCACAGCCTTGCGCGTTACATTGGACAATGCACCAAGAACAAGTAGAGCAGCGAGGACCTGGACAGAGCTATAGTGGAGAGATGACGTCGGACAGTTTTGGAAAACCTGGAATGCCAGGTTCCCCCGCTGTTGGTGCGGTTGTTGTTGGCGGAGATTTTCATGGTTTGGCCATCGTTCGAAGCCTCGGACGGCGTGGCATTCCGGTATGTGTGGTCGATAATGAACACTCCATCGCGCGTTTTTCGCGCTATACCACCCACTACATAAGAGTTTCAGGTCTGCGCAAAGAGGCCGAAACAGTAGATAACCTGATCGACATTGCGCAGCGGATGAATTTGAAGGGCTGGGTCCTGTATGCCACGCGCGATGAACACGTGGCCGCTTTTTCGCGCAATCGAAAGAGGCTTGCGGAGTGGTTCCGCATGGCTACGCCAGACTGGGAAACCATCAAATGGGCCTGGAATAAGTGGAATACGTACTGTCTGGCGGAAAAAATCGGGATACCGATTCCCAAGACACATTGTCCACGCAGCATGGGAGAGCTGGAACAACTTGAGGTAGATTTCCCGGTCGGGGTGAAACCGGCCGTGAAGGAAGATTTCTTCTACGCGACGAAGGCCAAGGCATGGCGCGCGAACAACCGCCAGGAATTGATGGAGTTGTTTGGCCAAGCTTCCAAACATGCGCAAGGTAACGAAGTTTTAATTCAAGAGATCATTCCCGGTGACGGAAATTATCAGCTTTCTTCGTGCCTTTTTTTTAAGGATGGCAAGGCCATCGGCAGCATGGAAGCGCGCCGCTGGAGGCAACATCCACCGGAATTCGGGCGAGCCGCCACCTACGTCGAGACCATCGATCATCCGGAGGTGCAGGAACTCTCCATGCGCTTTTTGCGGGAGATCAACTATTACGGACTGGCGGAAGTGGAATACAAGCTGGACCCCCGCGACGGAAAACTGAAACTGCTGGATGTAAATGCAAGAACATGGGGATTTCATGCTTTAGGAGAACCTGCCGGAGTCGACTTCCCCTATCTTCTTTTCGCGGACCTGACCGGAACACCCGTGGAAGAATGCCGCGGCCGGGCTGGAGTTGGCTGGATGCGTATGGTTACCGATTTTCCCTATAGCGCGCTGGGCTTGCTGGGGCGGCAACTTAAGTGGCGCGATTACGCAGATTCGATTCAGCATCTGAAAATTGAATCGGTATTCAATCGCAAAGATCTTCTGCCCAGTCTCGCTGAATTCGCTTTGATCCCCTACCTAATTGTGAAAAAAGGCGTTTAGGACACACGGTTTCGGCCGCGGCAAGCGACCACGGCGGGGTTGTGATTACCGTTTAGGTTTCCACCGCCAAAATTGAAGTGAGCATTTTGGGGATGGCGCGACCAGAGCTGCGACATATTGGGGCGCGGGCTGAAATGAATAAATGCTCCATAGTTGGCTGTCGGGAGCCTGCAATTCTTCATTCCCGCCGGGAGTCAGCGAGACGTTGAAGCTATCCAGGGAAATCTGCAAGCCCGCGCCGCAAGCCTTGACATAAGCTTCTTTGCGCGTCCAGCAAAGGAAGAAGCCTTCGGTGCGCAAGGACTCCGGCAGCGCCTGCAGTTCAGCGAGTTCCTGCTTGGAGAAATATCGCTCTGCGATATCCTCACAAGCCACTTCCGACCGCAATAATTCCAGGTCGATGCCAAGCTCACCCGCGGGAGAAAACGCGTAAAGCGCTAGGCCATGAGAATGCGACGTGTTGAAGTAAAGAGGAGTTTTTAAACTGTATGCGGAAAGAAAAGGTTTGCCCTGGGGACCCAAAGCGAAGGATATTTCCGATGGAGGGCGCTGCAGGCAGAGCCCCAGCAACTCGCGGAGAATTCCGCGAGCCGCAACAAAGTGATCGCGGTCCCGAGGAAAGATGAAGCGATCGGCGCGACACTTTTCTTCCGCCGACAAAGTTACTTCCAAGTTTTGTAGCGCTTCGGGGTCTAAATCGAGTGAAGCCTGGTAAACGTGGGTCTGGCCCTCTGTGGGTGCGAAGTTCGGACGTAAATCGTACCAATGAGCGTCGATGGCCATTTTTTAATTTTCAAGCCAGGAGGCCCAAAAATAGGGCAGCTCCGGCAAAGAGAACCTTGCTAAAATGATGACACAGTTTTCAGGGAGATCGCAGCTTCGTGGATAAGGAAAAGTCGAAAGCTCAGAGGATGCTTTTTCCCCTAGCCCGGTGCAGGTGAGGTGGGGACAACTTCCGGCAAGAATGGAAATATCTCGTTATAAATGGAGTACATTTTCCCTCAGCCCTGCCCAGGTCCTGGTACGTTAAATTATTTCAACAGCAATCGTTTAACATACTGCATCTAAATGACTTATGCTTTCGTCCCGCGGCTTCTTGCAGCCAATTGGTATCCAAAGTGCTGAATGTTAGATAGAATTCCCCGTATTTTCGAAGTGTTGCATGGGACTACGCAGCTTCATAGCGACTCGGGTCGTGAAAGCCATAATCGCGAGAACTCTGGCAACGCACGAGAAATAATCCCGTTACACGGGAGATAAGGTGAATCCATGAAGGGTGTTGTCCTCGCTGGCGGTACCGGCAGCCGCCTCAATCCACTCACCAAAGTCACGAATAAACACTTGTTGCCGGTTTATGACAAACCCATGGTGTATTACCCCATCCAGACACTGGTAAACGCGGGGATTGAGGAAATTCTTCTGGTCACCGGCGGAAAAAACGCCGGCGACTTCCTGCGCCTGCTGGGCAATGGACGGGACTTTGGCCTGAAACATCTCAACTACACCTACCAGGAAGGCGAAGGCGGCATTGCGGAAGCGCTGGGCCTTGCGGAGTTTTTTGCCGGGGGAGAATCCATATGCGTAGTACTGGGCGACAACATAATTGAAAACAACATTTGCCATGCGGTGGCTAATTTTACGAAACAAAAAGATGGCGCAAAGATTTTGCTGAAGGAAGTGACGGACGCGCAGCGGTTTGGTGTGGCAGAGATTCAGGGTGACCGCGTTCTGGGCATTGAGGAAAAACCGGAGAATCCCAAATCCAATTATGCGGTGATTGGGATCTATTTGTATGACGCGTCCGTTTTTCAGAAGATACGCAGGCTGAAACCGTCGGGTCGCGGGGAATTGGAAATTACGGATGTAAACAATTTTTACATCGAAGAGGGAAAGCTGACTTACGAGGTTCTGGACGGCTGGTGGACCGACGCGGGCCAGTTTGAATCGCTGCTGCGCGCCAACAGCCTGGTGGCGGAAACAGGCGCCAACAAAATGGGCAACAATTCGCTCGCAGTACAGGAAGGCCGCGGATGAAGATTTTTGTTACTGGCGGCGCGGGATTTATCGGTTCAAATTTTATCCGGATGGTTCTCGGGCTGAATAAAAGCTACAGCATCGTCAATTACGACAATCTGACCTACGCGGGGAATCTTGCCAACTTGAAATCCGTCGCTGGCGACGCGCACTATCGTTTTGTAAAAGGCGATATTTGCGATATCGCCGCGGTGGAAACGGCCATGACCGGTTGCGATACGGTGGTGCATTTTGCCGCGGAATCGCATGTGGATCGCAGCATTTATGAACCTGGACCGGTGATTCAAACCAACGTGACGGGAACCTTCATCCTGCTGCAAATGGCAAGAAAAGTGGCAATTCAGAAGTTCGTCCACGTCTCCACCGACGAAGTCTACGGGGACATGGAGCCGGAGCAGTTTGCAACCGAAGAATCGCCATTGCAGCCAAGCAGCCCTTATTCCGCGTCAAAGGCTTCCTCCGATTTGCTGGTTCGTTCCTATGTAAGGACTTACGGATTTCCCGGCGTGGTTACCCGGGCGTCAAACAACTACGGTCCCTACCAGTTTCCAGAAAAATTTCTTCCGCTTTTGATCACAAATTTGCTGGATGACAAATCGCTTCCGATTTACGGTGACGGGAAGCAGCAGCGTGACTGGCTGCACGTCCAGGATCATTGCCGCGGCATATTAGCGGTTCTTGAAAAAGGGCGAATCGGAGAGGTGTACAACATCGGCGGCCTCGATGTTTTGGAAAATCTGACGATGGCAAAGAGTCTTCTTAAGTCGATGGCCAAGCCGGAGTCATTACTAACCTACGTCAAGGACCGCCCTGGCCACGACCGGCGTTACGCGCTGGATTGCAAAAAGATCGAGAAAGAGCTGGGTTGGACCGCCCAAATCAATCTCGTCGAGGGCTTACGCCAAACCATCGACTGGTACAGAAACAACAGCGAATGGATAGCAGCAGTCCGCGGCGGCGAATACCGGACTTATTACGAAGCGTATTACGAAAATCGCGAAGCGTCCTTGGACAGCATCGTGAGAGCGGAGTCTTGAAAAATGGGCCAAATCCGGATGGATCAGAGAGCACCGGGGCTCTTCAGGAGCCAAGTAAAATTGAAAGCACTATTCCGGACCGAAAGCCTGTTGAATGCGGTGAATTTCGTACTGAGAGTACTGAATCACTTTTGTTTTCAGATGTGCGGACTTCGTGTGGAAACCTGTTCAACCAATTTGTACACTTGCTCGAACGGGATTCCTAACTCTGTCCCCATTATGTCCACGCTTTAAAGAGTGGAAGCGATTTCGAACCTTTCCTATTTTGTGTGAAGGACAAGTTTCTCTTAAGGAAGCTTCAGAGCAATCGCAGTTGCATATCTATAATTCTTGTTTGCGAAAGGCTGGCAGATGGAGTCGATCGGGAGTGGAGTTGAGAGCTTACCGAATAATTCCGGGAAGAGTGCCGGACGCGCGGGCGGAAGCTTGGTAAGCACAATTGGCCGGTCGACTACATTGCTCATATGGACTTTGGCAACGGCTTTTTATGCGCCGGCCCAAACGAACATGGTCACGCAGCATAACGACAACATGCGATCCGGGGCGAATACCAGTGAGAGCATACTTACACCTTCCAACGTAAAAACGAGCACCTTCGGAAAATTGTTTTCCACGGCCGTGGACGGCTATGTATACGCTCAACCTTTATACCTGCCCGGGATTCAGATGGGGCCGGGAACACCCCAGGCGGGCACGACGCATAATGTTGTGTTTATTGCCACAGAACACAACAGCGTATATGCGCTCGACGCCGACAGTAACGGTGGTGCCAATGCATCGCCGCTATGGCAAGCATCCCTTATGGATGCAGCACATGGAGCGGCTGCTGGAGCGACCACTCTTCCCAATGCGGATGTGAGTTCTTCGGATATCGTCCCCGAGATCGGAATTACAGGCACTCCGGTTATCGATCCTGTAGCGGGCATTCTTTACGTTGTAAGTAAGACCAAGGAAAATAGCACGTATGTGCAGCGTTTGCATGCCCTGGATGTGACTTCGGGAGCTGAAAAACTGGGCGGACCGGTGGTTGTGCAGGCATCTGTTCCCGGAAATGGCACTGGCAGTTCGGGAGGTGTGCTGAACTTTAACCCTCTGTGGGAAAACCAGCGCCCCGGCCTGTTGCTGCTGAATGGAATTCTCTACATCGGTTTTGCGGCACACGGAGATAACGGCCCGTGGCATGGGTGGGTTTTGGCCTACAATGCAACCAATCTGCAACAGACAAGCGCCTATTGCACGACTCCAGGCGGAACTGGGGCGGGCGTTTGGATGTCCGGGGCGGGACTTGCCGCCGACGTTCCCGATCCTGTCAATCATCCGTTTGGGCGCATGTTCTTTGCGACGGGAAACGGGTCTTTTAACGCCACGAAACCTTTCACAAACACCATGAATTACGGGGACAGCCACGTACGGCTGGACCTGACAAACGGTGTGATGACCGTGCTGGATTCTTTTACGCCCTCTAACCAAAGCGCCTTGAACAGCGCAGACAATGACGTGGCTTCCGGTGGCGTTTTGCTTCTCCCGGATCAAGCTTCGGGCGGCCACACCCGCCTCCTCGTACAAGTAGGCAAAGAGGGAAAGATTTATGTGGATGACCGCGACAACATGGGCGGATTCAACTCTACAGACCAGAACGTGCAGGAACTGTCCGGGGCCGTAGGCGGCTTGTGGGGCATGCCTTCGTACTGGAATGGAAATGTTTATTTCTGGGGACAGAGCGACAATCTTAAGGCGTTTTCTCTGACAAACGGACTTCTCTCAACTGCGTATACGTCGAAGTCCGCTGAAACCATTGGTTATCAGGGAGAGACTCCCGCAGTTTCCTCGAATGGAAGCACCAACGGAATCGTGTGGACGGGTCAGTCTGTTAGCGCACATTTCCTGCTGACGGCTCACGACGCCAACAATTTAGCGACCACGCTCTATACCAGCAACCAGAATTCGTCCCGTGACGGCGGCTCGGGGGGCGTAAAGTTTACTGTCCCCACAGTTATCAATGGCAAGGTTTATGCTGGCGACCAATACCAGATCGATGTATACGGGCTCTTGAATGGGCAGTTGCAAACCGCAACGCCGGTGATGAGTCCGGGAAGCCAGACAGTCACCAGCCCCTTTTCTGTAACGATCACCGATAGCACCCCGGGTGCATCCATTTACTACACCACGAACGGAAGTGTGCCGACAACGGCATCTACACTCTACAGCGCACCCATCGCCGTAAATTCCACAGAAACGGTCAACGCGATCGCGAGCGCAACGGGATACTTGCAGAGTCCGGTGGCAAGCGCGACGTACACCTTCTCCACACAAGCAGTAATGCCGGCGTTCAGTCCGGCGCCTGGAACCTATAGTTCGCCACAGTCCGTGACCATTACATCGACCACCGCGGGCGCGACGATTTACTACACGACCGATGGCAGCGCGCCGACGACGAGTTCAACTCTATACACCGCACCTGTGACACTCGGCACAAATACGACGTTGAAAGCAATTGCCGTGGCCAGCGGACTGACCGCAAGCCCGGTGGCCAGCGGGCTGTATACAATCCAGCTGAGCACAACAAAGATTGACTTCAGTGCAGGCTTCGGTGCGTCTGCGGGATACATGACCTTCAATGGCAGCACCGGTCTGGCCGATTCGCGCCTGCAACTGACCAGTGGCCAAGCCAATCAGGCCGGCAGCGCCTTTGCCAACAACGCGGTCAACGTTCAGGCGTTCACGACGGACTTCACATTTCAGCTAGCGAATCCCGTTGCGGATGGATCGACGTTCACCATCCAAAGCAGCGGCCTGACCTCCCTCGGTCAGCCAGGAGGCGGTTTGGGATATGGGGCTCCTCTAACCACCGGCACTGGCGGAATTCCAAAGAGCGTCGCGGTCAAGTTTGACTTCTACAATGACGAGGGAGAAGGCACAAATTCGACCGGGCTATACACGAATGGTGCCGCACCTACCGTGCCAGCAGTAGATTTGACTTCATCAGGAATCAATTTGCAGAGCGGCGATACCATGGCCGCGCACATCACCTATGACGGCACGAATCTGTCGTTGACCATCACTGACGGCGTGGTCAACAAGAGCTTTTCGAAAAGCTGGCCGGTAAATATTCCGGGCACCGTGGGCGGCACTACCGCTTTCATCGGATTCACGGGCGGAACCAACGCACAGTCGTCCAGCCAGAAGATTGAGACTTGGACGTTCACCAGCAACGCGGCAACTCCGTCCTTCAGCCCCGCTGCAGGAACCTATTTAGGGACGCAGACGGTATCGATCAGCGTTGCTACTAGCAACACCGCGACCATTTATTACACCACGGACGGTTCGACGCCGACTACATCTTCCACTAAATATGCTGGACCGCTCACTGTTTCCTCAAACCAGACGATCAAAGCGATCGCGCTTATTTCTGGATATGGAACGAGCTTCGTTGGAAGTGCGGCGTACTTCATCGAGTCGCAGGTGGCGGCCCCGGCATTCAGCCTGCCTGGCGGAAATTATGCTGGGACGCAATCGGTGACGATCTCGGATACGACACCGGGCGCCGCGATTTACTACGCGATTAACGCAGCGCCGACCAGCTCTTCCACGCCCTACACTGGTCCGGTCAGCATCGCGGCATCGGAGACGCTTGAGGCATTTGCGACAAACAGCGGCTATTTCGACAGTAACGTCACTAGTGCGATGTACACCATTACGTTGCCGCCTCCGGCAGCGACGCCCACATTCAATCCACCTGGGAGCACCATAACGTCAACGCAGCCCATTACTCTGGCAGATTCCACGACTGGTTCCACAATTTATTACACCACGGATGGCAGCACCCCTGCGCCCGGCACAGGTACCACCGTGCAATACACGTCTGCTTTCACGCTGGGAAGTTCTGCGACGGTAAAGGCGATCGCCACGGCCAATGGTTTTTCGAATAGTATAGTCGGCAGCGCCATCTATACGGTGCAGGCAACACTACCAACGATCAATTTTGGTGGAGGCTTCACTTCCACGACGGGATTGACGCTGAATGGCGGCGCCACAGTAGTCTCCAATCATCTGCGGCTGACCGATGGCGGACCGAGCGAGGCACGCAGCGTCTTCTCTTCCACTCCCCTAAACGTTCAGTCCTT
>WNFM01351253.1_pt1 | contig 12504 bp, 18 predicted proteins | sample 5400271 | NCBI WGS metagenome assembly WNFM01 (sample SAMN13153352, study PRJNA577476) | soil metagenome | isolation source: 60 cm saprolite on Douglas fir-dominated hillslope | place: USA:California | collected 2013-09-17 | reverse complement strand
AATCTTCGGTACATTGGCGTCCCTCGCCGCTTTATTACCAGAGTTTTTGCTCTTTACGCTAGCTGAGGATCTTCCGGACCATAAGGCATGGTCTTGAGGGCGGACTACCCGGTTGTTCAGATGAGGTTGCGATGCGTTTCAAACAGCAGTCAATGGTCCCCAACGGTCGTAGGTTTGCGGTTTGCGCAATTGCCTGCTTTGCATTGATTGGTTGCAGTAAAAAAAGCGAAGGGACCTCTTCCGCAAGCAACAGTCAGATCGTTGCCCGGGTTGGCGACCAAGTGGTCTCTGCTCAAGAACTCGATACGGAATTGCGCTGGAACAACGTTGCGGCCGATCGCAGACGTGACGATGCTGTGGTCAAGCGGGTGGTCGGCGAGTTAGTGGCACGAAAATATTTGCTGCAACAAGCATTGGCCGCGAAATTAGATCGCGAACCCACTATTCTCTTGGACATTCTCCGATCCCGAGAGCAAGTTTTGGCTAAGGCATTTGCAATGCGCGAATTGTCCAGACAAGCTGGCGCGATCACCACGGCGGACACTGAAAAATATATAATCGATCATCCGCTTAAATTCGCCAACAGGAAGATTCTCGGCATTGACCAGATCTCATTTCCCATGGGATCCATCGATCAATCTTTGGTTGATCCTATGAAGGATCTGGTGTCCCTTGAAAAGGTCGAACGGCGGCTAACCGAGTTGGGCATTGCCCACACTAGATCGTCCGCAACCCTTAGCACATCCGAAATGCCGGACGAATTGTTTAGGTCAATCCAGGAAAAGAAGCCGGGCGAGGTCATTTTTGTCCGATCCGGCCAAAATGGGGTGTTCTTAATCGTCAAAGCAGAGGAGCCGCGTCCCCTTGAAGGGGATGCGGCTATTACCGTTGCGCGTCAGCTTCAGCAACAGGACCTCGCGAGAGCGCAAGCTTCCTTGACGAATTTTACTGCCAATATGGAAGCAAAGTATGAGGGCGAATATGCTAAAATCATGGGCGAGCACCCTGCGTCAATGGATGTCACCAATTAAGTTCGAGCCTTCGCATTCCGCAAACCGTTTCGCAGCGCATGCTAGTTTTAAGCTTTGGTTGCGCTAGCGGATGGCTACCTTTTTTGATGCTCTCACCGTGGCGTGTTTTATCGGATTGGTCGTCGGTTTTTTTGTATTTACGGAACGGGACACGGCTGCGCTATTGCGTTCCATGCTATCCGGAACTGCGCTTGCTATCGCAAACCATCTTGGAAATACGGGTCACGAGGTTCTCGGATATGTTCTTGTTGTTGCGGCGATGGGTTTTGGATGGCTGTCTTTTAGCAAACCGAGGCGCGGTCTGTAGCTTCGTTTGATCGCCGACAGATCGTGGCTAAATATTGGACATTTCTAGCGCAATATGACATGTTTATGTTCGCCAAAGACTAGAAAGGCGGCAAGCTGAGATGAGAAAATGACCCAGGCTTATAGTCTCGCGGCTCGTACCTCTTACTCCATAAGAGGGGTTGGTTGGTACGCGTTATTGTCACTTGCGACCCTTATTGCGTATATCCCCACCTTCGTTCATTTAATTCAGGGGCCTTGGCAAACCGAGCAGGAAGGTCACGGACCACTAATCATTGCCGCGTCTCTTTGGCTTGTGTGGTCAAGTCGAGAACGGTTAGCAAAAGCAGAGATTGTGCCGGCGCCCGTCGTCGGCTGGGCCGTACTCTTGGTCGGGTTGGCCATGCTTTTTATGGCGCGTACGCAAGATTTGATCTCGGTGGAAGTCTTATCGGAATTGCCGGTTATCGCCGGTTGCGTATTGATGCTGTCGGGTTGGAAAGTATTAAAGATCCTCGCGTTTCCGATTGGGTTTTTGTTTTTTACCGTTCCAGCGCCGGGTTGGATGGTCGATGGCGCAACAGTGCCTCTGAAGGTATTAATCTCGGATTGGGTCACGAGATTTCTTTACGCTGTTGGCTATCCGGTCGCGCAGAACGGCGTTGTCATCATGATAGGGCCTTATCAGCTGCTCATGCAGGACGCCTGCGCCGGCATGAATTCTATCTTTGCTCTTTCTGCGATCGGAATGTTTTACGTGTATGCCTTCCGGTGGAAATCAAAGCTACGATCCGTAATTTTGCTAACCGCCATAGTCCCCATTACAATCTTCGCTAACTTTCTCCGTGTTCTTACGCTGGTCTTGATCGCATATTATGGGGGCATCGAACTCGTCGATGGGGTCTTGCACGATCTCACAGGTATCGCTTTATTTGTATTCGCAATTACGCTGGTTTTTATTTTGGATGGTTTGCTGGGCTTGGCTAGCGCCATCGGGCGCGCGGTCTGGTCGCATAACGCGCATCTAAGCTTGAAACAGGTGCCAAATATCTAGCATGCATCCCCTCGTCATCGCTTTGAGTGAGCGCGCGCGCCTCTGGAAGCGGTATCCTGGAGGATATGGGAAACGGACATGGCCCGTGCCCGTCCGCGAGTTGTCGATGGACATCGTGCGACCCCGTAGGCGCCGATCGTCACCCGCGGAAAGACCACCCTCACCATTTGGCCATGGAAGACGGGCCGGCTGGTGGTCGTTGGCGTCTTCTATAAGTGACCGGCCCGGTGCCTCCTTGGTCGATCTCGGATCCTCAATCAGCCCGTCCGACGCGGAGTGTTCACGAGACGTGGCTCGACTGTCCTTCGCTTTTTCCTATCAGACTTTTGGTGATAATGTCGGCCCAACAGGGGTGCGAGAAACTGGCGGCAGTGCTCAGTTTTTAGTCACGCAACTGTTATTGAACTATTTTAGGCTGACAAATTACGAACGGCGAATAGCTTATTTGCCAAGACGCGATTTTTTCGAGCTCGAAAGATTGGCGCGCGTTTTGCTTAGCAAGGGCGGGCTTGAGTTAATTTAGGACTTTGGGAGCTATAATGAAGAATGTATACGCGATTGCACCGGTCAGGCGCTTAAAACTAAAGAAGCAGCCAAAACTGAAAAGTCTCGCTGCAGCCAATATCGCACAGCGTTATATGGAATTGCTCCGGCTTCGCGGGCAAATTCATCAGTTGGAAGCAAGACAAAGATCTGCTGAATTTAAGGATGATGCGCGATCAGCGCGTAGGCTATCGCCCTTAAGCCAGTCAAATCAGCCAAAAATCTACTGATCGCGGCCAAATACGCAGGCTCGAATGAATACTTAGTCGAAGGCAGAGTGGAGCGCTTGCGAGGCCTCCAGATTAAAATTGCTATCACCCCGACGGACTGAGTTCTCTCGGCGTCCGAACAACCGAATGAATACCAAATGAGCAAGACCGAAATGTATCGCTTCGAAACTGAGAATTTCATCGTTCGCGCGACAATCCAGCCGGACGATGATTTGGATCTGTCATGGGATGTCGACGGCGAAACCCGCGCCAAACTTAAGTCGGGCAAGTTTAAAGTGTTCGGGACGATCGTGACCGTATCGACGCGTGACGGCATTGTGCTAGGCGGAGATAGCCTCTGGGGGTTGGTCTATGACGACCCACGCAAATTCTTTACCAATCATCGCGACCCCGATCCGATGAACCGCAATTGTTCGTTGATGCGCGCCGCCCGCGGTCACGTTTCAATCTGCCACCACTTCCCCTACATGGTTTCGCAGGCCATCAAGAAAGCACGCAGGACGCTGGCGACCATGCCCAAGGTCCCCGCGCCGCCTCAAGATCGAAACGGCGCTATGGTGCCGTCGCAACGTCATGCAGTGCCTGATGAGATCAGAAACCGCTAGTTGCCGCTGGCAAACCGAGAAGGACTAACATCGGACAATTGAACAGATGCTGCAGCAAGAGATTGACTGCTGCATGTCGTCGCTGGCGCGAACGCTTGCCCAATGGCGCATATTGCGTCGTACCCGAGCAACAACCTCGTACGCCGCGCGGTACTTCTATTTTTCGACCACATCCTTTCTTTAGGCCCGCCTCAGCGAGGCTATTAAGCTTGATCCAATCTTAGGAAATGAAGCAAAGTGCCCCCGTTCGGCTGGCGCCACAGAAGCTCAGGAGTTGGAGCGCCGCAGGTCACGCAGGAAAACGTGATTCCTATGAAGCTGCTGAGGTGTTTGTTCGCGGTCTGGCTGTTGTTGTTGCCGTCCTTCGAGGCCGAGGCACAGGAACACAGCCGGATCAAATGGAAGCGTCCGACCCAGGCCGAGGCCGATCATATGGCCGCAGAAACGGCGATCACCGACAGCATTCTCCGGAAGGGGGATATCGTGGTCACTGACCACGGATTTCTCATGTTCCGCGGGTATTTGGCGGATGGCACAACAGGAGACTTTGTCCCGGTTCCAAATCCGATGTCAAACGCGAAGAATGACGTCAGGATCAGCGGCCCGTCAAAACCCGAAAAAGGGAAACCAACGCCAATGGGTCCCAGGTAATCCATAATAGCCTGCCCCGGAATAGGGACCGGGGCCGAAAAAGGCGCCATCGCCATATACCCAGGTCGCCACAGGACGCCGGCGAGGCGGACGGTCGCATTTTCCGTCCACGGCACAAACGATCTTGACTTCCACGATGCGATCCGGCTGTGCCATTGAATGACCCGGTGTCAGCGCCGGCAAGGCCATGGCGCTCGAACCTGCCGACCCGATAACCAGTGCAAACAAGGCTACTCTCACCATGATCGTCTCCGACGTTCTGTCCAGTCCTGGTCTGTGCCAAAATACATACAACAACGAAACGGTCGAATTCAAGTCGCCTTCAGGTTGCGATAAAAAGGATAGGGGGAATCAATTAAATGCCAAAAGGAGCGACAATGTTAATTGGAACGCGGAGCGGGGAGCCGGTGCTAAATTAAATTCGGTCGGATTGGACCGCCTGAAAGCGTGCCAGGATGTGGAAATACGTATCCCGGCCGGTCAACCCCAGCATGTAGCCGGCCTGCGCCGAAATAAGCGGAAATAAAAGGTCGCCGATATTGGCAAAGACGAGGCCCGAAGACAAATTATTAAAAACGAATATCGCGCTTCCAATCAAGGAAACCGGGAGCAATACCAGCACGTTGAAATAGAATCCAAGGAAAATGCCGGCGATGCAGACGAGGAGTAGCAACATTTCGAAACGCGCTCCGAATTGCAAATGGCAGCTCGGAAATTAATTTACGTTGCGCTGCACGCAGTATTATTTTATGTTGTCGCGCGTTAACGAACAGTTAATTTCGCCGTAGGCGCCAAGTATGATTTGTGCTTTTTTGACGGCGAAATCGGCATTGAGTGGGTGGATTTTATGTCGCTAGGCTCTGAAGTTGGCGGCAAGACGGAGACCGCGGGACACCAGCTTGGTGAGTCCTCGTCATTCTCCCCGGAATTCGTACCCTATGTGCTGGCCACTGCGGACGCGTTCGTCATCTTGATAACGAGCGTCCTCGCCGGCGTCGTCTACCAGGTTGCCGTCGGCAATGAAATTCCCAGCGTTCTGCCACACGCAGCCGTCGGTTTGCTCGCGAGTTTTATTTACATCCTGCGGATGAGCGGGAGCGGGCACTATGACTTTCCCGAATGTGCAAAGCCGCACGTCGAAATCGCTAACATCCTGGTTTATTGGTTTACGACCGGGTTATTGCTGGCGTTCTTTGCATTTCTTCTGAAGATCGGGGTGGCCTACTCTCGCGGCGCATTTGTTTTGTTTTATTTTTTCGCGCCTGTCGGTCTGCTAGGCATGCGCAAGGCGACCAAGATCGTGCTCGCGTCGGCGACGTCGCGCGGCTCCCTCGGCCGCAGAAATATCGTGCTGGTCGGCGACTTTGACGAAGTGACGGCGCTAAAATCTCAGGACATGCTCTTTTTTTCTGGTACCGCGGAGATCAACCGCTTTATGCTCAGCCGGAGCGACGACCGAGTTGAACGGGCAGCGAACGACGAGCGGATTCTAAATTCGGCGATCAATTTCGTTCGTTCCAATAACTGCCGGGAGATCGTCCTGGCATTTCCCTGGACTGACACTGACAGAATCGATTTCGTGCGCGACTCGATAAAGGTCTTGCCCGTCTCGGCAAGGCTACTGCCTGACACCCGCGTGCGATCACTCACGCACTATTCGTCGGCGTCGCCGCATATGTTGGCGATTGAAGTCCAACGGGCTCCGTTGAGCGCGGCGGAGCGGCTTGCCAAACGCACGATGGACATTGTGATTGCTTCGCTGGCGCTTTTTTTCCTGTCATCCTTCATGGTTTTAACCGCAGTCGCCATCAAGTTAGATGGACCCGGCCCGGTTATTTTTCGGCAGCGACGCAAAGGCTTCAACGGCCAAGAGTTTGTTTTGCTGAAGTTCCGAACCATGTCGGTTCAGGAAGATGGAGCGGTTGTTTCTCAGGCGATGCGCAACGATCCGCGGGTAACCCCTATCGGACGATTGCTGCGCTCGGCGAGCATTGATGAACTGCCTCAGCTTTTGAATGTTTTAAGTGGCGAAATGTCCTTGATCGGTCCGAGGCCTCATGCGCTTGCCCATGACGATCACTTTCAGAAAGTCGTGAGTGACTATGCATTCCGGCATCATGTGAAGCCGGGCCTGACAGGATGGGCGCAATGCAATGGCTCGCGCGGCGCCACACCTTCGGTTGAGGAAATCGCGCGGCGCGTCAAGCTCGATCTCTGGTACATCAACAATTGGAGCCTGTTGCTCGATTTCCAGATCCTGATCAAGACGTTTTTTGAAGTGATCCGGAAGCGCAACGCGTATTGATGGGCTCCGAGGGACGGTCTAATCCGCCATTCTGGCGGGGATGACAGGTGAAGGGCTTGCGATAAGTGCACCGCGGTCACGGAACAGCAAATTCCTCGACTTGCCCCGTTAGAATTAGGTTAGTAGCCCTCATGCTCGTCAGGCTGCACGCGCTCCTGCCAAGCAAGCCCTTAGGTCGCCTGGACCACCGCGTCCCAACGGCCGACGCAGTGTTGCGGCACTTGACCGCGCCGCACCACCCGATCGAGCATCGAGCACAAGTATTAGTTGTACTGCTAACGAACAGCCACGAAATAGTCCGAAAACGATCATAACGTGTTCGTCATATGCACTTATTTAAGCTTCTTCGATAAATTTAAGGACTTAAATTAGGCAGTTAATTCCTCTGGATAATTTTCTCGTTTTAAGGTTTCATTCTATCGAATCATTTAGGGGGCGCTCGGGGGAGGGCTACGAGGGTGACGACGTTGGCAATGATGAAGAAAACGAACCTGGACTCCTTGTCCATAGACCAGATGTGGCAACTTCATGAAGAGATCAGCCGGCTGTTGTCGGTTCGGTTGACATCAGAAAAGCGCGAGCTTGAAAAGCGGCTAGATCAGCTTCGCCATGACAAGCAGGTGCCTTCGCTGAAGTCTTCCAACGGTGCGAAAGACTTGCTTGGTGCGCCTCGGCGGAAGTATCCGCGCGTCTACCCCAAGTACCAAAATCCTCAAGTACCATCCGAGACATGGTCTGGTCGAGGAAAAACTCCGCGGTGGCTGATGGCGGCTCTCAAGACGGGCCATAAGCTTGAGGATTTCGCGATCAGCGAGCTCGGTCGGCACCCTGGAGTGTGAACCAAGAACAATGCGCAAAATGCTCGCCAGCGTCAGTCAAGCGGGGAGGTTGCAGTTGAAGGGGGTCCTGGGCGGATTACTTCTGGTTACGCTGGTCGGTACGGCGGCCGCGGAAGCCGGCAGCGTCAGGCAACGATTTGCCGCTGCGTCTTCGGATGCGTGTTTTGCCAGTTGTTCTAGCAATAATGCGCAATGCAAGCGCGTATGTCCTGCGGTGCTCAACACCGCTTGCCTTGCTTCCTGCGAAAGCCAGTACCAGACCTGCACCCAAAGCTGCCAAAACAAGTGATTGATCGGGAAGAATACCGTCGGCGGCGGACGCCTTTCGCCCAATGGTCCGCTAGTAACGTCGTTGGTTGAAACCGCAAAAATCCGGATCATTTGGCCAAACTGAGGTCATCAAGTTCACGTGCAAGGGCCTCCTGCCAATTGGGCATCTGAATGCCGAAAACGCCGTGGAGGCGGCCCATGTCGAGTCTGGAGTTGCGAGGCCTAGCCGCCTTCGCCGGAAAATCGGCGGTCTCGATCGCAATGAGATCCTTTACCGCAAGGGAAATGCGGCGCGCGCGCAGCCCTTCTACGATGGTGCTGGCAAAGCCATGCCAGGTTGTCTCACCCGAAGTCGACATGTGGACGAGCCCGTCGGCCTCGTAAAATCTCTGTTCGATCATTTCGACGAAAGGTTCTTTCTCGTGCGTGCCTACACTGCTCAACATCGCGACTAGACCCTCCGCAATCGATCGGGCCGATGTCGGAGCCCCAAATTGGTCGGCCACAATGCGAAGTTCCTGTCGCTCGCGCGCCAGCCTCGCGATGGTGGTTAGGAAATTCCTGCCGCTTGCGGCAAAAATCCAGGATGTTCGAATGATGAGATGGCTTCCGCCGGCGTCGCGTAGGGCTGCTTCCCCGGCAAGTTTGCTGGCACCATAGACTGAGAGGGGTCCGGTTGGATCGCCTTCGCGCCAAGCGCGATCGCCTGATCCATCGAACACGTAATCCGTCGAGAAATGCACCATGGGTACACCATGCAGCGCCGCCCACCGCGCCATGGCTCTCGGCGCCTCCGCATTGACGCGATATGCAAGCTCACCCTCGTCTTCGGCCTGATCGACCGCGGTGTACGCAGCCGGATTGATGATCAGATCGGGTGAGAACGAGTCAAGCGCGGCAGAGATGTGTTCCGGGCGGCTGAGATCGAGCGCACTCCTGTCTGCGGCAATGACAGTGGCGAAGCAGTGTAGGGGCTTCCGCAATGCCTGACCAACTTGGCCGGTCACGCCTGTCAGCAGAATACGCATCAAGCCGGCTCGTACTGGGGTAGGCGCTGGATGTCTTTCAGAAACGGTGCGGCGGTGTCACGCGTGGACAGCACCGGAGCCGGCGTGCGCCAGTCGATGTTGAGGTCAGGATCATCCCAGCGGATCGTGATTTCATCAGAGGGGCTGTAAAGCGAGTCGCACTTGTAGAAAAAGTCTGCGGTCTCAGACAGAACCGTAAACCCGTGGGCAAACCCTCGCGGAATCCACACCTGCCTAAAATTTTCGTCGCCGAGTTCAACGGCCACGTGACGCCCAAATGTTGGACTGCCGACACGAACGTCGACCGCGACGTCCAGAACCCGTCCACGCATCACACTCACCAGTTTTCCCTGCGGATTTGGGTTTTGCAGGTGAAGACCACGCAGAACGCCCCGTGACGACCTCGACATGTTGTCTTGGACGAATGGCCCTCCGGCGCCAATGGCGGAATATCGGTCCACCTTAAAATGTTCGAAGAAAAAGCCTCTAGGATCGCCGAAAATTTTCGGTTCGATGATTAGGACATCCTGAATGTCGGTTTTTATGATGTTCATGTTCTCATGCTTAGGTTGGCTGGTTAACCCAATAAACCACATCTATTTATGTCTAGCATTTTATCTGTTAGACTTTTGCGTCTTTGGTAAAGAGGGGACATGAAGGGCATTATTCTGGCCGGGGGAACCGGATCAAGGCTTTATCCTGTGACCGCAGTGGTTTCCAAGCAACTACTTCCGGTTTTCGATAAGCCGATGGTTTATTATCCCCTATCTACGTTGATGCTGAGCGGAATCCGCGAGATTCTTGTCATATCGACGCCGCAGGACCAGCCTCTGTTCGAACGCCTATTGGGCGACGGCTCCGATTGGGGCTTGTCGTTCAGCTATGCTGCTCAAACGCATCCGCGGGGTCTGGCCGACGCCTTCATAGTCGGCCGTGACTTCATCGGCGGCGACGCGGTGGCTTTGGTGCTCGGGGACAATATTTTTTATGGCCATGGGCTGCCGGAGTTGCTCGTTGAAGCCACCAGGCGAGCAGCTGGCGCTACGGTGTTCGGATACGCTGTCACCTCGCCGGAACAATATGGCGTTGTCGAGCTCGGACGCGACGGGCGCGCCCTATCAATCGAGGAAAAGCCAATTAAGCCCAAATCAAACCTTGCTGTCACTGGACTATATTTTTATGACAACGATGTTATCGACATTGCCGCGGCGATCAAACCGTCACACCGTGGCGAGATCGAAATCACCGATGTCAACCGCGCTTATATGGAGCGCGGCGATTTATATGTCCAGGTGATGGGCCGCGGATTTGCCTGGCTTGATACCGGGACCCACACCTCGCTCGTTGAGGCCAGTCATTTCGTCCAGATCCTGGAGCAGCGGCAGGGATTGCGCATCGCGTGCCCTGAAGAAATCGCGCTGCGACTTGGGCATATTTCCCTCGAGCATTTTGCCGGGATCATGCAAAGGTCGGCGAAGAGCAGTTATGGTGAGTATCTTAAATCGGTCTACAACTCGTTCCTGCCGCTGACACGCTAGAGTGGTAGGGCGCGGAGGGATAATGACTTTCAATGGCAAGACCATTTTCGTTACCGGTGGTGCGGGGTTTATCGGGTCCGCTGTTATCAGACACCTGCTCGATGAGACGGAAGCGTTCGTCGTCAATATCGACAAGCTAACCTACGCCTCGAACCTGCAATCCGTTCCGCAGGCCACCCCGAAACGCTATACTCTCGCCAGGGAGGACATCTGCAACGCCCCAGCAACCTCAAGCGGTGATGCATCTTGCGGCCGAAAGTCACGTAGATCGGTCAATCGATGGCCCTGGCGAATTTATCCAGACTAACATCGTAGGAACGTTCACACTGTTGCAGGAAGCTCTTCGCCACTTTAGAAAATGGCCGGCTCCACTGCGCAAATCATTTCGTCTCCTGCACGTCTCGACTGACGAAGTGTTCGGCTCGTTGGGACCAGAAGGGCTTTTTACCGAAACCAGCCCCTATGCACCGAATTCGCCATATTCGGCGAGCAAAGCCTCGTCAGACCACCTTGTTCGCGCGTGGGTTGAAACCTACGAGTTGCCGGCCATCATCACCAACTGTTCGAACAACTACGGACCGTATCATTTTCCCGAAAAACTGATCCCGCACATGATCATCAAAGGACTGCAGGAGGAACGCTTGCCAGTCTATGGCGACGGCAAGAACGTGCGTGACTGGCTCTACGTGGAGGATCATGCGCGCGCGCTGCGTCTTGTTCTCGAACATGGCCGCATAGGCGAGACCTACAATGTGGGCGGCCGCAACGAGCGCAGCAATCTTGATGTGGTGGAAAAAATCTGCAGCGTTCTAGACAGCCTGCAGCCCGCGGCATCGGGTCCCCGCAAGCGTCTTATCTCATTCGTTGCGGATCGGCCAGGGCACGACCGCCGATATGCCATCGATGCGTCGAAGCTGGAGCGAGAGCTTGGCTGGGGCGCGCAGGAGACCTTCGAGTCGGGGCTTGAGAAGACCGTGAGATGGTATCTCGCCAACGAGGTGTGGTGGCAGGCCATCCTTCGTAGGGGGTACGAGGCCAGCCGGATCGGATTAGGCGCCGCTGCTGCACAACCGTAACGTGTCTTAATGCAGACGATCTTCAGCCATGGTCCCCGCGCGACGTTCGGCCGCGTCCGTAGCTTGGCGCGACTAAGACTTCCTTCATTCTCATCTCAACGAGACGAGCAAGCCACCATCCTCACGCAGTTGGCAGGTAACACCATCCTAGACGGAATTCAGCGATTACCGAGCGTACTAGACGATATGAAAATCGCTCTGGTGCGTCTGCAACTGCGCCAACGTCATGTTTTGAATGGTGAGCGTGTCGTGGGCAGCGTCTGTGATTATGACGTTGCCGTGATCGTCGTTGTGAGCGGCCGCCATTATTTGGTTGGCATTTGTAAAGACCGCGCTGCTGATTTGAATGTTGTCCGTTGCTAGCGAGGAGCTCTCGATGGTGACGTGGCCGAAATTCGGCGAGAACACGAAGGCGTCGTGCCCCCCCACGGAGTTGACATTGGCCGCACCGCCGCCGGCGAGGTTCAGGCCGGCACTGTTGGTCGCAACCGGCGTGACAGGAGGATCATAGACCAGGACCCCACCACTGCCATCATCGGCAAACTTGAAGTTGCTCAGCGAGTAGTTTCCGAGGAAATGAAGATCGACCGTCGTCGTTCCGTCGTTGACGGCAAGGGTGCCCGTAGAGCCGTCATAACTGGAGTGTACCAAGCCAAAGTTCAGGCCGCGCAGATCGATGTGATCCGAACCGGAGAGTGTGCCATCGCCGGTGAAGCCCGAAATTGTACCGGTAAACGTCGCTGGAGTATCCAGCTGCAATGTGCCGGTCGCGGCAGCGAAAGCAACGGGCGCCGAATTCGCGCCAGCAATTTCAAGCGTTGAGTTGGCGGCGACAGAAACACCGATCACCCCGTCGCCGTTGAGATCCTGTTTGAACGTGGTCTCGATCGATTCAAGCGCTATACTGTTTCCCGGCACATCGTGAATGAGATCTTGGACCCAGTTGCCGTTGCTGTCGGCGCTCCATATCGTGTAGTGACCAGCGCCGGCCGTCCAGGCCACGTCATAGCCCGTCGCGGTCTTCACCTCGGTGTAGGGCTTCCAGGCCC
>WNFM01179390.1_pt2 | contig 12506 bp, 8 predicted proteins | sample 5400271 | NCBI WGS metagenome assembly WNFM01 (sample SAMN13153352, study PRJNA577476) | soil metagenome | isolation source: 60 cm saprolite on Douglas fir-dominated hillslope | place: USA:California | collected 2013-09-17 | reverse complement strand
CAGCGCGTACCAAAGTCAGTACGGCGCCGGCTGTCGCTGTGACCGCCGGTCGGGCCGATCGCGCGTCCAGCGATAAACAGGCGTGGCCCCGGCAACAGCCCTTTGTCGGTTGCTTCCTTCAGACCCCAATCGGCGCCGCCCGTGTCCCGCACGCTGGTGAAGCCGCGGTTGAGCATCCCGCGCATCAGCGCGGCGGCGCGCGCGGTCATCAATGTCAACGGTATGTTTTCAAGATTGCGGATCGAGACCTCGGATAGCACCACGTGCACATGACTGTCGATCAGGCCGGGCATCAGCGTGCGTCCGCCGCAGTCGATGACTTTGGCCGCTATGAGTTTGATCGGCTTGGACGAGACTTCCCTGATCGTGTCACCTTCGACGACCAGTTCATGGCCGTTGCGCAATTCCCCGGCCTCGGGATCGAGCATTTCAAAATTCTTGAAATGGTAGACGTCCATGGATTGGCTTCCAAGCGCTTGCGACTTGACTGAAATCTCCTACGTCGATTTGCTGGCGTCAATGGGCAAGTGGTCTACTAACTTCGAAGAAACAGATTCTTGCAAGCCGCCACCGATGGGTATTGTCGAATTTAGCTTAAGAGAGCGATTACGCGTCCCTTCCAACATCTGTTGCCTGTCCGTCTCGCGCCAGAAGCGGCAATTCCATAATCGCTCAAAAAGCGAAATCGCGCTTTGGGCGGACGCATCGAATGTGACGTTGTAGTCTTCGCATTCGGTGCTCGGCCAACTGAATCGCTAGTATGCCGGAAGGGCGTACGTGTTCGCAGCGTGGGGCGCGCAGCGGTTTGCGTTTTCATCCGCGTGGAATCAGCGCGATGACGCTCTGCGCCAAATCCGCACTTGCCGAGCAACCTTTTTCGGGAACTCAATTAATTACATCGTGAACCGCCGTTGGCGGCTGTGTTTGCTGTTTTGCCGCGATCCAGGAGCTAAGCCCGCCGCGATACCAAAGAACGTTGCGATATCCCAATTGCATGGCGCGAAGCGCCGCGTTGTAGCTCTCCCAGCATTTCGCGCCTTCGCAAAGAAATACCAAGGGCTGGTTCGCGTTCCGCGAGGTCAGTTGGGCGAGAACCGGGGAAAGCCTGCGTTGAATCCGATCCTTGAAATTGCCCGCATCGCCTGCCCCGGGGACATAAATTGTTCCGGGAAGCGTGCGGTGACCACCGGTGTTGTCTCTGAGAACATCAATGATGACCGCCTCCGTGTTGATCAACTGCACAACTTCACTGGTCGTGACGCGGCGGCCGCCGGGAATAATGAGCGGCGTTTGGCTACCGACCTCTGTTTTCAGTTCACTCTGCGGCGGGATACTCCAATCCGTCAATTCGTTCGCATAATTCTCGGACGGCTTGACGTTCGGCGAACCACTGGCGGCATTTCGACGTTTCAGGTCGTTGAAGAACGAAATGGTAGTTTCGTCGTTTGGATCGATGCGCAACGCGGCCTGAAAGTCCGCCGCCGCGTTGTCGAACTCGTTGAGAAAATAACGCGCGCGACCCCGCATGCGATAGCCGTAGACCGCGGTCAAATCCATTGCGATGCATTGGGTGAAATCGGCGACCGCGCTCTGGTACTGACCGGATTCGAGATACGCACGCCCACGAAATTCGTAACCCAGCCGATAGTCGGGAGACAGCTCGATCATCTTCTGCGCGTCGTCGAACAGCATTCTCGTAGGCCCATCTCGACTTGGGATCGAGCCTGATCGCGGTCGAGGTGTCCGCGATCGCTTCGTCGAGTTTCTGCCGGCTTCTGTGAATGTAACCCCGGTTGGCATAGGCGAGCGCATAGCCGGGCCTGATGGCAATGGCTTTATTGAAATCCTGCATAGCATTATCGTTGTCGCCGAGATCTCGGAATAGGATGCCCCTATCGTTCAAGTAGAACGGATTGGACGGCGCTATTGCGATCGCCTGATTGTAATCGCTCATTGCCGATTGCGATTGCCTCAAAGCATAATAAGCAGATCCTCGGTGATAATACGCGTCTGCAAGATCGTCGCCCCTCAGCTTGCCTGAGCTAATTTGACTCGAGCACGCCGTGACCCGCCGGTTCCAATCATTCCCCGATGCGCACCTTGATGCCAGGACATCACCTTGCTCCGCCGGCTTCTGTGGTACGCTTTCGGCCGGTTTGCCCCACGGAATGCTGCCGGGCTGCGCCCAAGCCAGAACGAAGACGAGCATCGCAAGCGCCTGGGGCCAGACGATCCACGCCGTCCGATACCATCGGTCGTCATACCAGAGCCGGCCGTGATCTTGCAGCCAAGAGGCCGTCCTTACGCTCATCAACGCAGTCCTTTGCTAGGTCTCGACTTTAAAGCAAGACAGCGCACCGGATGGACGACAATCGGCTAACTTCTCCATCGCCTCTGCTTTCAAAATTAACTGGCATGGGCTGCGCCAACAAGCGAAAAACGCTGTCGAGACATTGGCCCCAAAAAGCTAATTGCGCGATCCCGACCGGTTGCAACCATGGATCAAGCTCCCTGAGGCCATGGTGGCCAAGTTGAGCATTATTGGGATCGCGATCCATGACCGTGCGTTACGTCACAGTCTTCCGGGGCGCTTTCGGGCAAATGCCTGACAAAATTCTTTGCGGCCCCTTCCCGCATTGGTAGACTATCCACGACCGCTGGTCTGTTAGTTTGGGCCGGTATTTTAGGCTGACTATTTCTGGGATCAAGGCAATGTCTGAACCGGGGCAAGCGCAGGCAACCGCCAGCGAGCCGGCGACGAACGCGGCTCCTCGATCTGGGGCGGCCGGCGGCCCGGGCCGTCGGGTCGCCATCGTTGCTGCGGCAGGCTGCCTGCTCATCGCCGCGGCTGTCGGGTTGATGCTACAGAAAGCCGATTTTGCCGCGGTGTCGGGCGATCCCGCTCAACCGACTATTTCCTATGTGGCCCGAGGTGACATTACGGCTGCCGCGACGACGCTCGTCCCGTCGGCGGCGGGACCGTTGGTCGAGGAGGCGCAAAGTTGCAAGATTCCGCTGGCTTCGCTCACCATCGCCAAGGGAACTGCCGCTGTCGGCAGCACCATTCGAATCCGGTCGGGAAGTTACGTCTCGCCCTATTTCACCGTCACCGAGGCCATGCAACGGGTAGCGGTGCCCTACCCCGCGCCGTACGGCGCCGGCTCCGGTATCATTACGATCGAGGGGAATGCCCAGGGCGCCATCGTTGGTCTCTCGCCGTCAAGGATCATGATCAACCTTCCTGCCGCGCAGACCATTCCGGTCGCCTGGCGCACCGGGAACCCATGTTAGCTGAACCGCGATTGAAATGAAAAACCCATTCAAGGACCAGCAGACCGTCGCGTTGATCATCGGGGGAGTCTTGGCCGCGGTTATCACCGCCTGGATTTTCAATCCGTCGTCTGGACCGGCCGGATTGATCAAGGGACTGTCGCCGTCGACCCAGGCCTTGTTGAGCGGCATCATGATCGCGCTGGGGCTCGCCTGCGTCGGCGTGCTGCTGACGTTATTCGCTTCGCGCTACGCACGAACCGGCGCGTTGCAGCCAGCGCACACCGGCGGATTGTCCGATGTGATCAAGATGTTATTCGTCCCGCAGAGGAAGATTCCCGATACGCCACCTAACAAGGCCATCGAAGATTTGGAAGCCATGGTTGGCCTTGTCCCGGTCAAGCGGGAGGTCAACGGCCTGATCGCACGTTTGCAGGTCGAGCAAAAGCGGCGCGAGCAGGGACTGCCGACCGCGGCGCTCAGTCTGCACATGGTGTTCACCGGACCGCCGGGCGTCGGCAAGACCGAGGTCGCGCGTGCGCTCGGACATATCTACCGGTCGCTTCGGGCGCTGCGCGTCGGGCACCTGGTCGAGGTTCACCGCGCCGACGTGGTCGCCGGTTTCATCGGGCAAACCGCACCAAAAATGTTGGCGAAGTGCAACGAAGCGCTGGACGGCATCTTGTTCATCGACGAAGCCTACACGCTCGCGGGAACGCCCGGATCGAGCGGAGATTTCGGCCGGGAAGCGATCGATGCGCTGCTCAAATTCATGGAAGACAACCGCGACCGCATCATGGTGATCGTCGCCGGCTATCCCAATGAGATGCGCCGCTTCATCGACACCAATCCGGGCCTTGCCGGCCGCTTTTCCAAGACGATCGATTTTCCGCCCTACAGTGCCGACAATTTGTGCGAGATCCTCCGCCGCATGGCGACAAAGCAGCATTTCACCTTGCCCGAAGGGTTTCAGGCCAGGGTCAAGCCGTGGATTTCCGACCGGTCGCGTTCCGAGGAATGGGCCAACGCCAGAGAGATGCGCTCGCTACTGGAACGGGCACGCGAGGCACAAGCGATGCGAATTTCGACGGATCCGTCCGCCGACCTTTCGCACATCGAAATCGCCGATCTGATGCGGGCGACGGGCCGTGGCTAGATTGACATGGTGATCACAGAACTCGCGGTCGGATTCATAATCATCGCTGGCTTAAGCGTGACGTTCATTGCCGTGCGGCTGGCCTACCAGCATGCTCAGCCGTCGATGCTGAATTCGCCCGAGTTGATCCGCCCCATTACCATCATCGACGCGGACGACACGCCCGAGACGTCGCCGCTGGAGATGGCGTTTACCAGGCTCGACGCTATGGTCGGGCTGGCGCCGGTTAAACAGGAAATCAAGAGCCTTGTCGCGCGCATGTCGGTCGAGCAGAAACGACGGGATCAGGGGCTGGACGTGTCGGCGCTCAGCCAGCACATGGTTTTCACCGGGCCGCCCGGCGTTGGCAAGACCGAAGTTGCCCGCCTAGTCGGCGATATCTTTCGAGGCCTGAAGGTGCTTCGTAGAGGTCATGTCGTCGAGACCGATCGCGCCGGCCTGGTGGCAGGCTATATCGGACAGACTGCAGCGAGAACCCTGGAAAAATGCCGCGAGGCGCTCGACGGCATCCTGTTCATCGACGAGGCCTACACTTTGGCCGCGCAGCACGGCGACAATTACGATCCCGGCAAGGAAGTGATCGACACGCTGCTGAAGTTCATGGAAGACAACCGCGACCGCATCGTCGTGATCGTCGCCGGCTACCGCAACCAGATGCGGCGCTTCGTCGACAGTAATCCGGGGCTGAGCAGCCGTTTCAGCAAGACCGTCGAGTTTCCTTCCTACGCGTCCCCCGAACTGTCCGAGATCTTCCAGCGCATGGCGGCCCGGCAGCAGTTCAACCTGCCCGATGGTTTCGCGGTCAGGCTCAAGCCGTGGATCGAGAGCCGATCAAAGTCGGAAGACTGGGCCAATGCGCGGGAAATGCGAACCCTGCTGGAGAAGACGCGCGAGGCCCAGGCGCTGCGGCTCTCCACCGACCATTCGGCCGACATTTCGCTTTTTACCATCGACGACCTGATTGCTGCGACCGGGCAGAAGATCGAACAGAACGAAGACGAGATCGCCGCAGCGATCGCAAGGCTCGACGCCATGGTCGGCCTCGCCCCGGTCAAACAGGAGGTCAAATCTCTGGTCGCGCGCATGAAGGTCGAGCAGGTGCGCCGTGACCAGGGTCTCGACGTCTCCGCGCTTAGCCAGCACATGGTATTCACGGGACCTCCCGGCGTCGGCAAGACCGAGGTGGCGCGGCTGATCGGCGAAATTTTTTCCGCGCTCAAGGTTTTGCGCAAGGGGCACATCGTGGAGACGGACCGCGCCGGCCTGGTCGCGGGATATCTCGGGCAGACCGCGCCAAAGACGCTCGACAAATGCCGCGAGGCGCTCGACGGCATCCTGTTCATCGACGAGGCTTACAGCCTGAGCACCGGCGGCGAAGGCGACGGTCCGAACTTCGGCAGGGAAGCGATCGACACGCTGCTGAAATTCATGGAGGACAATCGCGACCGCATCGTCGTCATCGTCGCCGGCTATCCGAATGAAATGCGACGCTTCGTCGACAGCAATCCGGGCCTGAGCAGCCGCTTCAGCAAGACCGTCAATTTCCCGGGCTACGGCGCCAGCGAGTTGTCGGAAATCTTCCGGCGCATGGCCGCCCGGCAGCAGTTCAACCTCCCCGACGGCTTCGAAGCAAAGCTGAAGCCATGGATCGAAAGCCGGTCCAGGGCGCAGGACTGGGCCAACGCCCGCGAGATGCGAACGCTGCTTGAAAAAACGCGGGAGGCGCAGGCGCTGCGTGTCGCTAGCGATGTGTCGGCCGACGTTTCTCTTGTCACCATCGACGACGTCGTTGCGGCGACCGGACAGAAGGCCGAGGACAACGAAGCCCAGATCGCGGCAGCGATTGCCAAACTGGACGCGCTGGTTGGCCTTGTCCCGGTCAAGCAGGAGGTCAAGTCGCTGGTTGCGCGCATGAAGGTCGAGCAAATGCGCCGCGAACAGGGTCTCGACGTCTCCGCGGTCAGCCAGCACATGGTGTTCACGGGACCTCCCGGCGTCGGCAAGACTGAGGTGGCGCGCGTTATCGGCGAAATTTTTGCGGCGCTAAAGGTCGTGCGCAAAGGACACATCGTGGAGACGGACCGCGCCGGCTTGGTCGCGGGATATCTCGGGCAGACCGCGCCGAAGACGCTCGACAAATGCCGCGAGGCGCTCGACGGCGTGCTCTTTATCGACGAGGCCTACAGCCTGAGCACCGGCGGCGAAGGCAGCGGTAACGATTTCGGCAAGGAAGCGATCGACACGCTGCTGAAATTCATGGAGGACAATCGCGACCGGATCATCGTCATCGTCGCCGGCTACCCGAATGAAATGCGCCGTTTCATCGACAGCAATCCGGGCCTAAGCAGCCGCTTCAGCAAGACCGTCAACTTCCCCTCCTACGATGCCGGAGCGTTGTGCGAAATCTTCCGGCGCATGGCTGCCCGGCAGCAGTTCGGCCTCCCCGATGGCTTCGAGGCCAAGCTGATGCCGTGGATCGAGGCCCGTCTAAAGGCGCACGACTGGGCCAATGGAAGGGAGATGCGGACTCTGCTCGAGAAGACACGCGAGACGCAGGCGTTACGGGTGGCCGCCGAGCCGTCGGGAGATCCTTCGCGCGTCACCATCGAAGACATCGTCGTGGCGACCGGCCAAAAGCCCGATGACAGTAAGGAACACGAGACTTCCGTCGCCGCGGCGTTTGCGAGATTGGACGCCTTGGTGGGACTTGCTCCCGTCAAACAGGAAGTCAAACGGCTGACCGCACGGCTCGAAGTCGAGCAGCGGCGCCGAGCACAGGGACTACCCATCGCCGCCCTCAGCCAGCACATGGTTTTCACCGGACCGCCCGGCGTCGGCAAGACCGAGGTCGCCCGCGTGATCGGCGAGATCTTCCGGGCTCTGAAGGTTTTGCGCAAGGGACAGATCGTGGAGACTGACCGTTCAGGGCTGGTGGCGGGGTATGTCGGACAGACCGCAACCAAAACGCTCGACCGATGCCGCGAGGCGCTCGACGGCATCCTGTTCATCGACGAGGCCTATTCGCTGGCGGCGAATGCCGGCAGCGAGGGGCATGACTTCGGCAAGGAAGCGATCGATACGCTGCTCAAATTCATGGAAGACAACCGTGATCGCATCGTCGTGATCGTCGCGGGATATCCCAACGAGATGCGACGGTTCATCGAGAGTAATCCAGGCCTCAGCAGCCGTTTCACCAAGACGGTCGATTTTCCGGCCTATGGCCCCGCCGATCTCTGCGAAATCCTCAAGCGCATGGCGGAGCAGCAGCACTTCACGCTTCCCGATGATTTTGCGAGCGCGTTGACGACGTGGATCGACGGACGCTTGAAGTCGTCCGATTGGGGCAATGCCCGCTCAATGCGCACACTGCTGGAGAAGGCACGCGAGGCGCAAGCCATCCGCATCGCGATGGATGCGGATGCCGATCTGTCGCGGATCGCGACGGAGGATCTGGTCGAAGCAGCGGCCAGTTGACGATCGAGACGCCGTGTCGGGACCAACCTATAATTGGGGATCTTCCGGAGCCGGCGCGCTTGGTGCTTGTGGGGAACCGGAATCCTTGGGAAGCTACCGAATTGGATTATCAGAAGCTGCCGAACATGAGAGACACTCGATCCATTGCGGTATCGATAGCGGTTATGGCGATGCTGCCGCTACCGGGCGCGGGCGCCGACGACACGGCTCCGGACGTCCAGCGCCCTGTAGTCATCGCGCAGGCGCCAATGGGCTCGCATGAGCGTTATAAACCGCCGCTGGCAGAGCCGAAACCGGAGTCCCTCCCCCCGCCCAGCCCTTCTGGCCAGCCAGACCCGCTTCAGCCAAGTACGTCGCCGGACGATGCGTGGGGCGCAATCGGCTTTACTGCGGACGGTTCCTACTCCACCACCTGGAAAGTCGCTTCGAAAGGCGAAGCCGAGGCGGAGGTCGCCAAAAAATGTGCGGCATTCGGGCGTGGCGGCTGTCAGGTCGTCAGTTTTTCCGGAAAGCAATGCGGCGCACTGGCGACGTTTATCGGGAATTACAAGCGGCGGCGCTGGTTGCTATCCTTTACGGCAGGCGGCGAAACCTATCCAGAGGCGCAGAGGGCAGCCTTGGACAGATGCAATTCAGATGAGCGGTCGCAGGGCCGCTGCGCCTCCCGAATCGCAGCCTGCGCCGACGGACGGTAACAGCGGGTTTGTCGCAAACGATATTTCAATAAGGGAAAGCATCCTCAATGTCCGCCGGCTCTTCGGCACTCATGGCGAATTGAGATTGCCCTTGACCGAACAGCTCGACGGAAATGTTCGTCGGCCTGAAGGAAATCTCGACCCGAGGAAGTGCTCTTTGGCTGGAGCGTACGAGCCTTCACCCAGCACCAAGCGCTCGAAGATATGTTATCATTTATACAATCCAGAATTAGTACGAAGGATGGAGGCGACCTTTGCCGACCGCGCATCGTCGAAGCCTGGTGATCATCGCGCTTCTTGGTTTTTGCACGCCCGCTGGCGCGCAAGAAGCATGTCCGGAACTGGCGCGACTGCACGCCGAGGCTGACGCTGCTCTGGAGAAAGCCGCTGGGCTCGCCGGGCCAGACCGTTGCTACGCTTACATCCACTATTCTGTGGCGTGGACCGAGATCAAATCATACGCATACGCCCACAGCGAACCTTGCGGCCTTTCCGCCACTAACCTGAGTGATCTTGCCGCACGCCATCGCAAAGCGGTCGAGGCACGCGAAGATGTGTGCGGAGGCCGTCGCCGCGATTGGGAGCCGCCCAAAACCGAACGAAAAATGTTTCCGCCGGAAATTCGTATGCGCAATAGTCGGTAGGTTGTAGCTATGTCGTCATTTCCAGCTTGCAGACCACGAGTTTCCAATGATCGTCCTTTTTCTCAAGCGTGCACTTGCTACGCCTGATAAGTGGCCGAGTCTTTCTCCCATCAACAATCTCTCCGGAGATTGAGTATTCAAGGCTTACTGTCGCTTCTTCGCCGTTGTAAGCAGGACGAGTGATAAAAAAACCTTTTTTGGTTTGCTGTGAAGGGCGCAGGGGTTCGGCAACACCGAGCTCCTTCCATGGACAATCTTCCACGTAGGTTCCGCCGCCAGTTCGATCAAACTCCGAATAAAACGCGAAGTCGGAGGCTACGATCCCCCAATTCATTTGATTTTTTCCAACCTCAACAAGTATGGCACAGTCATCGGCCGATGCCCGCTCCACAGCCTGGGGCAAGGCGTCATTTGATTCAGCGGCGATCGTCGGCGATGCGAGCGTTAAGACCAGGAAAATGCAGCATGCAATGAACGCTGCCGCGGCTCGGTTGATCTTCTGCACTTGCAGCTCCATTGAAGTACTCCCGGGCTGTTCTATCGGCAAATTGTCCGTTTTTGGTCAGTCACGTCGGTTTAACCCCTGCCAGCCATTTTCCTGTCTTCCCTTGAAAGCAGACTCGGCCCCGGAAGGTCGGCATGGCTTAAACGTTTCAACAAGTGACATTAGTGGATCCCTTCGATAGCGATGGCGAAGCCCGTGGCGAGGACGCTTCGTCTCACAGGACCGGCCTTGGTTAAGAACCGAACTCAACCAGTGTCACCCGCGACCGCCGAAAACTAGCATTTGCGCAACGGCTTCCACGTCGCGTAGTGCGTCTGAGTTCCGTTCAAATTAGTCCAGACCGTCCGGGAGTTAGGAAGGTCGCTTGTCATGACTATAAACCCGGCATCGCCATCAATGAGAATCGTTTCCTTGACACCCGGCCCAGCGACAGGACGAAGCCCCGGCAGCAGAACCTCTTGCGGATTGGCGTCAAGCGACATGGGTGCCGAGACAAAGCCGCCAGCACGGATGCGAATAACCCCTTGGCCTACAAAATAGAGTTTTCGCGGTAGCACAAAAGAACATTGGTTTTCTTGCCGCGACCGATCAGGGGCATAACTCGGTGCCTGCTGTTGATCAGGCGCATAGGCCGGTGCTTGCGGCACGTTGAACGCGTAGCTCGGCGTCTGCCGATGAACGGGATTCGGGTCGACAATAGCGATGGGCGCGCTCGGCGGGGAAGCGGGCGGCCCGATCAAGGTCTCGGCGGCCTGCTGGACGGTGGATATAACCGTTGGATCGGGGGCACGAGGGGAATTGTTGAACGCGATGGCGGCAACGATCGCCAGCGTTGTAACGAATGCGCCGATGCCACAAATGATCTTGGGCGCTTTCGTCGATGTCGTCTTGACCCCAGTACGGCCGGTCTCTGATTGTCCTTCCGATTGCGCCGCCATCTTCATCGCATTTCTCCTCGGTCGATCGTGACCTAAATCGAAAACGCCATCACATTCTGTGATTTGGATCACAATCGAAGCTTTGGATTAAATATCACGTCCGCAAGTGAGTAACTGGGTTGTCGCCTCGCCAGAATCAGCCATTCCATAACCGCTCATTCTGCGAACTCGCATCTGGCCTCGCCGGTCGGACTGATAAGCTTTGTGCGAAAACCTTATCATTCGGCCAACTGACTCCATTTCGTATGAAACGCGGCAGAGCCACGCGGGCCGCAGCTAACCCTTGAGCAAGCGGACAGATCGTGACGGCCAAAGGAGGGTCGGTCGAAGGTGAAGAAGTATTCAAGGGGTGCCATTGGCATGTGCCGAACTGCGACAAGAGCGTTCGGACGTGCATCCGAACTCCGCATTGTCATCCGCCGCATCGGGATCGGCGCCGAGGCGGCTCAAGCACAGAGCAACTGCGACGGCAGGGCCGATGTGAATCTGTCACTGGTAACTCTGGTGTGTGAGGCTCGCCAAACGCAAGCACAACAGTTCCGACACTGGTGGCTGTCGACGAATAGTGGAGCGTCAGTGCCACCGGTGAACCGCTGATATCGCGTAGCCCGTGCGTCACGCGGGACATCTGCGCTACTCATAATCGCAAGACCGCAACGCTCAAGGATGCTCGTTAATCCAACGTGGTATGGTTTTTGCTATTTTTGTGTTAGCTTGATGGTGTGCGCGCTGGTTCGCAGCGTCCGCACATTCGTCAAGCCAACCAAAACCACGAGGAAGACATGGCAAAGAAAGCGAAGAAAGCAAAGAAGTCTGCCAAGGCGACCAAGAAATCCGCCAAGAAGACCAAGAAGATGAAGAAGTAAGCGCGCGGCTTTCCGCAGGCCAAAGCCGCCGCAGGATCGCGATCACCATCGGTGGAGACGCTGGACGCATCGCAAGATGTTCTCCGGCCGAAAAAGCGGCGACGATCAGACCGGCCCCATGTGCATACGGCTCAAGAAGCCTCCGGTTGATGCACATGGGTCCGGTTTTTTGTGTCCGCGCGTTGGTGCCGGTCGTCCGTCGCACCGGCGTCAGTCGATTCTCCGATTTGTGTCGCAGCCTCAGCGCCCTTCGCCCATCCCTAAGTGGCGTCGGGGCGCCGCCAGTGCTCATGCATTGGAGCGCCAGGGCTCGACAACTCGTCCATCCCACATGCCCATCTGATTACCGCGCGCCTCGCCTTTTCGAGAGTTTGACGCAACAACCTTGGGGTCATGCTGCCAGCGGCGCTCCTTCGGGAAAAACGTCAGAAACGAACGACCGGCTCGAATAATTGGAAACACTGACCCACGACCGGCCGCTTTGCGCCATGAGCGGCCACTCCGTGAACGCTCATTCCGCTGAATCTTCGACAAGCGGCAAGCGCTAGTTTGTGGCTTGCAGGCGACATCACTTCCCTCCGAAACATCGGTCCGCCGCTAACACCGCAGCGCGATCATCCCCGCCTGGCCACGTGGCTTGTTGCTGGATTTTCTTTGATCTCTCGGTGCACACATCGTGCACACGGCGCCTTCTAACTAATTGAAAAACTTAAACTCTCGCTCCAGTCCATCATGGGGAAATTTGAGCTAGCTCCAGCCAGTGACGTCCAACGACCGGGGAAAACGATCTTCCACAGCAACTGAAAATGCCCCGCCGGCTCACGCCAGCGGGGCCAGTCTAGGGAGGAACGCCTTCATTTGGCGCGCCCCGACAGAATGCTCCTGCCGAGACTTCGGGCGGCACCAAAGTGCCGAATTGCGTATCTTACGATGACCACCGGCCCGAGATCATCACGCA